>JAABUT010001422.1_pt1 | contig 27184 bp, 28 predicted proteins | sample 5559281 | NCBI WGS metagenome assembly JAABUT01 (sample SAMN10711880, study PRJNA513359) | rock metagenome | isolation source: Antarctica rocks | place: Antarctica: Victoria Land, Ricker Hills nord | collected 2016-01-04
GCCGAGGAGGCGCGCCAGATCATGGCCTCGCTCGGAGTGCGCTCCGTGGACGAGCTCATCGGCCGCGCCGACCTGCTGCATGCCGAGGAGGCGATCGAGCACTGGAAGGCGCGGGGCGTCGACCTCTCGCTCATGCTGGCCTTTCCCGAGCTGCCCGAGGGCGTCGCGCGCCGCTGCGAGCAGGCCCAGGAGCCGGTGCTCGACGATGCGCTCGACTGGGGGATGATCGCCGAGGCCGAGCCCGCGCTGCGCGGCCCGGGCGACGAGGGCAACGGGTCCGCAGGTCCGCGCGTGCGCCTCGAGCGCCGGGTGCGCAACGTGCACCGCACCGTGGGAGGCCTGCTCTCGGGCGAGATCGCGCGCCGCCACGGGCCCCACGGGCTGCCCGAGGGAGCGATCGAGGTGGCGCTCTCGGGCTCGGCCGGCCAGTCCTTCGGCGCCTGGCTCGCCCACGGGGTCACCTTCTCGCTGCAGGGCGAGACCAACGACTACGCGGGCAAGGGGCTCTCGGGCGGCGTCCTCTCCGTGCGCCCGCCCGAGTCCGCCGGCTTTCGGGCGGAGGAGAACGTGATCGTCGGCAACACCGTCCTCTACGGCGCCACGGACGGGCGCGCCTTCTTCCGCGGGCTGGCCGGCGAGCGCTTCGCGGTGCGCAACTCGGGCGCGAGCGCCGTGGTGGAGGGCGTGGGCGACCACGGCTGTGAGTACATGACGGGCGGCCGGGTCGTCGTCCTCGGCTCCACCGGGCGCAACTTCGCCGCCGGCATGAGCGGCGGCATCGCCTACGTGCGCGATCTCGACGGGACGTTCCCCGCGCGCTGCAACCGCGAGCTCGTCGACCTGGACCCCCTCGATGAGCACGACGAGGCCGAGCTCCTCGCGCTCGTGCAGGAGCATGCCCGGCGCACGAGCTCTCCCGTGGCGCGCCAGCTCCTGGCCGGCTGGGATGCCGCGGTGCGCAAGTTCGTCAAGGTCATGCCGCGCGACTACAAGCACGCCCTCGCGCAGGCGCGCGAGGGCGACCTCGCCGAACCGGCCGCCGCCACCGTCGAGACAAAGGCCACCGCCGAGGCCTCGGGCAGCGCGCGCCAGTCACCCGTCCCCGCGGCCCACTAAGCCATGGGGCAGCTCGGCGGCTTTTTGAAGATCCACCGGGTCGGCTTCGACAAGCGCGACCCCGAGCTGCGCGTCCGCGACTACGAGCGCTACTTCGCGCTGCAGCCCGAGGAGGAGCTCGCGCGCCAGGGCGCACGGTGCATGGACTGCGGCGTGCCGTTCTGCCACGAGGGCTGCCCGCTCGGCAACCTCATCCCCGACTGGAACGACCTCGTCTACCGCGGGCGCTGGCGGGAGGCGATCGAGCAGCTCCACGCGACGAACAACTTTCCCGAGTTCACCGGCTCGATCTGCCCGGCGCCGTGCGAGTCGGCGTGCGTGCTGGCCATCGAGTCGGTCGCCGACGCGGTCGCGATCGAGCAGATCGAGCTCGCGATCGCCGAGCGCGCGTGGGCCGAGGGCTGGGTCGTGCCCGATCCTCCCGCCCTGCGCTCGGAGCGGACCGTCGCGGTCGTCGGCTCGGGGCCGGCGGGGCTCGCGGTGGCCGACGAGCTCAACCGGGCCGGTCACTCCGTCACGGTGCTCGAGCGCGACGAGGGGCCGGGCGGCCTGCTGCGCTTCGGGGTGCCCGACGCCAAGTTGCCCAAGCGCGTGATCGACCGGCGCGTCGAGCTGCTCGAGGCCGAGGGGATCGAGATGCGCTACGGGATCGACGTGGGCGCCGACGTCACGGCCGAGCGGCTGCGCGAGGACTTCGACGCGGTGGTGGTCGCGATCGGCTCGCGGGTGCACCGCGACCTCGTCGCTCCCGGCCGGGAGCTCGACGGCATCCACTTCGCGATGGACTACCTCTACGGTCGCAATCGCTGGGTCGCACGGCAGGAGGGGCGCCCCGCGCTCGAGCCGCCGCCGGGAGGCGCGATCACCGCCGAGGGCAAGCGCGTCGTGGTCATCGGCGGGGGCGACACGGGGATGGACTGCATCTCGAACGCCAACCGCGAGGGCGCGGCCGAGGTGACGATGCTCGACGTCTACCAGGAGCTCCCGCCCTCCGGACGCGACGCGCGCACCCCGTGGCCGCTGCCGCCCAAGCGCACGCTCTCGACCTACGCGCTCGAGGAGGGCGGCGAGCGCAAGTGGGGCGCCGAGGTCACGGGCTTCGAGGGCGCCGACGGTCGCGTGCAGGGAGTGCACGCCCGCCAGGTGCAGGGCACGTCCTCCCGCGACCTCACGCCGGTGCCGGGCAGCGAGTTCACCCTCACGGCCGACCTGGTGCTGATCGCCATCGGCTTCTCGCACCCCGAGCACACGGGAGCGATCGAGCAGCTCGGCGTCGAGCTCGACCGCCGCGGCAACGTCCGTGCGCCGGTGTTCGAGACCTCCGAGGAGGGGGTCTTCGCGTGCGGCGACGCTCGTGTGGGGCAGTCGCTCGTGGTCAGCGCCATCGCCGAGGGACGCAAGTGCGCGCGCATCGTCAACCGCCATCTGGGCGGGAGCCCGATGGACGCCGACCGCGAGCTCATCCCCGCCGGTCCGCTCGTGCTCGGCGACGAGCACTCCCTGCGCGCCGAAGCGCTCGCCGCGGGCACCGTGCGCCAGGGCGACGCTTTCTTCTCGGGCCCGGGGGGTAAGGACGAAACGAGCGCATGAGCCTGATCGTCTACTTCGTCGTCCTCGTTGTCTCCGGTCTCCTCGTCGGGGCGCTCGCGCGCCTCGCGCTGCCCGGGCCCGACCCCATGTCGATCGGCCAGACGATCGCGCTCGGGGTGGCGGGGTCGCTCATCGCCGGGCTCCTGGCGGTGCTCTTCCTGAGCCGCGGCGCGGGGATCGCGCTCTCCGTGCTCTGCTCGAGCGCGATCCTCTACTTCATCCGCCGCTCCCGGGGCGGCTCGCTCACGCGGCCGGGCGCACCGGGAGCCACGGGCGCTCGCAGGCGCTTCGGGCGCTGAGCGGCGCGGCGCTCACCCGGCGCGAGCTGCGCCGCGCCCTCGGGCGCTTTGCCACCGGGGTGACGATCCTCACCACCCGCGACGCGACGGGAAGCGACTGGGGCATGACCGCGACCGCGTTCTCCGCGGTCTCGGAGGACCCGCCGCTCGTGCTCGGCTGCCTCGCGGTGGCCGCGAGCTCCACGCTCGCCTTCGCCGAGTGCGAGCGCTTCGCGGTCTCCGTCCTGCGCCCTGAGCACGAGGATCTCGCCGCGCGCTTTGCCACCGGGCGCCCGGACAAGTTCATCCTCGGCGGGTTCGAGCGCGCGGACTCCGGGCTTCGCGTGGTGAGCGGCGCGCTCGCGGTGCTCGAGTGCCGCACTACCGACGTGCGCCCGGGCGGCGATCACTCCATTCTCCTCGGCGAGGTCGAGCGGGCGCAGAGCGCAGAGGGCGCGGCGCTCGTCTACTTCGAGCGCGACTTCGCGACGCTCGCCCGCTGAGAGGACGGCGAGCGCCGCCCGGATCCTCAGGGCAGGGTCGCGGTGTAGGTGATGTGGCGCACGCAGGCGGCGAGCACCGACCCGTCGGGCCGGAAGAACGTCGCGCGCTGGTCGAGGCGACCGCGGGCGGTCACGATGTTCACGAAGCGCCCGCTGAAGCTCCCCTGCACACGTACCCGATACCCGGGGCGGCCGTTGAACCTGACCGGCTCAGAGGTGGAGACGGCCTCGCGATAGCGGCCGTCGCGCCGCACGCGCGCCCCGGCGCGCCGGTCGAAGGTCCTGCCCGACCCCGACACGAAGCCCGAGGGCCGGCAGTTGCGCGTGCGTCCGTAGGAGACGGTCCAGCGGACCCGCGCGCCCTCGGAGACGACCTGCAGATCGACGGCTCCGCCGTTCGAGGCCGACCCGCGGTAGTGCCCGTCGCCGATGGGAGTGGCGGCGAGGGCGGCGCTCGCTCCGCTCAGCGCGGCGCCCGTGCCGAGCACCACGGCGGTGCGACGCAGCCTCCGGCCCGAGAGAGGGCTCATGGCAGTCCTTTCATAGAGAGCGCTGGACGCTAGAGGAAACGGGCGCGAGGGTGAGAACTGACGCGGCCTCGACAGAAGTTGACAGCGGCGTAGGGTCTTCCTACGGTGCGCCCCCACCCCGAGCGAGGAGACCCATGAACCAGCTTCCCACCGTCTGCGTGATCGGGGCCGGCTCCTCCGGCATCGCCGCCGCCAAGGCGCTGCACGAGCGCGGCATCCCCTTCGACTGCATCGAGAAGAGCGACCGGGTCGGCGGCAACTGGGTCTTTGCCAACAAGAACGAGATGTCCTCCGCCTACCGCTCGCTGCACATCAACACCTCCCGCGAGCGCATGGAGTACTCCGACTTCCCCATGCGGAAGTCCTATCCGGACTTCCCCCATCACACCCACATCGCGGAGTACTTCAACGACTACGTCGACCACTTCGGCTTTCGCGATCGGATCCTCTTCGAGACCGGCGTCGAGCACGCCGCGCGCATGGCCGACGGCACCTGGACGCTCACGCTCGAGAGTGGCGAGTCGCGTTCCTATGACGCGCTGCTCGTCGCCAACGGGCACCACTGGAGCCCCCGCTGGCCCGAGCCCGCGTTTCCCGGCGCGGACACCTTCGCGGGGGAGCAGGTGCACGCTCACTTCTACCTCGACAACGAACGCTTCCGCGGCAAGCGCGTCGTCGTGCTCGGCATGGGCAACTCGGCGATGGACATCGCCACGGAGTCGAGCTTCGTGGCCGAGAGGACCTTCCTCTCCTCCCGCCGCGGCGCCTACATCCTGCCCAAGTACCTCTTCGGGCGGCCGCTGGACCAGATCGGCGTGAACGCTCTCACGCCGCTCCTGCCCTGGGCGTTTCGCCGCGCGATCCTCGAGACGTTGTACAAGGTCGGCGTCGGCCGAGTGGAGGACTACGGACTTCCGGTCCCCGACCACAAGCTGGGAGAGGCGCACCCGACGATCTCCGCCGACTTCCTGAACCGGATGGCTCACGGCGAGCTCGAGTGGAAGCCGAACATCGTCGCCCTCGAGGGGGACTCGGTGCGCTTCGCCGATGGCTCGGTGGAGAAGGCCGACGTCGTCGTCTACTGCACGGGATACAAGGTGAGCTTCCCGTTCTTCGACCCGGAGCGGATCTCCGCTCCCGACAACGACCTCCCGCTGTTTCGCCGGGTCTTCCACCCCGAGATGGACAACGTGTTCTTCATCGGGTTGCTCCAGCCGCTCGGGGCGATCATGCCGCTCGCGGAGGCGCAGGGCAGGTGGGTGGCGGCCTACCTGCGCGGCGAGTACGCGCTGCCCTCCGCCCGGGAGCTCCGTGCCGACATGGACAAGGAGCGCAAGGCGATGTTCAAGCGCTACGTGGCGTCCAAGCGCCACACGATGCAGGTGGACTTCGACAACTACCTCCACGACCTCGGCAAGGAGATGCAGCGCGGCGCGCGGCGCGCGCAGGAGCGCGGGTTCTGGCTCTCCGTTCCCCCGCGCGTCGAGCGAGGCGACTCCGCCCTGGCGGCCTGAGAACGGGAGCGCCGCGGCGACCGTCAGGCGCCGAAGAGCTCGTCGACCGGTTGGGGCATCCCGAGGTGGTGGCCCTGGGCGAAGTCCACGCCGTAGGAGCGCAGCAGCGCGAGCGTCTCCTCGTCTCCTACGAACTCCGCGAGCACCCGCAGCCCGAGACCGTGCGCCATCTCAACCATGGAGCGGACCACGAGCTGGTCGGAGGGATCGCGCGCCAGGTCGCTGATGAACTCGCCGTCGATCTTGACGAGGTCGATCGGAAGGTGGCGTAGGTAGTAGACCGAGCTGAAGCCGCGGCCGAAGTCGTCGAGGGCCACGCCGCAGCCGAGGGCGCGCAGAGCGCTCGCGAAGCGGCGCGCGTCGTCGAGGTTGGTGATCGCCGCGGTCTCCGTGATCTCGAAGGTGAGATCGGCCGGCGCGACGCCGGCCGCCGTGCACTCCCGTTCGATGAGCTCCACGAAGCCCTGGTCGCCGACCGTGAGACCGGAGAGATTCACCTGAAGGAGGAGCCCGCCTCCCGGGCCGCGACCGGCGAGGAGGGAGATCGCCCGGCGGGTGATCCATAGGTCGATCGCGCGCAGGAGGTCGAAGCGCTCGGCGATAGGCAGGAAGAGGGCCGGCCGGCGCAGGGCACCCGTCGCGTCGGCGAGGCGCAGCAGGAGCTCGTAGCGGGTCACCGCGCCCGCGGAGAGGTCGAGGATGGGCTGCGCATGAACGGTGAACCCGTCCTCGTCGAGCGCGCGCCGGATCCGCTCCGCCCATCCGAGCCGCACCTCCATGCGCGCGCGGCCGCCTCCCGCGTAGAGGGCCGAGCGGTCGCGCCCGGTCTCCTTGGCCTCGTACATGGCCATGTCCGCCTCCATCAGGAGCGCCTCGGCGGAGACGTTGCGCTGCCCGAACGCCGTGATCCCGATGCTCGCCGTAACCGGGAGCGACTGCCCCGCGAGCGTGAAGTGCTCGGCGTGCAGGGCGCGCAGCAGCCCCTCGGCGACCGCACGGGCCTCGGCGAGCGAGGCCTCGGGCAGCAGGGCGCTGAACTCGTCGCCGCCGAGGCGTCCGAGGACGTCGCTCTCGCGCAGACGGCCGCGCAGGCGATCGGCGACAGCGCGCAGGAGATCGTCGCCCGCGCGGTGGCCGAGCGAGTCGTTGATCGACTTGAACTGGTCGACGTCCATCGCCAGGAGCGCGCCCGAGTGGCCGTAGCGCTCGGCGCGCGCGAGCTCGGCGGTGAGCTCCTCCTCGAAGCGTCGGCGGCCGAGCAGGCCGGTGAGCGAGTCGCGGTCGGCGTGGGAGCGCAGGAGCTTCTCGAGGCGATCGCGCTCGCTCACGTCGCGCAGGGCGGAGATCGAGATCGGACCCTCGTCGGTGTCGACCCAGCGCGAGGAGACCTGCGCGAGGAACTCCGAGCCGTCGCGCCGGCGCAGGACATACTCGCCGCGAAGGCTGGGCCCCTCGGTCGGCCGGTCATGGAGGATGTCGCCGAGGATCTCGCGGTAGCGCGCCTGCGAGCGCTCGGGCCACAGCAGCTCGACGTGCCGGCCGATGAGCTCGTCGGCGCGGTAGCCGAAGAGCTCGTGCGCCGCGGCGTTGGCCAAGGTGATCCGCCCGCTCGGCGTGCCGCCCACCAGCGCGTCGGGCGAGAGCTCGACGAGGCCGCGAAAGCGGGCCTCGGCACGGATCAGCGCCTCGCGGGCGCGCCGCTCCTCGCTGACGTCGACGGAGATGCCGCACACGGCGACGGGCAGGCCGAGCTCGTCACGGAACGCGAAGCGCGTCGTGCGCAGGTAGCGCCGCTCGCCGTCGGTGACCACCGTTTCCTCGTACTCGACCGGACGCGTCCGGTCGACCGCATCGCGATCGTGCGCGCGCAGGGCCTCGGCGTCCTCGGGACCGAAGACCTCTGCCGGGGTTCGGCCGAGGAGCTCCTCCCGCGTGCTGCCGAGCTTGTGCGCCATCGGGCCGTTGACGAGCAGGTAGCGACCGTCGAGGTCGGTCACGTGCACGCAGGTCGAGGTGTGCTCGAGCAGCGGGGTGAGCTGCCGGCGTGCGCGCTCGAGCTCCGCGGGAAGGGCGACCGGCTCGTCGGGACCCTCGTGCTCTCCCGACGTCTCGCTCGGGCAGGGGGGTTGGGAGCTCATCGCTGGGTCTCGAGACGGCGAGCGGGATCCGTTCCGGAACGCGTCTCTCGCTCGCACCGTAGCGCCGGTGCGAGCGCCTGCAAAATGCCCGATTTCAGCGCGAACGTGGCGCGTTGGGACTCCGGGGCCGCCCCGTACACTCCGAGCCTCGGGTGCCGACGTTCTGCCGCCACAACCGCTTCGTGCAGAACTGCCCGATCTGCGCGCGCGAGCAGGCGCCGGCCCCGGCGCCGGCCCCGGCGCCGGCGCCGGCAAGGAGCTCGGCTTCCAAGCGCGCTGCGCCCACGCGGCGCTCGGCCCGCGGTGGACGGCCGCGCCCGGGAGACCTCCGCGTGCGTCATGCGCCCCGGGCGGCCGACGACGGCTACGCGAATGGGCTGGTGCCGGGGCTCAAGTCGAGCACGGCGGCGCGCCGGCTGGCCGAGGAGATCGCGTTCTCCGCCGGTCGCCTGGGCGTGCTCGCCGCGGCGCCCCCGGGTCTCTACGCTGAGGTGGCAAGCGAGCCCGACGTCGAGGAGGCGACCTGGCTCGCCTTTCTCATCGCCTACCTCTCGCCCCTCCGGGGCGAGGATCCCTTCGCGGGCGTGCGCGCCGCGCGGGTGCCCTGGGCGAGCCACGCGGCGCCCGAGCTCGCGGGCGTGGCGCTCGGTCCCCGCGCCGCTCACGAGCCCGACCGCGGCGTGCAGACCCCTTCGACCTACCGAGCGTGGGCCGCGCGCGCCGGCGGACAGGCCGCCGCGTTCGCGGGCGAGCCGTCGTGGAGCGCCGAGCGGCGGTTCTCCCGGGTCTTCGAGCGACTCGCGCTGCCGGGGCTGCACCGCGGCGCGCGCTTCGACCTGCTCGTGACCCTGGGCCGCCTCGGGCGCTACGAAGTGCGCGCGGGCGAGCTCTTCCTGGGCGGGGACGATCCCGTCTCCGTGGCGGCCAAGCGCGTGTTCGGCATCGCCGACAAGCTGCTGCTCGAGCGGCGCGCTGCCGCGCTCGCCGAAGCGTGCGAGGTGCCGCTCGAAGCGCTCGATCTCGCGCTCTTCAACTGGGGCGGCGACGAGGAGCGCGCGACGCTCGGTGCGCCCCCGCCGCCGGACGAAGGCGCGCTCCTCGAGGTCGCCGGCTCGGCGCTCCTCGCCTGAGCCGGCGCGGACGGCGCCGGAGGCGCCGGAGGCGCTGCGCCCTTTCGCCCGCGCGGCACGGTAGAGTCGGCTCGCCGGCCTCGAGCTCCTCGAAGCCATGGTTGCCGGCCGCTGATTCCAACGCGGCCGGGCGCCGACCGACCACTCATTCCCACTCCGGAGGTCCTCATGTCCGTACTCGATCGCTCCGAGCTGGCCGCCAGCCCGCTCGCCGACCTGCACCTCATCGCCTCTGAGCTCGGCATGGACGGCTTTCGCCGCCTGCGCAAGGAGGAGCTCATCGACGCGATCCTCACCCGCCAGGGCGGCTCCTCCGAAGCCGGCTCCTCTTCCTCCGCCGAGGCGAGCGGGGAGGAGGAGCCGCGCCGCCCTCGCCGGCGCGGAGGCCGGCGCCGGCGCCCGAGCGGCGCGGACTCCGAAGCACCTGTCGAGACCGGCGCCTCGGACGCCGAGGACCCTGAGGAGGCCCCTGCGGCCGACGATGCCTCCGAGTCGACGCCCGCGCGCGGGCGCTCCCGCGGCGGACGGGGTGGCCGGGGACGCAGCCGCGGCGCCGAGGAGGCGGGAGGCGAATCCGCTTCCTCGGAGGCCTCGGAGGAGCGCGCGGTGAAGGGCACCGTCGAGCTGCTGGCCAACGGGTCGGGCTTCGTGCGGGTATCGCCGCCGGATCCCTCCGACGAGGACGTCTACGTCTCCGCGGCCCAGATCCGCCGTTGCGAGCTCGTCTCCGGCGACGAGGTCTCCGGGCCCGTCAGGTCGCCGCGACGCTCGGAGCGCTACGCCTCGCTCGTCCGCGTCGACACGATCAACGGCGCTCCGGCCGATGAGGTGGCCGAAGGCCCGCGCTTCGACGACCTTCCCGCCGCGTTTGCCGACGAGCGCCTCGCGCTGGGCTCCGAGGACCCGACGGTCAAGGCGATCGAGTGGCTCACCCCGTTCGGCAAGGGCTCGCGGGTGCTCATCGTCGGCCCCTCGCGGGCGGGCAAGACCGAGGCGTTGCGCCGCATCGCCCGGGCGCTCTCCGAGCAGCAGGGGCTCGAGCTCTCCGTCGCCCTCGTCGGAGTGCGCCCCGAGGAGCTCGCGGACTGGGCGCCCGAGGGCGTCGAGCCGATGGCGGCGATCTCCTTCGCCGCCTCGCCCGACGCGCAGGGCCAGGCGCTCGAGCGCGTCCTCGAGCCCGCTCGGCGCGTGGCCGCGCGCGGCGGCGACGCGGTGCTCCTCGTCGACACCCTCGCCCACCTGCCCCTCGCCGCCGCGCGCAAGGCGCTCGCCGCCGCCCGGAGCATCGCCGGCGGCGGGTCGTTGACGATCATCGCCACGGCGCCCGAGCCCCTGGGCGGAGAGAGCACCGTGATCGCGCTCGACGCCGAGCTCGCCGGCACGCGCCGCTTCCCCGCCCTCGACCTGACCGCCAGCGGGACGATCCGTCCCGAGCTACTGGTCGGCGAGGCCGGCGCCGAGGCGATCGCCAGCGCGCGCGCGGAGGCCGCGGACTGAAGCGAGCGCACGCTTGTATACAACGCGTTGAACCAAGCCACACAGAATGTTTGCCGAAGGGGCTACCGGGCATCCCCGGGTGCGACAACGATCCGAGAGGAGCTCCCGTGGCCAACATCGAGCAGTCCGTCGAGGTGCACGTCCCCGTGCGCACCGCCTACAACCAGTGGACTCAGTTCGAGGAGTTCCCGCAGTTCATGGAGGGCGTCGAGCGGGTTCGCCAGCTTGACGACACCACCACGGAGTGGACCACCAAGGTCGGCGGCCGCGAGAAGTCCTTTCAGGCCAAGATCACCGAGCAGCTCCCCGACGAGCGCGTGGCCTGGTCGAGCACGGACGGCAGCCCGAACGCGGGCGTGGTGACCTTCCACCAGATCGAGGAAGACCGGACCCGGGTGATGCTCCAGATGGACTACGAGCCCGAAGGCGTCGTCGAGAAGGCAGGAGACGCGCTCGGAGTGGCCGAGCGGCGGGTCAAGGCCGACCTCGAGCGCTTCAAGGAGATGATCGAGAGCCGCGGCTCGGAGAGCGGCGCGTGGCGGGGTGAGGTGCCGCGGGAGTCGAGCTCGTAGGAGCGGCGGGCGCCGCAGGCGCTCAGCGCGGCGTGTAGGCCACGCGGTTCCAGGAGGGCTCGGAGGCGAGCTCGATCGCCTCGCCGTCGCGGTCGGGTTGCACGTAGGCGAACGTGCCCGACTCCGGCAGCCAAGCGACGTCGAGCTCGTTCTCCTTGACCCGTTGGTCGAGCCACGCGCCGCGGAAGATCAGCCGCCGCAGCCAGTGCACGAGCGAGCGCTCCGCCGGACCGACGAGCTCGGGCCAGCACTCGTTGACGTGCTCGCCGAGCTCGGAGGCGGGATCGCAGACCTCGCCGTTGACCACGAGGTTCACGAGGTCCTCGGCCTCGGGGCTCTCGAGCCGTCCTCCCACGAACCTGAGCTTGATCGCCGCCTGCTCGCAGCGCTCGGAGAAATCGCGCTCGTTGAAGGTGAAGCGGAGCTCCCCGTACTCGAGCACGAAGTCATCACCGGAGGAGTAGTTGCCGCGCGGGGTCATGGGAAGGAGGTCCGACCGGGGCCGGGCCGTCGGCATCTTAGGCTCGCTTCCTGCCTCTCTCCGAGCGCTGCAGGAGAACTTGCACGCGGGAAGGGGGCGAGTTCGCGGCGCCCGCGGCCTTAGGCGGTCATGGACGACGAACCAGCGACGATCCTCCTCGTCGAGGACGACCCGGCCACCCGCACCTTCCTGGCCGACAACCTCACCGCCGACGGCTACGAGCTGCTCACCGCCGACTGCGTGAGCGACGCGCTGCGCCTGCTCGAGACGAAGTCTCCGGATCTCGCGCTCGTCGACCTTGGGCTGCCCGACCGCGACGGGCTCGAGCTCGTGCGCCACGTCCGCACGGCGGACGGGATCGCCGGCCGGGTCGATTCGGAGCTGCCGCTGCTGATCGTGAGCGGCCGCGACGGCGGGCTCGAGCGCATGCGCGGCTGGGAACGGGGCTGCGACGACTACGTGGTCAAGGTTTTGTCATCAGATCCGCGCAAGGGCAGCGGCTCTCTGCGGATCGCCCACGGCTTCTGCGGATCCCACTCGAGCGCGTGACGCCTGACGTGCGGGATCAGCCTGTAGGAGCCGACCATCACATCGCGGTCGACATGGCTCCACACGATCCCGCCGAGCCGCACACCCACACCGAAACTCCCCGGCGGGACTAGCTCGAAGCCGGTGAACAGCCGCCTGAGCGCAGTCCTGAACGCCTGGGCGCCCCCGTGTTCGCCTTCTCTGGCCTGGCCAAGGATCTCTGCTCGGACAGCCGACAACTCCGTCAGAACGGCGCTCTCCGCGTCGATGGCCTCGACGTCGGCGATCAACCTGTCATAGCGGGCGCTGAGGGCGGCAACGTTGGCCGTCGCTGCTACGTGCTCGGCGGTCAACCGCTCACTGAAGGCCCGATGGCTGTCGGCGGCCAGGTCGCCATACAGGTAGTCGCGCTCGATCTTGGCGAGCGCCTGATCCACCTTCGCTACGTCTCGCTCCGCCTGGTCTCTCAACACCGCGACCTCGGCGGCCTGGACGCTGGCATGTTCGGTGATCGCTCGCTTCGTCGCTTCAAGGTCGAGCGCCGTCTCGGTAACGAACCGCCAGATCGCCTCGTCGATCGGCTGGCGCTTGACCGGAGGCTGGTCACAGGCGTCCAGTCCTTGACGCTGGCGGCGAGCGCACGTGTACGCCTCCCAGGTGACGCCCTTGCCGCGCGATGGTCTGGTCTGTGCGTACATGGCGGCCCCACAGCGACACCTGAGTGTGCCGCCGGCCAGAAGGTGGTTCGCGGTCGGTGTCCGGCCTTTGCGGGTGCGCGTGTTGGCCGCGCGTAGCTGCTCCGCCTTCGCCCACAGGTTCAGGTCGATGATCGGCTCGTGGATGCCGTCGAGCACCTCACGATGGAAGGTCAGCTTGCCCGCGTACACCGGGGATCGGAGCACCTTCGACACGGTGCCCTGAGTCCAGTCGCCGCGCTGGGCCCGGATGCCGTCGCGGTTCAGTCGCCGTGCAGTCTCCCGCTGGCTCAGACCCTCCTCCGAACACTCGCGGAAGATGCGGCGGACGACCGCGGCCTCTGCGGGCACGATCACCAACTTGCCGCTCTCAGAGCGATACCCATAGGGCGCCCGACCGTGGTGGAGGCCGCGCTGTACTCGGCGGTGCGCCCCGGCCTTGACAGCCAACGACTTGCGCTTGCTGTCCTGATGGTTGCGCATGCCGCCCACGGCGCCGAGCAGGAGCGCCATGTCGCCTCCGGCAAGGATCTCGGGATCCTGCACGCTCAACAGTTGCACGTCGCCCTTGAGCGCCCACAGCACGATCTCAATCAGATGACGTGCCTGCTTGGCGTCACCCCGAGCGAGCCGATCGGAGTGCTGCACGATCAAGGCGCAGGAGCCATGCTCTGCGCTCAGCCGCTCGCACTCAGCCATCGCGGTCGTTAGCCCGTCACCGCGATCCCCGTGGTATGCAGACTTCGCTTCGTCAGTGTGCTCGTTCGCCACTTCTAGCCCGCGCTGCTGCGCGAGCTTGCGAGCATCGACAAGCTGATCTGGGATCGACCCCTTCTTGTCCTCCGTCGACTTCGCCGCGTACAAGATTGCGGGCTTCATCGCTCCTCCTCGATCGTGAGCTGCTCCGAGCTGTGCGCACCCCGTTGAGACTTTTCATCCCTTTTGGCTACCGACGTTTGCGGCCGTCTCTCTGGGTCCGTTGAGACACGCAGCACGGCGTCCGGCCCAGGCAGGGTCTTTGACGCACTCCGACCCCGCTCAAGAACTTCGCGTGCGCGTTCCCGGTAGGGGTCGGGAGTGGCCCCGTCTGCGGTCAGCTCTCCCGTCTCGGGATCAGCGAGCAGCCCGCTCGACTCGAAGAAGAACCGCCACCCGCGGCGCATCTTCCTGCCCGCCTTCGTGTGAATGTCTCGGGCGACGTCGTCGATCTCGCGCGGTGGTGCCGCCTCCCCGAGCGCGATAAGCGCACTGTCGGCGATCCTCGACTTCTTCGCTCTGGCGAGCACGATGACGGCATGGGTCAGGAACACTCCGCCCTGCGCTTGCTTGTCGCGCTTGCGCTCCTCCTGCCAGTTCTCGAACAGCGCTCTCACGGTTAGCGCAGCCAGAGGCTCCCCGATGCCGACGTCCTCGCTAGCGATGATCAGCAGCCTCCGCCAGGCCCAGGCGCTGTAGCCGGACTGGTCGAGTTCGAGCGCGAACCATAAGGCCGTTTCCTCCTGGCCTCTGCGGATTGCCTTCTGCACTTGGCTGACGCACTCGAAGGCATCCAGCCCCCGGCGGGTCGGGGGCGGACCCGTGCGACCGGTCATCCCGCGACCGGGGCCTCGTGGGCAGGAAGCCGCGTCCACGGCTCCACCGGGACGCCGGCGAACGTGTCGAGGAGCCTGAGCAAGTCGAAAGTCGAGCGCCAGACTGGGCACCGTAGGTCTGCGGCCATCGGAGAGCCGTCGAACCCCTCGGCTGTTCGGGTTACGGGCGCCACGCGAAACCGACTGCCCGGACACACGCTCACACCTCCACAGCTCGCCCCTGGTGAGCTCGTCGACCGGCTGGCCCGCGGTCTCTCGAGTAGGTGATTTCCATACATGAATTATCTCACAGGTTGCCCCGTTCATGTACACGAAATGCCTGCAAATACGCATCTCTGCCACGTATCGACCAGTCTGCACGCTCATGCGCCGGAAGTTGGCCAAGATCGACGATGCGCGAATTTGGAGCAAGACCTTTTGGCCGCAACCGCCCGTAGAACGTTTGCGCCGCGGCTGACGCCTTCTTGATGCGTGTTGACCCCCGCGTCCCACGTCAGTCACTTCCGGGCCGATACATGCTGGTCAGGCTTGCGGACTCACACTTGACGATCGCCCCGCACTCCGTCAGAGCCGCTAGGCAGCGGTGCACCGTGCGGTAGTTCAGACCGAGCTGCTTCGTCCGCCACCGGCAGGCGTACGCCATCGGCCTGTCATCCATCACCGCGGCCCGCAGCCCGAACAACAGCTCGAGGTTATCCGCTACGCGGCGCACTGCCGGCGGCAGATCATTGGCCGGCAGCTTCACCGGACGCGGCTGGAGTGCGCCTCGCTCGTAGTCGGCGAGCAGCCCTTCCATCTCGTCTACCTCCCAACTCTCTATGTCCTGCTGCTGGCCCTGGTTCTCGTTCTTGGTCTCGTTCTTGTTCTTGTGACACCGGCGCTGTTCGGAGTAGAACCGCGCAGCCCTCTCCGGGTCGAACTCATCCGAGAACGGAACGGCCCATGCCATGCTGGCGTCTCTGGCCACCGGCCACCCACCATCTGTTGCCTATTGGTCCCGGTCCGGCTTTGCTCCCACAAGCGGCCTAGGGTCGCTGAGAGGTCTACAGGGCTACCCGGACGTAAAAAGACGAGTGGCGCCCGGTGGGAGACGGGCGCCACTCAGAAGTCCAATAGGCAAGGACGACCTGAGTAACACTACCCACGGCAGCGGTCGGACAACGGCCCGAAGGATCAGGCAGGGGTGACCCGCACAGCACGCCTAAGTTGGCCAGATGCGACTGTCGCGTCGTTTTGGACAAGTTCGCAATCTCATCATTGAGACTCCTCCGCCACCCACTATCGGGGCGTCTTCCTGTGATGCGCGGCATCGTACCTATCGCATGTGGGCCCGTATGCCGCCCTGAAGCTGTACGCCCGTAGGACGCCATATGAGCCCGCGAACCCTCGGTCTGCCTGCCAGGACTCCGACATACGATTGGCTCACCAACACTCGCTAACGCGCCTGGTGGCAGCGGATGGCGGGCTAGAAGCATCAAGCCAGTTTTTCCGGTTTTTTTCGCCGATGAGGGGATTGATGTTGGCCTGAACTCGCACCCTTCAAAACAATCGCGGGGGTCCCGCCTGGGCGACCTGTCCTGAGCGTTCGTGTGCCGTACCTGGACGCCCCAGGATCCGTCCTTCGTGGCCAGCAAACTGCGGACGTTGTTCGCCTTCCCTGACTTGGCAACAGCTCGGTGTGATCCGGTGTTCTAATCCGAACGGGTGGCTGGGAGGCGAGCTGGTGTGACGACTGAGCACCATGAGTCGCGCCTATCCGGGCCTTCGTGGCGTCCTGGCGCAATCGCATACTTGCTCGCCGTGTCCAGCGTCCTGGTGATCAACAACGCCGACACCATCGAAGCGATGCAGGGATCAGGCGCCATCTGGGCGCTGCGCCTTGACGACTGCACCGCCTGGCAACGTGCCGACCTGATCGATCACCACGCCAAGGTCTTGCACGTCTTGCGCAAACACGGACACAAGGTGCGGGCAGGCATGGTCACGGACGAGACCGGCCACGAGAACCTGGCGCTGCGTCAAGTCGGTCGGCGATAGCTGGTGGACTCCTGAGTTCGCCTAGCCTGCTCCGCGGCCCTCTTCCTCGTCGCCTGCGTCGCGACCTCCTTTCACGAAGGTCACCGTGTGGATCTGCTTCTGCGTGAACACGCCGGCAGCGGCCGAAAAAGCGGCCTTGCGCGTGCTCTGGTTCTGCACGGTGTAGCCCAGGCGGTCCATGACGGCGAGGCCCTTCTCTAACGCGGCGTCCCCCTTGTACTTTTTGACGACAACGCCCTTGCCCTTCGTCTCGACCGACGCCAGCTTGTCCTGCACCCGATCGTCGATCTGCTCCAGCTTCGCGTAGTAGCCGGGGATCAGCCGGCCGGTTAGCCGTGCCCGAGGCATCTCTTCTCCCTTCGCTTGACCTGATTGGCCGCTGCCGCCCGTGCCATCCAGTTTGGCCGATCCTCTGCGGCCAGGAGCCTAAACGGTTTCCTGAGCCCGTCTATGCCGCGGAGACGTGACGACGTAGGGGTTCGCCAGCTTCCCGGCAATCTTGTCTGGCACGCGCGTTGTTGGCGAACATCACACCCCACGCCGCCATGGCGTTCGCCTTTGGCCGATGCGAGGGAAGGGGCGCGGCCGACCTGCTGCTGGCGGGGGAAGGAAGTAACCCCTCACAGGCCAGGCCACGCCCTACGTCCCAGGAAACTCAGGCCAGGTGAACCTCGCAGAACGCCGTCGGGTTCCATACAGCGAGCCCGACCCTGGCTTCCCCGAGCAAGGTGCTTCGATTCTTCACGAAATCGTCTTGGTCGCTGTCGCTGATGCGAACGGACACGGCATCACGGATGAACAGGGTCGCGCCCAGCGCGAAGTCACCCACCAGCGCCACGCCCCGCGGCATCGCGGTCGAGGCCACCCTGGGCAGGTCCCAGATCGTGTTCGCTGTCGGAGCAAATGCGCCCTCGCTGTCCAGCCGCTCACCAGACCCGCTGGCCTTCATCTTCAGCATGGTGGCGAGGTCCAATGGGTTGAAGATCGCGAGATCTGGGACAGCATCGCTGACGAGCACCGTCGTGATCGCATCCAACGCCAAGTCGCTCAACGGGGTGCCAGCGGCGAAGGCAATATTGGCGATCCCTGTCGTGTTCAGGATCCCCCGCAGGTTCTGGCCCACGCCATCGCCGGAGAGGATCTGATTCTCTATGCGCCGCATGACGCCGTACATCAAGCGGTTCTCAAGGATCTGCAGGAGCTGAGGCACGTCCGCCAACTGCTGGCGCGGCACCTTCAGCCACGCCGGGATCGTCCGAGCAACCACCGAGGCATCAGCAAAGCCCACAGCACCGGTTGGCTTCACCGCGAGCTCGACCGTTTCCTGGGCAAAGTCGAACGACCCCGTCTCCTGCGTGTACACGAAACTGGCCGAGTCCATCGTCTGCGTCGGGATCGCCGCCAAAACCTGAAGACGCCGCCGAAGCTGCGGGACCATTCCGTACCACGGGCCCTGGCGGGATCCAAAACCGACGTCGACCGTGCCGCTGACGCTGTCGGCTGCGTGCATTCCCGGGTCGATGACCCCGCCACGCATCCTGGCGATCAGATCCTCTCGGCTGGCCAAGTGTCCGAGCATCACCGAGCCGATCGGCGAACTCGAGTGGCCGAGTTGCTCCAGCGTGGCCACGGTTGACGAATCGGACAGGAACGAGTCGCCATAGCCTGCGGAATGACCACCACCTGCAAGCCGCCCAAGCAGCGAGCTTCTGCCGGCCTCCACGTCCTCTAGCTGAGCCTGGACGCGGTCCCGCTGATTGTGCGCCTCGGCCACCTCAGCAGCGCTGGCCTTGTCAGCGGCGTAATCACTGCGCACCTTCTCCACTCGCTCGCGAGCTTGGTTCAGCTTCTGACGAAGCTCCCGGGCCTGGGATCTGAAGTTCTCGGCCTGCTTACGAGCCTCGGGGCTGGCTGTCTGGATGCTCATGCTTAGTCGCCTCCTTGGGCGTCTTCTTCGATCCCAAGGGCGAAATTGCCATCTGGCAAATCTTTTACGTGGACCCGGCATCTGACCGCCAGATACTCCAGCTCTGCAACGACCCAAGCGAAGTACCGCAGGCCGGTCTGCAGCCCTTCATCGCCGGACGTCGCCGGCAACACGAACCACAAGACCTCGGCGCTCCGACGCGCCAGGAGAAGCTCACCCTCAAGTCGAAGCCGCTGAGCCCGGAGCTCCGTCAAACGCTCATCGAGCTAGAAGACGCGCTTGAAGTTCGTGCCGCCGACGAGGGCGCAATCAAAAGAGAAACCACGGCCGCGGTCGAGAGCTCAAAGGCAGCCGAATCGAGCGGGCGTCCAGGCATCTATGTCTACACGCTCCCCCACTATCGCCGATATCCGGTTGATCCGGACACGGGTCAGACACTGCTCAAGGTCGGGCATTCGAGCACCGACGCCCACTATCGAGCTGGTTCTCAGGGACGCCTGACGGCCCTGCCAGAAGATCCGATCCTCTTGCGGATCTACGCAGTCGATGCGTCGGCTGCAGCGGAGCGCGACTTCCACGAGTGGCTTCGCGATGCAGATCACCCGCGCTCTAGGACGACGCGTGGGGGATCCGAATGGTTCTTGACGTCGACCAAGTTTCTCGATCGAATCGCGCGATCCAAGGGGCTCGAGATCGTCGTGGTCAACGAGTTCGAGGGTGAGGACGGCTGATCTGACGCTCGGTAGCCACGGGTGCGGTTGAGGCTTGTCATCGCCGATTGCTGACTGCAATCGGCGCGAACGGCGCGCTGAGAAGATGAGAGTCGAGAGGGAAGCCCTTCGAGTACCCCGAGCTCCGGGCGCGCGTGGCCGCGCTGCTGCGCCGCACCCAGCGGCGCCAGGGCCTCGGCCGCCTGCGGGCCGGTCCGCTCGAGCTCGACCCACCCTCGCGCGAGGTGAGCGTCCGTGGCGTCCGCGTGGAGCTCTCCCAGAAGGAGTTCTCCCTCCTGCGCACGCTCGTCAGCGACCCCACGCGCGTCTTCACCAAGGAGGAGTTGCTGCGCGGCGTGTGGGGCTTCCGGGCGCTCGGCTCGACACGAACGCTCGACTCGCACGCCTGCCGGCTGCGCCACAAGCTCGGGGCGCACGGTGACCGCTTCGTGGTCAACGTGTGGGGGGTCGGCTACCGACTCGTCGAGGGGCCGGTGGGCACATGAGCGCCGACCTCGCGCTGCTGGGTGGGTGGACCGTCGCGCTCGCCGCCCTGGCGCTCGCGCTCGCGTGGCGCCAGCGCCTGGCGCGCCGGATGGAGCTCGTGGCGCGCGCCTGCCACGAGGTGCGCGGGCCGCTCACCGCCGCGCGCCTGGGCATCCATCTCGCCTCCCGGTCCGAGGTGCGCACGGGGTCTGCTCCACCGCTCTCCGCGGTCGAGCTCGAGCTCCGGCGCGCAGGCCTCGCGCTCGAGGATCTGGCCGCCGCACGTCACGGGGCGCGGGCGGCCGACCGACCCGAGGCCTTCGACCTCGGCGAGCTGCTGCGGCAAGCCGCCGCGGCGTGGCGGCCGGTGGCCGAGGCGGCGGGCGGCGTCCTGCGCCTCGAGGCGCCCGACGGGACCGTGCTCGTGCGCGGAGACCGCCTACGGCTCGCACAGGCGTGCGGCAACCTGCTGGCCAACGCGATCGAGCACGGCGGCGGGGTGGTCGAGCTGCGCTGGAGGGCGACGATGGACTCCGTTCGCGTCGAGGTCTGCGACCTCGGACCCGGCCTGCCCTCCTCCATCTCCGCCCTCATCGCGCGTCCGCGCGGCGGGCGCGGACGGCGCGGGCGCGGCCTGGCCATCGCCGCCGAGATCGCCGGGCGCCACGGCGGCCGGCTAGCGGCGGCGCCCTCGCCGTGCGGCGCCCGGCTCGCGCTCGAGCTGCCCGCGATCTGGGTCGCGGCGTGAGCCGGCGCCGGCGCGCGATCCTGCTGCTCGGCCTGGCGCTCGCGCTCGGGGGCCTGGCCGCCTCCGACGTCGCGCGTCGTGAGGCGGCGGTGGCCGGAGAGCTCGGGCCGCCCGTGCCCGTCATCGTCGCTCGCGGCGCGCTGGCCTCCGGCGCGATGCTGCGGCCCGACCGGCTCGCCGTCCGCGTCCTGCCCGCCCGCTACGTCCCGCCCGGCACGTTTCGGACGGCAACCGCGCTGACCGGCCTGCGGGCCGCACGCGCCCTGCCCGCCGGAGCCTTCCTCTCGGCCGCCGAGCTGCGCGACCCGGCGGCTGAGCCGCGCCCGGGCGCTCCCATCCGGTCGGGTGAGCGGGTGGCCGACGTCGTGGCGCGCGGTGCGCCCGAGCTCGTGAGTCCGGGCGCCCGGGTCGACGTGCTCGTGACCCGGGAGGGGAGCAGCGGGGGGCGCGGTCGCACCGAGCTCGCGCTGCAGGACGTCGAGGTGCTCGCGGGCGCCCCGGTGCCGGGGGGTGGGGGAAGCGGCGGGGGCGGCGCAGGCGGCGGGAGCGGCTCGGGAGAGAACGGTGGTGGTCCGCTCGTGGCCGCCTCGCTGCGGGTCACCCTGCGCCAGGCGGTCTTCCTCGCCGCCGCGCAGAGCTTCGCCAAGGAGATCCGGCTCCTGCCCCGCGCACCGGGCGACCGGGCCCACCTCGGGGAGGCGCTCGTGGCCGGAGGGTGAGCGCCGGGCCCGCTTGGACGGACCGGCGGAATCGGCGCTCAAGCTCCGGGCCCCACCGTCCGATCTCTGCGGCAGAGCATCATGTCGCGCCGTCCTCTCGCCCTCCTCACGCTCCTCTGCACCGCCGTGCTGGCCCTGCTCGGAACGGCGGCGGTCGCGGGGGCCTCGACCTCGACGCTCTACCCGCGCGTCACTCGCGTCTCGCCCATGCGCCTGGCGATCGGTCAGACCCTCACCGTGCGCGGCAGCAACTTCCTCACGGGCACGGGACGCAACACGGTCGTCTTCGTGCGCTCGGGAGGGCGCGCGGTGTTCGTGCGCGCCGGCCGCTCCACCTCGCGCACCATGCAGGTCAAGCTACCGAGCAAGCTCCTGCGCTTCCTCAGCCTCAACAACGGCGCGCCCGTGCCCACGAAGTTCAAGCTCCGCGTGCTCGCCCGTCGCTTCGGCCTGAGCTTCACTCCGTCGAGCATGTCTCCCACGGTGACGCCGAACGAGGGAGGTCCGACCAGTGCCCCGACGGTGGACCGCTGCAACACGAGCGACCCCAACGGAGACGCCGACGGCGATCTGCTCTCCAACGCCCTCGAGGCCCGCATCCACACCGATCCGTGCAACGCCGACACCGACGGCGACGGGATCTCCGACGGCTATGAGTACGAGTCGGCCCTCGACTTCAACTCGCGCGCCCTGCCCTACCCCGGCAAGCGGCCCTACCCCAACGCGCTCGATCCCTCCGACGCGAACGCCGACCACGACGGCGACGGCCTCACGCTGGCCGACGAGTTCCACGCCTGGGTCAAGTACGGCGGCCACCGCTTCCCGCTGAACTACTCCGACGGCACGCAGAGCTCGGGCGGACCGATGTCCGTGACGAGCGACACTGCCTACCTCGACTACAACCACGACGGGATGCTCACCGACGACGAGAAGGACATCGACGGCGACGGGCTCGGGAACTGGGTCGAGGTCCACGGGCCCGGTCAGCCGGCCTGGTGGCAGGCGCGCTACAAGAACGAGGCGCCGTACACCCTCCGCGCCTTCGCGGGCACGGACTGGCTCGACCCCGACACGGACGGCGACGGCCTCAAGGACGGCGCCGACGACACCGACCACGACGGCTACACCGACGGGCGCGAGATGATGGACGGCGAGCGCACCGGCGGCCTCTGGGTGCAGCCCTTCAACCCCTGCCTGCCCGACCCGACGTCTCCCGTCTGCTCCAAGCACCCGCCGCTCGACAACCCCTGGGAGCCCTTCAAGTCGGGCTGGACGGAGCAGCCGCCGCTCGCCTGGCCCCGCTGCACCGCCACTCCCTCCAAGCCGGCCTCGCTCGGCTGCCCGGCGACCACGAAGCCCTGAGCTGAGTCTCCCTCCGGGGAGCTGGAAAGCCCGGGGGGCGAATCGCTCGCCTTGGGCGCCTATCCCTCGGCGTGGAGTCGAGCGCGGGAACCCTCGAAGAGCTGGCCGAGGCGCTGCACGCGCGGCTCGTCCGTGACGCGGGCGCCGGCACGGACGACGGCGCGGCGCTGAGCGAGCGCATCGAGGAGCTCGTGCGCTCCGAGGCGGCCCTGCTCGCCGAGGGCGAACGGAGCGAGCTCGTGCGCCGGCTGGGCGAGCGCGCCGTCGGACTGGGTCCGCTCGAGCCGCTGCTGGGCGACCCCGCGGTCGAGGAGGTGATGGTCAACGGCCCGGGCACGGTCTGGGTCGAGCGGGCCGGGCGGATCGTCCCCACCGAGGTCTCCTTCGACTCCGAGCGCGAGCTGCGTCACGCGATCGAGCGGATCCTCGCGCCGCTCGGGCGGCGGGTGGACGAGGCCACGCCGCTCGTCGACGCCCGCCTGCCCGACGGCTCGCGGGTCAACGTGGTGATCCCCCCGCTCGCCCTCGACGGTCCGGTGCTGACCATCCGCCGCTTCCGCCGCCGTGGCTTCTCGCCCGATGAGCTCGTCGCGGCCGGCACGCTGTCGGCCCCGCTGCGCGACTTCCTCGCCTCCTGCGTGCGCGCGCGGCTGAACATCCTCGTCTCGGGCGGCACGGGCTCGGGCAAGACGACGACGCTGAACGCGCTCTCGAGCTTCATCGCGGCCGAGGAGCGGATCGTCACGGTGGAGGATGCGGCCGAGCTGCGCCTCCAGCAGCCTCACGTCGTGCGCCTCGAGGCGCGCCCGGCGGGACTCGACGGCGGGGGAGAGGTGACGATCCGCCGCCTCGTGCGCAACGCGCTGCGGATGCGCCCCGACCGCATCGTCGTCGGGGAGGTCCGGGGCGCCGAGGCGCTCGACATGCTGATGGCGATGGGCAGCGGCCACGACGGCTCGCTCGGCACCATCCACGCCGGCTCCGCCGAGGAGGCGCTGCGGCGGCTCGAGACACTCGCGCTCATGGCCGACGTCGCCCTGCCCCACGCGGCCGTGCGCGAGCAGGTGGCGGGCGCGCTCGACCTCGTCGTCCAGCAGGCCCGCACGCGCGACGGCGCGCGGCGGGTGGTGGGCGTGAGCGAGGTGACGCGCGTGGCCGGCGGGGCGGCGACGCGCGAGGTCTTCACGCTGCGCGGCGAGCGCCCGTGCTGGTGCGCTCCGCTGGCCGACTCGCTCGCCGCGCGCCTGGCGGCGGCGGGATGAGCGCCGCGCCGCTGCTCGCCGCCGGGGCCGCCGCCGCCGGCGTGCTCGGCGCCTGGGAGGCGCTCGCGGCGGCCGAGGCGCTCGGAGCGAGCCGCGCGGCGGCTCGCTCGCTCCTCCCGCTCGCGCGGCTCGGACGCGACGGGCAGGCCCCGAGCGCTCCCGAGCGCCGCCGGCTGGTGCGGGTCGCCGCGGGCTCCCTGCTCGTCGCGGGCTGGCTGCTCGTCTCTCCGCTCGCGGGCGTGGCGTGCGCGCTCGCAGGCCCCGCGGGGCTTCTGGCGGTCGTCCGCGCGCGCCGGCGCCGCTACGCCGGGCGCCTCGCGCGCGACGCGCCGGCCGTCGCTCGGGCCCTCGCCGACGCGCTGTCGGCCGGACATTCGATCCGCGGATCCGTGGCCGAGGCGGGCGGCGCGCTCGAGGGGCCGGCGGCGGCCGAGCTGCGCGCCGCGGCGGCCTCGCTCGCGGTGGGGGAGGAGACCGAGCCCGTGCTCGAGCGCCTCGCGGCCCGCTCCGGCGGGCGCGCGTGGAGCGTCATCGTCGCCGCGATCCTGCTCCAGCGCCAGGCCGGGGGCGACCTCGCCCGCCTGCTCCGCGGCATCGCGAGCTCGCACGAGGAGACGCTGCGCATCGAGCACGACGCGCGCGGCGCCACCGCGCAGGCGCGCTTCACCGGACTGCTCGTATGCGGGCTGCCGCTCGGGGGCGCCGCGCTCGCCGAGCTCGCGAGCCCCGGGTACCTCGAGGACCTGGTGCGCTCGCCGCTCTCGGCGACCCTCGGCGGCCTGGCGCTCGTCTTCCAGTGCGGCGGCGCGCTCGCGATCCGGCGCCTGGCCCGGGTCCGGGGATGAGCCGTGACGTACTCGCGGCGGTGATCGCCGCGTTCCTCGCCGCCGCCGGAGGAGTGGAGCTCCTCGCCGGGCGCGCGTCGAGGCCCCGGCGCGGGCACCGGCGGCGGGCGCCCGCGCTCTTCGCTGCCGCCGTGGACGCCCTGCGCCGCCTCGGGCGGCGGGCGGGCGCCCCCGCCGCACCCGGCGGGCTGCCGGCCCGCCGGGTGGCCGCCGGCTCTCCGCTCGGGCTCTCCACCGGCGACGTCATGGCGGTCAAGGGTGGAGCGGCGCTGGTCGCGCTCGTGGCGGCGATCCCGTCGGGCGCCGTGTTGCCGGGACGGCTTCCGGCGGTGGCGGCGGTGGCGCTCCCGGCGCTTGGTTTCTTCGCCCCCGACCTATGGCTCTCGCGGCGTGTGCGGGCGCGGGCGCGGGCGATGGAGGAGGAGCTTCCCGACCTGCTCGACCTGCTCCGCGTCGGCCTCGAGGCGAACCTGCCCCTGCGCCGCGCCCTCGCGGAGGCCGCCCGGCGAACGCCCGGCGCGCTCGCGCGCGAGGTGCGCCGCGCGGTGACCGAGCTCGAGCTCGGCCTCCCGAGCGACGGCGTGCTCGAGCGCTTCGCGGGGCGCTGCCCGGCGGCGGGCACTCCGGCCCTCGTCGGCGTGCTGCGTCGCGCCGGTCGCTACGGAGCTCCACCCGCCGAGGCGCTCGCCGCCCAGGCGCGCGAGGCACGAGCGACGCGCGCGCGACGCGTGCGCGAGGAGGCGGCGCGCGCGGCTCCCAAGATCCAGCTCGTCGTCGCCCTCCTGCTAGTGCCTTCGGTCATGCTGCTCGTGGCCGCGGCGCTCGTGCACTCGCTGGTGCGGTAGGCGGCGCGCCCGGCGATTCCGCTGATGGGTAGCGGTGCGGTTGCGCGCTGCGACAGAGGCCCAGTCTTGACATGCGGCCTAGCGTTCAGCCCGAGTCGCACGGCGCTCTCGAGCGAGCGGCGGCGGCGATGAGGGAGACTGGGCGAACGGGAGCTGGTAAGGGACGTGAAGGCGCGCTGTAGCGCTCGGGTTCGTGCGGTTGTGTTCGCGGCCCTAATCCACCTTTCGGGAGCGGGCCGCGGTGGTCATGTTCCGGTGGATCCGGAAGTGGCGCCCAGGGGATGGTGACCGCCGTGACAGCCGGGTGGGATTCGCTGGCATGCTGGGCTCGAAGACGGAAGCCAGAGAGTTGTGGCATGTCGGTATCCACGTGCATGTCATCTCACCCGCGAGGCCTTGGCGATCGAGGTCGATCGCGCTATCGACGTCGACGAGACGGTCGCCGTGCTCGAGCGGCTCGCGTCCGAGCGCGGGGCTCCCGAGAACCTCCGGGCCGACAACGGCCCCGAGCTGACCGCCCGCGTGCTGCGCGAGTGGTGCGAGGCCGGATCCACCGCCACCTCCTACGTCGATCCCGGAGCGCCCTGGCAGAACGCCTGGGTGGAGTCGCTAAACGCCCGCTTCCGCGACGAGGTCCTCGACGTCGAGGAGTTCGCCACCTTGGCCGAGGCCCGCTTCCTTGCCGCCGACTGGCAGGCCGGCTACAACCACGAGCACCCCCACTCCGCGCTTGGCATGATGTCGCCGACTCGATTCGCTGCCGGCTGGCAGGGAATCGAAACAACGAACGGATCAGTCAACCCCGAACTCTCACAAGCGGTTGATCTACCCCGGGAAACATGGAGTCGCGAGACTGGAGTCAGGCGGCGTTGGTGGTCTTGAGGTAGTTGGCTTCGTAGTCGGTCGGGGAAAGCATCCCGAGGGCGCTGTGGCGTCTGTGGGTGTTGTGGAAGAGCTCGATGTAGTCGTGGATGGCAGTGGCCAGCTCGATGCGCGTCGTCCAGCGCTTGCGGTTGAACAGCTCGACTTGGATGCGGCCCCAGAACGACTCGACCATCGCATTGTCGTAGGCGCTGCCGACAGCTCCCATCGACGGGGCGATGCCGATGTCTTTGACCTTCTGGCTGAAGGCCCAGGACGTGAACTGCACCCCGCGATCGGAATGGATCACGAGATCGCCGTCGGGGCTTCGCCGGCGCGTGGCCATCCCGAGCGCGTTGAGGACCAGCGTCGTGGTCTGGGTCGAGTCGATCGACCAGCCCACGACCAGGCGCGAGAACGCGTCGAGGACCACGCAGCAGTAGATCTTGCCTTCGCGCGTGGGGTGCTCGGTGATGTCGGTCATCCACAACTCGTCCGGTGCGGCGCGGCCAAACTGGCGGCCGACGAGGTCCAGCGAGGTGATCTTGGCCAGTCGCGCGCCGCGGGGCAGCCGACGGGTCGGCAGCCCCTTGATCCCGAGCCGGCGCATGATCAGCTCAACGGCGTTGTGGCCGACGTGGATACGGCGTCCGTGAATCAGCTCGGCCCGGACGCGCGTGGCGCCGTAGGTGCCGCCTGAGGCCTTGTGGACGTCGACGATCTCGCCGGCCAGCCAGATCCGCCTGAGCTCCCTCGGCGAAGTCGGCCTGTCTTTCCACGCGTAGTACCCAGACTCCGAGACCCCGAGGGTTCGGCAGGCGTGGCGGACGTCGGTTCCCTGCCCGGTCAGAGCATCGATCACCGGGTAGAGGCTTTTGGGGCGAGGTCCTGACGCAGGAAGACCTCGTTGACCTTCCTAGCGACCACCAGCTCGGTCTCGAGCTGCCTGATCCGACGCTTGGCCGCCATCAGCTCGATCGCCTGGTCGGTGCTCAGCCCCTCCCTCTCACCACGATCGATCTTGTCTTGCTTGGTCCAGTTGTAGACGGTCGCTTCGCTGACCTGGAAGGTCTCGGCGAGCTGCTTGACGCGCGTCCCGGATCGAGCGAGCTCGATCACCTGGCGACGCATCTCCGGCGGGTAGCTGCGAGGCATCTGAATCTCCGTATCTGCCACGGGACTCTAGAAACCCGACTCCGCGCCTCCAGGGGTAGATCA
>JAABUT010001423.1_pt1 | contig 27183 bp, 20 predicted proteins | sample 5559281 | NCBI WGS metagenome assembly JAABUT01 (sample SAMN10711880, study PRJNA513359) | rock metagenome | isolation source: Antarctica rocks | place: Antarctica: Victoria Land, Ricker Hills nord | collected 2016-01-04
GGCGTTGATACGAGACACCGTGGGGGATACCTTGCAAATCTTCAGGGCCGGGTCGGATATATCAGTCTAATGAAATACATCCAACTGTTACCTACTTGGTCTTTTTTACGCATGCTTCATCTCATGTTGTATCATTAATCACCACTTATCAGTCCTCTCCATCCTTTTTAACCCTCTTTTTCACTTCCCTTCGCTCCTTCGAGTCTCATTGACCATCGCTGTCACCAAAAAAATCATGACACTGATCTCTACTATCACTGTCATTTCCGCATTGTCACCATGTCTTTGCCAGCTCTTCGCTCGAACCGAAGCCTACGCGATCCACCGCACATGCAAACCCTACTCTACAGACCTCGTCGACAAAACCGGCATGATAGAAGCCGCCATGGCCGAGGCCAACGGGATGCTGAGCCGCGCGGCTGCTGAGATTGTCCATCCCACTTCGCATCAAGATGATAATACAGTGCACACGATCTTTCGAGATGTTACCGGCACCAAGAGGACCGATATAGCAGGTCAGTGTGATTCAGTGTGCCATAGTAGGCGTAGAGAGAGTCCGGGCCGATGCGGTTTCACCGACATACTTCCGCATTGCCACCCATATTACGTTCAGTTGATTGCTTATCGAACCAATAATAGCTAGATTCACAGCCGCGGTAAATAGCATACCATGGTCAGTCACCAACCACAACGCGTTGGCCCTGGACGGCCTCACAATCGTCTGCGGCGGCGACAATCTCTTTCCCGACGTCCGCGCTGGGATAAATGCATGGACGGACTATACAGATTTCTACACCGTCTACAGCATTAATCACCACTTTAACAATGACGCACGGCTTTGTGGTTCTGATGGGATTGCCATGACAATCAGTATTACTCCAATGAGCCCCACCACCCCCACCAAGGGCGAAATCATCTTGCTCTGCGATGAAGCTCTGGTCAAGGGCAATTCCCCAGACTCAACGGGCAGTCAAGCCGGCGTGGCGGCGATATCCGCGCTGCCCGGAACAGCAGGGTTGTACCCGGGAAAACTGATGGACGACCTCGCATATACGACTTGTCTCTCGTTTACGTTGGTTCACGAGTTGTTCCACGCCACGCAAATGATTCTCTGTCAGTTGAGCTTCCTCCACAATACTTCTGCTATCCACTCTGGCATCAAAGGACTGACGTATGTGAATCCTGGTTTCCCGCGGTCCTGACGAGGCTTATGGCTGGGCGAGTATTTGTGAACTTTCCCTTACTGAAGCGATGATGAATCCTGATACGTACGCTTATTTCGCTCTGGGTATGTTGAGTCGAATTCCCCCCCCCCTTAAACCTTTCGTTCCTCGTCGTATCACTCTCCCCCCCCGGCTACATACGAAGCTTAATCGAGCCCAGCCTTATGGTAGCTTCTTCCAGCATGACCCTTAATACTGCTAACAATCGTCTTAGCAAACTTCCTCCCACCAGACTATTTCGTCTTCGGTGGGTTACTTGGCTCTATCAGCCAGTACAATACCCCAGGCAACAACCCTTTCCGCTACCCGTAGGGATGCGTGATGGTGTTTCTGTCTGCCTCAACGCCATTGTTTTGACCATATCCTGGAGCGCGGGGATCTCGAACTCCTTTGGTATATACAGTCTTTCAATCCTGTAGCAGCTTAGCCTGCTCATTGAGCCTCGCCACTCACAGTGACATTCACGTTCTTTAACCCCAATCTTCAGAAGCCCAGACCGTCCTACTGACGCGGTCGCGAGATTGCTCCCCATGAATCCTTTCATCACCACCACTCACCAATACCCCACTCCGGATGCGCAGGTTCGTCTTCCTCCCCTTCTTCTTGTCGCATCGGAACCCTCTCTACTGAGTCCCACACCCCTCTCAGCCACTTTCCATTTTGCCGATACATCAACGTCACCATCCGCGGGCCCAGCTCATAAACGCTCCACAGGCCATGATGGGGCGGGAGCCCCATACAAATGATCAGGCTCTGCAATGCGCATCCACGCTTGCGACTACGAATATGGCTCAATGTGGAGATTATAGAGCCGGAGGACAGGGGCCCAGGATTCGTCTGCTCATAATGCAAGAAGAGGCGTATGTGCCGGAGTGAGGGTATACTAGCCAGGGCTGTGAGGAGTGGAAAGATTGATAGGGTCGAGTGCTGGAGCAATCTGTGGACAGGGCGGCGTTGTACGGTTCCTCATCGATAAGGTCCGATCTACAAACGTCCAGTCCAAGCCATTCAAGCGTGGAGCATGTGGATCGCAGGGTTTCGAGATGCAAAGCGGAAAGTAACAGTGTGGAATATGAAGGTCCGAGGACCAATCGCAGATCCCAGGCATTTTCTCGAACATGGAAGCGAAGGTATCGAAGAGAGGCCCCATTGATTGGGAGGGCGTGTAAGAGGACTTCGGGATGGAAACCAAGAAGGCAGAGACGCGTGAGCTTGAGACTAGAGAGAAATGTTTTGACTTGGGTAAAGCTTTCGTGGAACGTGCTCTTAGGAAATGACTGATAATCCTCGTAGGCTGATAGCGTCAGTGTCTTCAGGGTAAGTAGCTGGCCTTGCAACCGACTCGTCATCTCTTTAAACAGCGGCGTACCGATTATCGAGAGCGTTTGGAGCGTTCCCCAAACAGAAGCGGCAGCCCACGTTGTCCAAGCTTTGTCGGTAAAATGCAAATCCCCCTCGAGATTTAGAGATTCCAGTCGAGTGATAGCGTAGCCGATATGTTCAAGGGCCTTTCGTCTCGTTTCCGAGTGTGATTCACTAGCATATACTCTTCTTCTTGTATCTAAGCTCAAATGCAAAGCCTTGAGGTCTGGATCCCGACGAATTATGTTGGTCACATCTTGGTACCGGCTGCGATTAAAGGAGCGGCACCTAGGACCGCCGTGTGTCGTGACGCAAGATAAATTTAGTAAACAAACCCGCAGTGAATCTAGACAGGTAAGCGTGTCTTATCGAGCCTCTGAGTTTATTGGTGTAAACGTAACACCCCACACCGAGACGAACAGAGCAGGGAAGCCCATTGATAGCGCGTAGTACCGAGCTTCTAATGGGCCTAAGATCAACTCGGTTATAGTCTAGACTTTCATCCCCTCCAATCCTACAGCCAACGTCAACGGAGATGGTTCATAAGACCGTATTTAAAGCATATAACAAACCCAACATGCCGCAACTGCGCCAACAACGGCAACAGCCGCTCAAACGAATCCTGCAGCTCATCATGAAACCCATGCTGGCCAAATCTCCTAACTGGGAACCGTTATATACCGAATATGGCACCTAACATCCGCGCGGCAGTGTAAGAAACGTAGAAACGCAGCACACCGCTTTCGAAGCCACAGCTGTCAGGTTGACAATCACATGCTGAAAGAGAAGACTTGAACTAATCTCGTAACAACGACGAGAAAACAAGACCGAGCGCTTTTAAAAGATGGGAAGGGAATGGTTCTCGTTGTACAGCTAGGACGATAATGAGCAGCTGGGTTGTTTGTAAGGTTGAGCGGGTGGTGCTTACCTGTTGCGTAATTAGGCTGATGAGCTCGGGGCTTAGGTCGGTGAGGGAAGGCATCAAAGCGTTCTTCAAGATTTGTATCATAAAGCCGTCAAGGGAGGTTAGAACCTGTGGTTAAACACACGTTAACGTGGCTGGGACGTCGAAAGCGTAGACTAGCCGCCATGACACCCTCGCGCGGTACTCTCGTAACCGCTACTTACGCTCCCTTCACCCCGTATGACACGGCTCCCTTCAAACAAGCCACAAACTCTCTTTGTCTCCCCCATAGCATTTGCCATCCTTCAACCTTCCAGCCTTACGAGAACATTCTCAAACCCCAAAGTTTACACGAGCCCCTCGGCAATGAAAATCACATCCTTCATGCCAATCTCGATAGAGAATCGTGTCATAGATACTACAACGAACCTACTGACATACATAGCTAAACGGTCACCCAAATGACATTTTTTACGTACGTCCTCTTTTATTGAAATTTCATCCCTTGTGGTCGACATTCGAAATAGTGACTGCTTCGGTCGATTCAGGTTTCAGTTGGCTTGTTCGGTTGGTTCGAGACAAGGTGGGTTGTGCGGGGCAAGAGGGGAGGTTGCGAAGGGGTCTAGAGCTCTGGTAATGGAAAGGGAGATGGGAGGGCGGGTTGAGAGGGTTTTGGTGGTATAAGTAAGAGATGGAAGGAGTTTTGGAGGGTAGATAGATGGGAGTGGGAGTCATTGAGGTGGAAGAGAGGAAAGATATAGCACCAGAAGAGCAACGGTAGTTTTCTAGAGAAAGCTCTTATTATATGGGATCCTAGCTCCCGAGATCTATTCGTCTAACGTCATCTACCCATTTCCAAATGCCCTTGCCAATACAACCTGCATGTGCCTTCTTTTGGCTGCTTCCGAAACTTGGGATGCCAATAAGTGGCGGAGTATGTCTGCGTATTCAAGGATACCTGCTAGGTTGAGAGCAGCCCTGGAAATTGGGGTTTGTGCAATAACCAAAATCGCCACAACCTTCTTACTTATCACGAAGTTTCTCATCCTCGATCATCGAACCGCCCCCCCAAAACTCAATGATCCATCCCATCTCTCTCCACCAACCCCCTACACAACCCCACCACCTCATCACCTCCTACTTCCACATCCGGCCTCTCAATCTTCCTCGCCAAAACCTCATCCAGCATTCCCCTCAATCGACTAACCAGCACCCCAATCCGCGCCCAACCCCTCAGTCTCAACCACCCATCGACCACCAACCCCCGTCCAAGTGTGTCCAGCGCCACAGGCCCGGAGAACAACAGTAGCGCAGTGGCGTTTAAGGGCGTGAGATCGCGGATGAAGAGCTTGGAGGTAGACAGCAGGGAGAAGTAGGAGAGGTGCGTGGAGCTGCTGATAAAGGACTGGGCGGCGAAGAGGGTGGAGGAGGGATGGATGAAGACGCGGCCGTTGGCTTGGTTGAAGAATTTGATGGTGCGGGCTTCGGGGTCGAGTTCAACGGCGCCGGACATGCTGGGCGCGAATTTCTTCTCGGGAAAGTCGATGCGCGCAATTTGCGGGTTGAAAGCTCCGGCGATGAGGGCGCGGAGGAGGGCGGAGTTGGCATTGTGAGCGTTGAGCGAGGGGGTGGTAGATGGGGCGTAACTGGCGAGGAGGAAACCGCAGTCGGTGAGGGAGGAGAGGTATTGGAGGCGGTTGGAGGAGATATCGGCGAGGGTTTGGGGGGAGAGGAAGTGGTCGTCGCACCAGGATTTGGTGGTGCGGTAGGGGGAGGTGGATTTGAGGAGGGACCATTCTTCGTAGGCGCGGAGGTCACAGATGAGATCACCCTGGTTGGGGGCGAAGGATGAGCGAGCTGTTTTGGATTCGTCGCGCTTTGCTTGTGGCGAGATGAAGGGGCTGCGAACAGTCAGGATGGCGGCGATGGTGAGGCAGGCTTCGAGGCAGCCGAAGGTGGCACCGTAGACCATTAGTTTGCTGCAGCGCAGATCTGCGGGAATCATGGACAGATGTTGGCCTAGTGCTGTGAGCTCCGAGCCGTCGAGAGCTCCCATGCGACCCAAGAGGTCTATAGCGCCTTCGACAGCGAGATCTTCCGGAGGTGTTAGGGCACTGGCGAGAAAGGACGGGACGTCTGTGATTCCCATGGCTCGGACGGACAGGCAGAGTTGTTCTAGGGGGACACGCCTGATTTCAGGCTCGGGCCTTTCGGCCATCTTGGCTTCAGCGTTTCGCGTGTAAAGCTTGTAGCATGTTCCGGCTTGCACTCGACCTGCACGACCTCGACGTTGCTTACAAGCCGCTCGAGATGCCCAGACTTCTTCGAGCTTTACCATGTTGTTTTGCGGGTCGAAGCTGGTTTCCTTGACCTTGCCAGAATCAATAACGGCGACTATGTCTTCAATGGTTATGGAGGTCTCGGCGACGTTGGTGGCGGCAATGACTTTCCGCTTACCTCTCGGTGCAGGTGGGAAGACTCGACGTTGCTCAACCGGCATTAGAGAAGCGTGTAGTGGTAGTGCATATATGTTTGGAAGATCGCGAAGAGCATCAAGGGTACGATTGATCTCGAGCGTGCCTGGTAAGAAAATGAGAATCCCTCCTTCTTGTGATCCTAGTTGAGAGTCGATGGCTCGAACAGTGCTAGCAATGAGACTGTAGTTGATTCTCATGCCGATCCCTTGTATGGTGCTGGCCACAGAGGGGTCCACATCATCCATGTCATCGTCATCAAGAGAACCATTACGCGAACCGGTGCTGAAGCCTGTAAAGCGAATGATGTCGTCCAAATGATAGTCTTCAACAGGATAAGTGCGGCCTTGGATTTCGATCTTTCCAACACTTGACGTTTTGCTAAAATAGGCCTCAAAGACACCAGCATCAAGAGTGGCACTCATGAGTATGACTTTGAGGTCTCTCCGCTTAGGAAGAACATCTCTGAGGAGAACCAGAAGGAAGTCAGTGTCGAGGCTACGCTCATGCACCTCATCCACGACAACATGGCTGATATCGGATAGAGCGGTCACCGCATCGTCACCGCTGCCGCCAGAAGTCTGTAATCGTCGAAGTAAGATACCTGTAGTTACGAACGTGATTTTAGTGGTCCCAAGTTTCTGCTTTGACTCTCCCCGTATCGCGTATCCTACTTCATCGCCCACTGATGAGCATCTTTCGTCACTGACTCTGTCCGCAAGTCCCAGTGCCGAAATCCTTCGAGGTTGCGTGCACACAATATTTGCGGCTGCTCCGATCTTTCGCTGGATCATATCGTCTAGGACAAATTGGACAGACTGCGTTGATTTCCCTGATCCAGTTTCTCCAGATATGATTGTGACTTGATGATCATTGACAGTCTTGACGATAGCATCCCGTAAAGTCCATGCTGGCAATGACTGACGCCCAGCGAGCATCTTCTGCTGTCTGACACTTTCCTGTCTTGACTGCCAACGATTCAAGAGAGCAAGACTTTGTGGACTTCCCGGACGCCAATCAATCTGACAAGGGACTCTTCTCTGAATTTGCTGATGCGATACGTTAAGCATAGTCCGAGGTTCATGGAGGCCAGCGGCTCCCGCAGACACATCACGAAGAGACCCAGGATTCTCTACTATTCTCGGTATCTCACTTTCAAGCCAATCCACAAGGTTGAATACCATAGGCTCGCCCAGAAGATCTTTGTTAGCCCGTTCTACGAGCTGCCGGATGATGCTCAGCCTGATGTAAGCGGGGAGCCCAGGCGAAGTTATAGAGACGACTGGAGCAGTACGTGGATATGATTCTGATTTTCTAACAGCGAAGGTGAACGCGATTTTGTTTCTTGAAGGCTGAAGTTGGATTTTACATATATCAGGGGTTATGGCTTTGAAGCGATCACCAAAGATGGCACTAAGTGTGTCTTGCTCTTCAGCCCAGATTGAGACTTCTTGATCTTCATTGCCCATAGTCAACGTAGACAAGTCAATACCGTTAGAATCGTTACATCCTTCAGCGCCCTTGACGAGATTGCCTTGTAGGGTTTCGGCAGCAAGTGCTTCGTCGCCTTTACAATCATCGAAAACCTTTCCGCACAACTCCATAGAGTAGCCGGCCTCGGCAAGCCTCTTGATGGAAGCTTCTCGTTTCAGATTGCCACTAGCCATGCTGATTCCAGCGACGTATCCTTCAGGCAAGGCCCATTTCGGGAGATCATCTTCTGGGACATGGATAAGTAGCCATTCCAATGTCTCCTCACGGTCTTTGCATTCTGCTACTGCCTCTTCAACATGGCTTCTCCTGAATCCAAGCTCTGTAAGTTCGTTTACGATATTCCTCCGTTGGAACTCGGAAAGACGAACACCGTGAGGGTTCCAGGTAGCATTTCTCCTGACGAGGTCTTCAATATGAGCTCGGGTACGCTTGCCCAATTCTATCTTAGGGACCCTGGTCCATCCTCTCATGGCACTGCGAGCGTTGCTAACACCGCTACCACCAGAATTCCCACTATTGCTCAAATTCAGATGAACGGGCTGCTCTGCTTCTTTGGCCTTTTGTTTGTCTCGCTCTTCGCGTTTCTTGGCCATCAAGGCTTGAACTTCCTCACGCTCCTGTTTGGCAGCGAAAGGGTCTGCCTCATACATCCAACCTCGACCTTCTTTGACATCTTCTGCCTTGAGCTCCTGAAACTCTTTCCAGAGATCTCGATAGGTTGGTGGCAGCATCATATGTATGTTGCGCATACTGCAGACGCGGAAAAGACCGTATGTTGCAGCGAAATGACGTGCTTCTACAGCTGTAGGTTGTATGGCAATATCTTTGTATGATGGTGGAAGCTTGAAAGAAGGCAGGGCAACCATTTCCTTGGTCTTTGGATTTACAGCTTTGAGTATCACCATTGAAGAAAATCCTTCTGGTGTTTTAGTCTGCTTGTCAAAATAAGATATAGTTCAGAAAGGCTGCGTATAAGACTTACCATACCATCGTATACTCTGGCTTCGCCCATCTTTGCTTCTGGCAATGCTCAGAGAGCAGATTGACAGGCAACTTTCCAGTCCAGCTTGCCCCGCCGATTAATTTCCTAGTATCCGGTTTCTTAGGCGCATCTTCGCCCACTGCCTGACCGCCAGTCGTGCGAATGTTACCTGATGAGCTTCCAGACTCCGGTGCTTTGGTTTTCCTCTTGGGATTTCCATCTCCAAAGATAATATAGCTGTCATCTTCACCTGGAGCTATCGGTGCATTTGGCTTCTTCGCTTTGCCACTACGGCCACTTGCTTTGCTCATAATCCTTGTGATGTAGCCAGTAGAGACCGTAATGGACAAAACGTCCTTGAGGATTTAGTCAAATGCTGTACAGAAAGAATGGCATGTAGAGGTGGGTTTTTGTGGCTGTTCTCGGCTTCGGCCCATGGGCCGCTCCGCTACTAGCGTTGTCGGAAGACGAACTATTAGCGTATGCAGAAAGCTATCGAATCCTTGGCATCGCAATTGTCGCGCCCCCTCCCAAATTTACTATTGAATTCAGACATTCTTGACATTCTCAAACCTCAACGCTCTATTGGATAAATCAATAGAAAATCAAACCGAGTAAATTTGAAGCTGTTCAAACCTTTCACAGTGCTGACATTCTTTTAGCTATGACAGGTCAACTGGCTTCGGCCCTTCGCTCCAAAATATTACGACTTCTGCTACTTCACTGATGCCCCAAAGCTATCGCCGAAGAGGTTCACTGTCACTTCGATACCGTCTATAGATTTCAGGCGAATCTATTCATGTATGACTCTCCGTTCAGATCTCAATTCCGATCCAAAGACGCCCCTCGAAAGATCTTTCCGACCGCTGAAGACTTTCTAATTACATATCTGAAGCAACAGCCATGAGCTATGCAGAAAGAGATGATGTGATTTCTATGAGAAGAGTGAGATTTATACGTGCATAGACTGACCGCGTCGGGTCGGGTTGAGAAGTTGAACCCGAGAACTCGAGTCGGGTTGGGAAGCTTGACCCGACAACCCGACCCGAAAACCCGACCCGACCCGACAAGATATTAGGTAGGTGTAAATAGCTTGGTCGAACAGCCTACATGATTCCCCTTCATGACTTTCTACCATGTTTTCCCGTCATGACTCTCTACCAAAGTCAAACGGCCTTCATGTTTCCCCGTCATGATCCCCTACCAAACGACCTCCATGTTCCTCTTCATGTTCCCCTTCATGTTCCCCTTCATGTTCCCCTCTATGTTTCCCTCCATGTTCCCCTCTATGTTCCCCTCTATGTTTCCCTCTATGTTCCCCTCTATCATCGGCAAAATGTTCGGCAGCTAACTTTTTGCTCGATGGCAGAACCTGGAAAAGTCGGCTCGGTTCAGCTAATAACCAGCTAACAACTGGCTAATCAGCTAAATTTCAGCTAAATTCGGCTAACTCAGCTAATTCAGCTAATTCAGCTAAAATATTTATCTACATGCTCATCACTCTACTCGCTCACCTACTCGCTCACCTACTCGCCCACCTACTCGCCCATCTACTCGCTCACCTACTCGCTCATCTACTCGCCCACCTACTCGCTCACCTACTCGCTCATCTACTCGCTCATCTACTCGCCCACCTACTCACCACCCTACATACTCACCACCCTACTCACCATCCTACATGCTCGCCACCCTACTCGTCACCCTACATGCTCACCATTCTACTCACCACCCTACATACTCACCATTCTACTCGTCACTCTACATGCTCACCATCCTACTCGCCCACCTACTCGCTTCACCTACTCGCCCACCTACTCGCCCACCTACTCGCCCATCTACTCGCTCACCTACTCGCTCATCTACTCGCTCACCTACTCGCTCATCTACTCGCTCACCTACTCGCTCACCTACTCACCCACCTACTCGCTCACCTACTCGCTCATCTACTCGCTCACCTACTCGCCCACCTACTCGCTCACCTACTCGCTTCACCTACTCGCCCTACCAATCTTTCTACCAAACGCTCTACCAAATTCCCTACCAAACACTCTACCAAATTTCCTATCAAACGCTCTATCAAACGCTCTATAAAACGCGTCAATCGAGCGCATAACACGAATCAAACAGTGCTTCAAACAATGCTTTTTACTGAGCTTTTCACTGAGCTACCTACTGAGCTATCGACTGAGCTTTCTACTGAGCTTCTCATCGAGCTTTCGATCGAACTTTCTAGTGAGCTTTCGATCAATCTTTCTATCGATCTTTCTATCGATCTTTCTACTGAGCTATCTACTGAGCTATCTACTGAGCTATCGATCGAGCTTTCTATTGATCTTTCTACTAGTGAGCTTTCTACTGAGCTTTCGATCGATCTTTCTATCGACCTTTCTACTGAGCTACCTACTGAGCTATCTATCGAGCCATCTACTGAGCTATCTACTGAACTATCAATCGAGCTTTCTACTGATCTCTCTATCAACCTTTCTACTGATCTTTCTACTGAGCTATCTACTGATCATTCTACTGATCACTCTACTTATCATTCTACTGATCATTCTACTGATCATTCTACTGATCATTCTACTCATCACTTTACTCATCACTTTACTCATCATTCAAGAATCAAATTTGTTCTCTATCAAGCATTAAACATGATTCTATCGTACATTCTTCATGACTTTCTTCATGACTTTCTACATGACTCTCTACATGACTCTCTACATGACTTTTCACCAAGCTTTAAATTGCTTTGCAATCAAGAATCAAATTTGTTTTCTATCGAGCATCAAATATAATTCTATCAAACATTCTACATGACTCTCTATTGAACATTCTACATGACTTTCTATCGAACATTCTACATGACTTTCTATCTCATTAGTTTACTCATTAACTTTCTCATTGACTTTCTCATTAACTTTTTCAGCGTATATATTAAACTGTGTAAATAGCTATTATTTAGTTAGTCAAATTAATCATTAATTAATCAATTATATGAGCGCAATAATTATTCAATCATTAATTCAATATTTGATTGCTAATAAACAAAATGCGCAAATGTTGAAGAAGTTGACAAAAGAGATAAAATCGATATTAGCTGAGCATACAGCTAAGTCAGCTAAGTGACAGCTAATAATCAGCTAATAATTGAGAGAGTCAACTAATTTCAATTGTTAGCTGACATATGAAATTAACAACTAACTCAGAAAAAGTTGACAAAAATCAGCTAATATTGACTTTTTTCGCCTTATGATTTTGTTGATGTGTGAAAAAATTGAACAGCTTCAAATTTATCAATTTAATTTTTCTATTAATTTTTCAATAGAGTGTTGAAGATTTGAGAATGTCAAGAATATCTGAATTCAATAGTAAATTTGAGAAAAAATGTAACAATTGCGATGTCAAGAAATTCATAGCTTTTTGCATATGTTAAAAGCTATCAAATTCTTGACATTGCAATTGTCACACTCTTTTTTCAATTTGTATAAACATTTCAACTTTTCAATCTCTTAACATTTATTATCACATTAAATCATATTCAACAAACTCAAATAAATGAATTAAATAAATGAATATGAAGTTATTCAAACACTATTAATCAAAATCTATAGTATCAGCTTCAAGATCTTTTTTCAAGACTTTAATATCAGTTTCAAAGATATAATCTTCAATGCTATGCTTGAAATGCTATCTTGAAAATCTATCACATCTGCTTCTTTCAACAGCGTAATGAAGAAATTCATCAAAAGTGTCTTCAAAATGAGATTATATTTTCTTGAAATATTGTTTGACTCAGATCTTCAAAACATTAAAACTGAGCTTGATGAGATTGAAATTCAACGAATATAAAGACAGATATTATATCTCATATTCATGTGAGATAATGAGTTTCTTGATATAAGCATTACAATGTATGCTGATGTTATTCATGATGATTACACTCTTTGAGATCGAAAAGAAACTGCATAAAGATAGCAATTCATCTGCTAGTCATTGAAAGAAAGTCTCGTTGTTGAATCAATCTTCACAAATATTCATACAGAATAAATAATCATTTATCATGTAAGTTAAAAGAACACTTCAGCAATGCTCTCTCTTTCTAGAGACTTGATAGCGAGCTGATTCATCAACTGATGCGTAGACTTGATGATGTCATCTCATAGTCTTGTTGAAGAGAGTCTCATCAATGAAGACAAGCTGCTCAGTCATCAGCTGCAACAGATTGACAACTCAGTTTAATTGCAGCTCATCGTTCTGTCTGATGCTCACACGCTGCTTCTTTTTATTACTTCAGCGTCTTCTCTTCAGAATTCTCAATATCGTGAACTGATGCATGTATAAACTGATCATTAAGTTGAGTTTTGAGTTGACATTTTGAATTTGTTACGATTCTAGCTACGCATCTTCGTTGATGACTATGTTGATGACTATGTTGATGACTATGTTGATGACTATTCTGAGAACTATCGTCGATCGCTCGTCGCTAGAGCATAGACTTGTTTCGAAGTCAACTCTATTCAGAATTAGCTTATGTTCTCCTGAGTCATATAGATAGTCGACCCTTTTCTTCTAGATACTTTCCTTCCTTAGCATTTATATACTCGTTACATTACACTCATGTCAGGACCGTGCCTAGATGATACAATCAATGAAGGTCAGGATTGATAGTGCTTGATCTTTAGAGGTAGCTATAACTGAATATTAAGAATACAGAAGAAGGTTGATACAAGAGCTTCTATTTATGTAATGTTCAGAGGCTGCGCTAGGCCCGAAAGGAATGTGTTTGTAACACGGAAAGAAGATGATGTAGATGAACAAGATGTTGGGGAAGAAAAAGAATGTTGAGTCATATCTGAGTCAAACCTGAGCCAGATCTAGACCAGATCTCGGCTAGATCGTTGACTAGTTCTAATCAGTCTTGATACGCTCGTAACATTACTCTTCTCTTCGAAAATTCATGTTCGCATGAATGTAGTTTCTTTGCTCGCTTTTGTTGATAGTTATTCCGATATTTAGCGCGGTTTGCTTGAATATAGCTTATGAAATTCGTTCAAAACTTTCTCTGAGTCATCGAATTTCTCTTTATCAACATAGTATCATTCGTCGTTTCTATCTAGATCTTTTCATTTGACTTTGTACTGTATTCGACCTCAATAGCGTCTGAAGTTCAATATATCATCTACCTTTCAGTGTTCATCGTCTTCGATAGTGATTGACCTGAGTGATTCTGAATGTTGTTCTGATAGAGAGTCTTCTGAATACGATCGTAGTAGCTTCGGGCTGAATATCGAATGCAGATGCTTCATGCTAACTGATAGGCGAAGATAATAGAAGATATCTATTTTAGCAGTGATTTGATAGAGATCTAGCTATTTGTCTTTCAAATCTTTGCAGAGTCTCGTTGTCTTGACGTTTCTGAAAGATAGTCAAACTCAGTTACCTACTTCATATGTGACGTTTCGTCTATGTTTATTGATCTGAACTTCGATGATCAGCTTCGTCTTTTTCAATTGTTGACGGTCGAAGCTCAGTAGCTCTTTCATTTGAATGACAATATCGTCTGCTTTTCTAGCTTCAAGTCGTTCACGAGTTGTTTCATAGTCAGTCGTATCTGAATCGAAACTCATTCGAGAGTGAAATTCTTTATTGAAGTAGAAGAAGATCATTGAAGTGATCGAGAAGATATTGAAATTGTCGCTAAATTTCATCATAGATATTCATTTGACTCAGTCGTTCTGTATGTAATTGCAGTAGATTCTAAGTTCGCGTTCGATGTTCTGATTGACTCGTTTCGATTGATCGTCGATCTCAGAATGATAGGCTGTGAATAGACTAGCTGTGATTCTCAGTCGCTTGCAAAGGCTTTTTCACATAGTCAATATGAATTGAGAGTCTCTGTTCGAAACAATAGAACTAAGTAGATCATGCAGTCGATAGACGTTTCATAGCATGATTCAAACCGTTTCTTCGACTGAGATGTCATCGTCTTCTCAATGACAGAAAACATAGTGACGTTCTTTGATGAGACAACATATGATTGTGCAAATGACGTTATAGTCTTCTGACAGAGATAGTTCAGTGATGAAGTTCATAGCTATATCTTTTCAGCGTTTCTGTGAAATCGAAAGAGAATGATGAAGTTCATTGATGCTATTTCTAGAAACTTTGCTTCGCTGACAAGCATGACAGTTTCGAATGTATCGTTGAATAGTAGCTCGATGATCTGACCAATAGTAGAAACGCTGAACTAGGTCGATGATTCGTCTATTGTCGAAGTGAAAGATTGAAGGTTGATCATGCACTTCTTGTAGTAATTTCGTGTGCATGTTCTCAGAGACTCACAGTAGATCTTTTCTAAATAGAACGTCGTCAATGATTTCACAGTTCTTCAGTTTAGTGATATGAAATTTGAGTTTGTTCTCGTTCATAACTTGTCTATATTCACTGCAGAGCTCATCTGTTTGATTGATCATATGTACTCGTTGATAGAGATTTGCTTCCGATTCAACAGGTAGAATATCGACTCTATCGAGAATCAGAATAGTCTGAAAACGATTTTCAAGACGCTGAGCTGATTCAGAGACGTTCGCTAGAGACATTCTGATTAGAGCATTGACTTTAGTGTTTATTTTGCCTGATCTAAAGATGATCTGAAAGTTGAACTTCGATAGAATGTTCAGATAGTTGACTTGTCGTCGACTCAACTGTTTGTTTTTCATGAAGATCTTCAAAGTCTGATGATCGATGAACATCTGAATGAGTAGTTCAATGCATTTCAGCTTGAATCGTCAGTGTTCGAAGCATCGAATAATGGCTAGCAGTTTCTTATCATAGATGTGATAATTGATTTCAGCGAGAATCATGCTTTTGCTGTAGAAAGTCATCGAATGAAGAACTTTCTCATCATCGTACTGAGATAGTATTTCACCTTTTACATAGTTCGAAGCATTGATCTTCAGAATAGCTTGTCGTTTGAGGTTGAAGTGACGAAGTACTGAGACTGAGCTGACTTGTTTCTTTAGATTGTCAAAAGCTTGAACACAGATCTCGTTTCAAACAAAAGATGTGTTCTTTCTAGTCAGCTGAATGAATGGTTTGACTAGCTTCGAGAAGTTCTTAATGAAACGACGATAGAAGTTAACAAATCTCATGAAGCTCTGAATTTCTTTTAGGTTGGTTGAAGTGATTCAGCTGACTATGACTGTCATCTTGCTGAAATTCATACGAAGACCTAGTTCAGATATGATGACTCTCAGAAAGACAGTCTCTTCTACATTGAATTCGCACTTTCGAATATTCATCTGCAGTTCAGCTTCGCGTAGTCGTTTCAATACTAGTTTAACATGATTTCTATGTTTCTTTCTTGTTTTGCTATAGATGAGAATGTCATCTAGATAGGCTTGGCAAAAGTCGTTCAGAAAGTTTCATAGAACGTCATTCATATATTGCTGAAAGAAGGTTGATTCATTAGTCAGTTTGAATGATAGCATCTTATATTTATATGCTTCTAAAGCAGTGATAAAAGTGATGTAATTCTCGCTATTGAAGTGCATTCGAAGTTTGTTGAACGCTGATATGATGTTCAATCTAGTCAGATGCTTGCAACTCACTATTTTATCAATGATCTCGTCTATCAGCGATAGAGAATATCTATTTCTTTTGAAAATGACATTTAGCTTTCGATAGTTCACGCAGAATCAAAGATCTTCATTTGCTTTGAGAGCGAATAGAATCGAAGAGAAATAGAGAGTCTGACTGAAAGTGATGAATTTCTTTGACAGATTCTCGTTCAGATACTTCTTTACTTTCAGAAGTTTGACAGAGAACATTCAATATGCTCGACAGCGAGAAAACGTTGAATCACTAGTGAGCTCGATTTTATGATCATAGAAGCGATGAGAAAGTAGTTTATTCGATTGAGCTCGATCAAAAACATCTAGAAACTCGTGATATTTCAAGAGCAGCTTTGCTTTAATGTCTTCTAAATTCTGAGTCGTTTCATCAATTGAAAAGACGTTTAGAGCGTTTAAATTGCACTGAGTATTGTACGCGATTTTTCTATTGATGTTTGTCATGAATAGAGCAAAGACTTCGATCTTGTTCTTCTTTGAACGATTCAACAGTGTTTTGAACGAAGCGACGTCTATGTTTTGAATTGAGAATGACTCTTTCTGAGCAGTGATTGAAACGAATCGTTTGAGCATCGTAGAGATCTTAGTCTGAGTGATTGAAGAAGACGAAGTTGATCGCGATCAACTTGAATGCTTTGAATTGAGCGAGATCGAAAAAATCGAAATAGAAGTATTCAATTGATTCGGAAAAACAATGACGTCGTTTTGCATATTCAGTAATATTTCGTTTTTATTCATTCAGAACTTACTCAATATGACTTCATGATGATCGATATCAGCTATCAACATTGATACAGTCAATTTCTTATGACTTTCGATGATGAGATTGAGTAGAATTTTATGAGTGATTGTCTTCTTAGATATCTTCTCATCATAATCTCTTATTAGCTTCTCTTTTGCCAGTGATATAGATTGAATTTTCAGTTTCTCGCATACTTTATCGACTAGGTTGAAATGTATGATCGTGTAGACGACTGAATCACTGTCTATTAAAAGACGAAGACTGAAAGATTGTTTCTGAGAGATGAGATGAGTGTCAATTAGAAACGACTTTTCAAAGTAATTCTCTTTCGATAGAATTTCATCTAGTTTGCACAAAGATATAATCTCTATTTCTTTGATGACTTTTGAAGAGATGACTAGTTTTTTGAATCGAAATTCGAATCGAAATCGAAGCGATCATATTCTTTGTTCACTGCACTGATTCTAGTAGGTCGATCAAAGCACTTCTTAGAGCTATGACCTGATTTATGATATACAAAACAGCTTTCGACTAGAATGTCTGCTTCTTTGACGCTAGTTAAAATCGCGTCGTGCGACTTTAGATGATCAGACTTCGAATGATCAACTGATTGAGTGACAACAGTCGCTCTATGAAAGATAGTCTTTGAAACGTCGTTGACGCGTTTGAGCTTGTTCTTGATCTCTTGAATGACTCGCTGATCATTATTCAAATGAATCAGGTAGAAACGAATTTCTTTTAGAGAATCAGATTGAACTAGTTGATCTATTCAAACGAATCGAAGACGAAGATGTATTTTATCTTTCAGATCAACGATCAGTTGCTTTTCGTGATAGTCTAGATAGAAAGATAGTCGTTGAAACTGAGTATAGAACTCGTTGAATTTCTTTGATTCTTGAATCAAGTTGTAGTATTCTCTATGAAAGTTGACTTTCTTATTTGAATCATCGAACAACTGAGCTAGCTCTTTCAAAAGATCTTCGACGATTCTATAGAAATTGACACAATCACGTTCGCGTCTAGCTTGAGTGATCTCTGCTGCGTCATCGAATAATCTAGAATGTACATAGCTCAATTTGACTCGTTCATTAGAAAAGAGATCGACGTTGATCTCTAGTTTATCCTGAATTTTTCCGTATCAGTTCTTTCAAGTAGAATTCTTTTCATCAGTAAACAGCGAAGAATCAGGTATTTTTTGAGATCTAGAACGCTCAGAGTAGATGAAATCAGAAGAAGTGTTTTCTTTAGTTTGAAGTCTTGTCTTCAACTCTTTGATTTCGTCTTCTTGTTGTTTATCTAACTCGTAGAGTCGATCTGTTTCTTTATCAAGAGCTAGGCTTCGAGCCTTTCAGATTTCATAGAACACGAAGAGTATTATCGTTTCAGCGAATGATTCATCATCTTCATGAATGAATGACGCAGCACTTGATGATTTCGTTCGTGATTTCGATGAATCAGCATCAGAGATTTGAGAGAAACGAGTTTGAAATTTCTCAGAACGCTTTTCAGTAGGCGAACGACTAGACATGATGAGGTTTGTTTGAAAGAAGGTCGAACGAATGACGATGCTCGACGATTGAAGAAGAAAGACGTATGAGATGAGGTTCAATCTTCAACAAAGAAGATGAGGTTTGTTTGTTGAGTGATTTGATTAATTCTCTAGCAAACAACGAAGGTTCTTTATCGTTGAATCTATCGATCGATTTGATTCTTGAGCAATTCACGAAGATTCTTTATTGTGATTCTCGTAATCAAGTGAACTTTGCATACTTAATGAGCGATAAGTAGTCTAGCAATTCAAACAGTCTCGTCGTTGATTCTATTCAACTTTCTAGTGTTGTTCTGTCTTTCGATTGTCGTCGATCATCAGATAAATGAATTTCTTTAGACTCGTTCTGTCTAGACGAGTATGTTGAATGAGTAATGAGATCAGTATCGTGTGATTAACGAATTCTTAATATAATGTCAGAATCGTGTCTAGATGATACAATCAATGAAGATCAGAATTGATAGTGCTTGATCTTTAGAAATAGCTATAACTGAATATTAAGAATACAGAAGAAGGTTGATACAAGAGCTTCTATTTATGTAATGTTCAGAGACTGTCTTAGGCTCGAAAGAAATGTGTTTGTAACACGAAAAGAAGATGATGTAGATGAACAAGATGTTGAGAAAGAAAAAGAGTGTTGAGTCATATCTAAGTCAAATCTGGGTCAGATCTAGGTCAGATCTCGACTAGATCGTTGACTAGCTCTAATCAGTCTTGATACGCTCGTAACAACTCATATGACTCGCTCTATGCTGATCTCTAACAGAATTCAACTCAATTTAAAGTTGAGTTGCTCATATTTTTAACTTGACGCAACTCGACTTGACTGAAAATTGAATCAACTCAACTTGATTCATCAAGAACTCAAGCTTAACGTTAAAAGAGTTAAATATAGAAATTTTTTCAACTTTTGCATTATCTTTTTGCATTATCTTTTTGATAGAAAGTCATGAAGAGAAAACATGAAAATCATTTGATAAAAAGTTATAAAGAGAAACATGAAGAAAAACATGAAGAAAAACATAGAAAGAAACATAAAAAGAAACATGAAGATTGTTTGATAAAGAGTCATAAAGAGAAACATAAAGAAAAATATGAAGAGAAACATGAAGAGAAACATAGAGAAGAACATAGAGAGAAACATAAAGAGAAACATAGAAAGAAACATAGAAAGAAACATAGAAAGAAACATAAAGAAAAACATAAAGAAAAACATGAAGAAAAACATCATCAACAAAATCATGAGGCGAAAAAAGTTGATATTAGCTGATTTTTGCTGACTTTTTCTGAGTTAGCTGTTAATCTCATGTATCAGCTAATAATTGAAATTAGTTGATTCTCTCAGTTATTAACTGATTATTAGCTGTCACTTAGCTGACTTAGCTGTATGCTCAACTAATATTGATTTTATCTCTTTTGTTAACTTCTTCAACATTTGCACATTTTGTTTATTAGCAATCAAATATTGAATTAATGATTGAATAATTATTGCGCTTGTATAATTAATTAATTAATGATTAATTTAACTAACTAAATAATAGCTATTTACACAGTTTAATATATGTGCTGAGAAAGTTAATGAGAAAGTCAATGAGAAAGTTAATGAATAAACTAATGAGGTAGAAAGTCATGTAGAATGTTTAATAGAAAGTCATGTAGAATGTTCAATAGAAAGTCATATAAAATGTTCAATAAAGTTATATTTAATGCTTGATAAAGAATAAATTTGATTCTTGATTGCAAAGCAATTTGAAACTTGATGAAAAGTCATGTAAAGAGTCATGTAGAGAATCATGTAGAAAGTCATGAAGAAAATCATGAAGAATATATGATAGAATCATGTTTGATACTCAATAAAGAACAAATTTGATTCTTGAATGATGAGTAAAATGATGAGTAAAGTAATAAGTAAAATGATGAGTAGAATGATCAGTAAAATGATCAGTAAAATGATCAGTAAATAGCTCAGTAAAATGATCAGTAGATAGCTCAGTATAAAAATCAGTAGAAAGCTTGATCAAAAGATTAATAAAAAGCTTGATTAATAACTCAGTAAATAGCTCAGTAAATGACTCAATAGATAGCTCAATAAATAGCTCAGTAAAAAGATCAATAGAAAGATTGATTAAAAGTTCAGTAGAAAGCTCACTAGTAGAAAAATCAATAAAAAGCTTAATTAATAACTCAATAAATAACTTAATAAATAGCTCAGTAGAAAGATTGATAGAAAGATTGATAGAAAGATTGATTGAAAGCTCACTAGAAAGCTTGATTGAAAGCTTGATGAGAAGCTCAATAAAAAGCTCAATGAAAAGCTTAGTAGAAAGCTCAGTCAATAACTCAGTAAATAACTCAGTGAAAAGCTCAGTAGAAAGCATTGTTTGAAGCACTGTTTAACTCATGTTATGCATTCAATCAACGCATTTGATAAAGCATTTGATAAAGTGTTTGATAGAGAATTTGATAAAGTGTTTAATAGAAAATTTGATAGAGTGTTTGATAGAAAGATTGATAAAGTGAGTAAATGAAGTAAGTAGATGAGCGAGTAAATGAGTAAGTAAATGAGCGAGTAAATGAGCGAGTAAATGAGTGAGTAAATGAGTAAGTAAATGAGTAAGTAAATGAGCGAGTAAATGAGTGAGTAGATGAGCGAGTAAATGAGTGAGTAAATGAGCGAGTAAATGAGCGAGTAAATGAGCGAGTAGATGAGCGAGTAGAGTGATGAGCATGTAGATAAATATTTTAGCTGAATTAGCTAAATTAGCTGAGTTAGTTGAATTTAGCTGAAATTTAGCTGATTAGTCAGTTGTTAGCTGATTATTAGCTGAATCAAGCTGACTTTTTCAGATTCTGTCATTGAGCAAAAAGTTAGCTGTTGAACATTTTGTTGATGCAGTTGACATTCTTTTAGCTATGACAGATTCACTGACTTCAACTCTTTGCTCAAAGATACTACATCTTCTGCTTTTACATTGAATTTTCTCTCGTCATTGTCAAAGAGATTCACTGTCATCATAACATCGTTTATACTATGCAAGAAAATCTCTTCATGTATGACTTTTTCTTTAAATCTCAGTTTCGTTCAAAGAATGCTCTTTGAAAGATCTTTTCAGCAGCTGAAGACTCTCTAATTACATATCTGAAGCAACAGTCATGAGTCATGCAGAAAGAGATGATGTGATTTCTATGAGAAGAGTGAGATATACATGTTCATCAGTTCACGATATCGAGAATTCTGAAGAAGAGACACTGAAGCAATAAGAAGAGACAGCGTGTGAGCATCAAACAGAACGATGAGCTGCGATTAAACTGAGTTGCCGATCTGTTGCAGCTGACGGCTGAACAGCTTGTCTTCGTCGATGAGACTTTGTTCAACGAGACTACAAGATGACGTCATCAAGCCTATGCATCAGTTGGTGAGTCAGCTCGCTATCAAGTCTCTAGAAAGAGAGAGCATTTCTGAAGCGTTCTTCCGATGTATACAATCGATGACTATCTACTCTGTACCGATATTCGTGAAGACTGATTCAACGACGAGACTTTCTTCGCTGCTTTGAAACTATCAATGATCTGTCTCTTGAAATTGCGAGGGCAATTGGCTTTGGCAGCAGCCTCTACAATGATTCTAGCAGCGACGTCTGCTTTGACTTTGCGAGCAGCGTCTGCTTTGACTTTGCTAGAAGGTTTCTTCGTTGATGAGGTGCTTGAGAGAATGAGTGAATCCTCTAGAGGTAGTTTCTGACTTCGGCGTGACGACGGCATGATGGCTTCGGGGATCGAGGGGGCTAAAAGGATGTCAGCACTGTGAAAGGGTTGAACAGCTTCAAATTTACCGGTTTGATTTTTCTATTGATTTTTCAATAGAGCGTTGAAGGTTTGAGAATGTCAAGAATGTCTGAATTCAATAGTAAATTTGGGGGGGGGGCGCGATGCCAAGGAATTCATAGCTTTCTGCATACGCTAATTTCTGCATACGCTAATAATCATGTTGAGCATTCGCACGCGCACCAACTCTGCCTTCGATTCTGTTCAATACCTCCTTGAAATCTCCAACACCTGGTTCTGTGCTATATGTTGGCATCGAAGCCTGATTATCAGGTGTTACAACCTGGCATAGGTAGTCATTTTTTGCTTTCAACTTCCCCAACTCGGATTGCATCCCGGCATAATCTTTTGGATACATCGTCTGCTCTTCCCATATCTGCGTCACTCTGCTTGGCTGAGTTTGCGATATGGTGTCACCCCATTTACCCTTTGACCATGCACTCGATTAACCCAGTTCGGGCCAATTGAAGACCTTTGTTAGATCAGCCCATGAATTGGCTTAAGAAGCGCATAAGATCAGTAGATAGGTGATCTGCTGCCCTAGTACTCCATTTGGGACATCCTGGACCAACGGAATGTCGCTACGTGATGGGGTCAGTACGGTGCAGGGGATGAAAGTAGGGTCAAGAGGGTTCATGGGAGCGATTCGACCAGATGTAAAGGGCTCTGTCCAGGCGTCCTGAGGTATGCCTAGCATCGTAGCTCTTAAACGTGTGATTTCCGCAGGTAAGCTTGCTATTGGTACGCTCGAAGAAATCCCTAATTTTATTGCCAAAGACCGAGCTTCGGAATCCGACAGAATAGCGATGTACTGGAAGCCTATTACTGAAAGTTGGCTTTGGGGGGATTTTGAGAGATTCAGGTAAGTAAAGTAGATCTGATATGTTAAAAAGGGGTATTGTTGACGATTCGTCATTACAGTAGCTTCTTATATCTAGCTTTCTAAGTAGTGTCGGGGTCGCCAAAGAATCAGCTTGCGTGTTGTAGAGAGCGCCAGGGGATAAGGTAATCCAGAATCTTCTCGCCACCTTTCTGCAACCGCCAATGTTGCAGTTGATGCATATGCCCGATAAAATATGCAGTCGCGGATACCCGTGGCCCAAGAGCAAGAAGGAACTCTATCAGTCCTTCAAGATTTCTTTACCTTCGTTTCTCTTCCTTGTAATATATGAGATTCTCTGCAAAGACTTATTTATGCAATTTCTCCGTTCTAGGTTCAGATGTTGATGATGGTCTTGGTATATCACGGTCAGTACCTGGTTACAGAACGTATCCACTTCAAAGTCGACGAAATGGTGAGACGAAATTGGCTTAACAGGTGCTCTTGCCATTCGGCCCCCCGTCAACTAGCAATTTTCCAGATTCACGGGGTTGAAGTAATGAATCCATGCTTGGCTAATGATGGTAAAAGTAAGAAAAGGGGTGTTCTTACGATACTGGAATCCACTGTCTTCAAAGGTAAGGTAAGGTACCTCCTCGCTAAACTATCTTGAGAATTTGTATCCGACGATATCCTCACCGAAGAAGGCATATCCCTACTCTACCATTCCCGTCCTCGATAAGTATGTCTCTTATTCCAAACACACAATTTACTCTTGTAAGAAAACTAACTCTACGTTAAAAAGGAAAAGTTCAGTGCGCGTTGAGAATCGAATTTGATCTGAAATACCCAAAAAATCAAACCCTGGAAACATGCGCAAGCGGCTCAAGCTTAGAGCGGGTGCCTATGTTCCTACATACTCTGCCATTCCCGTCCTTGATTAAGATTAACTTCTTATTGCATCTATTGATCTCACTTTTGCAGGAGATCCCACCAGATACACATTCAACACCTTCGTATCTGAATCTCTACATCTACCATTCCCACAAGATCCACCCATGCCCACAAAAACTTCTCAAACCCTAACCAATACAACATCTACGTCTCGAGCACAAGTCTCAATATGGTCCGTCAATACCTTGGCGTTGCTGATCCGTGAATTTATATTGCCCTCCTTATCAGGAAACGTCATCAAGATATCCTCCCTTTCCATCAAAGTTATCAAAGCGGCTCTCATCCCTGGTACGTCTCTCGCATAGAGCGTCTGCTCTCTCCACATCCTTTCCATCTCCTGTTGGCTAATATCGGAGTGCTCCTCCCCATGCTGAAACTTCCCTTTTATTTGAGGAATAATAGTGTATGACGGCCCATTCCAGATCTGATTGAAAACCTTTGTTAGATCGGCCCAAGAATTAGAATACCTGGCGCGCAAAATTAGAATGTAAGTGACTTGTTGTCCGTCGGTGTTTTCTCCTGGGATAAGTGGGATGACACTGCGGGATGAAACTCTGATTAAGTCCAGTTTTGCGTGATGAGCCACCCACATGACGTCGCCACTGTGAGGATCCACATGCCATCCACCAGGTAATTCAGGGGACGTAGACATGGCATTTCCTGCATCAGAAACTGGTCCACCACCTTGGCTTGTGCTCGAGTGGCGAGGTATATTCGTTTCTAAATGACGGACGATTTCGGGTACTAGGTTTTCAAAAGGTATGCTGGAAGGTATGCCCAATTGTCTAGCCACGTCGCGAGTGACCTCGGGAGATAATTTGTTGACATCTTCGAGAACCATTGTTGAGTAGAGAAGCTATTTATGAGCCACTTGTAAGCGGCAAGGAAGTCTGTTGCTAAAAATGATATTTGAGGACCTCACTGAGCTTTATATGTTGATCGTTAATCGATTCTTCACCTCGCAATTTCCAGCACGTGCTAAAGCAATCAAAGAAGCAGCTTTCCGAAAAACGAAAACAGAGGCATGTCTTCCACCAGACCTTCAAGCAACAGCATGTGCTCAAGCAATGAAGAGAAGCTGCTTGCTGAACAACAAGAAAATCTGCATGTCGTCATTCAGAGAAGCAGTCTGCATAACCGCTTGCTACCTTCAGCTGTGATTTTCCTACCAGGTTATACAAACAAAATGAAGAAACAATGTCCAATCTCAGCAAAAGCCTTACTTGCATATCTCTCACACGACATATGAAGCATTTCGTTGATGCTTTGGCGGGATCTGGCTGGATAGCATGAGTCACGATGCAGAACAAGCCACAAACAGTCCTATGGCTTACAACAGCCGCTTAACAACCCCTCCCCCCGGGTAGACGTAGCTACCTTGATCTCCGTCTACATTCATATCCTATTCTTCAGCTTACTGGCAGCGAGGAATCAATCATACCAGCAGATAGCAAAATCGGCATAGACTGAATCGATGCCAAATTGGACGTTGTGGACATTAAGTACTAGCCCTATGAGGATAGAAACAAGGACGATGGGCCTACAGCTCGGGCCGTAGGTACCTGGACAATGACTTCAGCTTGAGATCTTCCCCGGGAATAGAATTGAAAGAGATGGCTCGTAACATAATCGGAAAAGCCTCGAAAGTGGAAGAAAGCGGGGTGCAGCTTGCACTCGCAAAGAAGAAAACGACTGATGAAAATTCCAGAGACTGACAAAGTCCCCCTTTTGTCCACCATTACCTAGCCTCAACATCGCTCGCTACCTGTAGCATCCAAGCGGCCCACCCACCCTTGTCCCTTTCTCAATAGACAGCCTGACCCTTTTTGCTTTCCCTTATCAACAGAGCATAATCGATAAAAAAGGTTTCCTGCGTTCCATCAGCTAAAAATACACTTCGTCAACACAACTGATCGAGCAAGCAAAAAATGCAAATGTCGATTTCCCACAGCTACGATTCAGGCTTGTCTAGAAATATCGTCGTAATGTATGTATCCTACAGGAACCAGTTCCAGATATTCCGAGACCAGACCAAGGATATGTACATGACCTTTTCCGCTCACTGATACTACACAAACCCGGTTTTAATACTGCGAAACACACCCTCCCCATCCCCCTTACCCACCCCCCAAAAACAGAAACGCCCAAAGCAGACTTGCATCCACACAATAGTACTTCCCAAACCATTTCAACCTCACCCCCACCACCCCTACACCCTCAAACCTCAAACAAGCAGACCGTGGTCCCTATAAAAAATCTTCCTAACCCCCCCGCCAGCCGGGAGAAAGACAAGATACAAATAAACAACAAACCCACCCCTGCTTCTCGAATGCACAGCTACCCTTCCTTACTCAGCTACTCCCTGCAATTTCCCCTTCCGTCTCTCATCTCCGTTTTTCTGTTCTTTTTTATCTCTCCGCTCCGCCCATTCACCCCCCCCCCCCCCCCCACACCACACCATCCTCAATTTTGTCCTAACTAAGAAGATTGCATAACGAAACCCCCCCCCAAAAAATAATGATAATGATAATGATGATGATGATGATGATGATAATAATAATAATAATAATAATTCATCAGAATAGCTCTACCTACTAAAGCATACATACATAAATACACATGCAAAGCACCCACCTACCACCTGCCACCTACCACATCCACATCCACCACATCCCCACCATCCACCACATCCACCACATCCACCACATCCACCATCCACACCATCCTCACCACCCTCATCATCTCAAATTTCAAATCTCAAACACACACACACACACACACATATCTATCTATATATCTAATCATCAAATCCCCCCAATCTTATTTCCCTTCGTTTTTGGAAAAATCTAAAGTGATTGATTTAGAGCTGTGTGTGAGAGAGAAGGGGGGGGAGGGAGGGAGAGGGAGAGGGAGAGGGAGAGGGAGAGGGAGAGGGAGAGGGAGAGGGAGGGGGAGAGGGGAGGGAGAGGGAGAGAGAGAGAGGGAGACGGAAGAGAGGGAAGACATAAAATGGGTTTGGTGAAATGGAGTGTGGATGGATGGATAGATCCAATCTAGCGGTAAATCGACGATGAAAAAAAAGATTTACCAGAGAGAAAAAACCCGGCAGCCCCACCAATTACATATCATTTTAAAAAAACGCGGAGCGACAATTAGAACGAAAATGATTGTTCCATGTCCGTCCCCCTTTTCCCGGTCGATATAACCCCCTCCTCCCCCATTT
>JAABUT010001424.1_pt1 | contig 27161 bp, 20 predicted proteins | sample 5559281 | NCBI WGS metagenome assembly JAABUT01 (sample SAMN10711880, study PRJNA513359) | rock metagenome | isolation source: Antarctica rocks | place: Antarctica: Victoria Land, Ricker Hills nord | collected 2016-01-04
CCGCCTATTTTAATAACGAAGATTTATTAACTCAAGGATTGCCCAGCGTTCAATATGTAGCCGGAAAACTAAACATATCGCCCAACTACTTAAGCGGCTTACTAAAAGTATTGACAGGGCGCAATACAACTGGCTTTTTGTAACATAATAGGCGGTATCGTTGTCGGCTGGCCTGCCGTTGTGGTAGATGTGTACCTTCACGTTCCAGGTCTTGTCTTCTTTTTGTTGGTGCTTATGTACCGCTGCCTTTCGTTGCCATTTGTGCTTAAGTTTTGTAGCACAATTGTAGCAGTTTTCAACCTAATTTACAGAAAAAAGTTAGAGAAAGTAAAGTTTTCGGTTTTCGAATGAAATAAAAAAAGCCACTTCTAATAGTAGAAAGTGGCTTTTTAAAGGGGCTCCCGAAGCTGGGCTCGAACCAGCGACCCTCTGATTAACAGTCAGATGCTCTAACCAGCTGAGCTATTCGGGAATGTTACGATTTGTTAGAGTGGTGCAAAAGTATAATTTCCGGTTTAAAATCACAATCTTTGCCAAGATTTTTTAAAATATATTTTTGATGAGCTTAGTTATTGTTGGTTCGGTTGCTTTTGATGCCATAGAAACGCCCTTTGGCAAAACAGATAAAATTGTAGGCGGGGCAGCTACTTTTGCCAGTCTGGCGGCTGCTTATTTCTATCATAAAGTAAAAATTGTTGCCGTTGTGGGTGATGATTTTCCGCAGGAAGAAATAACGGATTTTAAGAACAGGCACATCGACATAGAAGGTTTGCAGATCAAACAAGGCGAAAAATCTTTTTTCTGGTCAGGCAAATACCACAGTGATATGAACAGCCGTGACACATTGATTACCGAACTGAATGTACTGGCTGATTTTGACCCAATCATTCCTCCTTCGTATCAGGACTGCGAATATTTGCTGCTGGGGAACTTAACGCCTAAAGTGCAGCAAACCGTTATTGATCGTTTAACCAACCGCCCTAAATTAATCGTTTTGGACACGATGAACTTTTGGATGGACATTGCCTTAAATAATTTACTAGAAACCCTTAAAATGATTGATGTGTTAACCATTAACGATGCAGAAGCACGCCAGCTTTCCGGTGAATTTTCACTGGTAAAAGCAGCAAAGAAGATTTTGCAGATGGGTCCGAAATACCTCATTATCAAAAAGGGCGAACATGGTGCTTTGTTGTTTGGCGAGGGTAAAATCTTTTCGGCACCGGCTTTGCCTTTGGCGGATGTTTTTGACCCGACCGGCGCAGGCGATACTTTTGCCGGTGGGTTTATCGGTTACCTGGCCAAAATTGGAACGGTAAATTTTGCCAACATGAAGAACGCCGTTATCTTCGGTTCGGCATTGGCTTCTTTTTGCGTAGAAAAATTCGGAACAGAAAAATTAAGAAATTTGACCCAAGAAGAAATCGCGGCAAGGGTTGAGGAATTTGTTCAGCTTAGTACTTTTCAGATTTAAATCAGCTTAAAGTTCCCACCAATTTAAACCTGCTAAAAACAGCATTGGTATGCGGTGCGTCTGCCAGTTCTTCGGTTAAATCCTGGCCGGCCCAATGCTCGTAATGTTTGCCATTCTTCCACAAACGGCTTTCAGTTACTTCATAAATAAAACCCTGGTAAGCCACCCAGGTTTCCGGCTTGTCCTGCCCGTTGCGTAGGGCGAGTTGGTTTCGGGTATAAACAGGCAGTTCACTCATTTTTAGGGGATAAAAGAAGCATTATTTTTTCTTCTGAAATACTCAAAAAAAGCAATGTTCATCAGCAGCAAAGACATCAGGTAGAAATGATCTTCCACCGGGATGGTTCCTACCCTTGTCCCTAAATTTTCAGTATTGTTATAACTTACGATTGGGACAGAAGTGAGGATACCGTTCACCACATAAAACGGGATCAGCGAAACCAAATAAGCCAGGAAAAAACGGTCAAGCCATTTTACTTTAAAAAAATATTGCAATAAAAGGAGCAGTAAAAACAGCATCCCAAAGTTGATCAGCGTGTAAAGGCGGTCATGAAAAAACAGCAAAATCAACATAGAAATAACTGTAAGCAAACCCGTTAAAATTTTAACGGTTGGGTTTGGGATTTTCCATCTGACATAATAATTCAGGCATTCATAAATAAAAATACAGGAGAACGGAATGGTTAAAAAGAACAGGATTTCTTCCAGCGGAAGCCTGAAAAAGGTAATGCCCAGGATGTAATCCGGGTTAAATGACCATACACCTTTTACCGTAAAAAAAACATCCCAAATTAAAAACAGCAGCCCGGTGATGAACAAACCCGGCCAGATATATTTCCAGCTTTTGTAAAACTGTACGCGTTTATCAAACGATAACAGCAGCGGAAAAAAAATGCTCAAAAAGTTGATGAGCAGGTAAGCGGTTTTCAATTTAATGCGGCTGATTGTTCATGTAAAAAAGCAACTTCCGGCACCGTGCATTGCCGCGAATCAATCACAAACTTAATGATGTTCTTTACATAATCTTTATCCGCAGAACCATAATGCTTCTGTTTTAACTGCTCCAAAATCATGTTTTTATCGGCACGCATATCTTTGTTCAAACCCAAAAAACCTGGTAAGTAAAACTGGATCGAAAAGCGTAAAAAACGGATTTCCAAATCGTTCGGACTGGCTGTAACTGCTTGCAGCATGGTTTTATTTGATGCAACAAGTAATTTAACTTTTTTGTATGGGTTCCAGCTATCTTTCGCTTTTAATGCTTCTAAGGCACCAAAATAAGCCAGGATCAAAGGTGGCTTTTTACCGATCAATTGCAACTTGCTGTATAAAGAATCTGTTACTTTCGGGCTTTTTATCGCCAGGAGCATTTGTTTTCTTATTTCAATCACATCGGGTTTTTGATGATAGGGGATTGAAAAAGCATCAACGCTGTTGCAAAGCAGGAAAAGGAAAGACAGGAAGAATAATCTCATGAAATAACTTTCAATTTTTGCTGAACATAAGCCTGGAAATACAGGAACATTTTCTGGCTATCAGTTACCCGGATCCGCTTTTGCATAATTATCCCGGCTGGTGTTTCCCTGATCTTTTTAAAAAGTTCGAGGTAATAAACGTAAGCAACATAAACGCCCAATTGTGCACCGGCCGGCAGTTGTAAAATACCTTCCAGTGCATCATTAAAATCTTTTTTTATATCACTTTCGATCAGTTTTTTTTCCTGCTCATTAAATTTTTTAAAATCTATTGCCGGAAAGTAAGTGCGGCCTCGTTCTTCAAAATCTGATTTGATGTCCCGTAAAAAATTAATCTTTTGGAAAGCTGCACCGAGGCTTCGGGCTTTAGGCACCAGATTGTTGTAAAGCAGGTCATCTTCTCCACAAAAAATCCGTAAACACATCAACCCAACCACTTCTGCTGAGCCATAAATATAATTTTTGTATCCATCATCCGTGTAGGAAGTATTTTCCAGATCCATTTCCATTGATTTTAGAAAAGCATCAATTAAATTTTGATCAATGCGATAAGTGTTAACTACGATTTGAAAGGATTGCAGCACCGGGTTTAAACTAATTTTGCGTTCTATTGCTTCAAAAGTTACGTTCCTGAATTCCGTTATCAACTGCGCTTTGTTATAGCCATGAAATGAATCTACAATTTCATCGGCATAACGCACAAAACCATAAATAGCATAAATTGGATAGCGAAAGCGTTTGGCAAAAGCTTTAATTCCTTTACTAAAAGAAGTACTGTATTTATTGGTGATGATTTTACTGCACTCGAAACAAGTTTCGTTATAGAGATTCATGCGTTAAAAGGAGTATGATCATAAGTACAAAAAACTGCTTGCTTTTGTTTCTTTGCAGCAGAATTGAAACAAATTGTTACATGCAAACTTATTCTCAGGAATGAAGAAAGATCAGCGTATTGTGGTTATTGGTTCCGGGTTTGCGGGTTTATCCGCTGCATCGGTTTTGGCAAAAGCAGGTTACCGGGTTAGCATTCTTGAAAAAAACGATCAGGCCGGCGGGCGGGCGGGCCTTTGGGAAAAAGACGGGTTTAAATTTGATATGGGGCCGAGCTGGTATTGGATGCCTGATGTTTTCGACAATTACTTTGCTTTATTTGGAAAAAAGACGGCTGATTTTTATGACTTAAAGCGGTTGGATCCCGGTTACCAGATTTACTTTGGAAAAGATGACCTCATGAAAATCCCTGCTTCAATGGAACAATTAGAGCAGCTTTTTGAACAGGAAGAACCGGGAAGCAGCAAAAACCTACGGGAGTTTTTGAAGCAGGCCGCTTACAAATACAAGGTGGGCATGGGCGAATATGTTTTTCGGCCGTCGCATTCCATTACAGAGTTTATTGACTGGCGATTGATCCGGGAAAGCTTTCGCATTCAAATGCTAACAAGTATGAGCAAGCACGTGCGGAAGTACTTTAAGAACCCCAAATTAATTAAGCTGCTGGAGTTTCCTGTTTTATTTCTGGGCGCTACGCCGCAAAATACGCCTGCTATGTACAGCATGATGAATTATGCTGACCTGGCTTTGGGAACCTGGTATCCGATGGGCGGAATGCACGAAATTGTAAAAGCCATGGTAAAAACAGCACAGGGGCAAGGCGTAGAAATCAAACTGAACCACGAAGTGCTGAAAATAGAAACCGAAAACGGCAAAGTAAAATATTTAATTACCAACCAGGGAATTGTAAATGCTGATTTTGTAATTGCCGGTGCCGATTATGAGCACGTAGATCAAAGTTTGCTGGATAAACCAAACCGGAATTATGATCAGAAATATTGGGAAAGCCGCACCATGTCGCCTTCCAGTTTATTGTTTTATATCGGGCTGGATAAAAAAGTGGAAGGAATTCTGCACCATAATCTGTTTTTTGATGAGGATTTTGAGTTGCATGCCGAAGAAATTTATACCAAACCCAATTGGCCGCAAAAACCTTTGTTTTATGTTTCCTGTTCATCAAAAACAGATAGCAGTGTTGCGCCGCAAGGCTGCGAAAACTTATTTTTCCTGATGCCGGTAGCACCGGATTTGAAAGACGATGAAGCGACAAGGGAACATTATTTTGATTTAATGATCAATCGTTTTGAAAAAATCACCGGTCAGCAGATCAGAGACTCGATTGTAGTTAAGAGAAGTTATGCGCATCAGGATTTTATTGCTGATTATCATTCATTCAAAGGAAACGCATACGGCCTGGCAAATACGTTAAAGCAAACAGCTTTTTTTAAACCAGCTATGAAATCTAAAAAAATAAAAAATATGTTGTTCACCGGTCAGTTAACGGTTCCTGGCCCCGGCGTACCGCCATCTTTGATTTCGGGACAAGTGGCAGCCCGGGAAGCTATAAAATTATTAGGATAAAAGGAAAAGCCCCACCGCGAGCCCTCTCCCGGGGAGGAGGCCGTGGTGAGGCTTAAAAAGTACCGGTAAAAGAAGCATTACAAAAAATATGTAAACGAAAAAAGCCCGAACGTATCGGACTTTTTTTGTAATATATAGTTGATGTGTTAAAATTTGAAACTAATCTTCCACAGCGTACACAGGTTTTTTAACGCCGTTGTCGTAGGATTTTAAGTTTTTCTTTAACAGTTTGCGTGCTACGTGGATGCGGGTTTTAACAGTACCGATCGGGATAGCCAAATGATCGGCAATTTCGTGGTATTTATGTCCTTCAAAATACATGGTAAAAGGAACATAATATTCTTCGGGTAATTTATCCAACGATCTTTTAATGTCATCCATTATGAATTTAGCTTCACCCTGGTTTTTAGTAGAACTAAACACTAAGTTTGCAGAGGAAATTTCTTCGGATTTAGTAACGAAAGTACTCATCTTTACAAAACGGCGATAGTTGTTGATAAAGGTGTTTTTCATGATGGTGTACAACCATCCTTTTAAATTTGTACCTTCTTTGAACTTGTTGTAGTAAGTAATTGCTTTAAGCATGGTGTCCTGTACCAAATCGTTTGCATCATCAGCATCATGAGTGAAATGAAGCGCATAAGATCTTAAAGAACCTGCCTGACGCAATACCATGGTGTTAAATTCTATTTTTGTCATTGTTCAAGTTTTTACTGTGGTTTTAAAACTATTTGTGTAAATATTTATACAATTTCAAGACCGGTTTTTAGGCCGACAGGAAGAGCAAATGTTCCTTCAATAAAAAAACTGAACTAAAATTAAATTTAAATTAACCTTTTTGTTGTAAAAATAAGTGTAGTGATAGGCTAATTGGAGTTCACAAATTATATGTTATCAGTAGTTTAAATAATAATATTAAAACAAGAAAACTATTTTTAACAAAACACGTATTTTAATAAATAAAAATATTTTCGTGCTCTATTAAATTTGTGTTAAGTGGTGGAAGATCAAAGAATATTGACCTCCCTCTGTAGCACAACGCCAAATTTATTGTACACGCTGTCTATGATTTGCGACGATAACGCAAAAATTTCTGCTCCGGTGGCCTGTCCCTGGTTCACCAGCACCAATGCCTGGTTTTTCCAGGTCCCGGTTTGCCCTGCAACTTTACCTTTCCATCCGCATTGCTCAATCAGCCAGCCGGCAGCTAATTTAACCTGGTTGTCTCCGGCGGGGTAATGTACAATTTCCGGAAACTGCTTTTTTAACTTTTCAAACTGCCCCAAAGTTATAATCGGATTTTTAAAAAAACTGCCTGCGTTGCCAATGGTAGCGGGATCAGGCAATTTAGAAACCCGGATATGCGAGACTACTTTGGAAACATCACTAATCGTTGGGTTGATAATACCGCGATGTTGTAGTTCTGTTGTAATAGCGCCATACGTTGTGTTGACTTGATGTTGAAGGGAAAGTTTAAACTTTACAGCAGTAATAATAAACAGATCTTTAAAACTGCTTTTAAAAACACTTTCGCGGTAGCCAAATTCACATGCTTCTTTTGCAAAGGTTTTTATTTGATGGGTTGCAATTTCAAAAGCACGGCAAGATTCAAATACATCTTTCAGTTCAACGCCATAAGCGCCAATGTTTTGTACCGGGGAAGCGCCAACAGAACCTGGGATCAGGCTCAGGTTTTCCATTCCGGCAAAATCATGGCTCACGCAGTAGTTCACCAGTTCGTTCCAGCTTTCCCCTGCCCCTGCTTCTACAAAAACTTCTTCATGCTGAATCCTGTGTTCAATTCCTCGGATATTCATCCGGATCACCAATCCGTCAAAATCTTTCGTAAACAAAACATTGCTGCCCCCGCCCAAAACCAAACGCGGCATTTGCAGCCATTGCGGGTCAAGAAAAAGCTCTGTCAGTTCATCTTCATGTGCAATTTCTACAAAATAACGTGCAGCGGCTTCTATACCGAAAGTGTTAAAATTTTTCAAGGAAACGTTTTCGCGGATTTGGAGCATTTTATTTGTTATCGGTTTTAGGACGGCGAATTTCGGGATTTGTTATGAGGAATGATATATTTGATATTAAAGCGAAATAGTTCTCCCGTCAAAATAATGAAATCAGATTTAGATCAGCTTATAGAACAATATGAAGCGGAAAAATCAGCTTTTGAACAGTTGTTGAAAGATTGTTTGTATCTGCAGGATTATTTGGGTGCACACTACTATTCTCAAACTTTATACCGGATAGATAACGAATTAAACTTACTCCATTTTTTTAAAGATCCTTTATATCATGATAAACAAGCGTTGGAAAAAATGCTTCTGCGAAGTAAAGGTGAACCAAATTATTTGCAAGCTTTTTGGGAAGAAAGGATTGAAAACGAAAAAAACAGGATACAAAAACTGAGCGAAGCCCAGGATAAATTCTTTTACGACACGCAGGAAATTGATGATGCGTTTTTCAGACTTTATGAAAGGGAAATTAAAGGGTTTAAATTTTGCCTTAAAATGAAAAAAGAAAATTTATGTTTTGATTTCGAACTAAGCGAAAGCTATGTTTTAAACATTTTAGTACGGATAACTCAGGTTTCAAACAACACTGACATTTTCGATCAGTATATTTTAAAAGGGTTTAAAAGATTGGGGTTTAAATTGAATGACGAGGGAAACCTATTAAACTATCAGTACAACATGTATGGTTTTAAAGAAGCAATTTTCTTAAAAACGTTATTAGCACGTATAATATATGAAGTTTATGGTTATCGTTCGTTTGATAGCGCCTGTTTGTTGTTCAATTATTATTGATACAATAAATTGTTAATCAGTTATATTTGTTCATGGCACAATTGGTTGATCATAAAATTTATAGAAATTAATCCGAAAATCCGCTTTGGTAAACCGGTTGTTAAAAGAACCCGTATCAGTGTTTATGATATTTTGGGCTGGCCCGCTTCCGGTTTAAACTATCAGCAGATCATAGAAGACTTTCCGCAGTTAAAATGAGGAAGCAATTTATGCTTGTTTAGCTTATGCAGCAGGCAAAGAAAGGAAAGTTAAAATTGCCTAACGTTAAATTAAAATTGTTAAGTGTTATTTGATATTTATATTTGTAAAACATGAATACCTTAAAAATCAATATTTTAAATCCTAAAGCAGTAAAGCTTTTAGAAGATTTGGCTGACCTGAATCTTATTACTATTGAAGATAGTTCTAATAATAACGATTTTAAAAATATATTAGAACGGCTTCGAAGTAAAGAAAGCGTAGCATTGACTTTAGAAGAAATTACAGCAGAAGTAGAAGCTGTTCGTACAGAACGTTATGCCAAATGATCCTGTCAGGATTATTTTGGATACAAATTTTTGGATAAGTTTTCTGATCAAAAAAGATTATTCCAGGCTTGATTCCCTATTATTTTCCAAACAGGTAATTTTAGTATTTAGCGAAGAGCTATTAGAAGAATTTGTAACGGTTGCAAAACGGCAAAAGTTTAGAAAATACTTCTCTCTAACGGATTTGGAACATGTTATAAATGCTATTGAAGCATACGCCGAATTTATTAAAGTTAAAACGGATGTTACTGTTTGCAGAGACGAAAAAGACAATTTCCTGTTGTCCTTAGCGATAGATGGCGGTGCTTTTTATTTAATATCTGGCGATTATGACCTTTTAGAATTAAAAGTTTTCGGAAAAACCAACATCGTAACGTTCACGGATTTTTTAAAGAAGGTATAACCTAATGGGCATCTCTAAAAACGCTCCTTTTCCTCTCCAATGGAGAGGAATTAAAGGTGAGGCCAAACAAATAATACGGGTTTTTAGAGATGCCCTAATACTATTTTAAATTGTTTGATTTCACAATTAAAATCACCTCCTAAAATACTTCTTACTCGCCACCAATAACCCAAACTCCTCGGAAGGGTTTTTTTGGGTTGATTTATGATGGATTTTATGCGCTCTTTTTATCCCCGAAAAATAACGGTTGTTCAGTTTAAAAGCTTTAAAACGGTTGTGGATGAACCAATCGTGGAAGATGAAATAAATGATGCCGTAAACGCTGATGCCGGCACCTGTCCAGAATTTGTAATCGCGCGTTTCCCTGTTGAACCACATCAACCCAACAGCGATCAACCCAAAAAGCAGACTGAAAACATCGTTCAGTTCAAAAAAACCATGACGTTCCTGATGATGCGTTTTGTGAATGAACCAAAGCGGCCCGTGAAACAAATACTTGTGCATAGCCCAGGAAATAATTTCCATAGCAACGATGGTAAGGAAAATGATTAGAATTGGAAAAACGATAGCCATTGCTCAATCAATTACCAAAAAAGAACCGATAAAAGAAGCATCAGTTTTTGGCCGATGCTTCTTTTATCACCTAAAAATTAAATTCTGCTAATCCTAAAATTCAAAAAAATCTGGTTCCAACGCTTTTCTGGTTTAGATATGTATCGCCCGATTTTCCGTTGCAGCCATAGCAGCTTCGCGAACGGCCTCCGTATAAGTTGGGTGGGCATGAGAGATGCGGGCAATATCTTCGGCAGAAGCACGGAATTCCATCGCCACAACCGCTTCGGCAATTACATCGGCAGCACGCGGGCCAATCATGTGTACGCCCAGTACTTCATCTGTTGCTGCATCTGCCAGAATCTTAACGAAGCCATCCGTATCCATACTGGCGCGCGAACGACCGCTGGCTTTAAAAGGAAAAGAACCGGTTTTAAATTTCACGCCTTTTTCTTTCAATTGCTCTTCGCTGTAACCAACCGTTGCTACTTCCGGCCAGGTATAAACTACGCCCGGGATCAGGTTATAATTGATATGCGGTTTCTGTCCGGCAATCACTTCGGCCACATACGTACCTTCGTCTTCCGCTTTATGCGCCAGCATCGCACCTTTTACGGCATCGCCAATGGCATAAACACCCGGAACAGCAGTTTCCAAATGCTCGTTTACCGGGATTTTTTTTCCGCGTGGTTCCAGCTCGATGCCCAATTTATCCAAGCCCAAACCTTCTGTATAAGCGGTACGGCCAACGGCAACCAGGCAATAATCACCTTTTAACTCTATTTTTTTCCCTTTCGGGGTATCTGCCGTAACCGTAACTTCATCACCACTAACGGTTGCGCCGGTTACTTTATGGCTCATATAAAAAGTCATGCCTTGTTTGGCCAATACTTTTTGCAGTTCTTTTGATAAAGATCTGTCCAGCGTGTTCACAATGGCATCGGTAAATTCCACTACCGAAACTTTTGCGCCCAGACGTGCATAAACCGAACCCAGTTCCAAACCAATCACACCGCCCCCAATCAGGATCATATGCTTCGGGATTTCAGGCAAATTCAAAGCTTCGGTAGAAGTTACAATGCGTTTTTTATCTACCTGAATAAAAGGCAGGACAGAAGGTTTTGAACCGGTTGCGATGATGATATTTTTACCCTTGATCTGTTCTTCCGAACCATCTTGTTTTTTGATGCTGATGGTATTTTTATCAACAAAAGAACCAATGCCCTGGTAAGAAGTGATCTTATTTTTTTTGAACAGAAAAGCAATACCGCTGGTGGTTTGCTCTACCACTTCGTTTTTCCGTTTGATCATTTGTGGCAAATCGGGTTTCAGGTTTTCGATATGGATACCGTGCGCTTCGAAGGTATGTGCAGCATTAAAAAAATGTTCGGTAGAATCCAGCAAAGCTTTGGAAGGGATGCAGCCAACGTTAAGGCAAGTGCCGCCAAAGGTCGAATATTTTTCGATGCAGGCTGTTTTTAAACCCAGTTGTGCGCAACGGATGGCTGCTACATAACCGCCAGGACCTGAACCGATAACAATTACATCATATTCCATACAAGGATTTATTTTTAAGGAAGCCCAAATTTAAGGATTTAAACGCTAAAGGAATGTCAAAATCTGTAATTATAGGTTTTGTTTCGGCAGATAAAATAGCGGTTTGGCCCGTTACAAATACAAATTTGGTGTATCTTACCAACGCTAAACCTCATTCGCCGCCATGCTTGCCAACTACTTCTTTTATCGCTTAAAAAAAGCAATTGTTGTTTGTTGTATTTTGTTTTTGACTGAACAGGTTTCTGCCCAGCAACGAAATTTTGAGCAGTTAATCAACCGCATTGATTCGCTTACGGCAGCAGGTTTGCCAAAATCGTCTTTAAAAGAAGTGGCTCAATTGGATGTTTTGGCCAGGAAAAACCACAACCCGACGCAGCAAATCCGGGCAGCGGTTTACCGAATGAACTTGCAGACTTATATAGAAGAAAACGCACTGGTTGCAATAATCAACCGCTTAAAGCTGGATATTAAACAGGCAGATTATCCGGTAAAACCAGTACTTCAATCTGTTCTGGCAGGTATTTTTTGGAACTATTACCAACAAAACCGCTATCAGTTTGCAAAACGGACAGCGCTCGAAAAACCGGATGCTGATTTTGCCCGTTGGGATTTAAAAACCATTGTAAGGGAAGTTGGAAATCTGTACCGGCAATCCCTGCAAAACCCGCAGCAGGAGCAAAACACTTCTGTTGCTGTGTTAGAAGGGGTTTTGCAGGGAGATAAACGCACGCGTTACCTGCGGCCAACTTTATATGATCTGCTGCTTCAACGCGCATTGGATTTTTATCTTGCTGAAGAACCTGATCTGCCCAAACCACGGCTGGCTTTTTCCTTAAATGATCCGCGGTTTTTTGGTGATAATGCTGTTTTTATCCACCTAAAAATGGTGCAGAACGATACGGCTTCGGTTACATATCAAGGCATTAAACTTTTGCAACAGGCAACAATTTTTCACCTGCAAAAGAAGCATCCCGAAGCGTTGGCCGATTTGGATTTGAAGCGGTTAGGGTTTCTGTACCGAAAAGCTTCTTTCCCTCAAAAAGATTCGCTTTATGTTGATGCGCTTCAAAAAGTTAATCGTGGTTTTGAAGCGAAGCCAATTGCTGCCGATGCTTTGGTTTTACTGGCGCAGTTTGAGCAGCAGAAGGACAGTTTGGTTGCGGCGGTTGCTTATTTGCAAAAAACCATCAAAAATTACCCCGAAAGTTTGGGCGGCAAAAATGCAACCCTTCTTTTACAACAGCTTGATCAGCAAAGTTTATCCGCAGAAATTGAAAATGTGGATTTGCCCGATCAGCCAATTTTAGCGAAGTTGAATTATCAAAACCTGCAAAAAGCAAATGCGGCGGTTTATCATCTAACAGAAGAAAATTTGAGCGAATTGCGAAAGCTGGAAAATCAAAATTATTACCGTTCGCAGGAAATCAACTTAAACACCGATGTGCTGGCCTTTGTTAAAAAATTAAAACCTGTTCAGCAGCAGCAAATAACTTTACCCTATCCAAAAGATTATCACCAGCACCATGTTGAATTTGGGATTGATCCACTCAAACCTGGTTTTTATGTGCTTCTTTTATCGGATGAAAATTCACAAGATAACTCTTTAATGAGTTTAACTGGTTTTCGGGTTACCAATCTGGCTTATATCGGAAGGCAAAACCCGGACGAAAGTTTAGAGATCAGAACAATAAACCGTACAACCGGCGAGCCAATGAAAGGTGTAAATGTTAACATTTTAAATTTGCAGGAAGAAACGGTAGTTGGCAAAGGAGTATCTGATGGTACAGGAAAGTATGTTTTTAACACGATCAGAAACAATAGTTTAAAAATCCGCCTAACCACTCCTAATGATTTTTATACAGCTAATAATGGATTTTACGGTGCAATTTCTAAACATAATAATTACACGCAAGGAAATGTTATACTTTTTACAGATCGGCAATTGTACCGTCCTGGACAAACTATTTATTTTAAAGGATTGCAAGTTTTGAGCAGAAACGGTAAAAGTGAAATTGTAAAAGATGAAGAAAACTTAGTTGAGTTGAACGACAACAATGGTAAAAACCTCGGTTCGGTAAAAGTCAAAACAAATGAGTTTGGTACGTTTAGCGGCTCTTTTGTATTGCCGCAATCCATGCTAAACGGATATGTAACTTTGAAAGCTTATCAGGGTCAAATGTATGTCCGGGTCGAAGAATACAAACGCCCAACCTTTCAACTGAAATTTGATGCCGTAAAAGAAGCATACCGTCCCGGGGATTCTATCCGGTTAAAAGGCAAAGTGCTGGCTTTTGCAGGTTACGGTTTAGCAAACGCAACTTTAAAAGTAAACGTCAAATTATCAAATCAAATTAGATTTAGAGGCTCAGATTTTTCTGCAAATCCAACGATTGATTTTTTAAGTGATACTGTAAAAACCAATTCAAGCGGTGAATTTACAATCAGGTTTAAAACCCGGAAAGAATCAAACAATCAAACTGTTGTTTATCAAATTTCTGCCGATGCAACCGATGCCAGCGGTGAAACCCATACGGCTTCTACTTCAATCAATGTTGCCAAACAAGCTTTGCAAATTCAGTTAAACCTTCCGCAAAAACTGCTTTCAACCGATTCGCTAAAATTTTATACAAGCATCAACAACATAAACAATCAGCCACAAAATGGGACATTGCAGGTTAAGGTTTTTGCTTTGAAAAAACCGGACGGACAAATTACCAAAAACCGTTTATGGGAAAAGCCAGATCAGCTTTTATGGGACCGGGAAGAATTTAAAAAGCAGTTTCCGGATTATGCCTGGAAGAATGAAGATGAATTCAGTCTTTGGGAAAAGGATAAACAAGTGGCACAACAGGATCTGAAAACAGATAGCACACGTGTTTCCATGTTGGATATGTCTGCTTTAAAACAACAGCCATCCGGTATGTACCGCATAGAAACATTCGCTAAAAACAGCAAAGGCGATACGGTTTCGTCGCTGCAGTTTACGCAATTGATCACTCCTCAAAATAAACCAATTACGGTACAAGATTATGTTGTTCCGTTAGTTACGAAAGTTGCTCCGGGCGGAAAAGCGGTGTTTTTATTAGGGACAGGAACAGAAGATCATATTTTAATGGAAGTGCTGGAAGGTGAAAAAACGGTCTCTTCCGAATGGGTAAAAACCGGAAAAGTGCCGCTGCCGAAAGAAGTTGCCGTTCCGGTTTCGGCAGGAAAAAACTTTCGTGTGCAACTTTTAATGGTGAAAGATAACCGCGTTTATAATTTATTTCAACCGATACAAATAATTAGGGAAGACCATCCTTTATTGATAAAACAGCTTACTTTTCGTAACAAGTTACAACCTGGCGAAAAGGAACAATGGAAATTGCAGGTTTCGGGCAATGAAAAACAATCGGTAGAAATGCTGGCCGGCATGTACGACGCTTCGCTGGATGACCTGGCACCGGCACAAAACTGGCTGCAGCAAACACAAGGGCTAAATCGGGAATACAACCCAAATTATTTTGCCTGGAACAGCTACAATTTCGTCAGTAAAACACAAAGCACAAAACTCTTTTTCCAGTCTGAAAACTTTGATTTGCTTACGGGAAAATATGAAACGCTGAACCTTTTGGGTTTTAATTATTATGGCGGAAGCAATTATGCTTATAATGGATTCTTAGAAGCAGCGGTATTAAAACAAAAGCTAAATGAAATTGGCAAAGCAGCATATTTAAAAAGCGTTGCTGCTTTTAAAGATGGTTTTGATATAAAAGGCCAGGTAATTAGTTCGGATGATCAATTAGGTATGTCGTATATTTCAGTTGCGATTAAAGGGACAGAGATTTCTACCCAAACTGACATTGATGGTTATTTTAAATTACATGTTCCGGTTAATGCTAAACTTGTTTTTAAAGGTTATTACAATTCAACACAAGAAGTTAGTGTTAAAAAAGGGGATTTTCCTGTAATTAAATTTAGAACAATTGGAACTAAATTAAATGAAGTTACAGTTGTTGGATATGGCACGCAGGCAAAAAGAAGTTTGACAGGTTCTGTGCAGAGGTTGGTTGAAGAAGCTAATGAACCAATAAGTTTTGCTGCTACAGAAAAGATTGATAAAGATGGTAATGTAATTGTTAATGGGAGGCTTTTAACCAAAGTAATGATCAGAGGAACCAGTTCTGTAGAAGCCATAAATACTGGTTTGGAAATTTCCAATTCCAACCCAATCACCATCCGCAAAAACTTTAACGAAACCGCCTTTTTCTATCCGCAATTAAGAACGAACGAAAAAGGGGAAATCCTGCTAAATTTTACCATACCGGAAGCGTTGACCAAATGGCGTTTTAAAGCGTTGGCGCAAACGCCGGATTTAAAATTTGCTTATTTGGAAAACGAAGTCATCACCCAAAAACAGTTGATGGTTTCAGCGAATATGCCGCGCTTTTTTAGGGAAGGCGATACGATCACTGTTTCCGCCCGCGTGGCCAATCTCGGCACTCAGAAAGTATCGGTAAAAACAGCATTGCGACTATTTAACGGGCTGAATATGCAACCGGTCAAACTGCTGGCAAATGCTGCAGAAGCCAATCAAACCATTGAAGTTGAAGCCAATACCAATAAAGCTGTTTCTTTTAAACTCATCATTCCGCCTGGTTTGGATGCCATTACCTACCGTTTAACAGCTGATGCCGGAAAGTACAGCGACGGCGAAGAAAACACGATCCCGGTTTTGCCGAATGCGATGCTGGTAACAGAATCTGTGCCGATGATGGTGCGCCCAGATCAAACCAAAACTTTTATGCTGGAAAAATTGCTGCACAATAACAGCAGCACACTTCAAAATAAAACCTTGACGTTGGAATATACCGAAAACCCGGCCTGGTACGCGGTGCAGGCTTTACCGTATTTAATGGAATATCCCTACGAGTGCAGCGAACAAACGTTTAGTCGGTATTTTGCCAATAGCCTGGCTACTTCATTAGTAAAACGTTTACCAATTATTCAGCAGGTTTTTGAGCGATGGAAGCAAACGGATTCTAAAGAACTGCTTTCCAACCTCGAAAAGAACCAGGAACTAAAATCGGTTTTGATTGAAGAAACGCCCTGGCTGCGCGATGCACAAAACGAAACCGAACAGAAAAAACGTATTGCGCTGCTGTTCGACTTCAACAAAATGAGCAACGAACTGCAGTTGAACCTGGACAAACTAAAGGAAATGCAATTGGCGGACGGCAGTTTTCCTTGGTTTACCGGTTTGCATTCAGATCGTTATATCACGCAATATATTCTGGGCGGGATTGGTCAGTTATACGCTGCAAATGCTGTTGATGCCCAAAATCCGACTTTAAAAAACATTGCTGATAGGGCTTTAAATTATCTGGACGAGGAATTGATCAAACCGGAACATGCTGTTTTTACCTATAAAAAATCAGTGTCGGAAGAATTAAGTCCGATAGCAATCCATGGCTGGTACACGCGCAGTTATTTTGCTTCAAAACCAATGGGCGAAAGTTTAAAAGCAGCCTGGAAAAAGTATCAGCAAAAAGTAAACTTGGAATGGACCCGGCACAGCGTTTATGAAAAAGGAATGATCGCCTTAACTTTTATACATTCTAAGCAGGTAAAAGAAGCACAGCAAATTATTAAATCGCTGATCGAAACGGCGCAGCAATCCGAAGAAATGGGCATGTACTGGCCGAAAAACCAACTGGGATATTTCTGGTACCAAAACCTAGTGGAAACGCAAAGTTTGCTGATCGAACTTTTTACCGAAGCAGGCAAAACCAAAGAAGTGGAAGAAATGAAGATCTGGCTGCTTCGCAACAAGCAAACCAACAACTGGAAAACCACTACGGCAACAGCACAAGCTTGTTATGCGTTACTGCTCCGCGGGGAGAATTGGTTGCAAACCGACAGCAAAACGATGCTTCTTTTAGGGGGTAAAAACCTGCAAGAACTAAAACCGGATTTAAAGCAAGATGCCGGTGTCGGTTATTTTAAAACGAGTTGGAACGATGAACAGATTAAACCGGAACTGGGAAAAGTCGAAGTTAGCAATCAAAGTAAAACCATTAGCTGGGGCGCAATCTACTGGCAATATCTGGAAAAGTTAGATAAGGTTTCTGCCAGTAAAAACAGCATCAGTTTGGAGCGGAAATATTTTATCAGAAGCAGAAACAACAGTGGTGAAGTGTTGACGGCAGTTGATCAAATGCACCAACCCAAGGTTGGCGACCTGTTAAAAATTGTGGTTTACCTGAAAGCCGACCGGGATTTTGAATACGTTCATTTGAAAGATATGCGGCCATCGGGAACGGAACCTGTTGATGTTTTGTCCGGCTACAAATATCAGGATGGATTGTATTATTATCAGGTAACCAAAGATGTGGCCACCAACTTTTTCATCAGTTATCTGCCAAAAGGAAATTATGTTTTTGAGTATGGTTTGCGGGTGGCGCAACCGGGCAATTTTTCTACCGGGATCAGTTCGGTACAAAGTATGTATGCACCGGAATTTGGCGCGCATTCGGAAGGTAAGCGTTTGGGATTGATCCAATAGATGGGAATTTAAGCTGAAAATATAAAGTTTAATTGGTGTAACGTTTACATCGTTTTTACATTTTACAGCAGATGTGTATTTTGTTAAAACTGTTTTAACAGGAAGCAATCAAAATAAGGCAGTAGTTAATTATTGTTAAATTAACAAGCCTTCTTTTCGGTCATAAAATAACCCTAAAAAAATGTAAAACTATCCTGTAACATTTGCAAGGTCTTTACGATTAGACAGTATAAAATAAAAATAAATACCCACCGCGTTTGGGATTCCTTTAATGATTACACAGGAAGAATTAATAGCTATGTGCAAGCATGGGGAACCGGCAGCTTATACAGGCCTTTATAAACAACACGCCAAGGAAGTATATAATACAATTTTAAGGTTGGTTGAGCATACAGGGGAAGCTGAAGACATCCTGCAGGAAAGCTTCATAGCAGCATTTAGTGGGATTGCCGGGTATCAAAACACTGGAGGTTTCAGGGCCTGGGTGAAAAGGATTGCTATTAATAAATCGGTTGATTGGATCAGAAAAAGAAAAATCAGATTTGTAGAGCTGGAGCCGGTAACGGCAATGAAGGACGAAGAAATCATTGACGAGGTAGCATTTGAATATACAATGGAAGCTGTTAAAGGGGCGATCGAAGCTTTACCTGAAGGCTATCGGACTATTTTCAATCTGTTTGTTGTTGAAGGTATATCTCAGGCAGAGATTGCACAAATGCTTGGCTTGGAAAATTCGACTGTGAGAACCCAATACCACCGCGCAAAACATAAAATATTGAACACGCTAAAGGAACAAGGATATTATGAAAAGTGATCTGGAAAGTTTTGTACGCAAAAACCGGGAGGATTTGGATATCAATACGCCGAACCCTGACGTCTTGAACCGAGTCCTGCAACAAATGAACGATATAAATAAAAAACAGACTAGGGGAATCCTCATTCCTTTCCGGGTATTGCAATGGGCCGCTGCAATCCTCGTTTTTATAAGTTGCGCATTCATTTTCAATTTATTACAAAAGCCAGTACAAAGTATTAGTAAATTAAAAGCGAAAGATACAACACACCGTCAAACTGATAAAGCAGTACACGATACAGTGCTACAGGCAGCAGCGACAATAAGATTATATCCACAGAAAAGGCGAAGCCTTGGTACGGTTGACGATGATCTAAATGTACGAAAGAAGAAATTGTTTGTCCAAATACAGGTATGGAATTCAAAGAAAGAGGTCATGTTTGCCGCACTTAATAACATGGAATCTCCGGCCAGCCGGGTTAACGCAGTATCAGATGCGTTCGAATTGAACAACAAGGATAATGATGTTGTAGATGCATTAGTAGCGACATTAAACCACGACCCCAGTCCCAATGTCAGGCTGGCAGCACTGGATGGCCTTGCCCGCTTTTACAAAGAAGTTTATGTGCGGAAACAACTGGTAGCTTCTTTGAAAAAACAGCAGGACCCTGTTGTACAGATAGTCCTGATCCAGCTTTTAACCAGGATGAAGGAGTCTAGCATTCTAAATGAACTTGACAAACTGGTTAATGATGAGAAAACACTGCGGGCAGTAAAAGATTGTGCTTATTCCTGTATCTATCAGTTACGTTCATCTTAATATAACAATTATATAAATCTAAAAAATGAAAAATTATTTTGTCATTACACTTATTATTAGTCTGGCTACTATAAACAGAGCCTGGGCACAGGATTACAAAGTCAAAAAAACAAGCGGAAAAGTGATGCTTAACTTGCCTTCAGTGACGGTAGAAGGGTACAGTGGCAATGAAATTATTTTCAGTTCGTCAAGAAGCCAGGCAGACGCCGATCCGAGGGCTAAAGGCCTTCGGGCAATTAACGGCTCCGGGTTTACTGATAACACTGGCTTGGGTATCAGTGTTACTGAATCAGGAACCACTCTTGAAGTCAACCAGGTCTCTTCAGACCCGGCCATTAAAATTATGGTCCCAAAAGGGGTGATCTTGTCCTATGCCTGCCACCGGGTTTCGAATGCGGGAAAGGTTTATTTCAACAACGTGCAGAATGAAATAGAAATTTCAACAGATTATAATCAGATTGAACTTGAAAACGTAACCGGCCCTGTTAGTGTTCGGGCTATTTATGGTTCTGTGGATGCTAAGTTTACCAAACCAGTTAAAGGCCCGGTTTCCATCGCTTCTGTTTATTCTACCGTGGATATTGCCATACCGCTGGATACCAAGGCTAACCTTAACCTGAGCAGTTCTCATGGGTCGATTTTAGCCGCCTCAGATATGAAAATAGAAATGAGTAAAAATACCGATAGCGATATGATAAGTTACGGAAATGTGGTTAATGGAAAACTTAATGGCGGCGGTACAGAATTCAAGATTACAGCCGAATACGGCAAAATTTACCTTCGCAAAACGAAATAGCACTTATTCAGTCAACTTCACTTACTTTTCAAATCCTTCTTATGAAAATTATCTTCATATTTATTTGCTGTGCCTTTTCAGTGGGCATTTATGGCCAAACAACAACTACCAAATCCTACCCGGTTAAACCAAACCAGCAGCTACAATTTAAATTTGATTATCCGGTGATTCATATCAGCACCTGGGATAAAAATGAGGTGGCTGTCACCGCAAAAGTCAATATCAATGACGATGAAAACGATAATGCATTTACGTTGGAGGAGCACACGGTCAATGGCGAATTGGTCATTAGTGACCAAATTAATGATTTCGACAAATTACCCCGACGTTATACAGTAGTCCGTAATGGCGTGAAGACAGTCTTTAAAACAAAAGCGCAATACCTCGAAGCACAAAAGAGCGGCGGTATGCAGCAATGCTATGAAGGGCTGGATCTGGATATTCATCTAGATATTAAGATACCTCGGGGTGCCATAACAAATATGAAGTCCGTTTATGGAATTGTCGAACTAAGCGATTTCCATGCACCCCTTACAGTTGATGCAACTTATGGTGGTATTGATGCCACCATCACGGCAGCCCTTACCGGAAAGCTACAGGCGACGACCAGTTACGGGCAAATTTACTCTAACCTGGACCTAAAGTTAACGGATCATACCGAGCGGGACTTCTTTAACTCCATTACCGCAGAACCCGGTAGGGGCCCCGCTTATAATTTCACTTCTACTTATGGAAAAATTTATCTCCGCAAACCATAAATCAATATGAACAATAACAATATATCAGTATTCAATTCTATCAATATGCGCAATAAATGCGCCAGTGGGGGCAGGTAACTCTTAAACTTAACAACAATAGTCGGAATAGATGTTAGCTCTCAATTTAATTCTATAAAAAATTATAAAGTTTAATTGATGTAACGTTCGCAGCGGTTTTACATCTAGGGCAAATGTGTATTTTATTAAAACTACTTCAACAAAAAGCAACCCAACTAATGCAGTAGTTAATTAATGTTAAATTAACAAGGTTGTGTTTTTTTAATATTTATCTTGCTGCATCAACTAACCAGCTTCTTATGTTACAACGCTTACTTCTTTTTTGCTGCCTTTTTTGCCTGGGTTATTTTGCTTCGGCACAAAACAAAACGCTGACGATAAAAGGAACTGTTACCGATTCGGTTAAACAAACGCCTTTGGGTTATGTAACGGTTGTGTTGAAAGATGCCGCAGGAAAGGCGGTAAAAAGTACGCTGTCCAAAGATGATGGTTCTTTTCAATTGATCAATTTAACGCCTGCCACTTATCAGGTCAATATTGCTTATGTAGGTTATAACGCCAGGATTTTGCCGATAAAAGAAGCATCGGGAACGATCGAGTTGGGGAAGATACAACTTGCATTATCAAGCAATCAATTGAAAGAGGTCTCGGTGGTGGCAGCCCGGCCGATTGTAAAACGGGAAGTTGACCGCATTGCTTATGATGTGCAGGCCGACCCGGAAAGTACGGTGCTTACGGCATTGGACATGTTGCGGAAAGTGCCGATGCTTTCTGTGGATGCGCAGGACAACATCAAACTAAAAGGAAGCGGCAATTATAAAATCCTGATCAACAATAAAGAATCTTCGCTGGTGGCAAAAAACCCTTCGGATGTTTTTAAAGCAATGCCGGCTGCCAATATCGAAAAGATAGAAGTGATCACCACGCCTCCTGCTAAATATGATGCGGAAGGTTTGGCCGGAATTATTAACATCATCACCAAAAAAAATGCCGACCAGGGTTATAACGGCAGCATTAACCTTCGTGAAAATACGGTTTGGGGACCGGGTGTAAACTTGAATGCAACTTACAAGCATGGCAAGTTTGGCGTTTCCGGTTACGCCGGAATTGGCAAACAGCGCGATCAAACCAATCCCTCAAGCAATACACAAACCTTTACCCGCGATAATTCTGTATTAGCTCAAAACGGCACCAATACTTTTGGTGGCTATTACAGTTATGCCAATGCCGAACTGAGTTACGAAATTGATACATTGAATTTGCTTACGGCTTCACTGGATTTGAACAAAGGCAAATTTAAACAGGCATCCAATCAGGTTACAGCATTACAAAACAGCAGGGGCGATCTGGCCCAGTCGTACCATTTCGTGAATAACGGCAACAATAGCTGGACAGGGATAGACCTGGGCATGAACTACCAGTTGGGTTTTAAAAAAGACAAAAACCGTTTGCTTACTTTATCTTATAAATACAGCCATTCACCTGGAAACCAGTTTAATGATGTTTCGGTGTCTGATATGCTGAACTATTCGGCCCCAAACTATCAGCAGCATAACAAAGCTGGCAGCAACGTGCAGACTTACCAGTTGGATTATGTTTATCCGGTGAAAAAATTAAATATTGAAGCAGGCGGAAAAGCCATTCTACGTAATAATTTTAGTGATTTTACCAGTTTAAACCAGGACAATGCAACCGGTTTATACGTGATCAACCCTAATCAAACCAATAATTTTTCTTACCAGCAAAACGTTTACAGCTTTTACAACTCGTACCAATTGAAACTAAGCAAGTGGACCGCAAAAGCAGGTTTACGTTTGGAGCATACCGCCATCAATGCTGATTTTACTTCTGTAGGTAGTTCGGTAAAGCAGAATTACAACAACTTTATTCCGTCGGTTTCCGTTCTGCGCAGTTTTAAAACCAGCAGCATTAACCTCGGTTTTACAGAACGCATCCAAAGGCCGGGCATTTGGCAGCTAAACCCGTTTGTTGATCTATCAAATCCCAAATTCATCAGCACCGGTAACCCAAACCTGCAGCCGGAGTTAAACCATACATTTGAATTAACTTACAGCAACTTTGCTAAAGGTTCTATTAATGTTGGCCTGAGTTATGCCTTCTCCAATAATTCTATCCAAAATGTAAGCAACATCACTACAGCGGTTAATTCAAGCGGCAAAACAGATACCGTTACCAGATCTACATATCAAAATTTGGGCAGCAACAAAAGCCTGGGTATTAATTTGAGTGCGAATTATACGCTGATTAAAAAACTATCACTTAGCATCAATTCGCAATTGAACCAAATCTGGCTGGAAGGCAGTTACAACGGGCAGTTGTACAAAAACCGGGGCGTTACCGGCAATGCTTTTGCCAACTTGGGTTACAAATTAGACAACGGTTACCGCTTTGGTTTTGATGCCGGTTACTTTAGCGGCGATGTACTATTGCAGGGTAAAACTTCGCACTATGTTTTTACATCTTACAGCGCTTCTAAAGAACTCCTGAACAAAAAACTGACCATTGCCTTTGCAGTTTCAAATCCTTATAAAAAATACTTTCAGTTTAAATCTTACACCAGTACGCCCGATTATTACCAGCAATCCCTCAACCAAAACCGTTATAGCAATTACCGCATCAGTTTGAGTTATAAATTTGGCAAGCTGAACGGTGATATCAAAAAGAACCAGCGCAGTATTAACAACGACGATACCAAAAGCGGCGGCGGAAAGAGCGGTGGCAACAACTAATTGATTATATAATAAATGCTTCTTTTACCGCATAAAAAACAGTGGCTTCTATGTTTTTTTGTCGATGGTTGACGGTTCATTGCCGGTGGAAAGTGCTGAAAGCTAATGGCAACACTGATTGACAAACACTAATTTTTTAGGGCTAAAAGAAGCATGGTTACCGACCCTAAGTTTGACGAAATCCTAAGCCCATCCGCAGGACTGGTTATTCATTTTTGAATAAAAGTAAAACTACCTTAGGCAAGCTAAAAATGAGTATTACATAGTATTCTTGGTTTTTTATGTGTTAACTATTTGTTACCTGATTGTTTATTCAATCCTCAAATTTTAATTAAAACGCGCTCGGTTGTTAAATTTAAATTAATCTTTAGTTAAGTCTGTTCGAACTGGTTATTTCTACAGAATTTCTCCCAAATTCAATACCCTCTTTTGTACCATAATTCGAACTTGTTTATGGACAGAAAACATTACTTAATCGCTATTTTTATACTTTTTAGCTCATTTGCAATTGCTCAAAATGCATCAATAAAAGGTAAGGTGTCAGACGGTAACAGCCATGAACCCTTGCCAGGTGCTTACGTATATTTGGACGGGTTGAATAAAGGCGTTAGTACTGATGCCTTCGGAAATTTCGAAATTGGTAAACTTACTGCCGGGGGATACAAAATCAAAGTTAAGTATATTGGTTTTGGGGAATTTGAAAAAGAGGTAAATGTTACAGACAACCAGACAGTAGTTTTAAACATCGCCTTAACAGAAACCCAGGAAAGCCTCAAAGCAGTAAATATTTATGGCAAGCTTAACGAGAGTAACGAATCATCTTCCAGGCAATCTGAAAAAAATGCAGGAAATATTACCAATGTAATATCCAACCGGGCAATGGAAAGGTCTCCTGATATAAATGCGGCCAATGCGCTTACCCGCGTTTCTGCCGTTACCATCCAGCGCAACAGCGGCTCAGACGAAGCTTATGCCATCATCAGGGGTTTAGAACCGCGTTACAACAATACATTGATCAATGGGGCTAAAGTAACCAGCCCTGATCCTGTATCCAGATTTATTTCTTTAAGCATAGTCCCCTCTGATTTACTGGACCGTATTGAAGTTAGCAAAACACTTACTCCCGAAATGGAAGGCGATGCTATTGGTGGTACAGTAAATCTTGTTTTTAAGGATGCACCGGACCATGAATACTTAAAGGTAAACGGTTCTGTGGGTTACAGTGCCATCTTCTTTAACAGAAAGTACGATAGTTTTAACGAAAAAGCTGTTCAAAGTAAAAGCCCCTCTGAAAGGTTCGGACCGAATTATGTAGCACCGCCCGGGTATTTCTCCAGGCCGAACCTTGATTTTCAGAAAAAAAATGCTCCTTTAACTTCATTAGCAAGCTTTACCTACGGACGCAGGTTTTTAAATGACAAATTGGGTCTTATTGTATCTGATAGTTATCAGAACCAGGATTACGGAACAAATTCTCAATTTAACATTGCACAGCCTGATACCCGTCCCGGACAAGACTTCAAACCCGTCATCTCTGATATTGCTAACCGTACTTATTCAACACAGCAATTAAATAATGGCTTATCGGCACATTTGGATTATAAGTTTGATGATAAAAACACTATAAGTTTGAGTAATGTATTCCTCTACACTTACATTGCACAAGCCCGGTTAAGTATTGATACCTCAATTATCGGAGGGAACGGAGGCAGGATAGGACCTGGCACAGGTGCCGTATTTAATGACAACCGTTCCTATATCCAAAGGCAATATGTTGAAAATCTGAAATTGGATGGCAAGCACATTATCTCCAACCATTTCCTGTTTGATTGGTCAGGTCTATACTCGGATGCAATAGCTAAATCACCGGACAGGGCTGACCTTACAACAAATCATTTAATCAACCCTGACTTTACAAGTACACCTAATTATTTTGATAATATCTTGAGAATATGGGGGAAAAACGAAAACAAGGATTTAAGCGCTTATGCAAATTTAAGCTACAAAACCGGTATCGGCAGTAAAAATTCTTTAGAGCTTAAAGCAGGTGGACTGTACAGGCACAGCACCAGGTACACTAATCAAAACGAATATACATTAAGGCCAACAACTACAGCGAGCGGTGTTAAAGCGGAATTTGGTGATATTTACAATTCACCCTGGATTGTTTACAATGTTACCGGAACCTCAACAAGCGACAAAGCAAATTATACCGCTTACGAGAACATAACTTCTGGTTACGGCGAATTTAAACTGACATTTGATAAGCTGGATATTATTGGCGGGGTACGGGTGGAAGGCACTAAACAAGCGTATGTAACACACCCGGTTAAAATCGATATTTTCAGTAGTGCCATAAAAACCTATACTGATGTTTTACCCAGCGCACAATTAAAATATCGTTTAACTGATAAATCTAATTTAAGGGCATCCTATTTTAAATCAATCGCACGTCCGGCTTTGTTTGAGTTAGTTCCAACTGCCACACGTGGTGAAAGTTCTGATGTAACAGGTAATCCTCTTGTCCAGCATTCTGAAGCCAGCAACTATGATATCCGCTATGAACTTTTTCCGAAAAATGAGGAGCAGTTTTTTATAGGCGGTTTTTATAAAGAGATCAGGAACCCGATTGAATTTGCCTTAAACAGTCTTTTAGGTGGCCAACTTCAAACCAGTCCGCAAAATTTTGGTACGGCTAAAGTTGCAGGTGCCGAAGTTGTATACGCCAAATATTTTGGCAACATTGGTATATCTGGCAATTACACTTACACTTATTCAAATATTAAATCCCCAAAGGTTGACCCTAATGCCACACCTGTAAACGGCCAGCCAGTGTACAAAATACAAAACAGGCCAATGCAAGGCCAAACAGGCAACGTTTTAAATCTTTCACTGTTGTATAAAAATGACCAGCATAAAGAATTTGTACAATTAGCCTATACTTATACCAGCAAAACACTGGCTTTAGTATATCCGGATTATGGTTATGATTATTACCAGCAGCCACAATCATTCCTTGCATTATCAGGTGAGAAACAGGTGTATAAACATTTTACCCTTACTGCAAAGGTCAATAACATTTTGAATACCCCCACTACGTTAAAGATCAATAATCTCATCCAGTCAAAAGATCTGTATAATGTGAGTTTTAATGTTGGTTTCCGTTATTCATTATAATTTAAACACTACAAAAAATGAAAAATATATATACACATGCGGCACTGGCGGTTATTCTGTTGGCAACTGCATTTACCTCTTGTAAAAAAGCAGAGATTACTTCCTTTGCAATAGTTAAAATCCCTCAATCAAACCCAATTGCATCAGGTAATATTACAGGTTTTATAAAAGGTACTTTATTAACCGGCCAAACCTATACTGTAACAGGGGATGTAACCGTTAAACCCGGGGATACATTATATTCGCAGCCCGGGGCAATTGTAGTTGTAAAAAACAATGCACAATTTAACAT
>JAABUT010001426.1_pt1 | contig 27140 bp, 27 predicted proteins | sample 5559281 | NCBI WGS metagenome assembly JAABUT01 (sample SAMN10711880, study PRJNA513359) | rock metagenome | isolation source: Antarctica rocks | place: Antarctica: Victoria Land, Ricker Hills nord | collected 2016-01-04
ATGATGACCTCTTCGACTTCGTCTATGAGGCGCTGCCCGGCTACGAGGAGGTGGGGCGACGGCGCATCCTGCTCGGCTGCTGGGGCTCGTTCCAGAACCCCGATGTCTGCGACTACGACTACAAGACGATGACGAAGTGGGGCCGCGCGATGTACGTCACGCCAGGCGTCGTCATCGATGGCGAACTGGTGACGACGGATCTCGTGGAGATTAACCTGAACATGCGCATCCTCCTCGGACACTCCTTCTACGACGACTGGCAACAGAGCGGTGAGCAGTTCGTCAAGCGCGATCCGCTCGGCAACCCCGTGGACATGCGCCACCCGTGGAACCAGACGACCACCCCCCGGCCGCAGAAGCGCAACTTCGACGACAAGTACAGTTGGGTAATGTGCCCGCGCTGGCTCGACAAGCGGACGGGCGACCACCTGGCGCTCGATACGGGCGGTGGCCCGATCGCCCGCCTCTGGGCGACGGCGCTCGCGGGGATCGTCGATGTCGGCTACGTCAAGGCGACCGGCCACAGCGTGAACATCTTCCTGCCGAAGTCGGCGACGATGCCGGAGACAGAATTCGAGTGGAAAATCCCGCAGTGGAGCAACGCCCTCGAGCGAGACCGGGCGCGCACCTACTTCCAGGCGTACTCGGCCGCGATGGCGCTCTACTTCGTCGAGCAGGCGCTCGCGGAGTTGCACGCCGGCCACACCAAGACCTGGAACGAGTTCAAGGTGCCCGAAGAGGCGATCTCCTGCGGCTTCCACGAGGCGGTGCGCGGCGTCCTCTCGCACCACATGGTGATCCGTGAAGGCAAGATCGCCAACTACCACCCCTACCCGCCGACGCCGTGGAACGCCACCCCGCGCGATTCCTACGGCACGCCGGGGCCGTACGAGGATGCGATCCAGAACACGCCGATCTTCGAGGAGAACGGCCCGGAGAACTTCAAGGGTATCGACATCATGCGGGCCGTCCGCAGTTTCGATCCCTGCCTGCCGTGCGGTGTCCACATGTATCTGGGCGAGGGGAAATCTCTCGATGTCCAGCACACCCCGACCCTCGGGCCGATGTAAAGGGGTAGTGGGCAGTGAACAGAAAAGCGCAAGGCGTTTCCCGCCTTCAACTGCTCACTGCCCACTGCTCACTATCGCGAAGGGAGCGGGTAATGCAGAAAGGCAATGGCTTCGAGCAGAAGATGGAGCGGCTCGACGCATTGATTCAGGAGATTGAGACGTTTGCGGACCCGGCCGCGCGGGCGGTTGCGGAGGAGGTCGTCCAGGCGCTCCTCGAACTGCACGGCGGCGGCATCGAGCGGATGCTCGAAATCGTCGTCGCGGCGGGCGACGCCGGGCAGCCGATCATGGCGGGGATCGTCGCCGACGACAAGACGCGCCACCTGCTCCTCCTGCACGGGCTTCATCCGATCGCGATGGAGGATCGCGTGCGGCAGGCGCTGGACCGCGTGCGGCCCTATATGGCCTCGCACGGCGGGTACGTCGAGTTGCGCGGCATCGATGACGGCATCGTGCATCTGCGGCTGGAGGGCAGTTGCCACGGCTGCCCCTCCTCGCTCCTAACACTCCAACTCTCGATCGAGAAGGAGATCATGGACCTCGCGCCGGATGTCGCCGGGATCGAGGTAGAAGGGCTGGCGGAGGCGACCGCCGCCCCGCCGCCCATCGCCCCGGACGGCTTCGTGCCGATTGCGTCCTTCGCCGCCATGGGCATGGACGGATGAGCCAGGAGACGACCCCGCGCATCCCGGCCCGCCCATCGGGCGATGGTGGCTCGCCGCTTGGGTCGCTGCGCCGGTTCGTGCGCCCGCGCGAGCCGCTGGCGCGGTGCGAGGTGTGCAGCGAGGCGATCCCGCCCGATCCTAATCACCCGCATCTGCTGGATATGGGAAACCGGCAGGTAATCTGCGTCTGCACTGCCTGTGCCCTGACCATCGGTGGAGAGCACACCTCGGGACGCCGATATCGGGTGATCCCGGAGCGCGTCCACGCACTGCCGGATTTTCAGATGACGGATGCGATCTGGGAGGGCGTGCTCATCCCCGTTGGCATGGCGTTTTTCTTCTTCAACAGCGCGGAAGAAAAGATGATGGCCTACTACCCAAGCCCGGCGGGCGCGACGGAATCGCTCCTCTCCCCCGAGTCCTGGGAGACGATCATCGAGGCGAATCCGGCTCTGGCGGAGATGGAGCCGGATGTCGAGGCGCTACTCGTCAATCGGGTCCGCGGGGCGCACGATTATTATCGCGTGCCGATTGACGAGTGCTACCGGCTTGTCGGGCTGGTGCGGATGTACTGGCAAGGTCTCTCGGGTGGCGCCGAAGTCTGGGAGGAGATCGGCAAATTCTTCGCCGATCTGACGCGGCGGGCGGGGCCGGGCGGGCGGGCAGCCCATGCATGACCTGACCTTCACCGTTGAGAGCGCCGCGCCGCTTCCCTATGCGGCGGCCCCGCTCCTAGCATTTCAACTGCGCGTCGCGTGCGCCGATGCGGCGGAGCGGATCGAGAGCATCGCCCTCCATTGTCAGATCCAGTTCGAGGTCACGCGCCGCCACTACACGTCGGGGGAGCAGGCGCGGCTCCTCGGCCTCTTCGGCGAGCCGGAGCGCTGGAATCAGACGCTCCGCGCGATGCTCTGGACCCACGCCAATGTCACCGTGCCGCCGTTCACGGGGAGCACGGTCGTTGATCTCCCCGTGCCATGCACCTACGACTTCAACGTGGCGGCGACGAAATACTTCCACGGTCTGGAGGAGGGTGACGTCCCCCTGTGTCTCCTGTTCAGTGGGACGATCTTCTACCGAGACGCGGGGGCGATGCGGATCGGCCAGATCCCGTGGGAGAAGGAAGCGAATTTCCGGCTGCCCATCGCGGTCTGGCGCGCGATGATGGACCATTACTACCCCAACACCGCGTGGCTTGATCTGCCGCAGGATGTCTTCGACCAATTGTACGAATACAAGTCCCGCAACGGGATACCGACCTGGGAGCGGGTGATCGTGCGCCTTCTCAGCGAGGCGGAGGCGGTGAAGCGATGAATTTCGATCAGGTACAGCAGATCGCGGACGCCGTGCTCTACGAGGGCTATCTCCTCTACCCCTACCGGCAGACCTCCGTGAAGAATCAGCAACGCTGGACGTTCGGCGGGATCTATCCGGCGGTATACAGCGCGGCGCAGCGCGGCACTGAAGGATGCACGATGCAGACGGAATGCCTCATCGCCGGTGGCGGCGATGGCGCCGTGACCGTGCGCGTCCGGTTTCTGCACCTCATCGCGCTGACGGTGGGCGAAACGACTGCACCCTCCGCCTTCCGCCCGGTTGACGAGTTGCAGGTCGGGGAGCGGGTGTACCGGCCCTGGCAGGAAGCGGTTGAGCGAAGCGTCGATGCAGCGGACTTGTCCTTGGCCGATCTCATCACCGCACCGGCGCGTGTGCCGATCCATTTCCCGGCCTCGCAGGAAATCGAACCGCTTCGCGACGCCGCCAACAACGATGTCGGGGCGCTGATCCGCACGCACCGCGCGATTGATGGCGTGATCACGATCGGCGCGGAGCGGGTGGCGGAGGGTATCGACAAACTCTCCGTCCGCATCGAGAACCTGACCCCGCTGGCAACGCCCGACACCGCGAGCCGGGAGGACGCGATCCCGCTGACGTTCATCTCGACGCACACCATTCTGGGCATCCAGGGCGGCGCATTCGTCTCGCTCATCGATCCCCCGGCAGAGGCGCGGGAGTTGGTGGCGGGCTGTCAGAATGTCGGGACGTGGCCGGTGCTGGCCGGCGAGGAGGGCGGCCGGAGCATGATACTCTCGTCGCCGATTATCCTCTACGATTACCCGCAAATCGCCCCGGAAAGCGCCACGAACCTCTTCGACGGCACGGAGATTGACGAGATCCTCACCTTGCGCATCCTGACGCTCACCGACGATGAGAAACGGGAGATTCAGCAATCCGATACGCGCGGTCGGGACTTGCTCACGCTGACCGAGGCAATTCCGCAGGAGCACTTCATGAAAATGCACGGGGTCATCCGCAGTCTCCCGCCGCGTGGGGACGAAGCATGAACGAATGGGACGAGCGGGTGTGGAATCCCGACGGCACGACGGGCGAGGACGGGATCCGGCAACTTGAGCGAGTGCGCGTCGGCGCGACTGATCTGAAGCCGGGCGACCGGGTGCGGTTGTGGCCCCGCGGTGGCGGCGACATCCTCGATCTTGCCCTAAAGGGCCGCGACGCGACCGTCGAGTCCATCCAGCAGGACTACGACGACCGCATCCATGTGGCCGTCACCGTGGACGACGATCCGGGTGCATACCTTGGCAAACTCCGGTTGCCCGGCCACCGCTTCTTCTTCTCGCTCGACGAGGTCGTGCCGCTCGATCCCCCGGCGGGAGAAACGCCATGACCACGACTGTGACCGTGGCTGCGCCGCGCATCCTCGTCGCCGGGATCGGCAATATCTTCCTGGGGGACGACGCCTTCGGGGTCGAGACGGCGCAGGTGCTGGCACGGCAAGCGATGCCGGAGGGCGTGCGCGTCGTGGACTTCGGCATTCGCGGCTTCGATCTCGCCTACGCGCTGATGGACGGCTACGACGCGGCGATTCTCGTGGATACGCTGGCGCGCGGCGAAGCGCCGGGTACGATCTCCGTCATCGAGCCGGATCTCGCCGCGCTGCCGGATGCGGACGCGCGCGCGATCGCGATGCACAGCATCGATCCGCTGACCGTGCTCATGCTGGTGCGCACACTCGGCGGCCAGCCGCCGCCGGTCTACGTCGTTGGCTGCGAGCCGCTGACATTCGGGCCGGAGGAGGGACAGATGGGCCTGAGCGCGCCGGTACAGGCGGCGATTGAGGAGGCAACGTGGGTCGTCCGGTCGCTCGTCGGGAAACTGCTCGGCACGACTCCATCGGTGGCGGTTAGTGAGCGGTAGTAGGATAGTGGACAGCATACAAGGAGGGCACGATGCAAAAGCGACTCTTGATCGGCGCGTTGGTTGCGGTGGTGGGCGTTGTTCTCGTTCAGATTCCCGACATCCGGCGGTATCTGCGCATACGATCAATGTAGACAGTGCGCGGTGGGCAGTGGGCAGAAGTCAACGATCCAATTCCATTCTGCTCACTGTCTATTGCCCACTGCCCACTCAAGAGAGGCACTGTGCACGAGTTATCCGTCATGACCTATCTGCTGGAGACGGTGGAAACGCATGCCCAGCGGATTGGCGCGAAGAAGGTTCTCGCCATCAATCTGGTGATCGGGGAACGAACGAGCATCATTGACGACTCGATCCTCTTCTACTTCGACGCGCTGACCCCCGGCACGGTGGCCGAAGGGGCGCACCTTAATGTGCGGCGGACGCGGATGCAGTTCCACTGCGCGGCCTGCGACGCGGACTATACGCCATCGGGTGCGGATTTCCAGTGCCCACGTTGCCAGACCGTCGGGCAGGTCACGGACGATGGCAGTGAACTACTGATTGAGAGCATGGAGGTTGAAACATGAGTGTGCAGAACGTCAAGATCGTCAACATCCTCGAAGCCCTGCTCGTCGGCAACGATCAAGCAGCCGCACGCAACAAGCGGCGCTTCAGCGATGCCGGCGTCCTGACCGTCAATATCATGTCCTCCCCCGGTGCCGGCAAGACCAGCCTGATTATCAGGACCCTCGCGGCGGTGCAGGGCAAGGCCCGCATCGGCGTGATCGAGGGCGACATCGCGGGTAGCATCGACACCGAGAAGGTGATCGCGGCGGGCGCCAAAGACGCGGTGCAGATCAACACTGGCGGCAACTGCCACCTGGAAGCGAACATGGTCGATCGGGCGCTGGACACCCTCGACCTCGATTTGTTCGACATCATGATCGTGGAGAATGTAGGGAATCTCGTCTGCCCAACGCACTGGGCGCTGGGGGAGCACCTGCGGTTGTGCGTGCTGAGCACGGCGGAGGGGCACGACAAGCCGATCAAGTACCCGCAGATGTTCGTGACGAGCGACGCGATCGTGCTGAACAAGATCGACCTGATCGAGCTGGTGGACTTCGAGCGGGAGTTCTTCTATACGTCGGTGCGGGCGCTGAACCCGGAGGCGCCGATCTTCGAGGTGTCATGCCGGACGGGGGAAGGGATCGCTGCCTGGGCAGACTGGCTGCTCAGTCAGCGCGCACGAGTTGGCAGTGGGCAGTGGGCAGTGGGCAGCGAGCAGTTACGGGATTGAATCGCTGCGCCCACTGCCCACTGTTATTGGAGGAGTGTTATGTGTCTCCCACTCATCGCACGGGTTGTTGCTATCGAGGATGAGTACGCGACCGTTGAACTGCTTGAAGGCGAGACAGTGCGCGCAAGCATTGTCATCCATCCGGATGTGGCCGTGGGCGAGTATGTGCTCCTGGATCGTGGCATGATTATCGAGGTAATCGACGCCAATCAGGTGGAGGAAATGCTCCAGTTTTATACCGAGTTGACCGCAATGTGGGAGACGGAGGACGCACTCCATGGATGAGACAATCACCGCCCCAACGAACGATATGCAGGCCCCAACACGGTCGCTCGATGGCACGACACGATTTATCCGCTACGCATTCATGCCCAATAAACTGCGGTATTGCGGCGGCGACGACAACAGCACAATCTTCGAGTACGGGATCGCCACCGTGCGGGAACCCCCACTTGAGACGATACTCCGCAAGTTCACCGGCGCGATGCCCTATCTGACGCTGATCGCGCGGAGCAACGGCATCGCGGATCCCTTCGATGACCGCGTGGTGGAGGCATACTGGATCGGCAACGAACTACTCGATCACGTCGAGGTGCGCGACATGTACGCGTCGCTTCGCGAGCGATACAGCGCGCGGCTCTCACCGAAGTTGATGGCGTTGGTCGCGAATAAAGCGCCGGAGGGCGCGCGCGCGCACCACTCTTTCCATGTCTTCGATGTCTGGCGGACCGCCGAACACCTCGGCGGCGACGTACTCGCGACCGTGGACAATTGTCGTATCAGTTGGGGAACCGTGCAGGCCGTCGAGGGTGCGGAGGTAATCGTTGATCGCCGCCCGATCGTGCTGCACGAGGGGAAACTGGCGCTCGGTGAGCCACGCCGCGAGCGCGTGACCCGGCTGATCGAGGGTAAGGGCTTCGTGATGACGGTCGCACCGGGCGACACGATTTCGATGCACTGGGGCTGGGTCTGCGAAGCGCTCACACCACGCCAGCAGGCGAATCTCGCCCGCTTCACGGACCAGCATCTCCGGCTCGCCAATCTGACGATCTGAGCGATTTGCGGAAATTTCCCGCTCTCTCCCTCGGAGGGTTTAGGGAAAGACTGGCTGGCACGCCGGGTTGCGGCGGGTGGGCAGCAACTGCCGGAGATTGCTGCCGTCAGTCAGGATGATCGCTGGCAACAGCCACAAGCCGACCGCGTCTTTTCACAAACGGTCCGTCCCTGAACGCTCTGGGAGGGGTCAGGGGCGGTTTTCCCTGCGGAATACCGCAGCCACGAGAGGGGCGCGGCGCACGATCGACACGACACGGCCGACCTACCCTCGAATAATCGACACCGCGCAGCCGCCCACCGCTCCTTACAGCGCGTATGCCGCCGTCTATGATGCGCAGGGGCAGGGCCGGTGGAGCGAGCGGATGGTGGCGTTCGTCGGCGATCTCCTGCCACGCTACGACCGGACACCGCATAGCGTGCTCGACCTCGCCTGCGGCACGGGGACCGCCGCGCTCCGGTTCGCCGCGCAGGGGTACGCGGTCGTCGGCATCGACGGTTCGGCGCGGATGCTCGACGTGGCACGACAGAAGGCGACGGACGCGAACGCGCCCGTGCGGTTCATCTGGCAGGACATGCGCGCCTTCACGGTCCCGGAGCCGGTGGACCTCGTCACCTGCTTCTACGACAGCCTGAACTACCTCACCGATCCCGCCGACCTCGTGCGTGCCTTTACGTGTATGCGACAATCGCTCGTACTGGATGGCCTGGTTGTCTTCGACATGAATACCCGCGCGGGGCTGGAAGCGGACTGGAACGACCGCTGCTGGGTGCAGGAGGTCGGCGACACCTACTTCATCCAGCAGGCGGAGTGGGACGCCGAGACAGCGCTCGCGACGATGACACTCACCTGCTTCGCCCGCCTCGGTCGCGACTATCGTCGTTTCGAGGAAGTCCACATCGAGCGCGGCTACACGCTCGACGAGATCGTGGGTACGTTGGAACCGGCGGGGCTGACGCCATTGGATGCCTTCGCCTGCCTACCGCACATTGGCCCGACCCTGGAGCCGCCCGGCGACGCGACCGGCCGCGTCGTGCTCGTCGCGAGAAGGACTGAGGGCTGAGGGCTGAGGACTGGGGATTGGAGTCTTCCAGATAGCAGTGTATCCTGATGCGCGCCACTGTCGCGGATACATGTGGCCCCTCAGTGCACTATGCGATTGAAACGGCTCACGGTTCTGCCGCATACTCAGCACGTCCGATAGATAGCACTCAACACTCAGCACTTGGATGGAGGAACCATGGCAACACAGACCTACCGCTTCGCCGAACGAATGCATATCATGAAGCCGTCGCCCACGCTCGCGGTCTCCGACGCGGCGCGGCAGTTGACGCTCGCGGGGCATGATGTCGTCGATCTCGGCGGCGGCGACCCCGACTTCACCACACCGGAGCACATCGTGCAGGCGGCAACGAAGGCGCTCAACGAAGGGTTCACGCATTACGTCGCCTCCAGCGGCATCCCGCCGCTCCGCAAGGCAATCGCAGCAAAGTTGCAGCGCGACAACGGCGTGACGTACGACCCGAACAGCGAGATCATCGTCACACCGGGCGGCAAGGCGGCCCTCGCGATCAGCCTGCTCGCGCTCGTCGGCGGCGGCGACGAGGTGCTGATCATCGACCCCAGCTGGGTCTCCTACGCCCCCGCGACCCAACTGACTGGCGCCACGCCCGTACAGGCGCCCCTCTCGCCGGACGACAACTGGACAATCACCGCCGATCTCCTACGGCAGTATGTCACACTGCGCAGCCGCGTCCTCATCTTCAACTCGCCGAACAACCCAACCGGGCGCATCGCGACGCAGGCGGAGTTGCAGGCTATCGCGGATGTGGCGCGCGAAAACGACCTGATCGTCATTTCGGACGAGATTTACGAGAAGCTCGTCTATGACGGTCGCGCGCACACGAGCATCGCCTCCTTGCCGGGAATGCAGGAGCGCACGATCATCGTCAACGGCTTCTCGAAGCCGTACGCGATGACGGGTTGGCGGCTCGGCTACGTCGCCGCACCGCGCGAACTCGTCAAGCAGATTGCCACGATCCACAGCCACACCGCGACGTGCGCCACCTCATTCGCGCAGGTCGGCGGCGTCGCGGCGTACGACGGCCCGCAGGAGTGCATCACGATGATGAACACGGCATACGACCGTCGCCGTCGCCTCGTCGCCGAGGGATTGTCCGCACTGCCGGGGATCACCTGCCCACTGCCGGAGGGGGCGTTCTATGCCTTCGCTGACATCCGGGGCACCGGCCTCTCCGCGACGGACTTCGCGACGCAACTGCTGCAGGAACAGTACGTCGCCGTCACCCCCGGCGACGCCTTCGGACCAGCGGGCGCGGGCTATGTCCGCCTCTCCGTCGCCAACAGCGACGAGATGCTCCAGAAGGCCATCGACCGCATCGGCGCCTTCGTCCGAGCACTCTAACCGCGAAGGCACGAAGGACGCGAAGAAGGGAAAAGAAATGAGAGAATTCTTTCTCGCTCTCCTCTCTTCTTCGCGTCCTTCGCGCCTTCGCGGTTCAATCCCCGCTACCGGCGGAGAACGCCGCCGACGCGGACCATCTCGCCCGTCGCGGCGGCGAGGCGCACCTTCTCCAGCACCGGCAACGTCCAGCGCGCGTCGAGGAGCGACTGCGGCGCGACCGCGCCCGTACGGATTGTCTCGACGAATGTTTCCATGATGCGGACGGCGGGCGACGGTAGCCAGTCCGTGCGCGTCGTACCCCCGGCGCCGGTCACGCTGATCGCCTGATTGGTCGGCTCCGCGCGGAGGACGGCGTCCCCGCCGAGGTATTCGACGGAGACCGTCTCCGGCTGCGGTGATGCGTTCGGCAGGGAGCGGGCGACTTCGAGCGTCGCGATGACGCCGTTCGCGAAGCGCATGATGATGAGCGCCGTGTCCGCGCCCTCCGTGCCCCCCGTCGCCCCGGAGGTGAAGAGACGTTCCGCCATCACCTGCACCCGCTCGACCTCCGCCTCCACAAGCCAGAGTGCGAGGTCGATGAGCGGCAGCGCGAGATCGGTGAAGACATCGCCCATGCGCGCGCGAGTCGTGCGGTGCGCGGCGAAGAGCGAGATCGGCATGCCGACGCTCTTCCGTCGCTCGTGCAGCGTCGCGAGCGGCAGCCAATGGCGCAGCGGGTTCGGCACGTAGACCAGCGTCCCGGCGTCCGCCGCGCGCAGGATCAGACTGTCCAGCGTCGAGAGGTCGCTCGCGATTGGCACCGGGCAGCAGACCGGCACGCCCGCCACAATCGCCGCACCGACGAGCGCGGCACGTTCCGCCGTCGGCGCAACGACGCACATCGCGTCCGCTGGCGCGCCGTCCGCATCGACGAGCAGTGTGCCGGGTATCCGGTGCGCGATGGCATCCCGGTACTGATCCGCGACCAGCCCATTGCCAACGACAGCGATTCGCAGCAACTGATCGGTCACGCTCATTGGGCACCGCCGTTCTCGTCGTCCGTGAAGTAGAAATCGGGCTGGATGTGGGCGACCTGCCCGCGTTGGCTCGACCAGACCGCCGCGACCGCGAGCAGCACCGCCTGCCGCGCCTCCTCGGGCGGCAAGGGCACGGGAGTATCGTCCTCGATGGCGTCGAGCAGGCCGCGCAACTCGTCCACGTACGCCGTGTCGATGTGGAGGAGCACGTCGAAGTTCAGCGGCTCGCGCGCGCCATCCGCCGTCGTCTCGCTGTAGGTCCGCATCTCCGGGTCCATCGCGCGGATCACGCCGTCCGTGCCGTAGATTTCGAGTTGATGATAGAGCGGGTAATCGTGCGGCAGGTTCGTGACGACCTCCGTCCCCGCGAGCGCGCCGTTGGCGAAGCGCAACTGGATGCTGATGAAATCCGGCACCTCGGTGCTCGCGTCCCCGATGCGGCTCTCGGCGTAGACGCTCGTCACGTCGTCGCCGACGTACCAACGGAGCAGGTCGAGTTCGTGGATTGCATTGAGCATCGCCGCGCCGAGCGAGTACTGCGCCGAGGTCGTCCAGGCGCGCGCGCCGTCCGGTGCCCACGTACCCGTTGCGAGGGAGAGGCCGCGATACATCGCGCGGGGTCGCCGCTCATTCTCCCGCGCCAGCCGCACCTGCCCGATCGCGCCCCGGTCAATCGCCGCGCGCACCGCCTGGTAGCGCGGGGTGAACCGGCGGCTGTGCCCGACCATGAACTTGATGCCCGCCGCGCGCGTCGCCGCCAGCATCGCGTCCGCCTCCTCGACGGAGGGGGCCATCGGCTTCTCGCAGAGGATGTGCTTTCCTGCCGCCGCCGCCGCCGCGACCTGCTCCGCGTGGAGGAATTCGGGCGTCGCGATCACGACGACATCAATGTCGGGCCGCGCGAGCAGTGCGTGGTAATCCGCGTACGCCTCCTCCGCGCCCCACGTCCGCGCCGCGAACTCCGCCGCCTCCCCGCGCACGTCGGCGACGGCGACGAGCCGCACGCGCGACCGCAGCCGCGCGATGGCGGGCAAATGCGCGCTTTGTGCGATCGTGCCGCACCCGATAACCCCAATGCCGAACCGCTGACGCATCCCGATGACCTTTCCGCAAGGTGAGCAACCCATACTCTGTACGGCGATGCTATCCCCAAGCGGTGCGCGCGGCAAGGGGCGCGAGATATTTCGAGGGAATCACACCATGGGATTCCCTCGACTCGTTCCGTCATTCAGTCTCGCGCGGCCACGCCCCGCCGTTGCAGGTTACGTATCGATTTCTCCCCTCTATTGCCAGACGATTCTCTCTTGTTTGCTCATTTACGGGCGATGGAGCGCGGGTGCCCTTTGGGCAGTGGGGGTGAGGTTCGCCTTTCTTCAGGCGCTCAGCGCGGCGGGAACCGCGCGCTTCCTCTCACGGAAGACGTAGCCAATGCCGCGCACGGTCTCAATGTAGACCGGATCGCTCGCGTCCGCCTCGATCTTGCTGCGCAGGCGTCGGATGTAGACATCAACGCGGTTGCCGAGGCTCGCGTCGTCGTAGCCCCAGACGCGCAGCACGAGCGCCTCGCGGGAGATCGCCGCGTTCGCGTTCCGCATCAGGCATTCGAGCAGTTTCGTCTCCGTCGGCGTGAGGCTGATCGCGCGGCAATGGGGCGCGCTGAACTGCAACTCGCCCATGTCGAGCGTTGTGTCTCCCACCTTGATGTGCGACCCAAAGACATTCCGCTCCGCGCGCCGGTAGCGGCGCAGCACCGCCTGGATGCGGGAGAGCAGTTCCGTTGGCTCGAACGGTTTGACAACGTAATCGTCCGCACCGTGGGTGAAGCCGTCGATCTTGTCGCGCACCGCAGCGCGACCGCTGAGGAAGATGATCGGGATATCCGGGTGCGCGCGCCGCACGTCCTGCGCGATGGCGTACCCATCGACGTAGGGCAGCATGATGTCGAGCAGCACGAGATCGACCGCGTTCTCGCGCAGGAATGCGTCGGCACGCCGGGGATCGGTGAGCACCGTCATCGCGTATCCCGCGTCCGCGAGCAGGAAAGCCAACAGCTTCCCCGCGAGGATATCATCGTCGATGAGCAGGATGTGCGTCTCCATCAGGCGCGATTCCATGTCGTCCAGAGCATCGGCAGACCCCTTTCCTTCGTGTCACGCGCCCATGTGCCGCAGTGTGCGACTATCAGCATCGTTCGTTGACAATGATCCACGATTTGTCTGACATCCCCGTCGCATCACGGGCACGCTCACCTGACATCCTTGTCATTTTCTGTAGAATCCTCAGACAAATGGGGCGGAAAGAAAGGGTGGTATGGCAGACTCCTCCCCGCTTCCACCATCACATTTCACACGAACCGTTCGGAGATGACAGGGGCGTCAGCGCGGGATGTGCCGTGCGTGTACACTACGATGCAACGCGCGTCCGGCGGTGAGGAATGGGAGAATAGGGAGGGGCGGAGGATGCAAACGGCGCAACGCGGCCCGGTGGTTGACACGCACATGCACGTCTGGAAGATCGACCCGCCGCGCTACACGCTGGAGAAGACGCTCGCCGATGTCCCACTGCCGACCGAGGACGCGACGATCGAGGAGCTGCGCATCGACAACGCGGCGGCGGGCGTGACGCACACCGTCCTCGTGCAGCCGAGCACGTCCGGCTGGAACAACCGCTACGTCGTGGAGAGCGCGGTGGCGCACCCGTCGCAGTTCGCCGCGCACGGCCTGATCGACCCGGACGTGCGGGCGAACGCGGAGGATTTGCGCCGCTGGATGGCGGCGGGCATGGCGGGCTTCCGGTTCAACATGGTGCGCGACAAGGACCCGGCGTGGATCGGCGCGCCACGCAACCACGCGCTCTGGGAGGCCGCGCAGGATCTCGGTGCGGTGATCAATGTGCAGATGCACCCGCCGCAGGCGTGGCGACTCCTTGAAATCGCCAATCGCTACCCCGGCGTCAAGGTGATCGTCGACCATCTCGGCAAGCCGGACATCACCGAGCCGCCACCGTACAACGACTTCTCAAACATCCTCGCGCTCTCCGACCTGCCGAATCTGTACGTCAAGGTCTCCGCCCTCTCGCTCGCGTCGCGCACGAAGGAGTACCCGTACCGTGATGTCTTCCCGTGGGTGAAAATGCTCTACGAGGCGTTTGGGGCGTCCCGGCTGCTCTGGGGCACGGGGTACCCTGGCGCGCGGCGCACACTGCCGCTGGAGCAGGAACTGGCGATCGTCACCGAGCACCTGCCCTTCCTCCTTGAGGACGACAAGCAGTGGATCCTCGGGCGCACGGCGATGACGATCTGGCGCTTCGTCCCCTAGACCATGCTCAGGATGGCGGGATGAACCGCGCCGCCGCGAGCCGCCGCGCCGAGAGCGCCGCGAACGGGGCGTCGGAAGCGAGCAGTTCCCGCCGAACCGCCTCGTCATCGTACGCGGCGCGGCGATGCGTCACATTCCAGTTGTCGCCGTCCCACGCAACAAGCGCGTACGCCGCACGGTGATCGCCGTCGAAGGGGAAGCTGGATGAACCGATGGATACGACCCGCTGCTCGCGCACCGCGCCGGACGATGCGTAGTGGATGTGACCGTAGAGGATCAGATTCGCGCGCGCATCACCGATGAGTGCGCCCGCCTCCGCCTCCGGTGTAATCTGCGCATCCGGGCGTTGCGGCGAGCGTTCGGTGATGACCGCGTCGTCCACGTTGGTTGGCGATGCATGGACGATCAGCAGGTCATCGTCCGGCGATGTGCCACCGGGTGGCGTAATCCGGTGCTCGAATGGCAAGGCAAGCAGGTATGCCACCCCGTCCCTCCCGATGCGCTCCCGCACCCACTGCACCCCGGCGTCATTGACGGATGGGTGGCCGCTATCGAAGAAGCGTTCCGTGTTGCCGTAGATCGTCGGCGCGTCCTGCTCCCGCACCCGCACGAGCGTCTCGGCGGGGCGTGGCCCGTTCAGCACGAGATCGCCGGCGATCACGAGCAGATCGTGCGGCTGCGTCGCGAGGTCCGCGAGCGTCGCGTCAAACCCCGCAACATTCCCGTGCATGTCCGACACGACCGCAACCGTGTACCGATCCGCCATCCGTTCCCCCTCCGTCGCCGTCACAGCAGGAAAAAGACGCAGGCCCCGACGATCCCGCCGACCGCGCCACCCGTCAGCACCTCACCAAGGGTATGCGCGCGGATCGTCACGCGCGCCCACCCGACCGCGACGGCGAGCGCGACCATCGGCCAGAACACCGCACCGTACGCCGTGATGAGCGCGACCGACATCAACGCCGCGCTCATTGTGTGGATACTGCACTTGCAGAACCAGTGGTTCACCGCCGCGCCGATCATCAGGCAAATCGTGACCGCCCCCAGGAGAAGACTCGTGCGGCGCGGCACGGCGAGGCCGCGCGCCAGCCCCGCGCCGATGAAATAGAGCGGGATCATCACGAGGTACGCGAGGTAGCGCTCGTTCCGGTTCGAGATCGAGAGGTCCGCGATCATGCCGTTCCGCAACAGGACGAGGAAGATGATCGAAGGGATCGTCGTCGCGCAGGTGATCGTCACGCACGACCAGACGAGCCAGCGCGCGAACGAGACGTTCGGCTCGAGCAGGCCATTGAAGAGCGCCAAAAGCGGGATAACCGTCACCGTCGGCTGCATGACGGCGCTGAGGGACCGCGCGGCAATGATGCGGGGAGAGAAACGCGACAGCGACCGAGTGACCATAGGAGGATGATACCACGGAGTGGCGCGAGAAGCCGGAAGCCAGAAGGCCCTGTCATTCTCTGACGGGACCATAGGCTTTCACGCAGACGATTGCATACTGACGTATAAGATTCTGGCTTCTGGCTTCTGGCTTCTTCCTCTCTGGCTTCTGACTTCTGGTTTCTATCTCCCAGCTTCTATCTCCCAGCTACTGCACATTCGCATAGTACGGCGGGGAGACGACCGCGCCCTCATCCTCGCGCACGCGGAGGGGGTTGCGGCGGGCGTAGTTGATCGGCGTCACCTGCGCAAGGGGGCGACGTGGGGCGACCGAGGGCGCCGTGTCGTAATGCATCGCGTAGCCCGGGTGCGGCATCGGCTCCGGCTCGACGGGCCGGATGCTGCGGCGATAGGTCGGGCGCGGTTCCTGCGGCGCGAAGGGGAGCGGCAGTTCGTTCGCCCGGTAGAGCAGGAGCGCGCCGACGAGCGCGGCGGCGAGGTAGAGCAGCGTCTGCGGGAATGCGCCACCGCCCCGGATCGCCAGCACGAGCATCGCCTCGGCGACGAGCAGCAGGACGATGCCACACCGGACGGGCACCGCTCGCTCACTCGGCGTGAGCCAGCGCGTCACCGCGCCAATGCACCAGAGCGCGAACGTCAGGAACCACGCGCCCCGGATGCCCGGCGTCGCGAGCAAAAAAAGACTCCCGACGAGGAAGAGAATCGCGAACGGGAGATCGAGCCGGGAGAGCCGGACACCCTGCGCCGTGAAGTCGCGCGGGCCGGGGGGAATTACCTGGACGCGCTGGATGATGGACTGAGGCTTCCCCGAACCCGGCGGGCGAATCAGGACGAAATGCCACAACCGGCCCATCACGGCCACGCCCGCCACGGTCAGCAATGCGATGCAGATGAGAATGGCGATTGTCGGTCCAATCATCTCCCGGACCCCTTCCTGCTCAACCCGAAAATTCCCCGCACGTGCAAGTCGTACGTACAGTGTACAACTGTACGTACAGGTTGTCAAGCTACCATGTGAGGTTGAGTAGTTTCCGTAGGATTCGGTTTCTTGTTCGCATTTTTGAAGAACGCTTGCGCCATAAATCAGCGTCATATCATCTTGGGTTTCGCGTGGTATGGTTGCCAACCCGGCATCTTCTGTCACATAATTGAACATTGCGGGGTCGACGTATTCCGGCGGATGCATTCGTTCCCACGCAATGGCCTGCTGCTATCGCACGCGCGAAGGAGGGGAGGAAGCGTGCCGCTTCCTCCCCTCCCTGATTTCACCGTTGCACTCGGCTCACGCCACGCGAGGCTGCTCCGCGACCGCAGGGCGAGGCCGGAGTTTCACCAGTTGCCGCTGTACGTCCTTGCGCTGCATCGCCCAGATGGTAACCCCGAGGCAGACGACCGTCATCAGCAGCAGAATTCCCACGCTCGGCCAGACCCCGATGTAGAACGGGCTTGTTTCGAAACCGTTGTTCTGCGCGTTCGAGAACTTCGTCGCGGTGTTGACCAGATCGCCGACGCCGGACGCCTGCCCGACCGCCTGCACGCCCCAGTTCGCCGCCACAAACCACGAGAGCGCCTTCCCCACGATGGGGAGATTCGAGACCTTGATGAGCGTGCCGGAGAAGATGATCTGCGGGATCAGGACAATCGGCACGATGCTCGCGGCACGGTCCGCATTCGCGACAAACGCGGAGAGGAGCAATCCGAGCGCGATGCCCGCGAGGGAAACGATGATGAGCGCCACGTAGGTCTTCAGCCACGACCCGCCGATGGGCGCGAGGCGTGGCGGGTTGCCGATCACCTTCTGCAACCGATACGGCACGAGCACACCGATGATGCCGAGCAGCAGAAGGTTCTGGATCAAACAGAGGCCCATCAGCACGACGAACTTGGAGGCGAGGTACGGGCCGAGGCGGAGGTTGACCATCCGCTCGCGCCGGAAGATGCTCCCCTCCTTGACGATCTCGCGCGCTGAGTTCGACACGCCGAACCAGAGCGCGACGACGACCAACAGCGCGGTGAGCGTGAATGCCTGGTTCGGGTGCCAATCCGGCCCGATGGGCTGGCCAAGCGCATTCGTCTCGATGCGCACCGTGAAGACATTCCGGCCGTACGTCATGCCCAGGAGCAGGCCGATGATCGGCGCCTGGGCGAGCAGGATGGCGAGGTTCCGGCTATCCTTCAGGATCGTCGCGATGTAGCGCGCGGTCAGCGTCTTGAACTGGCTGAGCGACTGCGCCCGCTGCAATTTCTGGTCGGGGCGAACGGCGGGCGGGGGAAGGCCGTGCTGCCGACTCTGCGCGGCGAGCGCCCTGCCGATCCGCGCGTCAACGTACCGCGCGTGATACGGCGACTCCATGTACCGCTTCGCCCACTCCTCCGGCGCGCCCGGCTGCCCCAATTTGACGTAGATGTCCGCGAACGTCTCCACCCCGAAGAAGTCCAACGCCTCGCGCGGTGGGCCGAAGAAAGCGAGGTAACCACCGGGGGACATGAAGACGACCTTGTCGCAGAGCGTCACATTCTGCGTCGCGTGAGTGACGAGGATAACCGTCTTGCCGGTGTCCGCGACCTTGCGCATCAACTGCATCATGCGCGTCTCCAGCCCCGGATCGAGGCCGGAGGTCGGCTCGTCGAGGAAGAAGAGCGTCGGCTCCGTCAGCAATTCAACCCCGATGGAGACGCGCTTGCGCTGCCCGCCGGAGAGGCGGTGAATCTCGATATCCTTGCGGGGGGTCAGCTCCATCAGGTCCATCGCGCGGTTGACGCGCTCCTGGATTTCCTCGGGCCGCGTGTCGTGCGGCAGGCGGAGGCGCGCGGCGTAGGTGAGCGCCTGCGCCACCGTCAGGTACATCGGCACGATGTCGTCCTGCGGCACGTAGCCGATCAGGGAGCGGAACTCGTCCATGTTCGCGTAGTAGTTCGTGCCGTTGTACAGCACCTCGCCGTGCGAGGCGGGCCGCACGCCGCTCACCGCGTCGAGGAGCGTGGACTTGCCCGCGCCCGAACCGCCAACGATGCAGACGAACTCCTTCGGCAGGATGGAGAACGCGATATCGTGGAGCAGGAGGACGTGATCGCCGACCTCCTGCGTGATGCGGATCGCATCGAGGCGAATCTGGTCGTGCTGCTGCCGGAGCGCCCCCTGCGCGAAGAGGAAGCGGAACGGCCCGATCTGCACGCGCGCGCCCTCGGGGAGCGCGGCCTCCTTCACCTTCTCGCCGTTCACGTAGATGCCGTTCGTGCTGTTCAGGTCCGTGATGAGGTACTGCGACCCGTTCCAGCGCACCTGCGCGTGGCGGCGGGAGATTTGCGGGTGATCGAGCACGAGGTCGTTGTCCCCCGCCCGCCCGATGCTCGCCATCGCCTTGCCGTACAGCGTGAGCGAGGCGGCGATGCCCCCCTCGTCGTCCACCGAAGGCGCGGGGGCGCTATCCGGCGTCGCGCTCCGCGTGTCGCCGACGCGGGACTGCCCCGTGCCCTCGATGCGCGTCTCCTGCCCAAACCGCGTCGCGTCCGCCAGGCCGTCAACATCGACGGAGAAGATCAGCACGTACTGGCCGAGTTGGATCAGGTCACCCGGCCTGAGCGGCGCGGACTGCGTCGGCTTGCCGTTGATGAGGAGGCCGTTCGCGCTGCCGAGATCACGCGCGTAATACAACCCATCGTTCCCCAGGCCGATCTCCAGGTGTTTGCGACTGACCCAATCATCCTTGACGACGATGGTGTTCGTGTCGGAACGCCCGACCGTGATGGGGTCGCGCCCCAGCGTGACATTCTCCTGCTCGCCATCCGGTCGCCGCATAACGACGCGCGCGATCGACGATGCCGGTGCTCCCGGCGCTGCAAACCGATCCACAGCCTCCCGCTCCCCTCTCCCACGCGGCCCGAGGCGACCGCGCACATGGCGCCCATCATTCGTTCACTGCGTGCGCTCAGTATACCGCGCGCGGGGCATCTTGTACGTGTATGGGAGACGCCCCGCGAATCGCGCCAGTTCCTTCGCCCACTAATTAAACGGTCGGCAGCGCCGTCGCGTGATGGATGATGACACCGATATTCGCACCCAGTTCAATCTCCGTCGTCTTCGGCGTCGTCGCGCGCAAGGTGAGCGGGCCAACGCGGACAATGTAGATCGCGTGGTCGCCGAGGTAGGTGCAGCTCGCGACCGTCCCGATTGTTCCCATCGGCGTGTTGGCGTCCGCGACAAGCGTGATGTCTTCGGGTCGCACGACCGCATGGAATGCATCCGCCAACGGCGCGACCGGCAGGATGAGCGTGGGCACGGCGGCGGCACGGGCGACACCGCCATCGGCCACCGCGTCGAGCAGATTGACCGTGCCGACAAAGGCGGCGACGAACGCGGTGGCGGGTTGCTCGTAGATCACGCGGGGCGCGCCGACCTGCTCGATGGTCCCCGCACGCATCACCGCGACGCGGTCCGAGAGCGCCATCGCCTCATCCTGATCGTGCGTGACGAAGAGAACCGTCGTGCCCACCTCCCGCTGCACGCGATGAATCTCCGCGCGCAGTTCCTCGCGCAGTTTCGCGTCGAGGTTGGAGAGCGGCTCGTCCAGCAGCAGGATGTCCGGCGTGCCGACGAGCGCGCGGGCGAGCGCGCCCCGCTGCTGCTGCCCACCCGAGAGTTCGTGCGGGTACCGGCTTGCCAGCCCATCGAGCGCGACGAGGCCGAGCGCATTGGCGACGCGGCGGGCGCGCTCCTTCGCCGGCACGCGGCGCAACTTGAGCGGGTAGCCGACGTTGTCGCGCAGCGTCATGTGCGGCCAGAGGGCGTACGACTGGAAGACCATGCCGAGATTGCGCTTGTTCGGCGGCACGAACACCCCCCGCGCACCGTCCGCCACCGTGTGCCCGCCGATGGTAATTACCCCGGCGGTCGGCGCGAGCAACCCCGCGACCATATGCAGCGTCGTCGTCTTACCGCAGCCGGACGGCCCGAGCAGCGTCACGAACTCGCCGTCCGCGACCTGCAAATCCACCCCGTGCACCGCGACGGCGTCGCCGTACCGCTTCGTGATGCCAGATAGCGTCACCTCAGCCATACGCTATGGCTCTTCCCGCATCTCGGGCGGCACGATCTTCTCCAATTCGACAATTAATTCGGGGACTGCCACCGTCACTGTTACCCAGAGGATAGTATAATCGACAAATAAATAGCCATGGACGATCCGATGACGCATATTGATGATGGGATCCCAGGGAATCTGTGGGTATGCATCGCGAAATGACTGCGATGTGAGGCGAGCTGCCTCACCAATGATTTCTACTGTCCGCTCCAATTGGCGACGAAGGCCAAGATCGCCGTCATACATTTCGCGCGTCTTCCCATTCGCATAACCCTGGTTCTCGCGGGCGGCGCTCAGCATATGTGCGAGATAGATTCGCTCATCTTTCTGCATACTGCACCTCGACGAGTGGGAGGACACGATCCCGAATAAGCCGATGCAGCGACGCGGGCGTCACCAAATCAACCTTTCGGCCATCAAAGAGGCGCGACAACTCTTCCTCAATGCGATGAAGATCGAAGAATGTCACCGGATAGTCAGCGGCGAACTCAACGAGCACATCGATATCGCTGTCAGCGCGGAAATCGTCGCGCAGGACGGAGCCGAAGAGGGCGAGCCAGCGGATATGATGGGCACGGCAGAACGCGGCGATCTGCCCCGGCGTGGCGCGAATGCGCGCGCCGACGGTTTCCGCGTCCACTTTCTGTACGACCTGTGCCATCATCCACCGCTCACGCCAACACTCAGCCGTCCAGCACGCCACCATCATACGCGACGGCGACCCAATCGTGCGCGACGCTCCCGCCAGACGATCGTTCGCGGGCGATACATTCACAGTATTCATACGCCCTCTCAAGTACGCTTTACCCATCGCATGCGGGAATGATCCGGTCTCCGGTGCCGTTCTGGCATTCCAGCGGAGTCCCAACGCGCCGCACATGCCCGCTCCTATATCTCGCAACGACTGAAAGGACCGCGACGAGGTGAAGATTCAGTACAAGTATGCGGTGGCACTCACCGCCGCGCTCGCCCTCTTCATGGCCGTGCTCGACACGACCATCGTCAACGTCGCACTCGTGGCGATGGAGAAAGACTTCAATACCACGATCAACAGTGTGCAGTGGGTCATCACGGGGTACATCCTCGCGCAGGCGGCAATCATTCCCGTGACCGGATACTTCGGCAACCGGTTCGGCGTGAAGCGGGTCTTCATGATCGCGCTCGCCATCTTCACAGTGGGGAGCCTCCTGTGCGGGCTGTCGCCGGATGTCGCGAGTGGTTCCCGAGGCTTGACGCTCCTAATCGCCTTCCGCGTCCTGCAGGGGATTGGCGGCGGTATGCTCTTCCCGCTCGGCACGACGATTGCCTTCGGCGCGTTCCCGCCGGAGGAGCGGGCGTCGAGTTCCGCCGTCGTCGCTATCCCCATCCTCTTCGCCCCCGCACTCGGCCCCACGGTCGGCGGGCTGATCGTCGACAGCGGGGTCAAGTGGCCCGGCATCTTCTTCATTAACGTCCCCGTCGGCATCCTCGCGCTCGTCCTAATCGCGCGGATCGTCCGGCCCGATGAGCGCGCGGCGACGCTTGCCGGGGAGCGCCGGAGTTTCGACTACGCCGGGCTATTCCTCTCGATCATCGGCGTCGTGATGGTCGTCTATGCCTTTGTCGTCGTCAGCCAGACGCGGGGCGGCTCGATTACCCCGCAGGCGCCGAACGGCATCATCAACGGCTGGGGCTACTGGCCCGTCTGGGCGTTGCTCGCCGGCGGCGTGGTCTTGCTCACGATCTTCGGCATCCTGGAGATGCGCGTCATCAAGGACCCAGTGCTCGATCTTCGACTGTTCGCGACGAGGGACTTTCGGATCGCCTCGATCGCGACGTGGGCCGTGCGCGGCCTCGTCTTCGGCAGCTTCCTGCTGATCCCGATCTTCCTGCAGCAGTTTCAGGGCAAGAGCGCGGTGCACACGGGCTTAATCCTGATGGCGCAAGGGATCGGCGCGATTATCGGCATCCAGAGCGGCAGCCGCCTGTACGACCGCATCGGGCCGCGCTACCTGACGACGGCGGGCCTCGCGATCCTCGCGGGGGCGACGCTCTGGCTCGTCGCGGTTAAGTCGGACAGCGACTGGCGCTTCTTCGTGCCGATCCTCTTCCTGCGCGGCATCGGCTTCGGCTGGTCGAACCTGCCGCTGCAAACCGTCGCCCTCGGCTCGATCACGGGCCGCGCGCTCCCCAAGGCGACCTCGCTCTACAACGCCGCCGCGCAAATCTTCTCGTCGATTGGCACGGCGGTGGTGACGACGATCCTCGTGCAGCGGACGACGCGGCACGCATCCGACCTTGTGCAGAGCGCGCTCGCATCCGGCGCGCGTCCACCGGCCAACCTTGCCCTCATCGCCGGAACAGCGGCGGTGAGCGATGTGTTCAAACTGCTGACCGTCGGCACGCTCGCCGCCGCCGCCATCGCCCTGCTGCTGCCGCGCCAGAGCCTGAAGCGCATCAATCAACAGGGCACGCAGGCGGCGAACGCCGGTGGCCCTCCGCCCACCGATGGGCACACACCGGTCACAGCCCCAGTGGGCACGGCGACGGGCACGGAGCGTGCCCCGGCCTTCGCGGCTCCCGCACCATCCAACGACGCACCGCCGTACGGGCACAGGGACAATTCACGACCGTAACACCGCTGTTTTCCTCACTCGTTTCATCCCCCTCGGCCCGCAACGCGGACTTCCAGATCCCCCTTCCCGTCGAGGGAAGGGCGGGTGCCCTCTGGGTGGCAGGGGCTTAGGAACTCCGGCGCGTCAACGCCTGCGCCAGCAGCGAGCCGCCGAGCGCGATCAGCATGAGGACGAGGGCGAGCGCGGCGGCGGGCGAGATGATGCCACTCTCCAGCAGGTTGAAGACGGCGACGCCGACCGTCTCGTTCCCGGCGGAATAGAGCAGCGCGGAGACGGTCAGTTCCGCGAGGCAGGGGACGAAGACGAAGAGCCACCCGCCGAGCAGCGCGGGCCGGATGAGCGGGAGGACGGTGTCCCGCTGCGCTTGCCACCACGACGCGCCACTCACCCGCGCGGCGGCGGGCAGCGTCTCGGAGACGCCGCGCAACGCCGCGCTCGCCGTGCTGATGCCGAACGTGAGGAACCGCGCCAGATACGCGACGAGGATGATGCCGAGTGTGTTGTAGAGCCGCAGGCCGAAGACCGGCCGGGCGAACGCGAGAATAAACGCGAGCGCGAGCACCGTCCCCGGCACGGCGTAGGGGAGCGTCGCCAGCACCTCCAATGCGCCGCTGCCGGGGACGCGCGTGCGGAGCCGGAAGTAGGCCAGCGCGCCGCCGAGCAGCGAGATCACCGTCGCGCAGAGGGCGGCGAGGATCAGGCTGTTGCGGAGCGCGCGCTGCGTGGCGGCGGTCTCGACGAAGGCGACGTGGAAGTTGTGCAGCGTCAGGTTGTGCGGCGTCGGCGCGAACCCCGCCACGCGGGTCAGCGCGGCGAGGGCAATCGCAACGAGCGGCGCGACGAGCACGCCGACCGCGAAGACGCCCGCCAGCGCCGTCACGGGGGCACGCCACGCGCCGAGGGGCAGCCGGTCCACCGCTCGCCCCTGCGCGCCGGTGATGCTGTACTGCCGGTTCCTGAGCAACCGCCGCTGCGCCAGCAGCGCGACGCCCGCGACCACGATCAGCAGCATTGACATCGCGGCGGCGTACGCGAGGTTGTTGCGCGTGTCGTAGTCGAGCGCGACCTGGTAGATGCGCGTCGTCAGGACGTAGTACCGCGCCTGAATGCCCATCACCGCCGCGATGCCGAAGTCCGCGATGCAGGTCACGAAGACGAGGAACATCCCCGCGAAGACGGCGGGGGCGAGCAGCGGCAGGCTGACATCGCGGAAGACGCGGCGCGACGACGCCCCCGCCACCCGCGCGGCGTCCTCCAATACCGGCTGGAAGCGGTCCAGCGCGGCGGCGACCGGCAGGTAGACGAGCGGGTAGTGGTGCAGCACGAGCAGGAAGACGATCCCGCCGGGGCCGTACGGGCGAAAGAGCGGGTCGCTCGACCCCACGAGGTGTTTGTACGCCTGGTTGAAGTAGCCGACCGGCCCGATGATCTGCAACCATGCGATCGCGCCGATGAACGACGGCACGTAGAAGGGCAGCGCGAAGACCAGCCGGAAGGCACGCGCCGCCGGGAGGTCGGTGCGCGTCACCAGCCACGCGAGCGCGACGCCGAGCGCGGTGGCGATGATCGTCGCGGCGATGCCGACCGCCAGCGTATGCGCGAGCGCGACGCGCGTCCGCGCGTTGGTCAGGAGATCATGGTACGGCGCGAATGTCGTTTCGCCCGTCGTGCCGACGTGGAACGACCGCCAGATGAGCCAGTAGGCCGGGTACAGCACCACGAACCCGACGACGAGCACGAGCAGGAGATAGACGCCCGTCTCCGTGCGGAACAGGCCCCGGCCCCGCTCCCGCCATATGGCGACGCGCGATTGTCGGGCCTCCCCCGATGCGGCAGGCCCGACGAAACCAGGAATGATCTCCGGCGACTGCACCCTATGCCCCGAAGATGTCCGTGAACTGCTTCTTCGCGTCCGCGATCTGCTTCGCGACCACCGACGCATCAACTGGGAACTCCTTGATCTCCTTCGGCACGCCCGTCGGCGCGGGGACGGACGCGAGCAGCGGGATGTAGTTCTGCGACGCGACGAGCGTCTGCCCCTCCGGCGAGAGCACAAAGTCCACGAACGCCTTCGCCGCGTCGAGGTTCTTTGTCCCCGCGACGACGGCGATTGGCTCCGTGACCGGGATCGCGCCGTCGGTGGGGTAGATCATCTCGACGGGCGAACCCTTCGCCTTCGCCGCGCGCACGCCGTTGTCCGTCACGATGCCGACGGGCTGCTCGCCGCTGATGATTTTCGCGAGTGCGTCGCCGTTCGCCTGCACGACCGCGATGCCGTTCTTCTGCAACCCCTTGAGGTAGTCCGCGCCGTACTCCTTACTGTTGAGGAAGACGGTGTAGTTGAGCACGGCGGCCCCGGAATACTGCGGGCTGGGCGTGACGAGTTTCCCCTTGTATTCCGGCTTGACCAAATCCTTCCATGTGGCGGGTTTCGGCAGGTTCGCTGTGGTATTGACGGCGATGCCGCTGTTAATGATCTTCGTGCCGGTGTAGTACCCTTCCGCCTCGACGAACTGCTTGTCGATTGCGCCCGCGAGCGGCGACGTGTACGGCTGGAGGAATTTGTCCGCCTTAAGGTTCTCCATCGTCGGGGCGTCCGCGATCAGCAGGACGTCCGCCTGCACGCTCTTCGCCTCCTGCTCGGCGCGCAGTTTCGCGATCACCTTCTCCGTGCCGTCGCGGTAGATCGTGACGGCGATATTCGGGTACTTCTTGTTGAACGCCGCCTTGAGGCCGTCCACGTCCGCCTGCACCGATGAGGTGTAGAGTGTCATCTTGCCGGAGAGGTTCGACGCCGCCACCGAGGAACTGACGGGCGCTGCCGTCCCGCTCGTGCTCGCCGCGACGGCGGGGGTGGAGGCCACACCCGCCACCGTGCCGGCAGGCGCAACCGTGCTCGCGACCGTCGTTGCCGCGCCGCTCGTCGCTGTCGGGGCGACCGCGACGGCGGTGCCACTCGTGCCGGCGGCGGTCGCGGGGGTGGACGCCGCGCTCGTCGTCACAGCGCGCGGCGTCTCCGTCGCCTTCGAGCCGCCGCACGCCGCGAGGATCGCCGCCGCCGCGCTGCCCGCACTGCCACCGAGGAAGACTCGCCGCGAAAGGCGCTGGACCATCGTGTTCACTCCTTATGTTCGTCATCGTTCGTCAACCAATGCCGTAGCATAGTTGATGATCGCACCAAATGATAATGGGCATATGAGCGCGGCGGGTGCGTTGGGAACGATCCGTCGCGTATACTGGCCTCATGGAAGTGCACGAACCAGTCCACGCGCCGCATCCCGTCCCGCTTGCCTGCCCGCGCTGCGGCAGCGGCGACCTCGCGCGGGACGGCGCGCACCCAAACGAGTACATCTGCGCGCACTGCCGGACGCGCTCGCGCCTGATGCCGCAGCGCAACCGATTGCTGCTGCTTGGCTGGGTCTGCGCGGAGTGCGGCCACGACAACGAGCGCGGCAACCGCTTCTGCACCGGGTGCGGCACGCCGCTAACCAAGCCCTGCCCGAGTTGCGGCGCGACGATGCGCATCGAAGACCGGTACTGCAACACCTGTGGCAAGAGCCGCCCGGAGATCGTCGCGGAGTGGTACCGCGCGGGCAAGAATGCGTTCGACGCGAACCGACCGTGGGAGGCGATCCCGCCTTTGCAACGGCTGGCGCACCTCGACCCGAACTACGGCGATGTGCAACGCCTGCTGGAGCGGGCGCGGCAGCAACTCGTCACACGCCCCGCACCGGTGCCGGTAGAAACGCCCTCCCCCGCCGCGCTTGCGGTGCGCGAGGCCGTCGCGGGGCTGAAGCAAGGGAAGAATCGCCGCCAGACCGCGCGCCGCCTGATGGCCATCACCGTCGCCGCACTAATGGCGATGGTTGGGGCCTCCATCCTCGTCGCGCTGCTGCTCAGTTCGGTAGCGTTCGGTGTGCTCTTATTCTGCTTCCTCTGCGCGCTGATCGGCGCGAACATCTGGATCGCCTTCCACAATCTCTGATGTCTCTCCCATCATC
>JAABUT010001428.1_pt1 | contig 27130 bp, 26 predicted proteins | sample 5559281 | NCBI WGS metagenome assembly JAABUT01 (sample SAMN10711880, study PRJNA513359) | rock metagenome | isolation source: Antarctica rocks | place: Antarctica: Victoria Land, Ricker Hills nord | collected 2016-01-04
GTGTCATTTAACTAATAGATAAATGCTAAGGAAGGAAAGTATCTACAGGAAAGAACTCGGCTTATATGTGTGTTCCTCAGCCCTGTGCTAGGCCCGATTGGGTTGGCGCCTTACACATATGATGCAGAGTTCCCATGACATCACCTATAGGTCAGGTTCCCGCTAGGCCCGATTAGGATGAAACCAGGCGAAGGCTAGAATCGTAACAAGTATTGTAGACGATTTTTCTATCGATGTCTTTGATGAACATAGCAAAAATCTCTGTCTGATTCTTCTTTTTTCATTTTACTAAAGCTTGAAAAAAGATAACATTTATGTTTTGAATCAAGAATGACTCTTTCTGAATGAATGAAACTGAGTGCTTGAGCATCTTAAAGATCTTGCTGTGAGTTGCTGAAAAGATCAAAGTTGATCGCGATCAATTTAAGTGCTTTGTATTTGATGAAATTGAAAAAATCGAAATAGAAGTATTTAATTGATCAGAAAATATGATAGTATCATGTCTCATGTTCAATAATATCTCATTTTTATTCATTCAGAGTTTGCTCAATATAGCTTCATGATGCTCAATATCAACTATCAGCATTGACATAGTCAATTTCTTATGACTTTCAATTGTAAGATTGAGTAGAATCTTATGAGTAATAGTCTTTCTAGCTAACTTCTCATCATAGTCTTGTACTAACTTCTCTTTTGCTAGCAATATAAATTGTATTTCAAGTTTCTGACATATTTTATTGACTAGCTTGTCATGTATCAGCATGTAGATGATGAAATCACTATCTATTAAAGAACGAAGGCTGAAAGAATTGCTCTGAGAGATAAAAGAAGCATTGATCAGAAATGACTTTTCAAAATAATTTTCTTTCAATAGAACTTCAATTTGACTGCATAAAGATATGATTTCTACTTCTTTAATAACTTTGAAAAAGATAGCTAGTTTTTTGAATCAGAATCAAACTCAGAGTTCAATGTAAATTGATCAAACTTATCATCTTTTAATGCATTGACTCTTGATTAATCAAAGCATTCTTTAAAAGTATGATTTGATTTGTGATAGATGAAACAGATTTCAACTTGTAGATTGATGTCTTTGACGCTAGTTAAAATTGCGTTGCACGACTTTGAATGATCAATGAATGTAATAACTTCAATCTTTCTATAAAGATTCAATGAATCTCATTTCTCAACAAAGATGACTTACTTTCTGACTTTGATCAAGAATTTCTTTTCTTTGATGTCATTTATGACTTAATGCTTATTGTTCAAATGAATCAGATAACTATGAATTTCATTGAAAGATTTTGATTGAATCAGCTGACTATTTTAAGCTGCATGAAGACGATAAACTATCTTGTCTTGTAAATCAATGATCAATTGCTTTTCGTGATACTTTAAATAAAAGAACAGACGTTGAAATATTAAATAAAAGTTGTTGAATTTGCTTTTTTCTTGAATGAGATTAGCATATTTTCTTTGAAAGTTTGTCTCTTTGTCAAGATCATTGTATAGCTGAGCAAGTTCATTTAACAAATCATTGATTATTTTATAAAAATTCAATGAATCATGTTAATGTTAAGTTAAAGTAGTTTTGACTGCATTTTCATTGATTCTGAAATGAATATAAATCAGTATGACTCTATCAGTATTAAAATGATCAACATTAATCTTTAACTTGTCATGAATCTTTTCTTGTCAATCATTTCAGAAAGATTCTGTTTCATCAGTAAATAAAGATAAATTCAAAAGCTTTTAAGATTGCTTAAATGAATTGAACATGATGAAAGAAGTAAAAGTATCTTCTTTAATCAATTGCAGTCAATGTTATAGTTTCATCATCTGATCTTGAAGCTTTTTAAGATTTAGATTCAATCATTTTTTTGCTTAATCAATTTTCTTGAAATGAGTCTTTCATATTTGTTTGCTGAGTATTTTATTAAATAACTCACAAACTTCTACATCTAAATCTCATTGAGTTTGAAGATTGTTTAAATCTTCTAGAAAAACTTCTGAATCTTGTTGAACTCAATATTGTAACTGCTTTACATTTTTAATATTTCAGAAAGTAGAGACTTTCAAAAATTCATCAAGTGTCTGAGAATGAAACATGAATTGATGATGTTTTCATACAAAGTCAGTTTTAAGAAATTTCAATAGACGAGAAAATAACTTGAGATAAATGACTGAATCAAGACTTTGATTACTCTTGAAGAAATTAAGTTGAGTATTCACAGATGATCAAATCATGATGAAGATTTTGATGATCAAGCGAATGATGATGCTTGATAATAAATAGTGAGATCGTTTGTTAAAGTATTTAGTCTTTAAAGAAGAATGTTGCTGATTTAAAGAGATTTTTTGTGATTTTTAAGCAATCAATGAAGATTCTTTATCATTAATTCTATTAATCAATTTGAACTGATGCTACTGACTGAGCGATAAATTCTCTAGCAATCACATGATCATATGTTCTCATTAATTCTATTAATCTCTTGATGTTGTTCTGTCTTTCAATGTTATTGATCATCAAATACACAAATTTCTTTATATTCATTTTGTTATCAGTTAAGTGAATTTGAATGAGTATAAAGATCAGTATCATGTGATTAACAAATTCTTAAAGTAATGTTGAAATCATGTTTAGAAACTAATCAGAGTGCATGCATGACTAGAATGTTTGATTGATAGAGATAGTTATAACTAAGACTTTAAGAATACAGAAGAAAGAAGATACAAAAGACAAGAAGAACATACTTTATATAGTAGTTACTCAGATCGACGCTAGTCTCAAAGAAGACGTGTTCAAATACAAGAAAGATGTTGATTTAAAAGATGTTTGCAACATAAAGAAATATGTTTATCATAGAAATCTGTTGATTACTCATAACACAAAGAAGTGTGTTTGTTTAAAAGACAATAGAAGCTGATTAGAAGATGCTAGAGAAGAAAAAAGATGCTGAATTATATCTGAGTCAAACCTGAGTCAGATCTAGATCAGATTTTGACTAGATCATTGACTAGTTCTAATCATTATGCAAAGTACTCGCTAGCGTGCACTGTGAATTGATTAAAGCTTCAATCTTGTTCAGTCTTGATACGCTCGTAACAAAAGCTAAAGAAGAAGAAAGATGAAACACGTCATGAGTTTTACTCATAAAAACATGCTAGATTGCTAGCATGTCAACATCAGCTTTATACTAGTTTATAATAGTTTAACATGATTTATGTTAAACTAACTTGAAGTGCATGCTTGCAACACTGATCTACAAATAAACATCAATAAGTGCAAGTTTCATGTTCAGAAAACTATCTTTCTAGAACTTTTGATATCAATCAAAGAATTGAAAATGAACTTTCAAAAAATACAAGCAATCGTTGATTGATTAACTTACGTCACTCAATGATTTTCAAAGTATTCTGTAGAAATTGATTTGCAATTGCGTTCTTTCGTGATTTTTGTTGTGATCTCTTTCGTGATTTCTTTGCATTTGCATTTTTGAGTTTCTTACTCTTGAAAGTATTTGATGACTTGAACGAGAGTTGTGATTCAGACTGCTGTGATAATTGTGATGGCAGTTGAGATTCGAGCTGCTGTGATGAGTGCAATGACAGTTGAGATTCGAGCTGTTGTGATAAGTGCAATGACTGCAACACTTCTTGAGGTTGCAATTCATGCAAAGTCTTTCGTTTCTTAGAAGGTTCATCAGATGAATGTTCGTGAGAAATGACAATCGCACGTTCATTTGATAAGTTCTGCAGTTGCTCGGCGAAGTCAGAGCAACATTCGCAGTGTTGACGTAGACAATCAAACAGACTTTTCTGAACTATCACGTAGTCATCATTGATCATCATCTTTGACAGGCGATAGATGAGCAGCGTGCACAGATGTTTTGCACAAGTCGAAAGCTGAAATTTTCGTGCGCGCTTTTTCATTTTGATTACTACATTGAAGTAATCAAAGTGAAATAGCGCGTACGTTCATCACTTTCGCTTTTCTTCCTTCCCAAACTATAAACACAAACGAGAAGCAAGCAGTCATCATCACTTCGCACATAGATTACACTATTTCGCCTTCGCAACTTCAAGCATGAACAGAGAGTTCCCTAGCGATAGCTTGATATCGAATGATTTCAAAGATAGCTCTGCCTGCATGCGTTCAGCCATTCAATAGACATATATAATCATCGACTATCAATCATGTTGTTTCTGCACGGTCTTTACGTTCTACTCTGGTTGCCTTCTTCGCCTTGCTCGATCGCCTTTCGGGGATTCTCATGGATAAACATTCGGCTTCGCCTACTCCTCCTTCGTCAGTCAGTGCTGGTGAGGTAAGACTCTTTATCGACTCATCTTTTGCATGAGCTGATCATGACTTCAACAGGCGAAGGCTGATCAAATTAACGAAGCCAGAGTATCCGGTAATAGGGTTTTTGTCAAGTCTTTAACGCACGAGGTGACGACTGAAGAGGGCGAGGATTCCGGCTGGGAGGAAACGGATGAGGCAATTGAGAGTGATGAAGAGAGGGAAGATGACAACAAATTCGACGGTCCCGCAAGGTTCAATGAGGAGGAGATGTTTCAACGGGTCACTTCAAAGCCGAACCTGGTTTCGCGACGCTCGCTGCTCACCACTCTGATACACGAGGATGACCGGGCATTAGCGCTGCAGAATGCAGCTTCGCGTTTCCTATTATCTCCTCTCCGCGAAAGAACGTTCAGGAATTTCTAGAGCCGTCCATTATGACTACCTCTAATACTTATCCTCCAGTACCATCCCTTGGCAGTACCCGAACCAACATGATTTCTAAGGAGCTAACCGGGTTTCTACGAAAAGGTCTTCTTCGAGAACGGCGGGTATGGGTCACCTATCTTGAAGTCGTTGCAGTACCTTGCTGCCGCGATAATGATGATTATGCCTTTAATACCAGGCTACTGAAGAAGGATGACTACTGAAGAAAAGGAGGTTTGGGCAGTGTACAATCATAATCTTTACATTAGATGACCGGATGGTTCGCTAATTAATGCGCAGGTTCATAAATGGCATTACTACCTTGACCACCATCAAATTTAACCAAGGGTAACAATCGCATCATCCCTAAATGGTAGCAATACTAACAAGACTCGCCAGAATTATGCGATTCTATAATCTTTTTCAAGATATCTCCGAATTCATGAGTTCTGCCAAATGCATTCTTGGATTTGAGGGTATTGTTGACAAAACTCCCTACGCTGGCGGCGGAAGAAGCCGCTCTCTCGTTTGAAGGTATACCGGAATTCTCGCGAATGGAAAGACTATTTGGACGTAATGTGGGTAAAACACTGGCAACAGTCGCTGGGTGCGTAACCATCATCCCCAAAACGTCTCGGCGTTTTAGGTTCCTAATACTTTTGCCCAAAAAGATTGTTCTCGCAATTGTCAACATTGTCCTAGCATCAATCAGCCTTGCAAGCAAAACAAACTTTTTAATGGTCATGGTGGACGTGCTTATGCTTATATCGTCCACGATCCAAATTCTCACTTTTTTAGCCGAATGGGTAATTATGCTCGCTACAATTGCAGTTGAGGGAATTCGTAAGCTTGCGCCCTTCCTTTAACCTCGGACTATTACTGAAGTCTTTCCTATCATTTTAGTCCTTGCATCAGCCTTACCAGCATTAACTTTGTGTGATACGAGGGGAGGACCACAGGTCATCGCTTTTGCCATCGTTGGTATCATAATCCTGATTGTTTGGATGTTTCTACAAGGTAAAATGCTTTCTTCACCTTGGTCATCTAGCCTTCAGCGAAGGCCGAGTGTTACCATCTAACTTGTCGACAACCCAACTAGATCACTGCAACCCTATCGAAAGGTTCCTTGATAATCACGTTAAACCTGCTGAACTTTACATGAAGTGTTTAGCTAATGATTACTTCAATGTCGTCGCAGCTACCGGTGGTGATCCCTCTTATCCTGGCGTCAGTATACAAGCGAAAGTAATCGAGAGTTTCGAAATCAACCTTTTCATGCAGTCTATAGAATCTTCTGGTAACACTTTTCTCCATCTCACCTCGGCCGATATTCCCACCATTGACTATTTGTCGGGTGTGAATTTCACTTCTGACAAAGCCTGGAGTCTAGAGACAGATTCAAAAGGACATAGCAGAGTTTCTACCCTACGCACGACGGTCGTCACTGGTACAGACTTCAAGACAAGAACCAAAGTCTACCTGGCACGGAGACGTGGGGACGGTCATGACGTCACCGCTGTAGCTCTTCCCAGCAAGAGCGATGTCGATGCCTTCAGTGAAACTCTGAAGCGCACGAGTTGGGTCGTTAATATTATCGAGGTTCCTGAGCTTGACTGTAATAAACGACCTTTGAAAATGCTCTGCAGCTTTGAAAATGGGTTTAGTCGTCGTAGTTTATCATGTGAGCCGAAAACCAGCAAACCAGGGTCTCTGGCTATGCGGAATCTGGGATCTCCAGTTTTCCAACACTGGCAGGCAGGAATCTGGCAGTTGGAGATGCAACCGATGGGCCCAAGTCCTTTCAAGTATCAGAAACCCCCTTGGAAAATAACCACAACAGACAATGTAGGTTAATCCTACTACTTCAGTCCTCGATGTCGTTCCGCTTGCAGCATGACTGACAACTTGATTCCTGCTAAGGACAAGTGCAGTATTCCTACCATCTCATCACCCAACACTTCGAGCTCGGGACTTTCTTGGTCCACCACGCCTAACCTTGGAGACCATTTTGAGCTTGTTATAGCACCTGATGCAGATGAAGGCATAATTCGGATGAAAGTGGGCAAGGCAGTGAACGCCCTGCCAGAAACAGAGTATACTGTCAAATGTATGCTTGCGATCTCTGGTGGAAGGGAAGCAAGTCAAGAGACGAAGGTGAAGGTTGTGGTAACGCAGGCGACTTAGGGATGCAGCCACTTACAGCATATCTTGAAAAGAAATTGGACTCTGCGACTTCCCCTTCTTCACGATGTCTAGTACTCTTTACGATCTCTCACTGCCTTGGTTTGAACAGCAAGCTGAATAACATTCAAACAGGTGCAGTAAGATGTTTTGAGCTACGGTCATGTATGATGCTTACGGAAATCTGTTCTTCGCTTTATCAGAGCTTCATAAGAGGTCAAGATGAAGTAATAGTTCAACAGAGCATGTGGCCGCAGATACTGACACACGGATCGTTAAAACACTTAGTATCCTATATTCTTAAAGAGGATGTTTGACTTGAACGAACCGATATAGTAAATTCAAACGCTGAAACGAAGGCCATAAGACCAGGGTGTTCGACTATCTTATTGTAGGTTAAGTTGTCTTGGTGCAATTACGCTAACTGTGTGTGAAGTTTTAAGCCAGGCATCTTTTCAACGACTAAACACTGGCCGGGCAGTGAAGACCTGGTCATTGCAGCAATATCAAAGCAAGACGCAAGGAGCAAGACTGTGTATCATGCCTCTTTTCATGATTTCAGTGTACGTTTCGCTGATAAGAAATTCCGGAGTATCTATTACACTAAATTTGCTCCGTCTGCGAGCAAGACTCTCTGTTTGCTAGTACTACAGCTGGGTTCGATGTCATCATTCAACCTCTACTTCCAAGACCCATCTCCAACACGTTTCAAGAGCTATCGAAAGCCAGCCAACTGAACCTTCCAAGATATTCTCGTAAATCTTCTTTACGTGACAATGGCATCCAAGGTTATCGCGCTATCCTTCTTCTACACTGTCGATCAACTAGCCTCGTTGTCCAGATCAACCCTAACGATCTTGACTGTTTGTCGATTTCTCATCAGTGTTGAATATCCGTTTGTTCCCGAGGTAGACCGAACGTATGGTCTAGCTCCTTCAATCTTCGTCAGGTCCAACCAGAACCGACGCTGTACCAGTCGCTACTGCAGTAAGTGCCTCGGAGCATCTAGAAGCTATGTTGTCTTGATTTCTTCCATCAAGTTGGCATTGTTCTAACCAGATATCCCACATGTATAATTCGACGACATTCCTCCAATATTTGCCATGAGAGTGCAAGGACCTAGCGAAAGCATCCGGCTGAAAGAAAACGTCTAGTTATTGTACGAAGACTGTGTCGTCGCCTACTTTATCGGCTTAAGCTGATCGCCGATTGATCAAACGCTGGGACAAGAACCAGCGAAGAAACCTTTATGAGAGACATCGGGTTTGCTTACTGCAAATGCCGAATGGATAAACTGTTACCAATAAGAAGACCTTTCACGAAAAGAAGTAAAAGAAGTATGGGGTTCAAAGCCTTGGACGAAGATGTTGGAAGTATTGAACCTATCACACTACTGAGTGATTCCATTTATAAGTGACTGTAAATTGGCTTGGGTGATGAGCTTTAAGCATGCATTTAACCCAACTCGTTACGTCACGTGTGCTTGTGCTTTTTGGTACGCACTTTACATGACTCTTTAGCAAACATTTTACATGGTTCTTTACCAAGCTTTCTATTCATCTTTCAACATCATGTTTGCTTCATATTTGCCTGCTTCAATTCATCTCTATACTATTGATAGTACATATTTGTCACTGGTCTCTCTCATTCAAAACTCAACCCATCCCTAGCCCCATCGAGTTGGGTTGACCTCACCATCTAACCTAGAACTGAACCCATCACTATACCTATCGCTTTGGATTGGGCCAAAATCCAACCCATTGCGGCGCGTAGATATGACTACACAGCAGTATCGCGTGAAGCAGGTTTAAGTATAATATCGAGATCTCTTTCATCAATCGCTCGATCTCTGGCCCACATATTAATACTATCCCAATTCCTGCATTCGTGGTTCAGCGCGAATTTTGGCCACGGGCCCGGGACGTCGGGCTGCCATGAGAAGGTCATGACTGAGATGTCGGCTTTACACGTTACGAGCTGGCGCAGCATGTCAATGCAGTGATCTTGTTGATGTTATTATTTCCCAGCGTGTGGAGAGTTGTGGGTGGTTTGTGGAAAGCTTACCGGCATGATCTATGTGCGCGACTCCGACGTTTGGAAGTGTGTAGTAGTCTTTGTGGATATATTGCCTGAGGTAGTTTACACAGTGAAGTTCGTGGTATACGTCTGGATAGGTTAGTTCATTGTTTAGCACGTGTTAAAACTTCGCTAATACCAAGACTCCCCAAGAAATCTCCCGATGAGTCTTTCAACGGTGTAGAGGTTTCGTTCAACTGGACGAGTTCATCGGTCGAGAGTCGAATATTCGAGTCTGCGACGAATCAGCGAAAGGAACCGCAAAGAATCACGGGGAGAAATCTCACATTGAAAAAGCGCCTTCCACGCATCGTCCGTTACGTTACTTGGATGTCCTTTGTAAACATTCTCTGCACCCAATCGTCCCTCGATTAGCTTGCGCTCGGGTACCACTGCCTCCCTTGCCGGAGCTGTGGCTGTCAGGTTAGATCCATCAGGAGCGGTTGATGTACCTTACAATAGAGAAGAGCAATGTCCGCACATTGTGTGCGTCCCGAGGCATTAAACACAGCGAACAGAGCTGCTGTGTATGCGGTTAGAAATGCGAGTTGCAAGATGGCCAAAAGCATCAGTTTCGCAACATGTCGTGGATAATGCTGTCTTCTCTCCTCTACTTCGTAAGCATTAAGGAGCGGTATCTTCAGCTCAGTCTCCATGTTCGACGATTGTGCCGTTGCAGAACTGCTAACAACCTCTTAGATTGATAAAATGGCACGAGTGAGCGACAAGAGCGAAGTCGAAAGGCAGAACAACTACACAGAACGCGTATCAGCCCTGCTTGGCGTCAAGAATACAGCAAAAGCTAATGCAAAATGCTCATGCTGGCTCTTGTTTGTTCCCTCAATGCAGCCTCCACACGGCCGCAATGAAAGGACTATAAAGGAGAATAAAACAACCGGTACTATCTCCTTCGGATGGCCATCTACAACCCCACTCTTACCTTGGGCATGTTCGCCGTTGTCAAGGGCCACTGGTGTTCGAGCTATATCTGGAAACGAGAAATCTTAGTGGTTCGGTCTAGGCGTCTGTTGAAGTGGACGAGATGGAGTACATTGTACTAGCGTTGAACACCGTGTATGCAAACAACCCTTCAAGTCAACTTCATGCAAGCTGCAAGTCAGTTAACGCAGTCATGCTTGCCTACTCTGTGAGCAACTTCATCCATGCAAAGACGAGGCAGCTGATCTATTGTCGAGATCTACCAAAGAGTCCCGCTCTAGTGTCATTCCGTGTTGCATAGCAGCTCAACTGTAAGAGTTGTTACCGCGTTTCTATTTTACTTGGCTGCTGTTTTTATGCATTGCTTTCTTTAGTCGATGATAGTCGTGTCAATGATAACTCTGCATATGCACGGGTTTGAAAGCCCGTCCTCTATTCGGACAAGCTGTCGAGTTTGCATGGTCGCCTCTTGTTTACGGAGTGAATATACGGAGTTGACTAGGAGTAACATATAAAGTGTCTGCTTCCTCAGGTTGAATAACCTCATCAGCAAATAATTATCCTCTCCGCCTTCAAATCCACAACCCTCTTGCAAGTCTTCACTATCATCATGGTTTCTTCCCAGACCATCTTTGCTGCCTGCGTCAGTGCCGTGATTGCTTCGGCAGCTGCAGTGCCTAGTAGGTTACCGTGTGGTGGTTCCCTACTCTACTCACCAATTTCCTCTCAAAGTGTGCGGAATTTGCACGGCTCTGACTGTGATTCCTAGTGGGCGTTGTGAAAAAGGGCGTTGCACCTGATGCTCCCCTCGGTGCTTACTACACTATCCAGCAGAAGGATTATGAGATCGCCGAGCGTGCCATCACACCCGACGCCGCCCTCGGTGCTTACTACACTATTCAGCAGAAGGATTATGAGATCGCCGAGCGTGCCATCACACCAGACGCCGCCCTTGGTACTTACTACACTATCCAGCAGAAGGATTACGCCGTCGCTGAGTAAAGTAGTCGCCACTATTAGTCGGTTAGGAATTTTTCATGAAATGTAGGGGTATAGCGCTGGCTGTTCGTTGTCTGTGAAGTCGGATGGGAAGCGCGTGCGGCAGAACTAAAGAGCACTGTCTTTTTCTTGTAAAGACGACGGAAGTAGCTAGCTAGCCAAATCGATTGAATCTCTGGCATAATAATGACTGTCTTGTGACCTTGATGCTTGAAGAAGACTACATTGTTGCAGAACGAAGCGAGCTGGAGGTTGATAAGGATAAGCAGAGAAGTGCGGGGTGCATGCATGCATGCATGCAGGACAGGCACGCACGTCCTCGACTATCGAAACTCTCCAAAAGCGGCGTCGGCATCATGGAGGCGTCGACCTCATGCAACGCCAACTTATCAATGTTATCAGCCGACCATATCAAAGATGTCCACCCTTAGCCGTATTTGCATTTGCCAAAATCTATTGTCTCTCTTCGTCCTCTGTCAGACACCCATCAGCTACACACGACATGGCAATGTTCCCGAAAAATCGATACAGTGTTATTTCACTCTTAGACAGTGAGAAGTCTGATAGCGACGGCCTTGACGAGACTGAGATTCTAGCATGCCCGAACTGCTGTCGAGAGACCACAGGCTTTCGGTGGAGCTTATGCCAAGTCGGCACCCTGTGCCTTGGTTGGATTGTCACCGCTATCCTTGCTGTAGTGTTATCAATTTCCTGGTGGAGCTGGTACTCGAGACTCGACAGAATCTGTCTAGACAGGACATCATATCCCTGTGTGTGAGGCCGAAGTTCTTCCTATCTTCGTCACTGATGCTAAGACAGCACCTGCGTTGAAGAAGATTCCGGCTGCATATAAGGAGATTCGATTCAACGGTTCACTCGATTTTCCTTCTATATATCGGGGAGCTCCAAGTCTCGACGTTGATGAAGCCTGGAGCAAGCTGTCAGATCGTATGACTTCTTTCCTGAGCCTAAGAAAGTACAAGCTGATAGTATCTAGTACGCGCGATAAATGTTCAGCTCTCGGAGCAAGGACTCCGAGATCTCGGCGTCGATGTCGACAGCACTGTTGTTCTCCCGCCGGAGGCGGGCGGTGGATATATGCTCGATCTTGAGTTCCCGCATCAGTTGCACTGCGTGGTTGTTACTGTTACATTTCTGTTCAAGCGGCTGAGCTAACATGGAGATCGTGCAGAATCTCCTCCGCAAAGTCTCCTATTGGGACCACTATAAAGATATCGACATCTCTTTCAGCAACAAGCCAAGCGTATTTCGCATGCACATCGGTACTTGTTTTTGATGTTTTATGGCGCGGAACATAAGCTGACTCAATAGTACAGATCACTGTCTCGAGATGTTACGCCAATTCGTAATGTGTCATGCCGACGTAGGCGTCTTAACCAACCATTTCATTGCACAAAGAGATTTGCCATGGCCGGATTTCAATACACCTCATGTTTGTCGTGACTTCGAAGCTATCTTGGAATGGACTGTTCATAACCAGGTCCCCGTCTTCTATCCAAATCCGCCTCTGAAACCAAGCGGTGCGAAGGCTTTGGCGTTCCCGCCTTGATCTGTAGGGTTACTTTTTACTGCCTGTCATTGTTTGGCTATACAAACGGTGGTTCGAGCGGGCAACTCAAGTGCTTACGGGTATCGTTTGGCGCCTTCCTGTGGTATTTCTCTCCCGTTTCACATGGTAGACAATTAGAGATAAATTTGAAAATAAACCTCATTATTCCGATCATGATAGTAATTAGTTCTTGCACTGAGTGATTCATGCTTCGAAACCTTGCCTATATGCTTGGACGCGTATGTTTTGACTGCTTCCAATTGCTTGGACCGACCTAACAGAGCACCCCGGAATCAACCGTGTGATTGTCTCACCAGGCGAACAAGATTGGCCCATTGATTGTCTTGTCGTTCCAGCGCCGAAAGAGTGGTATGAACGTACTTAGATAAGACTATTTACAAGTTCTTGATGTTGCAAGAAGGTAATTAGTGAACAGCGTCCAGCTTCGACGTACATAGTCCTTGAAACACAGTTCTTTAAGCGATGCGGCTGACCAATCGAAGTCGTTTGATTGAGAATGAAAGCCACATCCAACGGATGAGTAGACTTAATCTTTACAAGGCGAAGTCAACTCGGATAGAAGATGGGCAAAGTTCGGTGTTTGAGACTTCTGTAAGCAGAGAATCTCTAATCTGTGTATGGATTCCTTGAAATTCAGAGGCCCCTCTTCTGACAACCAGCATATCGTTACTCGGCAAATTGTGACGTAAACTCCATGTCACCTGAGCTTATCCTCGATGGAGCATCTCGCCACCACTCTGCTCGCAAATGCCATGCTTTGGATATCTACCAGGCGCCAAAATATATCCGCAACCCAAACCACAACAGGCACAAGAATCAGGAACGCAAGACAGAAGCCCAATTGATATTGCAATCTAGTCGCTTGCCCTGTCAGGTGCCACATTAGAGGGACTAAGGGCCAGCCTAGAACTTGCACAAGTGGTTCGTGTACAATGTAGAGCGCAAAGGATATGCGGCCTAGATACTGTGGAACGGGCGTCAGAAGGAGGTACTTGACCGATGAAATTTCCCCCACGCTACCAACAATCAAAACGGCACCGAGGGTCAGGGAATGGTGAACGAGTGGGAACATTGCTGCGAACCACATGTAGCCTGGGGTTTCGGCGCCGCTCACCCATGGATAGGAGAGGAAATATACCCCAATGAACAAGGCCAGCCACGATAGTCCAGGCCTCATGTATTTGAGTAGGCTTTTGCTTTGGGAGGCGTTCCCATTCGTCTCTGCTTGATAGAGATGAAGCTTTGCCAAACACATGCCGCACAAAAACAACGAGATATCCCATCGTTGCCAGGACATGCAATAGAGGATCAGGAAGACGGAGATAAATAGCGACGGAAGGCGCTTTGTTTGGGAAAGCGCGATGATGGCCAGGAACAGCAGTAATGACGATCGAAATTCGAAACGAATGGTCCACAAATGTCCACCATAGTTTGATGGGGGCGCAAATGGACGGAATGCCCATGGATCGGTCAGGTCGGCCCAAACGAAGTGACACCAGTCTTCCAGTTGTGCCCACAGTGTATCACGGAAGAGTGGACGAAGCGGTCGGAAGTCCTCCGTGAAGTCAGCAAAGTTAGTATTGAAGAGATAAAGACGGACAGTGATTGCGACAAGGAAGGTAGAGACGAGAGTCGGAAGATACAATCGAATACCACGACGGCATAGCGAAGAAGCCACCGTCGACAACAGAAGATCCCATTTCTGGCTTTGAATGTGCACAAGCGGTTTCAGGGAAAGAACGAAGCCGGATATAACGAAGAAGACCACGACCATGGATGCTCCAGAGTAAAAGAGCCGTATCCCAGGAAGTTGTAGGATATTCCGATTGTGTTCACCCTCTCCATAACCGTGTAACATCTGAGGCGATTGAAATGGCAGCGCATAATGTTCAACGAAGACAATAGATGCTGCGATCCCGCGTAGGCCATCAAGATACGCCGTCCCAGTCAATAGTATTGGTTCTTGATTGGGACTCCAGAAATGGTGCAGAAAACTTGGCGAAACAACGTAAGCGCTACGAAGCATGAAATGTTTGACGGTGTCGAGGTAATGGGGTGTCTCACCGCAAGACATTTCCTTGTCCGGCCAATCTTCTGTGGTCTGTCTGAGTTCACATTCAGCGCCGTGCGAATCTGCCTGAAGAGACAGCTGATACATGGTGAGGAGTCCAATGTCTTTCAGAACTTCAGCTCCATCGAGTTTTCAAGATTGTTAAGCTATGGACTACACCACAACCTGAAAGACCAGTGGATGGACACACTGAAGTCTAGCGCAATTGAAAGCATAGCTGCTGAGCATGATAGGCGTACTGAGGTCCACGTAGACAGGAGCTGGAATGCCAGTGTGCGTTGATCACTCTGCTCTCTCAAGCACGCAATTATCTAGCCTATGGTCTGCGTTGCCTTTCTGCATTGCTGCAGGCTGCTCTACGAGGGCAAGAGTGCAGGGCATACGAGAACGTTTGCGCACGCTATACTACCGTACCTACGTTAGCTACTGCTGCACGATGGAGTCCGACACGAGACCTCGAAGTTTTGCTACCCAGAAGGCTTCGGCAACATAAGGTGTAGAGTGGTTGCATTGCATAAGAGTCTGAAGGTTACCTACTATAGCTCCGTAAGATAGGTTTGTGGTGCGGATGCGTACGACGGAAGATTTGTGTAGAATGTTGAAGCAGTAGAAGCGATGGAGACTGTCTGACACTGCTCACTAGCCTGATAAGGTTAGCGGATATCCGCCGCACCAAACATGCCTTCAGGCAGATACGGTAAGGTAAATAGGTAGCTTCCTGCTTCCTACTGTACCTTACTACGAAGAAAATACACATCTATGCAATATCAGATCTACACTTCGATAGATATACTCGTCACCGTGAGCAGTATAGCGCGACGTTTTTATGCAACGATCTCGCCTGTATTCGGTGAGGAATTGGGACACTGCTGTGACTGCCCAATTGCCGACAGGAAGTAAGCGAGGCTGGCCGTCGGCCAACTTCCTAATTACTCAATACTGCATGCAGCCGATGAACCCCCCGAGCATTACGAGAAGAAGCCCCTGTGTGAAGCACGGGGAAGCAGGTTCAAGAGGGGATGTCCGGGGATCGTTGCCAAAAGATACCTTTCTGTCTTGGCAAGCTCAATGCTTCAACAACTATTCGTCCAATGCCGTTTCTCCTTGACGAGCTGCAGGTTCATCTAGTCAACAAAGCATGTCCTGCCTTGTACGCTTGTACGGACAGCATGGCAAAATAGTCACGGGAACAGGACACCAATGCCGAACATTGTGGGCGCAATAGCGAAGCATTGCATGATGCAAGCCATGTCTTATCCTCTCCGCCATCGTGGCGCGAAATCAAGGACAACTTGATGCCTCACAATCAAGCTGGTCAGCTGAGAGCGGGTCAAATGCACAGGATCGAACGTGCACTGGGGACACAGGACGGAAACGGAATGCCTCGCAGTCCCCGTTCGTTACACTCATTAGGCGAAAACACTTGCGCAGGAAATCTTACAACTTAGCCGTTGACGCTGTTCCACACCTGTCTTCAGTATGGCGACGAGAAGCTCATTCTACTCATATACTATATACTCACCATGTCGAATTTGTGGGGTTGTCTCCGTGGCTCTAGTTGTGTTCTGTTTGGTGCTCCGAAACGAGATCACAGCGGCAATCTCATCCGCACACCTGGTAAACCGTATGCACCTCTGTGGTCCTGAGATTGAATCCGCTCTTTCGACTCCCCTCCTCATTCCCATAACCAAGGTCTTCGGCCGCGATCCTTCCCTCGTTGATATGTCAGCGGCGGGAGACGAGGCCTGGTCAAGCAAGCTCCAGACACGGCAAGGGGGATTTTTGTGGGTACGCAATAATGATACAGTGAAGGAAGGCTGGGGTGTTTCGATGTTCCATGCCTTACACTGCCTGAAGATGATCCGAGCAGAATTGCGACATAATTGGATGGTGATGGATCCGGAGCAACCGTTTTCTCATTCTCAGCACGAAGTGCACAAAGCTGCTACGTCTCCTGAGGGACAAACGGGCGATATTCCGCACATGAAGCATTGTTTGGCTTATATTGCAGAGGTATGTTGCGAATATGAGATTCTTGAGAATCCACTAACTTTATATGCTCGGAACCTAGTCTTTGCTCTGTGCCGCAGATAGTACGATTGAACCTCCGGTTCGAACCAAGAATGCTATGGGTGAAATTGTCATGGTGACTGTAGACGGAACAAATTACAAGCATCGATGCAAAAACGCGAGCTTCTTATTCCAGATTGTGACAGAGTCAGAGCAGCAGCCATTCACCCCATGGGATTGGGCGGAAGGAGACACGATTGAGCATGTTTTTAGAGATACGGTCTTGTCAAGATAACTGTTAGGTAGTGGAGTCACCTCGCTTCGTATACATACTATATACTATAGTATATCTTGTTTGGCCATGTAGGGCTCATGAAGCTTCGTTCGGCTGCAGCACCCGGCCGTCATTGACTGCCCTGTGTAGTCCAGTGCACTTTGTCGTTTCCGACCTCTTGATGTGCTCCAGCAAGTTTAATAGCCCCCAAACTTCTCTATCTCTATCTATGTGATATACATTGGGCAACAGAGAATTTTATAAATTTTTAGAATGCTGAGAATAAATCTTAACTTCATTTCTTAAGATGAATCAACAATAATATATCAGCGTGTTGAAACAACATCTTCTTTCCCAAGAATTGTGGCCTGAACACGCAGTCACCGATTATTAGGCGAGCAGTGTCTGAGCCCGATGTGCTCTCTGATGTTGAAAGACTGTGAGACGTCTCTGCTTGCTCTGCCTGTTTACGTGCTTTGTCAGCTTCAAGATGAGCAGTATCTGAGTCTGACGTGCTCTCTGATGTTGAAAGACTGTGAAATGTCTTTGCTTGCTCTGACTGTTTACATGCTTCGTCGATCGCAAATCGCTTAAGATTCGAACTCAGCGTCTTTCTTTCAACTTCTACGATCGATGAAATTTTCGTTTCAAAATCAATTATACTTTAAAAGAAAAAAGAAGAAAAAAGAGAAATCTTTCAACTGAATTAACTTTCGTATAAAAGAAAAGTATCGATTAACTTTTAAAGTAATAATGTTGTTCAAGTAAATGTATTCAAGAATTGAATCAATGAATCTGTTTTTAAAATTCTGTTTATGTAATTTTATATCTTTTTTAAATTGAACTTTGAATATATGCTTTCATATATCTCTTTGCTGAACAAAACAATCACAACGTGCACAAAACAAATTTTTGAAAAGAGCAATACAATCAAAGCAGAATAAATCTAGAAGGCGAATAAATGACGATGAATTGCATGAACTGCAGCAATGCTGATTCAGAGACGATTGCAAGTGACGTTGACTCGTCACAACGAAACAGCAACGCAAGATCAAAAAGTTCACGCAATAATGAGAAGTATGTTGCTAACATTATTGATCTTCTAATACAGACATCAACGTTAGAGAAAAAGAAGAGCAAAGATCATTCGTGAAAAGAAGTAGCAGTGAAGCTGATGCAACGTCTTCAAAACGATTCAGAAGAAAAAAACAATGAGAATCAGAATGCATTCATTGTGAAGAATGTACAGAAACTGAAGACATTTGTACAACTGCTTAGCAAGCAGCTACAGATTTAAGATAGCACACAAACATAAAATAGCATGCGCTTCTCATTGAAAATCACGTCATGAGCGAACGTGACAAGAGAAGAAGTAACAGCGAGAAAACAATGTTTCAGAGATGAATTGTTATCGCTTTGCAAAAGATGAGAAGTCATGATGAAAATAGCAGAAAGAAAGAAAATAAAAAAGATACAAAAGAAATTTATTGAACAGATTCTTCAAGAAATTATAAATATGTCAACAGTTCAAAGAAATTTAATTATGTCTCTTTGAAAGCTTGAAAGCGAAAACATTATACTTCACGCAGTGAGTTCAAAGACTCAAGCAAATCTGAAAAGATTTCAGACATGAGCAAAGAGAATTGCAAACTTGACGTGTATAATGCATCAAATCTTCGCTGTGCTAGCATATGAAATACATATCATAATAGATACAAGCAATCAGAAAGTGATCATTAAAAGATTAATAAAAGATAATACAAAACTTCATGAAAATTTAAAGATTTTAAGAATAGTCTGATTTAAGAAAGTAGTTGAAAGTGAGAAGATTCACTTGTCACTCATCGTAGAAATTGCAATCAAAGCGATGATGAATCAATTAATGAATGAAAGCATGTTAAACTCATATCAAGAATGCTTATGCAAGCTGTTTAAAAAGAACTGTTGCATCACTCAATGTTACAGATACTTCAAATTTGATCATATGATCAGATTCTGCAAGAAGAAACAACGCTGTGCTAAATGCGCAGATAAACATCACATTGAAAAGTGCATAATGTCTTCAAATAAAAGATGTTGCATCAACTGCAATGAAAATCATGAACTCTGAAAACACATCTGTCTCAAATGACAACAACAGATAAAACAGATGTCAGAAATCTACAGAAACAGATTGATCAAATATTCAAAAGCATCAAAATATAATTGCACATTTCTCTCGCTGTTTTTGAACTCTCTAAGCTCAACGAAGTTGTTGAACTCAACAAACTTCATAGATTCAATGAACTTTTTAAACTCAACAAGCATCATGTTGAAAACATGCAATTGAGACGTTGAATCAACATGATAAATGATAGAAGTCAAGAAGAGATGAGTTAATTTCTTTTCATGCATGACTAGTGACTTAAATGAGACAACATCTGAACAGACTCAGAAATGCTTAATCAGAAAATGTGAAAGACTTTCAGTGATTGAAAGCATACAAAGAGTCTTTTCAGTGCAGAATCAACAACAGCTACAAATAACTTTATGACAAAACAACTTTTTCTACAAATTTTACAGTACAACATCAGAAAATTATTGAAGATTCAAGAATCACTCTTGATCAACAGAGAAGTTTGCAAATTCAACATAATAATCATACAGAAGCAAGAATGCAACATTAATGATTTGCAATTATTTAGCTCAGCTTACAACTTCTTTCATCTAGTGAAAAACTCATCATCTCAATCAAGAACATGCACATACGTTAATAAACATTTAAAATTCAATCAATGAAAAGTAGAAACAGCTGAATCAAACATTTGCTTAATCAGATTATTAACTTGCAACACAGATGATGAAATGCAGATGCTAAAACTTTTAAACATTTACAATTCATGCTCATTGTTTACTACATTTACAGAGAAATCTTCAATCATTTTTCATTTGAATGAACTACTCAAGAATGATTGCAAACAACTGATCATAAAAGATTTCAATCTATATTATTCTCATTGAGAAGAATGAAGATGCTTTACTCGTCATATGACAACTGATACTTTGCTAAACATTATCACAAATGCAAGACTGAAATTATTGCTGAAATCAGACATTATTACTCACAAGACTCATAATCAATTTACAATGATTGATTTAATCTTTAACAGCGAGAAAATACAATTCATGACATGCAAGTGCAAGATACAAATCAATCTGCATCAAAGATTGAATCATCTTTTGATCATCACAAAGCTATGTTTATAAACAATCTCAGTGCAGTTCTTGACTTGATGACTTTGAAAAAAAATGAATATAGAAGCATTGAGTGCTTATCTGCAAATACATTTACTCTTGAAACATTCTTTAAATGACTAGACTATGATAAATGACAGAGTGTGCAAGATTATCAGAGTGTTACAGAAGATCATTGAGAAATTTACTCTTTTGACAAAATCATTAAATTAAGCAAGAGACTTTTGAAATCAAAGCTGCTTTGAAGTAGTAATGAAATCAAGACAATTGCAAATCATATGAAAAATGCAAAATACATTAAAAGCATGAAATGAATATTTGAAGCACAATAATCATAAAAACAAGATCATTTGACAAATGAAATGTGCACACTTCAAATCATAAATGCATGAGCTGAGTGAAGCACTTAAATCGATATGATGCTTTGCAAAATGAGCTAGAATCGAAAGTCAGCTATCTAAAAAGCTTTCTCAATTTTTGTCACTGAAGTGAAGTGACATCAATCATATGACAATGACGTTCGAGAAAAAAATCAAGATACTGCAAAGAAAGTTCTTTTCTTCATCTTCTTAAGTGAATATCAACAACATTGCAGAGTCATTCATATCTCTGACAGTCTTATTCAATTCACGCATTACAGAAGATGAAGTGAAGCAAACAATTAAATGAGTAAAAGCAGACAAAGCATCAGACGCTTCAAATATTTCAAACAAAGCACTTCAAGTGAGTCTTGCAGAACTGATCTCAGTACTGATGAGTTTATTCAATGCATGTGTAATACACAAGTATCATTTGAAGTAGTTCAAAATGATTCAGACAATAGTATTATGCAAATCAAAGAAAAGCAACTATATTGATTCAAAGATGTATTGACTCATTGCTCTGCTTGACATTATGAACAAAGCTCTAAAGTCAATCATGATCAAAAGACTGAGTGATATAGTTGAGACTCATCACATGCTATTTAATGCTCAAATGAAAGTAAGATGCAAGCAATTCATAATCTTAATGTTAAATTTACTGATAAATCAAGTTCATACAGTATAAGATTGCAAAATCAAATACATAGCATTCATGCTAAGTTTAGACATCGTTGAAGCATTTAATCAAGTCTCACACATCAGACTTCTGCATACGCTGAAGATGAAAAGAACATCAAGCTACATAATTGAATGAACATGCAGCTTTCTAGAAGATCAAGAGACATCGCTAATATTCAATGAATAAATAAGCAACATATGCAAGATAAATGCAAACATATTACAGAAATTCTTCATTTCATCAATTTTCTTTCTATTCTTCAACGTAAGTTTAATTGAAAAATGCAAAGCATTGAAAATAAAAATTAAAGTGCTTGACTTCATAAATGATATTAACATTCTAGTCTACAACAGATTCATTAAAGAAATCTGCAAAACATTGAGCAAAGCATATGATGTTTGCGCAAAATGAGCTTGCACTCATGACGCAACATTCGCATCAGAAAAGTATAAGCTTACACATTTCACTAGAAAATCGAAGAGATTCAACATGATGACTAGCATATAAATAGAAAGCTCAGTTATCAAATTGAAATCAGATGTACAAGTTCTAGAAATGCAACTGAACATGAAACTGCAATAAGACGCGCATCTTTGACAAATAAAGACAAATTACATCACAAGAATGCTGACACTTAGTCATCTTGAAGTCTTCACATGAAAAGCTATCTTCACAAAAGCAAGACAAGTATACTCAGCAGTAGTGAAATCAGAAATTGCATTCAAAGTATCAGTCTGATATCAGCATGACAAGAAAGATGAACTGTTGAACAAAGAATGCAAACTAGAAACACTTCAGAATCAGATTCTGTGTCATGTAGCAAAAGCATTTAAAAGAGTAAACATTAAAACTCTAAAGACAGAAACATACATGAGTTCACTACATGTTCATCTGAACATGTTACAGAACAAGATCATGCTACACAGTTAAGTCAATGATCAAACACAAGAGATTAAACAAGTATGCAAACTAATATGTGTTCATTTGACAAGAGTTAATCACGTCATTTCTTGCTTACTCATCATCAAGAAAATAGTACTTCTGAATGTCTTCATTCAAGAAGATGTGAAGATACAGTTGAAATACAAATGATGCACTCTCTTCTTCACAATGAATTCAACAAGCGATAGCATTGCAATAAAGCAGTATCACAAGAATCAATGAAATCAACGATGAGAAAAGTACAAAAAATGCGTCACAGATGTCAACACAATCTCAGCATAAAGATTGCATCTGAGTCATAAAATGATAAAGATGCATGATGATTTTCAGAAAGCAGAAAGCATTCTTGCAATGCACATCAGAATTAAATGCATAAATCTGAACACTTATCTGCACTCTACATCGACAAAATGTTCGACAGCTAACTTTTTGCTCAATGACAGAACCTGAAAAAGTCGACTCGATTCAGCTAATAATCAGCTAACAACTGACTAATCAGCTAAATTTCAGCTAAATTTGACTAACTCAGCTAATTCAGCTAATTCAGCTAAAATATTTATCTACATGCTCATCACTCTACTCGCTCATCTACTCGCTCATCTACTCGCTCATCTACTCGCTCATTTACTCGCTCATTTACTCGCTCATCTACTCGCTCATCTACTCATCATTCTACATACTCATCATTCTACTCGTCATTCTACATGCTCATCACTTTACTCATCATTCTACTCGTTACTCTACATGCTCATCATTCTACTCGCTCATCTACTCGCTCATCTACTCGCTCATCTACTCGCTCATCTACTCGCTCATCTACTCGCTCATCTACTCGCTCACCTACTCGCTCATCTACTCGCTCATCTACTCATCATTCTACATACTCATCATTCTACTCATCATTCTACATGCTCGTCACTCTACTCGTCATTCTACATGCTCATCATTCTACTCATCATTCTACATACTCATTATTCTACTCGCTCATCTACTCGCTTCATCTACTCGCTCATCTACTCGCTCATCTACTCGCTTCATCTACTCGCTTATCTACTCGCTCATCTACTCGCTCATCTACTCGCTTCATCTACTCGCTCTACCAATCTTTCTATCAAACGCTCTATCAAATTCTCTATCAAACACTCTATCAAATTTTCTATCAAACGCTCTATCAAACGCTCTATAAAACGCGTCGATCGAACGCATAACATGAATTAAACAGTGCTTCAAACAATGCTTTCTACTGAGCTTTTCACTAAGCTATCTACTGAGCTATCTACTGAGCTTTCTACTGAGCTATTGATCGAGCTTTCTATTGATCTTTCTACTAGTGAGCTTTCTACTGAGCTTTCAATCAATCTTTCTATCGATCTTTCTACTGAGCTATTTACTGAGCTATCTATCGAGTCATCTACTGAGCTATCTACTGAGCTATCGATCGAGCTTTCTATTGATCTTTCGATCGAGCTTTCTACTGATCTCTCTATTGATCTTTCTACTAATCTTTCTACTGAGCTATCTACTGATCATTCTACTGATCATTCTACTGATCACTCTACTGATCACTCTACTGATCACTTTACTGATCACTTTACTGATCATTTTACTCATCACTCTACTCATCATTCTACTCATCACTCTACTCATCATTCAAGAATCAAATTTGTTCTCTATCGAGCATCAAATATAATTCTATCAAACATTCTACACGACTCTTTATTGAACATTCTACATGACTTTCTACCTCATTAGTTTACTCATTAACTTTCTCATTAACTTTCTCATTAACTTTCCCAGCGCATATATTAAACTGTGTAAATAGCTATTATTTAGTTAGTCAAATTAATCATTAATTAATCAATTATACAAGCGCAATAATTATTCAATCATTAATTTAATATTTGATTGCTAATAAACAAAATGCGCAAATGTTGAAGAAGTTGACAAAAGAGATAAAATCGATATTAGCTGAGCACACAGCTAAGTCAGCTAAGTGACAGCTAATAGTCAGCTAATAACTGAAAGAGTCAACTAATTTTGATCGTTAGCTGACACATGAGATTAACAGCTAACTCAGGAAAAGTCGGCAAAAATCAGCTAATATCAACTTTTTTCGCCTCATGATTTTGTCGATGTAGAAACATTTCAAACATGAACAGTTCATGATTGAACTGCAAATGAAGTCATCAGATGACAAAGCATGTACTCATGCATTGCTTGAACTGATTGCATTTGCGATCAAGAATGTTACAAGATGCTGACTTCTTGAACTATCAAATAATTATTGTCATCATGAAGAATTTCAGAACAGTGATGAAAATGATGATGAAAACGAAACTCTTAAAGCAATTTAAAGTGACTAGAACACTTGTTCTTTAACATGTGATCAACGCGAACAAATTTGATACATAGTCTTAAAACTCACTGTTTCAACTGCGTGAAGCAGTCATATAGACTGCAAGTGATTTTCTACCTCAGAGAGTTTTGTTCACTCGATACAAATAGCATAAAGTTTCTCATGAGTCAATCTAATTGATATCACAAGAATGTATGAATTTATTATTATTATTATCTTTTTTAAATTGTTAATTTAAAAGTATTAAACTGATCATTAAGTTGAGTTTTGATATCAATCTTCTGACTTGACTTAAGTACTTGATATCAATCTTTTGATTCAACTTAAATACTCAATTTCAACATTCTGATTTAATCTGATATTGATTTTGAATTGATACTTGATTCAAGTTCTCAATTCAACTCATCAAGAAATCAAATATGACATCAAGAGAGCTAAATATAGAAATTTTTTCGATTTTTCGCCTTTGCATTACCTTTTTGCATTATCTTTTTGATAGAAAGTCATAAAGAAAAACATGAAGAAAAACATAAAGAGAAATATAAAGAGAAACATGAAGAGAAACATGAAGATCATTTGATAGAGAGCTTTGATAAAGAGCTTTGATAGAGAGCTATGATAGAAAGCTATGATAAAGAGTTATGATAGAAAGTCATGATGAGAAGCTATGATAAAGAGTCATGACAAGAAGCTATGATAGAAAGCTATGATAGAGAACTATGATAAAGAGTCATGATGAAGAGCTATGATAGAGAGCTATGATAAAGAGTCATGACGAGAAACTATGAAGACTGTTTGATAAAGAGTCATGAAGAAAAGTCATGAAGAAAATTCATGAAGAAAATTCATGAAGAAAAGTCATGAAGAAAAGTCATGAAGAAAAGTCATGAAGAAAAGTCATGAAGAAAAGTCATGAAGAAAAGTTATGAAGAAAAGCTATGATAAAGAGTCATAATAGAGAGTCATAATAAAATATCTATCTATTTATCTTCATGTCTTGACGAGTTGAATTGAAAATTTCAGATCGATACTTGATTTCAATTCTCTGACTCAACTTAAATACTTAAGTCAAGAATTCTGACTTGAATTAAGTCTTGATGAGTCAAATATTTAACTCAAACTTAAGTACTCAACTCAACGTGATCAATCTATCAATGAATAACTAATTTTATTGCTAAATAATATACATTCAATAGTCAAAGATTTTGAAGCAAAAAGATCATCTGAGCTGTTCATTGTTGAAGAAATTAACACATCTTTCATCACGTCTTTGATGAAAGTCACTAGTTTTTTGTCTCATTCTTCAATTTCTCTGTAAATAATTTCTTCTCTTTTTTTGACATGATGATCTCATTGAGACAAGAAGTGAATGCACAAGATGTCAAAGTATGTCATGATGTCAGATCATTAACTCAATTTAGAACATAAATTGTTGATATATTAAATAATCTTGATTCATTGAATCTGTTTTGCAATTCAATGAATCAAGTCATTAATTTAATCATCATCATCTTAATTTAGTTTCAGTAATTTTGTTTCAATCATTTCAGTCATGTGCATGAACTTCTACAATCTTAAGTCAATAAAACTACTGTCTAGTCTTGATTCTGCTCGATTCATGTATATAAAAGTCAAGCTCTCATTTTTTTTCTTTCACTCTTTGTCTTTCATCTTGTACATTATCTGATGTATTGTTCTGTATCTAGTTTAAGTAATATAATAATCAATTCTTTATATTGATAAAATCTCTAGTTCAGTCTAGTTTCTGACATTACAAAAGATTTACACTTTCTGCAACGTTTTCATATATTGAAATCTCATCTAGTTATTCTTTTACTTAAATGAAATCATTTCATAATTTCTTGATCAACAATGAGCATGCTGTTGAACAGTTCACTCAAAGTATGATCGAAAATTCAGTCGAGATCTTTCGTGTAATGCAAAAGCTTCAAAATCAAGTTTGATAACATGATGTCATCATTTCATTCTCATTCATCATTTTCAGTTCTTCAATTTATATAAAGTTGAATTCTCAGTCTCTTGTAATGATAACTCAGATCATTGCACAAATCTTGAACAATCAATCTTTTCTCATTATTCATCTTTTTGCAAATTCTGTCACTGTCATCATTACTTTTAGATTCAAGAAGCTTCTTGACATATCTGAGTATGAGAAGAACAAAGATCAATTGAATGCATGAGAGCAGAGTCTGATACAGTGCATGAACATGAACGATAATTGTTATTTCTTTCATCGAGCTAAGATCATTTATATTGAGTCACGACTCATCATAAATAAGAAGATTCACAATTTAATGAATCAATATTGAGTCAATGATCTTTGTATCATTTTCATCTTTGCAGATTAATGACATAAATTGTATCATTACTGCAACAATTCTTTCAAGACAGAAGATGTTCATTTATATCTTCATGAAACTCTGAAGTAAGACATGAATAGCTTTGCTGACTACTATAATCTCTTCTATCAAAAGAAAGAATGTGTCATGATTCTAATCTTGTCAGACTCAGTCTTCTAATCTTGTCAAATTTATTTTCACTTCGTCATCTTAACTAGTCTCTATTGAGTCTAGCGTCGACTGAGAAACACACATATGTAGTCAGCTTCTTTTCTGTAGCTATCTTTCTTTCTTAGCATTTATCTTCTAGTTAAATGACACTCATAT
>JAABUT010001430.1_pt1 | contig 27124 bp, 25 predicted proteins | sample 5559281 | NCBI WGS metagenome assembly JAABUT01 (sample SAMN10711880, study PRJNA513359) | rock metagenome | isolation source: Antarctica rocks | place: Antarctica: Victoria Land, Ricker Hills nord | collected 2016-01-04
ATTGTCATTTGAATGAAAGAGCTACTGAGCTTCGATCGTCAACAATTGAAAAAGACGAAGCTGATCATTAAAGTTCAGATCAATAAACATAGATGAAACATCACATATGAAGTAAATGACTGAGTTTAACTATCTTTTAGAAACATTAAGATAATAAGACTTTGCAAAGATTTGAAAGACAAACAGTTAAATCTTTATCAAATTATTTTTAAAGTGAGTATATTCTATCATTTTCATCTATCAATCAGCATGAAGCATTTGCATTCAATGTTCAGCTTAAAGTTATTGCAATCATATTCAGAAAATTCTTTATCAGAAGAGCATTCAGAATCACTCAGATTGATCACTATTAAAGATAATGAATATTGAAAGATAAATGATATATTGAACTTCAGATGCTATTGAGATCAAATACAGTACAAAGTCAAATGAACAAATCTGAATAAAGATGATGAATGATACTATGTTGATAAAGAAAAATTCAATAACTCAGAGAAAGTTTTGAACAAATTTCATAAGCTATATTCAAACAAATCGCGCTAAATATTGAAATAACTATCAACAAAAGTGATTTTTATTTTTTTTATTTCTTCATTAAGTGCATGCAATCTATGACTATGATACTGTTTAAACGCTGTGCATATGTTAAATTACATGTATCTTGATCAAAGTTGCTGCTTTATATCTTCTCATTGATCAATCATATTGATAGTTTGCGCAAACAAGTGCTTTCAATCAAACAACTTCTTTCTTTTATGCTTTCATTTTCTCATCTCTTCGTGTTCTTTTCACTTTACTTTTTCATTCTCAATAGTCATTTTCTTATCACAATTTAAGTACTTTTCAAGTACTCTAGCATTGTAATTCTTTCAATCTTGATGATAAACAACATCAATATAATGTTCATGTTTTTGAACTGTGCTTTTGCTTTAATCTGTAACTGTTCTACTTTATAATGTTTGCAGTTCAGTAGTAAGTGCTTTAACATTTGTCTCATCTTGAATATTTCATAGCATTTGTTTGAATTATTCTCTGATAATTGATGCAAATAGTTCTTGAAATAATCATGTTTCATTTTTAGCTGTATAAACGTTGAAAACGTCAGTCTGTCTATTTTTTGAAGCTTCTTTAGTGATTTGTAACTCAGATTCACTCTCACTATGTGCTTTTGATACTGATTTTCTTTTTTGATGCTGTCATTTCATGCAATTAATCATTGCTTTTTTATCTCTTTGTTTATTTGCTTTTTGATGAAGCTCATGATTGTTCTTTTTCTGATGTCGATTGTTGATCTTTTTCATGTCATGTCTTTAATTAATTGATTCACTGCTTCGTTTTTGATGATGTCTTTGCAACTTGATACTCACTGTATGCAAATATGACATTGATTTTGTTGCAGATTGATCAGATTTTGTTGAATGTTATTGAATAATTTCAAGTTGACATTGCTCTTTGCTTTTAATCTTTGCAGCGTTATTTGACTGTCTATGTACACTTAAATTTCGCTGTTTTCAGATGCTTCTTCGCTGCATATCATGATTGCATCGTCGATAGCTTGCAATTTCGCTTTCGTTATGATTATTTCATTGATCATGCTTGTTGCTTTGCTGCATCTAACAGACTCATGCGTGAATATCATCATGATTTCGATTTCTGTTTTAAGCTCTGCTATTGTTTTTCAAGTTTGTAATGCATCAATGTACATCACTATGTTTTTCGTCTTTTTGACTATTGTTTTCAGTTTCTTATAGTGTGTATTTATCATTTCACTCATTTCATCTCTTGCGAATTTGATTTGCATCTTTGTCAGATATTCAATTTTCTGATCTCATGATTTCTTGAATTGAGATATTTCAATCTTTTGTATTGAACTAAGCGTTTTATGCACTTTGTTCAATATTTAATATATTTATGTGAGTTTCTCTTTGCAGTTCTTGACTTTTTAAGACAACTTCGTTGTTGACTCATTTCAATTCAGATAATTTGTCATGTTCAGATTCAAATTTAATTCAATGATGTATTAAGATGAATATGATATGAATGTTTGCTTTCTTGTTGAATGCTTTTTTAATAATTCAACTATTTTAATTGCATAGTTCTTGCATTTTTGATCTAGTTATACTTTCACTGACGAAATTTCAGTCTCTATTTGCATGATTTCTATGAGTGATGTTCAAAATGCTTTTAGTATCTTTTGTAATGCTGCGTTCTGCAGCTTGCAAAATTTGATTACGTGACTTTTTTTATTGTTTCATCAGATTTCAACATCATAGTCGCTAATGATTGTGATGCATGCTAAATACAACTGTCTTTCTGACTTCATGTTTAGTTCTCACTCACTATTCATTAGTTTAAAGAGTGAGTGTAATGTTCTTGTCACTGCAATGATTTTTGTTTGCACATGCATCTTGAAGTTGAGCTTTCGATTCAGTCAGACTTTTAATCATCATATGCAGATCTTTGATTTTACGACTGTGTCATTGAGTAGCATAATTGTTTGATTGAATGTTGCTTTGTGACTTTCAAAATAAATTAATTCGAATTTTGAATCATCAAATTGCACTGCGTTTTCATTTGCTCATGTAAATGTAATTTTCGTTGTCTTTTTCAGCTTTTTCACATTCTTGTCAATGCTCTTTTCTTCAACGTACAGTGCAATGTCATCAATGTAGCTGAGTGACTGTAGATTTTCAATTCTTGCGCGAATCTTTGAAAATAAGTGTCGAATGTAAATTAGAAACAGAATGAGCAAAATAAATGATTCTTGCAATATTTCTGTGAAAATTTCCTTTGACTTCTGATGTTCTTCATCAAATGCTAAGTCAATGATTCGATTTTGTAAGAAACATTTTACTCAGTTGATTAAATTGATTAATATCTTCTGTTTGATCAAGATCTTGATCAGCTGTTTCAACATCACATGATCAAAGACATCTTTGATGTTTAGCAGTAAACATGTAAGCGTGTTTTCGCAACTTTTTGTCATTTGCGCGTCGTGTACTAAATTTAGTACTGCGTCTATAGCTGATTTTTGTTTTCTGCTTCTTATTTAATTGAAGTCTAGCAGCTTGTCATTCGTTTTCGCTGTGTATGACAGTTGCATCGCTATTAGCTTTTTCGCTATCTTGTCTAAGCAGTTTAGCAGTGTGATAATTCTGTATGTCTTCAAAATTAAATTTTTCAATTTTTTCAATTTTTTCAGAATGATTTCTGTGTCTTTGCGTCATATTTTTGAATGATAGTCATTTTTAATCAGATTTAAATACATCAGATTGAAATTTTTTAATACACTTTTGTATGCTCACTACATGATTGCGAATGACATATCATCTGATTCAAATGCTTTTCTGAATGCTGAAGAGTTAATAGCATGCTTAATCACTCTCTTGATAATTCTTGATCACTGTATACTTTCATTCAATAGTAAATTCTCATTGATTTGAACTTTCAAAGATGATGAATACATTGCTTTCAAGAATGTCTCGCACTTTTCATTGAATTCAGTTTTCAACTTCTTTTGTGCATTCTATATTGAGAGTAGCTTTTCAATTAGTCATAATTTGATGAACTTGTATATCTGAAACACTTTCTTTTCTTTAACTTTGTTTAGAGAGTTGATTCAGAATTAATTTTTGATCAACTTTATTGCATCATGATATGAATTTTGCATTCACATTATTTCTGTTCATGCATCATCAATTCTGCATCTTTTTCAAATTCGCTTTTTTGATGACAGTGCTTTTTGCATTTTGATGAGTTCATCATTTCATCAAAGTTTTGATTTTGCGCATATTCGCTGTTTAAATACAAATAACTTCACTGCACTCTTGATGCATTCAATTAAGTAAATGACTTTTGTCTTTAGACTGATAGTTCTTCGTATTTTAATAATCATTTCATTCTTCGTCTTTTATAAGTGCATGTTGAATTTCTTTCAGTCAACTTTTTGCAAGTTGTAAGATGCATTTAATGAGTTTTCAATCAATTTCATCTTTTCTGTGACTATCATAAACAGAATTACTTCATGATTAAACTCTGTATTTGCATCTTCATTCACATGTCAGTTTTTAATGTACTTTTGCACACTTCTTAATGCAAAAGCTAAATCAATTACTGAGCTTAATCTTTCAAAATAGCTGTGATAAGTGTTTATATTTGATGTATTAATCAGATTGCAGTCATGCATTCTTACTCAGTTTATCAATGCTTTCGTTCTAATGAGATTTGCGATCTTCGCGTTTCATCAGCTATGATGCGCATTAAAGTCTTCTGCAATAATAATTTTTTGATTGTCATTTAGTTTAATCTTTGCTAACTTTTGCTCAATCATGTATGATTACTTCTTCTTTGCATTTTGTGCTTTTTCATTATATATGTTGAGCAACAAAATCTCATTCGAAATTTTATCGTTCACTATCATTATCGCTTGTATGTTTTCATTGTTGACTATATTTGATCTTGATGTGCAGATAAACTTTCTTACGTTTTTCATAACAAATATCAATACTCTGACTCAAGTCTTCTGAATATTTGATTTGATGCATATAAACAATGAATGTGAGATTGTTATATTCTTATCTTTTATTCATGATTCTTGCAGAATAACAATATTCGCTCTGATTTTCACAAACTTCATGCATGCATCTTGCGCAGTTGTGCTATAGAATTCAAATATTCAATTCGTTTGCAAAGCTTTCATCATTTGCAATATTTTGAGAGTTTTCTGATGTGATACTCATTACAATTTCTCGATCAGATGATCTCTTTGAGCGTTATTAAGCTGAGCTGTCTGATATGTTTCACACATTACATTATTTGCAAAGTGTGCATTTTGACAATTACAGCATTTTGACATCATGTGATTGCATGATTGCTGTTCTCTGCATGTGAGCAGTGAGCATTTATGCTCTCATGTCAGATGATTTCGTTCACAGAACAAGCATCTTGATGATTTATTGCATTTATTCTGCAAATGTTTGAATGTTTGACATCTCTGACACTGATCACTTGATCAATACTCTCGATATTTGATTATTTGATATGTTAATCTCGTTGTTAAAACTCATTTTTTCAGATGTTTTTATGCTTCAACTTTGATTTTGAACGTCAATATCATTGAAGCATGATTCTTTCTTGCTTTATTTTCATCTTTTGATAATCATATTGAGTTAATTATCAGCTTTAATTCAGAGTTGTACTTCTTTAGCTTAATTCTCAGATATTTCATTTTGATCTTCATGTTGAAGATATTAATTTTCAGACTGTGTATCACTATCTTGTATCATTTTTCATTCTTCTTGATACTTTTGACTTCAAATATATGCTTTCATATATCTCTTTGCTTTAGTAAAGCTTTCGCGATGTATTTTTCTAAAATCATTAGAACAATATTGTTATCTTTTTGTGTTTTAGTCACTGTAGTGACTATTATGTCAGACTTTGCCTTCTTCAGTGCTTTTTTTTCTTTTTTTTCTTTCTTCATTAAGTGCATGCAGTCTATGACTATGACACTATCTAGACGCTATATGTATGCTAGGTTACATGTAACCTGATCAAAGTCGCTGCTTTATATCTTCTCGTTGATTAATCACATCGATAGTTTGCGCATACAAGCGCTCTTTCTTAATTCTCGTCATCGTACTTTCGTTTTTCTTTGTTTCTTTGCACTTTTCGCATTCTACTCTTTCGTTTCTAATAGTCATTTTCTCGTCGCAATTCGAGTATTTTTCAAATACTCTAGTGTTGCAATTCTTTCAATTTTGATGATGAACAGTGTCAATATAGTGTCTGTGTTTTTGAGCTGATATTATTTCTTAAGCTTTATCTGCTCTGCTTTATAATGTCTGCAGTTCAGCAGTAAATGCTTTAACGTTTGCCTTGCATTGCATATTTCATAGCATTTGTTCGAATTATTCTCTGATAATCGATGCAAATAGCTCTTGAAATAGTCATGTCTCATTTTCAGCTGAATAAAGATTGAAAACGTTAGTCTATCAATTTTTCTCATCTCTTTTAGTGATTTATGACTTAGATTCACATTTGATATGTGCTTTTGATACTGATTTTTTGTTAGAAATCAGCATAGAGCGAGTCAATATGAGTGTCATTTAACTAGAAGATAAATGCTAAGAAAGAAAGATAGCTACAGAAAAGAAGCTGGCTACATATATGTGTTTCTCAGTCGACGCTAGACTCAATAGAGACTAGTCAAGATGACGAAGCGAGAATAGATCTGACAAGGCTAGAAGACTGAGTCTGACAAGACTAGAATCGTGACATTGCTCTTTCTCTTTGATGATTCATGTTCGCATGAATGTATTTTCTGCTCGATTCAATTGATTGTTCAATCATGATTTCACAGACTCAGACTCATTAAATTCTGATTGACTGAATAGTCGAAAACACTTCTAGCGCGATTTGTTTGAATATTGAATATGAAAATCATCAACTATCTTCTGAGCGTTCATAAATTCGTCGTCATCAGCGTTGTATCAATTGAGATCATTGTCATAGTCATTTCATTTGACTCTATACTGAAGTCATCTTTGATATCGACGAAAATTCAATATATTGTTGATTTTTCATTTGTCTTCGTCATTTATCACTATTGAATCTGAGGGTTCGTTCTTTTGATCAGGCAAGAAATCGTCGACGGTCGAGCGAAGCAGATCAGAATGAAATACATCATGAACATGCATAGACTCTGATAATTTCAGTTTATATGAAGAGTCGATGAAATATAAATTGGTGAAAGAATCGAGCATTTTGTCATCTAGCTTCTTGAAAGATCTCGCTGAAACGATGTTTCTTTCATTCAGAAACATCTTTGATTCGATCTTGTAATTGATCTTCTTTCTATGCTTGTTAGCTTGATTCATCATTTGTTCTCATATTTTGATCAGAGCTTCACGAGCGAAGATCAATGTCTTGTTCATTTGCTCAGATATATTCTTGACTCGATCGATCTGCAAGCGTTCGCGAGTGCTTTCATATTTGATGATGTCAGGGTCGAAGCTCATACGAGAATGAAAGTTCTTGTTCATGAAGAAAAGAATCAAGAAAATGACTGAGAACAAGACGTTATTGTTGACAAACTCGATCATGAGTAGTCACTTAGATCAGTCGTTCTGCATATACGAATAGAAGAATCAAAGATATCGCTTGATGTTCTGATTGACTTGTTCGCTTTGATCATCAGTCTGAAGATGATAGACGATAGATAATCGAAGAAAAATGCTCAGTCGTTTGCAAAGAAACTTTCATAGTATAGAGATGAATTGTGAATCTCGATCAGATACTATGAAGCTTGATAGTTCATGAGTTTGATATACTCATTGAATCAGCATTTCAGCTGTCTTTTTGACAGTGATATCTTCATCATCAATGATGCAAGAAATATAATGTCTTTCTTTTGACAATCTGCAGATGATCATCAAAATAGCGTTGTATTCGCTTGAATCAAATAAATCAACAATAAAGTTCATTGCTATGTCTTGTCATCGCTGTTCAGATATCAATAAAGATTGAAGCAAGTCGTTTGATTTATTTCTAGATGTCTTTGAGCGTTGACAGATATAGCAGTTTCGAATATATCAATCTATCGTTTTTCGCATGAATGATCAATAGTAGTTTCGCTTTATGATCTTCACAGTTCTAAGAATATCAGAATGATCAACTAACAGCTGATCATGTATCTCACGAATCAGATTCATTTGTAGAAGCTCATTGAATGAAACTCATAGCTGACTATCATGATACAAGATTTCATTCTGAATTCAACAATTCTTCAATTTGATATCTTCATATTGTGTCTCGTCTCTTGCTATTGCTTCGCGAAGTAACGTACAATTCTCGTCGATTTCATTAGTCTTAAGAATCTGTTTATAGATTGATTTCTCGATGTTCTTCTTTAGATCAGCGATTTTCATTCGATTCAACATGAGAATTGTAGTTCGCTGATAGCAACATCATTCATTCTCAAGACTTCTAGAAACTGAATTGACTTGATGAGTCAATGCATCGACTTTGATGTTTTGTTTATCTGAGCGATACATGATTTTGAAGTTGAAGTCAACGAGCTTTTGTACTCAGCGCATTTGACATCTACTTAGCTCTTTATCTTTCATTAATGACGTTAAAGCTTGATGATCAATGAACATCTTGATGAATAGTTCAGTCAATTTCAGCTCAGATCATCAATGCTTGAAGGCACGAATGATTGCTAGTAGTTTCTTGTCATAGATCTCGTAATTGCACTCAGCGAGACTCAGATTCTTGCTGTAGTAGATCATCAAGTGCAATGTTTCTTTGTCGTCATACTGAGAAAGTATGTTATCATTGACGTAGTTGAATGAGTCTGTTTCAAGAATAGTCTTCTTATTCTGATCAAAATGACGAAGAATAAAGACTTCAGTCATTCGTTTCTTCATATGATCAAAGATCATTTGACAAGCTTGATTTCATTCAAATATCATCTCTTTTTGAGTTAGTTGAATCAAAGAATGAACAATCTTCGAAAAGTTCTTTATAAAACGTCAATAGAAGTTGCAGAAGTTGACGAAGAACTGCATCTGAGTGAGATTTGTAGAAGTAGATCATTCGACAACTGCTTGTATCTTTCGAAAGTTCATCTTCAATTTCTCGATGAATAGCAATAGTTCTAAAAAGCTGATCTCTTGAACGTGAAACTTGCATTTGTTTATATTCATCTGTAGATCGATCTCTCGTAGTCTATGTAGAACTAGTCGTACGTGTTTCTTATGTTTCTTCAGTGTTTTGCTGTAGATAATAATGTCATCTAGATAGATCTGACAAAACTGATGTAAATAATCAAACAGCACGTCGTTCATATAGTGTTGATAGAAAGTTGAATCGTTGATTAATTTGAAAGACATCACGTGATATTTGTAGAAATCAAAAGAGATGATAAAGATAGTCAAATCTTCGCTGCTCGAATGCATGCGTAGTTTGTTGAAGACGACTATTATATTCAATCGAGTTCGATACTTGCTATCTTGAATACGAGCAAGAGTTTCGTCTATTAAGAGTAGAGAGTAGTGATTTCGTTTGATCAAAGCATTAAGCTTTCTATAATCGACGCAGAAACGCAGACTATCGTCTTTCTTTTCAATGAATAGTATGAGCGAAGCATATAAGGTCGAGCTAGAAGATATAAAGTCTTTATTCAGATGCTTGATCAGATAATTCTTCATCTTTTGAAGCTTGTAATCAGACATATGATAGAGACAACTTCAAGAAGATGTTTTCTCGTCGATCAACTCTATTTTATGATCGTAGAAACGATGAGAAAGTAGCTGATCAGTCTTCGCTCGATCAAACACGTCTAGATAGTCATGATATTTCGAAGAAAGCTTAGCTTTGACTTCTTTCAAGATCTTTTCATGTGAAAGCTCTTGTAGATTTACGTTTTCCGATTTATTTCTAGCTGTTTTTAGAAGTCAATTGATTTCGATGATGATGATCGCGAAAGTAGTCACATTCAACCGTTTGACTAGTGATCTATATGCTGCAGTCTCTATCATTGCTATGTTCATTGAATCAATAGACGAAGCGAAGTTGACTGAATTAGATGATTTCACGATTTTACTGAATGAAGCTGACTTCTCGCTGAGTCGAGTGACGACAGAAGAGATAGATCTTTTTAGTATTTGAGTAGAAGTCAAGCTTTTCTGTTTCGTGATTGTTTTATTGCTTGAGAATAGAACAATCGATTTCTGACTAGAAGTGAGATTCGAAAATCGAAGAGAATCGATTCGCATATCAATTACTAGATCGATTTTGTTCATTCATGTTTTTTTCAAGAATCATTTGATGTTGATCTAATCGAGTGATCAACATAGAAGCTGTGTCAATCGTATGATCTTGAACAGTCAGGTTCAAATAAATCGCATGAATAATGAGCTTCTTTGCATAATGATCATCGAATTCTCTTATTGGTTTGAGCTTGATTAAAGATAAAGATTCAATTTGCAAATAATCACAAACATTCTGCGCGATTAATTCATCAATGAACGAATAGTCAGCTGCTTCAATGTCAATCAATGACTTTAATGAGTAACTAATTTCATTGCTAGATAGTACACATTCAGTAGTCAAAGATTTCGAAGCAAAGAAATCATCTGAGCTGCTCATTGTTGAAGAAATTAACACATCTTTCATCACGTCTTTGATGAAAGTCACTAGTTTTTTGTCTCATTCTTCGATTTCTCTGTAAATAATTTCTTCTCTTCTTTTGACATGATGATCTCATTAAGGCAAGAAGTGAATGCATGAGATGTTGAAGTACTAGTCTTCAGCTGAGAGCAGTTCTTTGAAAGATGATTCGATACTTTGCAGTTGAAGCAGATGATTGACATTCTTGATTGTTCAGATTCGAAAGTGAAAAAAGTAGCGAGTCAAACATAGCTAGTAGTTGAAGCTGATGTCGATGAAGAAACAAAACGTTTTTTCGAAGCTGCTATTAATTTGACTGTTCATTGCTCGTCATGTAGCTGATAATTGACTCGTTGTTTGTTATTCACATCTTGAAGAAAGATCTTGAGCTTATCAAGTGAGCTAAACTCTATGAGGCAAACTGACAATGTGTTCTGAAAACGATTGTTGATTTTATTCTGAATGTCGTTCATCAGAGTGATATCATCGTAGTTCAGAAAGCTGAATATTCTAGTGAATTCTGAATAGAAAGAGCTGAAAGACTTGTTGAGCTGCTTCAGAGTGATGTATTTACGACGACACTTTCAAATCAGATTCTGATCTTCGTAAATTTCTTTCAGATGTTTCAGTAACTTTGATAGTAACTGATAGAGTGAGAAAGCATCAACACGATGCTTTGCATAGATTTGCTGATCAGCATCATCTTCTAGCCTGAAAATCACATAGACAATACGAATCTTTTCAGTAGAATAATGATTCGCATTGACATCGAGCCTGTCAGCTATTTTAATGTTTCATGTCTTTCAGATAGAATCATCTGTTTCAATGAAGATGAGTGAATTTGAAAGCTTAATGAACTTGTGATGATCATTCTCGTTTTCGAATAGAGTGAATGACTTTCATGAGCTTCGAGAGTGTTGATCAACTTCAGAGATTGATGAAGTCTCTTTCTGATTAACTCGATGCTCGACTGACTGAGTATCTTGACGAGGCATAGATCAATCGACTTGACGTTGTTTCGCTCTGAAGTTCAATCGCTCGTCTTGTAACTGACTGATCTTTTTCTCTAGCTCATCATTCTTATCAAAAGCGACTTCTAGTTGTTTTGCTCTCTTTTTGTGATCTTCTTGTATGAGAAGTCAGTGTTCATTGAGTTGTAGAGTCAAGTCATGCTGACTTCAAAGCTCGTTCAGCATATTGATGACTTCGTTGAATTGATTGCTGACTCAATGAAACAGTTGTTCTTTGATGTTTATGTTTCATGTGATGACAGCTTTCTCAGCTTCAACTGAAGCATTGATGAGTAGAAGTGAAACTCTTCTATTGACAGTGCTTCTAAACAGACAAGTTGTTCAAAACTCAACTGACTCAATCTTGCGTGTCATGATGAAAGAAGATAGAAGTTGTTGAGGTAAAAGTAGATGAAAGATTGATGTTTTTTGAATTGATGTTTTTTGATGAGTGAAAATTCAAAGAATTTCTTGTGAATTTCAGATAATAATTGAGTGCTTTATTTGAAGAATTTCTTGTGAATAGAATGATGAAAATGAATGTAGAATCGAAGAATTTCTTGCGATCTAAAATGATGATGATGCAAATTTGAAGAATTTCTTGCAAATTTTTCTTACTGAATAGATTGTTTTGTATCGTCTATTCGTTGATAGCAGAGTAGTAGATAATGAGCATTTATCTAATGTTAGAAATCAGCATAAAGCAAGTCAATATGAGTGTCATTTAACTAGAAGATAAATGCTAAGAAAGAAAGATAGCTACAGAAAAGAAGCTGACTACATATATGTGTTTCTCAGTCGATGCTAGACTCAATAGAGACTAGTCAAGATGACGATGCGAGAATAGATCTGACAAGGCTAGAAGACTGAGTCTGACAAGACTAGAATCGTGACATTTTTCTTCTTGATGCTGCTTTTTCAGACATTTAATCATTGTAATTTCGTCTCTTTGCAAATTTGCTTTTTGACGAAGCTTATGATGATTGCTTTCATATTGTCAATAACTGATAATTCTTGAGCAGCGCTTTTGATTAATTGATCTGCTTTTTCGTTCTCAATAATGCTCTTGCAACTCGATATTCACTGTATGCAAATTTGACACTGATTCTGACGTAAATTGATCAAGTTTTATCATATGTCATTGAATAACTTCGCATTGACATTGATCTTTGCGTTTAGTCTTTGCAACGTCATTTGACTGTTTATGTACATTCAAATTTCGCTGTTTTTGAGTGCTTTTTCGCTGCATATTGCAATTGCATCGCTAATAGCTTGCAGTTTCGCTTTCGTTGTGATTATTTTGTCGTAAACGCTTGTTGCTTTGCTGTATCTGATGAATTCATGCGTGAATATCACTGTTGTTGCGTTTTTTGTTTCAATTTCTGCTATCTTTTTTCAAATTTGCGATGCGTCGATATACATCACTATGTTTTTCGCCTTTTTGATAATTCTTTCTAATTTTCTGTAGTGCAAATTGATCATTTCGCGAGTTTCGCTTTTTGCAAATTCGGTTTGAATTCTTGCTAAATGCTCAATTTCTTGACCTCATGATTTCTTGAAGTGAGAAATTTCGATTTCTTTTATTGAATTCAGTGTTTTTTGCACTTTGTTCAATATTCAATATATCTGCGTGAGTCTGTCTTTGCACTTCTTGACTTTTCAAGATAAGTTCTTCTTCATCTTGTTTCAGTTCAGATATTTTGATGCATTCAGATCTAGATTCAATTCAATAGAGTATTGAGATGAGTATGAAATAAATGTTCTTTTTCTGATAGAATGTTTTTTCAATAACTTAACTATTCAAATTGCATAGTTCTTGCACTTTTGATCTAATTGCATCTTTACTGACGAAATTTCAACTTCTATTTGCATAGCATCTATCAATGATGTTTGAAATGCATTCAGAATTTTTCGTAATGCAGCGTTTTGCAGTTTGCGAAATTTGACTAAGTAGCTTTTTTGATTATTTCATCATATTTCGACGTCATAATTGCTAATAGACGTGATGCATGTCAGATATAACTGCTTTTCTGATTTGATATTTAGTTCTCACTCGTTATTCATTAATTTAAATAACGAGTGTAGCGTTCTTGTGACTGTCATGATTTTTGTTTGCACATGAACTTTGAAGTTGAGCTTTCGATTCAGTCAAACTTCTAGTTATCATATGCATGTCTTTGATTTTATGATCATGTTATTGAGTAGAATAATCATTTGATTGAGTGTCATCTTATGCTTTTCAAAGTGTATCAGTTCAGATTTCAAGTCATTGAATTGCACTGCGTTGTTCTCAGCTCATGTGAAGGCGATTTTTGCTGCGTTTTTCAGTATTTTCACATTCTTGTCAATATTTCTTCTCTCAACGTATAGCGTCACATCGTCAATATAGCTGAATGACTGTAAATTTTTGAACTTTGCGCGAATCTTTGAAAACAAGTATCAAATATAAATTAGAAATAAAATGAGCGAGATAAATGAATCTTGTGATATTTCTGTGCTTATTTTCTTTGGTTTCTGACGTTCGTCGTCAAATGCTAAGCCAATAATTCGATTTTGTAAGAAACATTTTACTCAATTGATTAAATTGACTGATATTTTCAATTTAATCAATATTTTGACCAGCTGTTTCAACGCAACATAATCAAAGACTTCTTTAACATCTAGAAGTAGACAGATAAGCGTGTTTTCTCGACTTTTTGCCATTTACACATCATGTACTAGATTTAGTACTGCGTCTATAGCTGATCTTTGTTTTCTGTCTCTCATTTGATCAAAATTCAGCAGCTTATCATTAATTTCAGCTGTGTAAGACAGTTGCATTGCTATTATTTTTTCTGCTACTTTGTTTAAACAGTTTAGCAGCGTAATAATTCTGTATGTCTTTGAAATTGAATAATTCAATTTGTCTGATTTTTTCAGAATAATTTTCGTGCCTTCGCGTCATATCTTCGAATGATAGTCGTTTTTGATCAAATCTGAGTACAATAAATTGAAGATTTTCAATATAGTTTTGTACGCTCGCTGTATGATTACGAATGACATATCATCTGATTTGAGTGCTTTTCTGAGTGCTGAGAAGTTAATAGCGTGCTTGATTTCTTCTTCGATAACTCTTGATCACTGTATACTTTCGTTTAATAGTAATTCTTCATTAATTTGAATTTTCAATGATGATGAGTACATTGCTTTCAGAAATGTCTTGCACTTTTCATTGAATTCAATCTTCAATTCTTTTTGCAAGTTTTGTATCAAGAATAGCTTCTCGATTAAACATGATTTAGTGAACTTGTAAATCTGAAACACTTCTTTTTCTTCGACGTTGTTTAAAAAATTGATTCAGAATTGATTTTTGATCAGCTTTATTGCATCATGATACAAATTTCGCATTTGCACTATCTCTGCTCATGCATCATCATTTCTGCATCTTTTTCAGATTCGCTTTTTTGACGACAGCGTCTTTTGCATTTCGATGAACTCATTGTTTCATCAGAATTTTGATTTTGCGCATATTCGCTGTTTAAATACGAATAATTTCACTATATTCTTGATGCATTTAGTCAAATAAATGACTTTTGCTTTTAAACTCGTGATTCTTTGCATCTTAACTATCATTTTGTCTTTCGTCTTTTGCAAATGCTCATCAAAGTCTTTTCAGTTGACTTTTTGCAGATTGTATGATGCATTCAGCGAATTTTCGATCAACTTCACTTTTTTCATAACTATTGTAAATAGAATTACTTCATGATTGAATTCTGTATCTGCGTTCTCATTTATATGTCAATTCTTGATATGATTACGCATATTCTTTGATGCAAATGCTAAATCAAGTACTGAGCTTGACTGATCTGAATAACTGTGATATGTGTTTATATCAGAAGTGTTAATCAGATTGCATTTATGTAAATTTACTCACTTTATTAACGCTTTCGTTCTAATAGAGTTTGAAATTTTTGCGTTTCATTAACTATGATGTGCATTAAAGTCTTTGACAATAATAACTTTTTGCTCAGAATTTAGCATAACTTTTGCTAATTCTCGCTCAATCATGTATAATTGCTCGTCATTTGCGTTTTGTGACTTTTCGTTGTAAATATTGAACAATAAAATTTCTTTCTGAATTTTATTGTTTGCTATTGATATTGCTTGCATATCTTCGCTATTGACTATGTTTGATCTTGATGTGCATGTAAATTTCTTTGCGTTTTTCGCAACAAATATCAGTACTCTGACATGAGTATTTTGAACATTTGATTTGATGCAGATAAACGACGAATGCGAAATTGTTATATTTTCGTCTTTCATTCATGATTCTTGTAGTATAACAATGTCTGTCTTGTTTTTCGCAAATTTCATGCATGAATGCATAATTTGCATTGATCTTGCGCAATTGTGCTGTAGAATTCGAATATTCAACGTGTTTGCAAAGCTTTTGTCATTTGCATTGTTTTGTGACATTTAGAATGCAATACTCATTACAATTTCGTGACTAAATAATCTTTTTGTGAGCTAATAAGCTGAGCTGTCTGATATGTTTTGCACATTGCGCTATTTGCGAAGTGCGTATTTTGACAGTTGCAACATCTAGAAATCATGTGATTGCATGATTACTCGTCTTTGCACGTAGATAATTAACATTTATGATTTCAGATTTAATGATTTCGCTTGCAGTACAAGCATCTTGATGATCTGTTGCATTTGTTCTGCAAATGCTTGAACGTTTGACATTTTTGACATTGATCATTTGATCAATAGTCTTGATATTCGACTGTTTGATATGTTGATCTCGCAGCTAAGAGTCATTTTTTCAGATGTCTTTGCGCTTCTGCTTCGATTTTGAACGTCAGTATCGTCGAAGCATGATTCTTTCTTGCTTTATTTTCACCTTTTGATAATCATATTGAATTGATTATCAGCTTCAATTCAGAATTGTACTTCTTTAGCTTGATTCTCAGATATTTCATTTCAATCTTCATGTTGAAGATTTCGATTTTCAGACTGTGTATGACTATTTTGTGTCATTTCTCATCTTTCTTAATGCTTTTAACATCAAAAACATGCTCTCATATTGCTCTTTGCGCTAGTAAGACGTCTGCAATGTATTTTTTCAAGATTATCAAAGCAATATTGTTTCTCTTTAACGTTTTGACTATCGTGACGACTCTTAGATCGATTTTTGCCTTTTTCAATGTGTTATTCATTGAATCTCGCATTTTCATCATTTTCAACGTTCAGTTCTCATTTTTAAGATTGACAATGAGTCGTCTTTTGCAATACAATATTTCTTGTGATTTTGACAAGAATTTCTTGATAATCAGATTTCATTCATCTGCATTTGCATTCACATTTGCATTTGTGTTTGCATTTGCATTTGCATATGTGACTTGAGCTGCTTTTTGCGCATATGTGAGCTTCTGCGTTGATTTTTGCGAATTTTGCATGACTTGCAACGTTTGCGAAACCTGCGTCTTCTGCAAGATTTGCAAATTCTCTGTCATTTGCTTTGCATTGATTTTCTTTTTGATATCTTCAGCATTTTGTTGAATCAATTGTAGAATGATCTTCAATTTGTTGTTTGTTTAACTTTGAAGTTGATTTATTTGCTTCTGAATTGAGTTTTCTATGCTTTTGTTGCATGCTCTTCAAATGTAAATTAAGCTATAATTTATAGTTTTTTTCTGTTCTGATATTGCTTGTCTTAGCTGATTGACTGCAAATTTAATTCTTTCGCGCAGTCTTTTTATCTACATCTTTTCAGAGATGACATCGTAGCACTTGCTAGTACTAACTTTGATGCTAACTTCTTTTTATGAGCTTTTCATTGCTTTTCGCTTTTTCATTTCTTTGAATTTCACAATCGCTTGTGTTTGCTCTTTTGACTGCGAATTTGCATTTCGTAGATTGATTGTATTCTTGTCGTTGTGCGCATTTGCATGTAAATTTAGCATCAATGCATTAAGTGAACTAAACATGTATTACGTTTTTCTATTTGCTGATGTGAATGATTTTTGTTGACTGCAAAATAAATCAACAATGTCATTTTGCAGTTGTTTGCTTGTTAATGAACTCATGCTAAGTTCATTTTATAGATCTGTTTCAATCTTTAACGTTGATTTTTTAATTTCTATCGTTGACGTTTTGAGTTCTGACACTGAGCTATTACTTCTGCTGAGTTTCGCGTTATCATTCGCGAAACTGAGCGAGAAAGAATGCATAAAGCGACTCTTTATATTTCTTTTCATAGAGAGTTTTTTCAAGTTTCAAGCTTCAAGCTTCTAGAAAATTCACTTGACATCACTTAAATATCTTTTTAACCTTTTATTCAGAGCGTTTCATGTAGATAGTAACTTTAGTGTAGAGATTTCTCAATTTCTATCTTGAAATCTGCAATAAATCGCTTTTTATTATCAATTTATGTCAGACGAAAATAATATAAATCTAGTCTTCAAGAGTCTAGATTACTCTTTTTGATAGAAAATGCTTGACGCAATTGCTTTATCTCAACAAAAGTGAGCAAATGAATTACATTCATGCAAACATGAATTTTTGAAGAAAGAGATAATGTTACAAGTGTATTAAAACTAGTCTACGATTTAGTTTACAATTTAGTTGAGATTTGACTCAGATTTGACTCAGATATGATTCAATCTCTTTTTTCTTTCTAACATTTTCTTCATTTACATCACATTCTTTCTGTGTCACAACATGTTTTCTTCAAGTTTAGCACAGTCTTTGAACATTATATAAATAAAAGTTCTTGTATTACTTTTCTTCTGTATTCTTAATGTTCAGTTATAACTATTTTTAAAGATTAAGCATTATTAATCTTGTTCTTAACTGATTGAATCATTTAAACATGATCTCAACACTGATCACATTTGCAATTAAGAATATTACAAGATGCTAACTTTTTAAACTATTAAATAATTGTTATTATTATGAAGAGTTTCAAAGCAGTAGCGAAGATGATGATGAAAATGAAGCTTTTGAAGCAATTTAAAGTGACTAGAACATTTGTTCTTTAATGTGCAATCAACGTGAACAAATTTGATACATAGTCTCAAAACTCACTGTTTTAACTATGTGAAACAATCATATAAACTGCAAGTGATTTTCTATTTCAGAAAGTTTTGTTCACTTAATATAAATAGCATAAAGTTTTTCATGAGTTAATTTAATCAATGTCACAAAAGTGTATGAATTTATTATTATTATTATTAAAAGTTTTATTTTTTTATTTTTTCTTACAAAGATTTTGTTACAATCATGCACTTCAAGTTAATTTAACATAAATTATGTCAAACTATTATAAACTAGTATAAAGCTGATGTTGACACGCTAGTGATCTAGCATGTCTTCGTGAGTAAAACTTACAACATGTTGCATCTTCTTTCTTCTTCAGCTTTGAACTTCTAGTTAAAATACACTCATATGATTCGTTTTATACAGACTCATAACATTAGTTCAAAGCTCATTAATCTTACTATCAACGTGTAAATGATATAAAAAACAAGTTACATCACTCAAACTTGAATCAGAATTGAAACTTGAAAATTGAACTCAGAAAACTCATTAGAAATCAAGAAATTTCTAGAACAAAACTGAAAAACATGAACATGTTGCTTTAAACTAACTTTTTACTGAGCTTGTTGTCAGAACAGAAGAACAGAAAAACATGAACATGTTGTTTTAGAACTGAAATCAGAAATTTCAGTTGAATTTCAATCAGCAATTTTCTACTCACATAATGACTAGAAGCGCAGAATTAGAATCAGTAAGCATTGCTCACTACAAACTTCAAAATGCTGAAAAAGAATCACTTCTATCACAGAATTGAACAGCATCAGAAGAAGAAAACACGAATGTATCATTGAATACAAAAGAAAAGAACATGAACATGTTGCTTTTTTATCATGAAATGATCAAAATCAAAATCAGCACTGAACTGAATGCTTAAATAAGCATTCATGAGACAAATAATCTTATTACATTTATCAAGTACATATATTAACAGCATGACATCAAAATCAAGATTCATAATGACATGATTCAGATGTTAAATGATATCAACAAGATCAACATCAAATTGAAAGTTATCAACATTAAGTTGAAAGTTACACAGACAACATTAAATGCTGTTTAAATGCATTTATAAAAAGAAATGAAGAAAAAGAACATAATTATACATTATTTAAAAGTAACATCAAGTTGACTAAGCACTTTGATTTCAAAAGATCAATTCTTGAAGTTGATCAAGCTATTTAACTCATTTATGTTCAAAGATTCAAGACAGAATGTAAATAATTAATTGTCTTGAATGCAAAACAAGCTGAAGATAAACAAGAATCATTTTTCTATTGAAGAAATGAAGATTGCATATGTGAAAAGTTAAGTCAGTGAAATGATGATCAAACACATAGCACTCAGAATAAGAAACATGATCATGAACTCATTTCTTGAAGCAAAAGAAATACTGTTGATCATAAATAAAATGTATGATGATCTCAATTAACATCATATGACTTAACAACAGTTTTTGAAGCTGTATTAAAACAAGATTTTCTTTCATGAATTTTAAATGAAATTTCAGAGACTTAGTGCAAAACTAAAATATAATAACAAAACTTTACTAAATGATCTTCAGCATAAGATTAACTCAGATCTTCAATGAGTCATGATCAATGAACAAACTATGAATTTGAATGAATTCATCAACATTTGCATGCAAGTCAACATTCAATTGACGAAATTGAATGCTCAATCAGCTCTCAAGACATCAATGACTTAAGTCACTCATTTTATTGCTAACATTTTAATGAATTTATTTTTATTTCTTCATAATCTAGTCAAAATCGCTGCAGTATATCTTTTCATTAATCAATCACAATGATAGTTTGCATATATGAGCATGTGAGTTATTTATATAATCAAGTGATCATATAAACAATTTAAGATTGTGAAAGTTGATCACTTTGACATGAGCTTTCGACTTGTCTGTATGATCATCAAGTTAAGTGAGTTAAATGAGCTTTGATCTATGTAAATGAAAGCTGATCACTTTGATGTAAGCTTTTGAGTTCACTGTATGATCACTCAGCTGAATGAACTAAATGAGTTTTGATTTATGTATTTGCAACGTCTGTAAATTAATCAGAAAATCGAAAAATCAATCAATTTACTGCGTTGCACATGTCATGATTCTAGTCTTGTCAGACTCAGTCTTCTAGCCTTGTCAAATCTATTCTCGCTTCGTCATCTTGACTAGTCTCTATTGAGTCTAGCGTCAGCTGAGAAACACACATATGTAGTCAGCTTCTTTTCTGTAGCTATCTTTCTTTCTTAGCATTTATCTACTAGTTAAATGACACTCATATAACTCACTCTATGCTGATTTCTAACATTAGATAAATGCTCATCATCTACTACTCTGCTATCAATGAATAAATGATACGAAACAATTTATTCAGTAAGAAAAATTTGCAAGAAATTCTTCGATTCTACACTCATTTTCATCATTCTATTCGCAAGAAATTCTTCAAATAAAGCACTCAATTATTATCTGAAATTCACAAGAAATTCTTTGAATTTTCACTCATTAAAAAACATCAATTCAAAACATCAATCTCTCATTTACTTTTATCTCAACAACTTCTATATTCTTTCATCATGACATGTGATGTCAAGTCAGTTGAATCTCAAACAACTCGTCTGCTTAAAAGCACTGTCAGTAGAAGAGTTTCACTTCTACTCATCAATGCTTCAGTTGAAGCTGAGAAAGCTGTCATCTCATGAAACATAAACATTGAAGAACAACTGTTTCATTGAATCAGCAATCAACTCAACGAAGTCATCAATATGCTGAACAAGCTTTGAAGTCAGCAAGACTTGACTCTAAAACTCAATAAACACTGTCTTTTTGTAAAAGAAGATCACAAAAAGAAAGCGAAACAACTAGAAGTCACTTTTGATAAGAATGATGAGCTAAAGAAAAAGATCAATCAGTTACAAGATGAGTGATTGAACTTCAGAGTGAAACAACATCAAGCTGATTGATTTATGTCTTGTCAAGATACTCAGTCAGCTGAGCAACAAGTTAATCAGAAAGAAGCTCACTTTCAACGAGAATCTTTTACTCTATCTGATAACAAGAATGATCATCACAAGTTCATCAAGCTTTTGAATTCACTCATTTTCATTGAAACAGATGATTCTATCTGAGAGACATGAAACATCAAAATAGCTGACAAGCTCAATGTCAACGCAAATCATTACTCTACTGAAAAGATTTGTATTGTTTATGTGATTTTCAGACTAGAAGATGATGCTGATCAGCAAATTTATGCAAAGCATCATGTTGATGCTTTCTCATTCTATCAGTCACTATCAGAGCTATTGAAACATCTGAAAGAAATTTACGAAGATCAGAATCTGATTCAAAAGTGTCGTTGCAAATATGTTGCTCTGAAGCAGCTCAACAAGTCTTTCAGCTCTTTCTATTCAGAATTCACTAGAATGTTCAGCTTTCTGAACTACGACAATGTCACTTTGATAAATGACATTCAGAATAAAATCAACAATCATCTTCAAAATGCGTTGTCAGTTTATCTCATAAAGTTTAGCTCACTTGAAAAGCTCAAGATTTTTCTTCAAGATGTGAATAATAAACAACAAGTCAATTATCAGCTATGTGATGAGCAATGAACAGTCAAATTGATAGCAGTTTCGAAAAAACGTTTTGTTTCTTTGTCAACATCAACTTCAGTCTTGACTACTAATTATGTTCAACTTGCTACTTTTTTCATTCTTGAATCTGAATGATCAAGAATGTCAATCATCTGCTTCAACTGCAAAGTATTGAGTCATCTTTCAAAGAACTACTTTCAGCTGAAGACTAGTACTTCAACATCTCATGCATTCATCTCTTGTCTCAATGAGATTATCATGTTGAAAGAAGAGAAGAAATTATTTACAGAGAAATCAAAGAATGAGACAAAAAACTAGTGACTTTCATCAAAGACGCGATGAAAGATGTATTAATTTCTTCAACAATGAGCAGCTCAAATGATTTCTTTGCTTCGAAATCTTTAACTACTGAATGTGTACTATCTAGCAATGAAATTAGTTACTCATTAAAATCATTGATTGACATTGAAGCAGCTGACTATTCGTTCATTGATGAATTAATCGCGCAGAATGTTTATAATTGTTTGCAAATTGAATCTTTATCTTTAATCAAGCTCAAATCAATAAGAAAATTCGATGATCATTATGCAAAAAAGCTCATTACTCATGCAATTTATTCAAATCTAACTGTTCAAGATCATATGAAACGTTTCGTCTCTATGCTAATCACTCAATTAAATCAACATCAGATGATTTTCGAAAAAACATGAATGAACAAGATTGAAATGACTATTGATATGAGAAATGATCGTCTTCAATTTTCTAGTTTCGAAACTCATATCAAAGCTTCTATCAAAGCTTATTTGATTGTTCTTTCGAACAAGAAAATTGTGATAGAACAGAAGAGTTCAATCTCTACTCAAATACTAAAGAGATTTATCTTTTCTGTTGTCATTCAACTCAGCGAGAAGTCATCTTTCTTCAGTAAAATCGTGAAATCATTTAATTCAATCAACTTCGCTTCATCTTTTGATTCAATGAACATAGCAATGATAGAAACTGCAGCATATAAATCACTAGTCAAACGATCGAATGTGACTACATTCGTGATCATCATCACGAAAATCGATTGACTTCTAAAAACAGCTAGAAATAAATCAGAAGACGTAAATCTACAAGAGCTTTCACATGAAGAGATCTTGAAAGAAGTCAAAGCTAAGCTTTCTTCGAAATATCATGACTATCTAAATGTGTTTGATTGAGCGATGACTGATCAACTATTCTCTCATTGTCTTTACGATCATAAAATTGAGTTAATCGACGAGAAAATATCTTCTTGAAGTTGTCTCTATCATATGTCTGACTACAAGCTTCAAAAGATGAAGAATTATCTGATCAAGCATCTGAATAAAGACTTCATATCGTCTAGCTCAGCTTCATACGCTTCGCTCATACTATTCATCGAAAAAAAAGACGATAGCTTGCGTTTCTGCGTCGATTACAGAAAGCTCAATGCTTTGACCAAACGAAATCGTTACTCTTTGTCATTAATAGACGAGACTCTCGCTTGTATACAAGAAAGCAAATATCTGACTCGATTGAACATCATTGTCGCGTTCAATAAACTGCGAATGCACTCAGGTAGCGAAGATTTGACTATCTTTATCACTTCTTTTGATTTCTACAAATATCACGTGATGTCTTTTGAATTAATCAACGGCTCGACTTTCTATCAACACTATATGAACGACGTGCTATTTGACTATCTTCATCAGTTTTGTCAGATTTATCTAGATGACATTATCATCTACAGCAAAACACTGAAGAAACATAAGCGACACGTACGATTAGTTCTACATAGACTACAAGAGACTGATCTTCAGATGAATATAAACAAGTGCGAGTTTCATGTTCAGAAGATCTTCTTTCTGAGACTATTGCTATTCATCGAAGAACTAAAGATGAATTTCAGAAAAGTACAAGCAGTAGTCGAATGATCTACTTCTACAAATCTCACTCAGATGCAGTTCTTCGTCGACTTCAGTAACTTCTATCGACGTTTTATAAAGAACTTTTCAAAGATTGTTCATTCTCTGATTCGACTCACTCAAAAAGAGGTGATATTTGAATGAAATCACGCTTGTCAAACGATCTTTGACCATATGAAGAAACGAATGACTGAAGCATCTATTCTTCGTCATTTTGATCAGAATAGAAAGACTATTCTTGAAACAGACTCATTCAACTACGTCAACGATGACATACTTTCTCAGTATGATGACGAAGAAACATTGCATTCAATGATCTACTACAGCAAGAACCTGAGCTTCGCTGAGTGCAATTACAAGATTTATGACAAGAAGCTACTAGCGATCATTCGAGCATTCAAGCATTGACGATCTGAGCTGAAATTGACTGAGCTATCAATCAAGATGTTCATCAATCATCAAGCTCTGACGTCATTAATGAAGAATAAAGAGCTGAGTAGACATCAGATGCGCTGAGTTCAGAAGCTAGCTGATTTCAACTTCAAGATAATGTATCAATCTGGCAAACAGAACATTAAGATCGATGCATTAACTCGTCGAGCTGACTTCGTGCTCAGAGATTTCGATGATGAACGCGTTTGCTATCAATGAATCACTATTCTGACGTCGAATCGAATGAAGATTGCTGATCTAGAGAAGAACGTCAGCGAGTCAATCTATAAACAAGTTCTTGACGTGAATGAAATTGACGAGAATTGTACTCTACTTCGCGAAGCAATAGAAAGAGACGAAGCACAATGCAAAGGCATCAAGCTGAAGAATTGTCGAATTCAGGATGAAATCTTATACAAAGACAGTCAGCTATAAGTTTCATTCAATGAACTTCTGCAAATGAATCTGATTCGTGAGATGCACGATCAACCCTCAATAGATCATCTCGATATTCTTAGAACAATGAAGATCATCAAACGAAACTACTATTGATCATTCATGCAAAAGACAGTAGATCAATATATTCGAAACTGCTATGTTTGTCAACGATCAAAGACATCTAGAAATAAATCAAATGACTTGCTTCAATCTCTATCGATATCTGAACAGCGATGACAGAACATAGTCATGAATTTCATTATTGATCTATCTGATTCGTACGACTACAACGCTATTCTGACTGTCATCTGCAGATTGTTGAAAGAAAGGCATTATATTTCTTGCATCACTAATGATGAAGATATCACAGTCGAAAAGACAGCTGAAATGTTGCTTCAATGAGTATATTGAACTCACGATCTATCAAGCTTCATTGTATTCGATCAAGATTCTCAGTTCACCTTCATTCTTTGAAAGTTTCTTTGCAAACGGCTGAGCATTTCTCTTCGATTGTTCATCGTCTATCACTCTCAGATCGACGATCAAAGCGAACGAGTCAATCAGAATGTCGAGCGATATCTTTGTTTCTTCTGTTAATACATGCAGAACGACTGATTCAAGTGACTACTCATGATCGAGTTTGTTGACAATAACGTCTTGTCTTCAGTCATCTTCTTGATCTTCTTCTTCATGAACAAGAGCTTTCATTCTCGTATGAGCTTCAACTCTGACATCATCGAGTATGAAAGCATTCGCGAACGTCTGCAGATTGCTCGAATCGAAGATATATTCAATCACATGAATAGAACACTGATCTTCGCTCGCGAAGCTCTGATCAAAACACGAGAGCAAATGATGAATCAGACTAACAAGCATAGAAAGAAAATCAATTACAAGATCAAATCAAAGATGTTTCTGAATGAAAGAAACATCATTACAGCGAGATCTTTCAAGAAGCTGAATGACAAAATGCTCGATTCTTTCATCAATCTAGATTTCATCGACTCTTTATATAAACTGAAATTATCAGAGTCTATGCATGTTCATGATGTATTTCATTCTGACCTGCTTCGCTCTGTCGTTGATGATTCTCTGCCTGATCAAAAGAATGAATCTTCGAAATCAATAGTGATAAAAGATGAAGATGAATGAAAAATCAATGATATACTGAACTTTCGACGCTATAGAAGACGACTTCAATATCGAGTCAAATGAAAGAGCTATGACAATGATCTCAACTGATATAACGCTGACTACGACGAATTTATGAACGCTCAAGAGATGATTGATGACTTTCATATCAAATATTCAAGAAAAGCGCACTAAGAAACAACATTCATGTGAACATGAATAGTCAAGAGAGAGAAGTAATGTCACGATTCTAGTCTTGTCAGACTCAGTCTTCTAGTCTTGTCAAACCTATTCTAGCTTCATCATCTTGACTAGTTTCTATTGAGTCTAGCGTCGACTGAGAAACACATATATGTAGTCAGCTTCTTTTCTGTAGCTATCTTTCTTTCTTAGCATTTATCTTCTAGTTAAATGACATTCATATTGACTCGCTCTATGCTGATCTCTAATAGATAGAATCTTTGATTTGTACGCTTCTAAAGCGATAATGAAGATCGTATAGTTCTCACTATCAAGATGTATACGAAGTTTGTTGAAAGCGAAAATTATATTCAGTTGAGTTAAATGCTTGCAGTCAACGATTTTGTCAATCATCTCATCTATGAGCGATAGAGAGTAGCGATTTCTTTTGATAATGACATTGAGCTTTTGATAGTTGATGCAGAAGCGAGAATCATCATGAATCTTCAAAGCGAATAAAACGAGTGAGAAATATGAGATCTTGCTAGAAGTAATAAAACTCTTTGACAGATTTTCATTCAGATATTCTTTGATCTTCTGAAGCTTGTAGAATGACATTTGATAAGCTCGACATCTAGAAGAAGTGACATCATTAATGAGTTCTATCTTATGATCATATGAACGATGAGATGATAGCTTATCAACTTGAGCTCGATCAAACACGTCGAGAAAATTCTGATATTTCGAAGATAGCTTGACTTTAATGTCTTCTAGATTTTGAGCTGATGCATCGATGAAAGCGACGTCTAAAACATTCAGTTCGCATTGAGTGTTGTAAACTATTTTTCTATCAATATCTTCAATCGACATAGCAAAAATCTCGATGCAATTCTTCTTTGATCATTTAATCAATGCATGAAAAGATTCAGTCTTTACACTGAACATAGAAAAGTTCTTTTTTAAAGCAGTAGAAGTGAGTTGTTGAAGCACTTTAAAAGCTGAACGAATAGAAGAATTTGATGATCGTGATCATTTTGAGTGTGAAGCTCTGACTGACATCGAAAAAACAGAAATGAGAGCTTCTAATTGATTCGAAAAAACGATGACATCGTTTTGCATATCTAGTAGTATTTCATTTTTGTTCATTCAGAG
>JAABUT010001431.1_pt1 | contig 27102 bp, 23 predicted proteins | sample 5559281 | NCBI WGS metagenome assembly JAABUT01 (sample SAMN10711880, study PRJNA513359) | rock metagenome | isolation source: Antarctica rocks | place: Antarctica: Victoria Land, Ricker Hills nord | collected 2016-01-04
ACGGCGCCGTCGATCCATTCCATCTGCGACTGCGAGGTCAGCGAGCCCACGGTGGCGACGTACTTGCCCTCGCCGCCCATGTCGCGGCCCAGCACTTCCATCAGCTTGGCGCCGTAGGCGTGATTGTCGAAGGCTTCGATGTCGTAGTCGATGTTGGTCAGACTCGAGGCCTCGTGGGAAATGACCACGATTCCCTGGCGGCGCGCCTTCTCGAGCACCGGCTCCACCGCCTCGACCGAGAAGGGCACGATGCAGATGGCGTCCACACCCTGCGCGATCAGGCTTTCCACCAGCTGCACCTGCGCCGCGGCGTCGGCCTGGCTGGGCCCCAACATCCAGGTGTCGTGGCCCTGGTCCTTGCCGAACTGCGTGACGCCGACACGCATCCGGTCGAACCAGGCGATGCCGTCCACCTTCACCACAGTCGCGATGGTGCGCTTCTTGCCGGCCTTGGCGTTGATGTCGGCCGACACCTTGCCCGCATCCACCGCAGCCCCGGTTGCTGTCGCCTGGGCCCAGGCCGGCAATCTGGCCGTCGCCGCCAAGCCCGCCGCCGCCATCGCCCCGAAGGAGCGCCTGCTGAACCCGCGCATGATCCTGTTCCCTTGCCTGTTCACGTTTCTTGTTGTCAGTAACCGCTGCCCGTCACGGGCGCGCCTGTGACTAACGCGACGCCGGAGCTGGCGCCCAGGCGCGTGGCGCCGGCGGCGAGCAGAGCCTGCGCCGCGTCCCAGTTACGCACGCCGCCCGAAGCCTTCACGCCCAGCGCCTCGCCCACGACGTCGCGCATCAGCGCCACGTCGGCGACGGTGGCGCCGCCGGTGGAGAAGCCGGTGGAGGTCTTCACGAAATCCGCCCTCGCCTCAATCGAGAGCTGGCAGGCCGTGCGCTTCTGCGCGTCGTCGAGCAGGCAGGTCTCGATGATGACCTTCAGGACCTTGCCCCGGCAGGCGGCGCGCACCGCGGCGATGTCGGCGCGCACCGCGTCGTTCCGCCCGTCCTTCAGCGCCCCGACGTTGATCACCATGTCGATCTCGTCGGCGCCGTCCTGCACGGCGGCCGTGGTCTCGGCGGCCTTGATCTCGGGCAGGGCGGCGCCCAGCGGGAAACCTACCACCGAGCAGGTCTTCACGCCGCTGCCTCGCAACGCTTCCACCACGAAAGCCACGTTGACCGGGTTCACGCAGACCGAGCAGAAACGGTGCTCGCGCGCCTCGTCGCACCAGCGGCGCAGCTCGGCGGCGGTCGCATCGGGCTTAAGCAGGGTATGGTCGACAATCGCGGCCAGCGCGGCGGCGCTGGAGGGCAGGTTAGCGTTTCCGGTCACGGCGGCGAATTCCCTCGGGGGCCGTGGAAGCCTGGTCCGGCTGCCATTGACCCTGCGTTTGTAAGTCTTTTAACTATTGTGACAAACGTTACATCAACGGGCCTCCTCGTCAAGCAGTGTGGAGGGTTGGGCACGGCAATCGCCAGAAGGTTCTGCTTGACAGGCGGGGCAGCTTCCCTGGTCACGGTGGGATTTGAATCGTGTTGGCCTCCTGTGGTTTGGAGGCGGTCACGACATCCCTTGTCGGCATATGTTTCCTCGTCCACTTCGCGGCGCTGCGCGACCCTCGCCAGGTCTGGAATGACATCTTCCCGCTGTCCGACGAGCTGCTGGTGGTGCTCTGCGACACCCTTGCCGGTGCTGAGGACTTCGTGGACATCCTCCATTGAACGCGTCTGCACCTGGACTTCCTGCCCTGGTTCTTGTCGGAGCGCCGCACCCCTAGAACTGGCGCCTATCCGACCAGGACTCCGCCGCCGTAGCCTGACCGAAGTCAGCCGCGGCCTCGCCGGACGGATACGGATCAGGTGCCGCAGAAGGTTTGGTATGGGCGCTCGGGCTGTTCGGGCCGCGCGGCGTAGCGCTCGAAGCCCGGCCTGTCCTCGTAGGGATGCTCCAGGGCTGCCGATAAGTCCTCGAAGGGGCCAAAGTCCCCACGCTGCACGGCGGCCTCAATCACGGCTTCCACAAGCTGGTTACGCGGGATGACAGCCGGGTTGATGGCGCGCATGGCGGCGGCACGGATGTCCGGCGGGGCCGGGTCAGCCACCAGGCGCTCGCGCCAGCGTGCGGCCCAGCCGTCGTAGGCGCTGCCGTCCCGGAACAAGCCGCGCACGGCAGCGTCGCCCTCCGGCCCTGCCGCGGCGGCACACAGGCCCCGGAACGTCAGGGTGAAGTCGGCCACATTTGCGGCCATCCGCATCAGCAAGTCTTGCAGCAGGGCGGCATCGTCCTCGTGCTCCGTGGACAGCCCAACCTTGCGACGTAGGCCCCCTGAATAGGCCGCCTCGAAGCGCGGACCGAAGGCGGCGAGCCCTTCTTTGGCCGACGTCATGGCGGCCTCCTCGTCCGCGCCCAGCAAAGGCAACATCGCTTCCGCCAGCCGCGTCAGGTTCCACTGCATGATGCGCGGTTGGTTGCCGTAGGCGTAGCGGCCTGCATGGTCAATCGAGCTGTACACCGTCGCAGGGTCATAGGCGTCCATGAAGGCGCAGGGGCCGTAGTCAATGGTCTCACCTGAAACAGAAGTGTTGTCAGTGTTCATCACGCCGTGGATAAAGCCGATCAGCAGCCATTGCGCCACCAGTTCCGCCTGCCGGCCGATCACCCCGTCCAGCAGCGCGCGGTAAGGATCTGGGGCCGCCGCGACAGTGGGGTAATGGCGCGCGATGACGTGGTCGGCCAGTAGCCGCAGCGCGTCCGTGTCGCCCTGGGCGGCAAAGTACTGGAACGTGCCGACACGGATGTGGCTGGCGGCGACGCGGGTCAGCACGGCGCCGGGCAGCGGCGTTTCGCGGATCACGGTCTGCCCCGTCGTTACCGCGGCCAGGGCACGGGTGGTTGGCAGGCCTAGCGCTGCCATCGCCTCGCTGACCAGGTATTCGCGGAGCACTGGACCCAACGCGGCGCGGCCGTCGCCCCGGCGGGAGAACGGCGTCGGCCCTGACCCCTTAAGCTGGATGTCCCGCCGGACGCCGTCTCGTCCGACGACCTCTCCCAACAGGATGGCGCGGCCGTCGCCGAGTTGCGGCGAGAAACCGCCGAACTGGTGCCCGGCATAGGCCATTGCCACTGGCTCCGCCCCGTCCGGCACGCGGTTGCCGGCCACGACCTCCACCCCTTCGGGGCTGGCCAGTTCGTTCGGGTCGATTCCAAGCTGCTCCGCCAGGGACGTGTTGACCCGGATCAGCCTGGGAGCGGCCACGGGCGTCGGCGCGACGCGGGCGTAGAACCGCGGGGGCAGCCGGGCGTAGCTGTTGTCGAACGGGATGTGGACGGACTGAACCGGGACGGGCAGGGTATGGTCGGGCATAGGGTTCAACCTTCTGGTCGGCGGTCGCCACGCCAAGCATGGGGCCGAGCTTGTGGCCGGCCTGGGTGAGGGCACATGGCACGGTCCGGAACGCGGGGCACCGCACAATCGCGGGACCTACGGCAGAACGACCGTTTCGCCCGCGCCGTGTGATCCCGCACACTGCCCGGCACGCTCCCCGCCAGGCAAGGACCCACATTGAAACATGGATGACGCTGCCCCGACCACAGCCCTCGCAGGGGCGGCACCTTCGTTGGAGGAGGCGGCGCTGGAACGGCGTTTGGGTGCCCTGGCGCGTGCCCGGAAAGACGTGCCGGCCACCGCCGCCGATGAGGAGGCCGCGGCGGCCGTTCTGCTCCAGTCTGCCCCTACTGCCGGCCTGTCGGACGACGCGTTGCGTGATGCGCTGCGCGGCGCCATAAGCACCCGCTTGTCCCCGCTAGCCCGGCGCGACCCCGACGCCGCCTTCGCCCAGGCGGCCCGGGACCTGGAAGCGCTGACTGGCCACGTGCCCACGCTGCCCGCCGTTCCGGGGCTGGCCGGGCTGGTCGCCGCATCGGCCGGTCTGAACCCGGTCGCAGCCGTGGCGTTCACCCAGCGCCTGGTTGCCGCCGAGCGGGACCGCCGCGCCGCCGTCCGCGCCGCCCGTTACCGTGCCCGGGCGCTGCACGACGCCGAGCGGCTCCGGCTGCGCGAATGGGAAAGCGAGCTTGTCGGTATCGAAGCCCTGCCGGCGCTGCTGGGCGTGCCCCGTCCGCAGGTGGACCGCTGGCTCGCCGACGGATTGATCCCGGTCGCGCGCAGCACGCCGGTGCGCCGCAACGGACGCCGGTTCGAGGAGCTGGAGTTCCACCCGGACCAGATCGCGGCCCTGCAGCCCCAGGTGGCGCTTTGGAGGGCACGCGGCGCAGGACGGGATGAACCGGCGGAGGCCCGGCCCCGCGTGCCGAATGGCGTGATCGCGCGCCGCGCCGGGCTGGACCGCTACGCCGCGCACTTCGTCAACGCGCGCAGCCTGCAGCGGCGGCTCACCGTCGTCATCGGCCCGACCAACTCCGGCAAGTCGCATTACGCGCTCGACCGGCTCGCGGCGGCGGAGAGCGGCGCGGCGCTGGCGCCTCTGCGGCTGCTGGCGCTGGAGTTCCAGGAAGCCCTGGCCGCCCGCGGCGTGGCCGCAAGCCTGCTGACAGGCGAGGAGCGCGACATCGCGCCCGGCGCCCGCCACGTCGCCTGCACGGTGGAGATGGCGGACACCAGCCGGATCATCGACGTCGCAGTTGTGGACGAGGCCCAGATGCTCGCCGACCCCGACCGCGGCGCCGCGTGGACCGCCGCCATCATGGGCATCCCCGCGCGGGAGGTGATCGTCCTCGGCGCACCCGACTGCCTGCCCTTGGTGCGCCGTATCGCTGAACTGTGCGATGAGCCTGTGGAGGTCGTTCGGCTCCAGCGCAAGAATCCGCTGCTTGCGGCGGCGGAGGCAGTGGGCTTGTCGGCGATCACCGACGCGGACGCCGTGGTGGCGTTCTCCCGCCGGGACATCTTCCTGCTGCGGGAGCAGTTGATGGCGCGGGGCCGGCGGGTGGCGGTCATCTACGGCAACCTGGGTCCGGAGGTCCGCCGCGCCGAAAGCCGGCGCTTCCGGGAAGGGGACGCGCCGGTGCTGGTCGCGACGGACGCCATCGGCATGGGGCTGAACCTGCCGATCCGCCGGGTCGTGTTCTCGTCACTGGTCAAATGGGACGGGAAGGAGGAGCGGCCCCTCACCCCGTCCGAGATTAGGCAGATCGGGGGGCGGGCTGGGCGCTACGGCCAGCACGAGGCTGGGATCGTTGCCGTGCTGGCCGGCGGCGGCGATCCGGCGCGGCTCCGTAAGTTGCTGGCGACGGACCCTGCGGTGTCGGACGACCGCCGCCCCCTGGTGTCGCCGGACCGGGACATCGTGGCCGCCGTCGCGGAGGAGCTGGGCACTGCCAGCCTATCCGAAACGCTGCGGCGCATCCGCCGGGCCGTGCTGCGTCCAGGCGACCCGAACTATCGCCTGGCGGACCTGGGAACCCAGATTGACATTGCCACCGCAATGGACGGCACCGGCCTGCCCTTGCTGGACCGCTGGACCTACGCCCTATGCCCGGTGGACAAGCGCGACGACGGCATCGAGCGGCTGTTGCGCTGGGGGCTGGACCACGCGGCAGGCACCCCTGTCCCTCCCCCCGCCGCCGGGCACCTGCCCACGCCGGACCGCGCGACGCAGCCCTCCCTGGAGCACGCGGAAAAGGTCGCGAAACGGCTGGTGGCATGGCGTTGGCTGTCCCAGCGCTTTCCCAAGGCCTACCCGGACACGGATGCGGCCCAAGCCGAGCGGCACCGGTTGAACGGCTTCATCGAGGATGTGCTGCGGAAGCAGGCCCTGGGCCGGGGCAAGCCGGTGCGCCGACCAGGCAAGCCTGCGGCAACCTCGACGAAGCACAGCACCGGAATGAAGTCCAAGCCAGGCAGGCCCCGTCCGCGCAAACAGCGATAGGGTGTGCGGCGGCGTTGGTGCACTCGACAGACCCAGGGCGAGATGGTCCCAATTCCCAAGCTGCTACACGATGACCGGCTGGCGACGGACGCAATCCGGGCGCCCAGCCGCCAACATCCGGTTCAGCACCGCCACGCCGACGGCAGCCTCAGTCCGCTGGGCGGCGAAGCCGCAGGCTCGCAGACGCGGTCCGATCAGCGCCTTGTAACGACCCACTGTCGTTTCCACTAGGGATCGTTGGCCGTAACCTGTCGTGGCCTGCCAGGCCAAGCGGCCTTGTTCCGCGATCATCGCCAGATGACGATCACGCTATGTCGGCACACCCGGTTCGCCACTCGGGACCGCCGTCGAGCGCGGCGGGATCACCACCGCGATCTCATCACCGTGCGCCGCAATCGTCTGGTAGGTGGGCGCGCCATCATACGCGCCATCGGCCGTCACCTGGACAATGGGATCGTCGATTTGATCGAGCAGCGGCCCTACCTGGGACGGATCGTCGGTGTCCTGATCCGTCAGGGTCTGCGCCACGATCATGCCGCTGGCGGCATCGACCGCCAGATGCAGCTTGCGCCATGTCCGGCGCGACTTCGCACCACGCTTCGCCTCCAGCCATTGACCCGCCCCGTAGACTTGCAGGCCGGTGCTGTCGATCAAGACGTGCAACGGGCCAAGCGGCACGTGTGCTGGCTGGAACACCGGCAACGCCACTGCCCGACGGCTGACCGTGCTGTGATCCGGCGCTGAGAGCGTCATGCCCATCAACGTCAGCACCGACATCATGAGACCCTCGGTCTGGCGCAACGCCAACTTGAACGCCATGCGCAGCATCAGGCTGGTCTGAATGGCCGCGTCCGTATAGCGAGCCTGCCCGCCCAGCCCCCTGCTCTGCTAGTCTCCCAACGCTGCGTCCTCGATCCACAAAGTCAGGCTGCCACGCCGACGCAGCCCCGCTTCGTACTCTGGCCAGTTCTGCACCTTGAACGACATCTTCGGGATGTGGCGACGGCGGTCGGCGTTGTGCTTGTGTGGCATCGGGGTGCTCGAACCAGAGAAGGACGAGCGTCCTACCATTCCTTAGATCGTCGAAGTGCACCAACGCCGTATGTCGCTCCACAGTCCCATTAAGGTCTAGACCCGTTCAGGCCAGCGTTTCGGAAGCTTGTGGGCGACCCATGTGGGACGGGCCATGGTGTTTCGCCGAGGTGCTCTGCTGGGGTATACCCCAGCAGCACGCGGCTACTCTGCGGCTCACAGCTGCGAGGTTGGGTTGGGCCAACCTTGGCGGTCACTGGGCCTACAAGGCTGATCGAGCCTGCGCGGCACCTCGTCGAACTGCTGTTCAATTTCATCGAGCTAACCTGACAGCACGGCCATGCTTGGCGCCGGTGTCTGGGCATAAACGGGCCAGGCAGCACAAAGAGGCTGATCCGGCGGCTCTGGTCGCAGCGGAATGAGACCCCAGCCTTGGTGATTGTCGAAGGGCGGCCCCCCTCCCCTCCCCGCCTGGCACTCCGCTTGCTTCGCCCCCGCCATGACCAAACCCTTCCACCTCGGCTGGTTCTGCAACTTCAGCGCGGGCGACTGGAGCGCCCCGTTCGCGCCTACCCAGGGACCGTGGGACGGCCGGTTCTACGTCGAGATGGCGCAGGCGCTGGAACGCGCGTGCTTCGACTACATCATGCTGGAAGACACGCTGATGGTTTCCGAAGCCTGGCGCGGCACCGCGGAGGGCACACTGAAATGGGCGTTGCAGGCGCCCAAGCACGACCCGCTACCCTTGGCCGCCATGATCGGCAGCAGCACGAGCCGGCTGGGCGTCGTCGCCACCATGTCCACCATGGCCTACCCACCTTTCATGCTGGCCCGCCTCGCCACCACGCTCGACCACATCTGCGGCGGGCGCTTCGGCTGGAACATCGTCACCACGGGCGAGGACACCGCCGCGCAGAACTTCGGCATGGACAAGCTGCCGGAGCGCGAGGACCGCTACGCCATGGCGGACGAGTACGTGGAGCTGGTCACGCAGCTCTTCGCGTCGTGGGACAGGGATGCCGTGGTGATGGACCGCGAGCGGGGCTTGTACGCCGACCATACGAAGGTCCGCGCCATCAACTTCGAGGGCAAGTACTTCAGGTGCCGCGGCCCCCTGAACACCGTGCCCTCGCCGCAGGGCAAGCCGGTGTTCGTGCAGGCCGGCGGCTCGCCGCGCGGCCGGGGCTTCGCGGCGCGGGTGGCGGACAGCATCATCGCGACGGCAAACGGCACGGAGGGGATGAAGGCCTACCGCGACGACGTGCGTGCCCGGGCAGCGGCCGGCGGGCGCGACCCGGACGACATCAAGGTGCTGTTCCTGGTGTATCCTGTGGTAGGCGAGACGCCGGAGGACGCGGAGGCAAAGCATCGCCGCATGGTTACGGCACCGGGTTTCATCGAAGCCGGGCTGGCGATGACCGGGACGGTGACGGACATCGACTTCTCGCAGTACGACCTGGACCAGCCCCTGCCCCGCCTGACGACGAATGGCGAGCAAGGCTCGCTGGACAAGTTCGCGCAATGGGGTAGCGGCAAGACGCTGCGGCAGTTGGCGATGGAACGCTACGATGGCGGGCTAAAGCTGGTGGGCACGCCGGACCAGGTGGCGGAACGGATGGGCGAGGCAATGGAGGCGATCGGCGGCGACGGGTTCTTGATCTCCACCCCGTTCCAACTGTCCAGCCGGCAGAAGGTCGTGGAGATCACGGAGGGCCTGGTGCCGGCCCTGCAACGGCGCGGCCTGGTGCGGACGGAGTACAAGGGGACGACGTTGCGGGAGGTGCTGCGGGAGTTCTGAGCTCAACTTTGGCATTTGCGGTCAGGCATTGGTCCCGAAGTACGGCTCTGAAACAACGTAGCCGAGGGCTGCATGGAGTGGCAGGGTGTCAGGCGATGTCGGGTGTTCCTCCACCGTGTTGCTTTACGACGGGGTGCTACCAAGCTTTTCCGTGTTGCCCCCAGCCGCCATTTCGCCCTCAGCGATAGCAACGTTCAGCACGAGCCCTGCCGACGCCGACAACGGGCCCAGCAGGACCTCACGTGCCATCGTCGTGCGGCGCGCTTAGGCGCGGATCAGGTCGAGCAGCTCCTCCTCGCTCAGGCGGCCGCTGGTTTCCGCCCCTTCCAGCAGGTCGGACGCCAAGTCGCGCTTGTCGCGATGCAGGCGCACGATCCGTTCCTCTATGCTGTCCTGCATGATGAGGCGGTAGATCGTCACCGGGCGCTCCTGGCCGATGCGGTGCGCCCGGTCCGAGGCCTGATCCTCAACCGCCGGGTTCCACCACGGGTCGAGGTGGATCACGTAGTCCGCCGCGGTAAGGTTCAGCCCGGTGCCACCGGCGCGCAGGCTGATCAGGAACAGCTCCGCGCCGCCCGCCTGGAAGGCCGCGACCCGGCGCTCGCGCTCGGCTGATGGGGTGCTGCCGTCCAAGTACTCGTACCGGACGCCGCGGGCGTCCAGCGCCGCGCGCACCAGCCCGAGGTGGCCGACGAACTGGCTGAACACCAGCGCGTGGTGCCGGTTGCGCAGGAGGTCGTCCACCAGGTCGAGGAAGGCATCCAGCTTGCCGCTTGGCACCCCGGCCGCGGGGTCGATCAAGGCGGGGTTGCAGCAGGCGCGGCGCAGCCGGGTGATCTCGGCCAGGATGTGGATCTTGCGCTTGCCCTCCGGCGCGTCGAGCGCCGCGATGTTCTCCAGCGCCCGCTCCCGCATCGCCTCGTAGAAGGCGCGCTCCGCCTCGCCCATCTCGACCTGCATCGTTTGTTCCGTGCGCGGCGGCAACTCGCTCAGCACGGCCGCCTTGGTCCGGCGCAGCAGGAACGGCCGGATGAGCGAGCGCAGCGCCTGCCGGGCGCCGGCGTCACGGTCCCGCTCGATGGGCGTGGCGAAGCGCTTCCCGAACCCCTCGCGCGAGCCGAGCAGGCCTGGGTTCACGAAGTTGAACAGGCTCCACAGCTCGTCGAGGTCGTTCTCCACCGGCGTGCCGCTCAGCGCCAAGCGGAAGCCGGCCTGCAACGCCAGGCTGGCCTGCGCCCGCTTGCTGTCCGCATTCTTGATCGCCTGCGCCTCGTCCAGCACCGCCACTTGCCAGGACCTCCCGCCCAGCAGCTCCGCTTCCCCGTGCAGCAGGCCGTAGCTGCACACCAGCACGTCCCGCGGACCGAGGCCGGCGACCAGCGCTGCGCGATCGCTGGCCGCGGACAGCCGGTGGGTCGCGAGCGTCGGCGCGAAGCGCGCGATCTCCGCCTGCCAGTTCGGGCATACCGAGGTCGGCGCCACCACGAGGCAGGGTCCCGCCTCCGCGTGCTCCAGCATCACTGCGATGGCCTGCACCGTCTTGCCCAGGCCCATGTCGTCGGCCAGGCAGGCGCCCGCCCCCCAGCGCGCTAGGCGCGACATCCACGTGAAACCCTCCACCTGGTAGTCGCGCAGCTCCGCCTGCAAAGTGGGCGGCAGCTTCGGCGTCCAGCCCTCGGCCGCCCGGATGCGGGCGACGTGCCGGGTCCAGGGCGCGTCCGCCTCGACCTCCCCGGCTTCCTCCAGCACCGTATCCAGCGCGGATGCGCCCAGCGCATGCACCCGGCGCCCGGTCCGGTGCGGCTCCGACACCGCGGCGAGGCGGCCCAACTGCGCCTGCATCTGCCGGGTCAGCGCGACGAAGCGCCCGTCGTCCAACGGCACGAACCGACCCTGGGCACGGCCCAGGCGGTCGAGCAGGAAGCGCATGTCGAGCACCTGGTCCTCATCGACCGCGACGCTGCCGTCCACGCTGAACCAGTCGCGGTCCTGCTTGACCCGCAGCCGCAGCTTGTCCGGCGTGAGCGGGCTGACCCGCAGCTTCTGCCCTTCCGGCCACTCGACCGAGACCGGGCCGGCATAGGCCTGCAGCTCCAGCAGCAGATCGAGGCAACCCTCCATGTCGTCGATCTCCGCCTCGTGCGCGTCTGCACCGATGCGGTCGCGCAGCGTCGGGCACGCCTCGACCAGGGCGGCCCGTTCCGCCAGTTCGCGCGGCAGGTCCCGGTTGGCCCGGAGCTGCTGGCCCTCGACGCTCCCCAGCACCGACCGGCCGCCCAGCCCGGCGACATAGGCCGGTCCCTCGGCGCACAACGGCCGCACGACCAGGTTGAGCCGCAGCCCCTCCCCATGCGTCACCAGCTGCGCCACCGGCGCGGACTGCCCCGGCAACGCCGCCTGCTCGGTCGCCCCGATCTCGTCGCGGACCGGCAGCGCCGGGTTGTCCCGGCGCACGAGGGCGACCAGCTGGTCCCGCGCGCTGTTCGGCACGGTCAGCCCGCGCTGGCCCAGGATCTCCTGCACCGCCAACATCCGTTCCGGGAACTCGACCACCCGGTATCGCGTCGGCGTCTCGGCTTCCAGGAACACCGTCGGCTCGGCCGCGGTGTGCGACAGCGCGACGTGATAGCCGTCACGCCGTTCGGTGACCACCAACTCCAGAGGGTAGCGCACCAGCTCGATTGGGCGCGACCGGTGGCGGGCGTCGAACACCGCGGGGTGCCCGATCAGGGCCGGAATGGTGCGCGGCGTGTCGAAATAGTAGCTCTCGTCCCCATACCATCCCGTGCTTTCCTTGCGGATCGAGCGCAGCGCCGTGCGGTCCTGTTCCGTCAGGTAGTCGAGGCGCGGGTCCCGCTCATGCAGCCGCTTCATCGCGACCGGGCGGCCATCGGTCCAGCCGTCCTTGCCCCTGATCGACTGTTCGGCCACCTCGACCGCCCGCGTGTTCGGGTCCAGGAACCAGGCCAGGCGCTTGGCCTTGCGTGGCCCTGACCCGGGAACAGCCTTCGACGTTCCAGCGCCGAGAAAGGCGTCCAGGCTTTCCAGCGCGCGCTCCCAGGGCTGGCGCATCTGGATGATCTGCGTGAACGCGATCTCCACGCCCTGGCCGGCTTCGGACAAGTAGGCCTTGTACGGCCCGGGCGACGCCGCCACGCTGGCCAGGATCTCGGCGTAGATGCGGGCGACCAGCGGCAGCTGGGCTTTCAGCCGCTCGAAGCGGGCATGGAGGTCGGTTTGGTGTGCATGCGTAAGGGCGGGGTCCACGGCGCGCTCCGCCAGCGCGACACAGGCGGCCGACAGTGGCTCAGTCGGCATCGCCGCACGCAACTGCCCCAAAAGCTCCCGTGCTTTCGGCTCGAGCCCCTGGGCCAGCCACAGCAGCGCCTGCAACGCCAGGAACCCACGGGCATAGGGGGACGGGTTGGACAATTCCGCATCAAGCCTGGCCTGCGCCTCCGCCTGCAACGCCGCATCGTTGGCGCGTAGCAGGGCCGTCAAGAAGAATAGGCCGTGCACCCCATCCAGGAACACCTTGCGCTTGCCAACCTGTTTCCGGTGCAGCTTCAGGGTCTCTCGGTAATGCTGCAGCGCCGCCTCGTTGCGGCCGCGGAGGAACGCGACCGTGCCTTCAAGCGCTTGCCGGATGGTTCCGACAGGGTCCTCGACCGCCGCGATTCCGCGTTGCACGTCATCCAGCTTGCCGGCGAGCAGGTCGAACAGCAGCAGCGCCGGCCGGCTGGCGGCGAAGTCCTCCTTGTCCTGCTGTGCCCGGTAATGGTCGAGCAGCGCCGGCAGATCGGGGCCGGGTACGCCGGTGCGCAGGAAGGCGGACAGCTTGGCGTCGAACAGGGCAAGCTGGATCACCGGGCGCCGGCTGGCCAGCCAGCCGGGCGCGAGCGGCACCGTGGCAAACAACAGGCCCAACAGGTCGGCCGCACGCGATGCGTCGCATTTCTTGTGGTGAAGGTCCCAGTTCGTGCTGAACCCGGCTGCATCATTCGCGTAGATCGCCAGGCGGATCAGACGCCGCACTGCGTCGCAGTCGATCTGCTCGCCTGACGAGTAGTAGGACATGCTGCGCCGCGCCGGGAATGTCCGGAGGACTGCGGCAACCAGCAGTTCCCCGTCTGCGGAAGCGGCGGCATCAACCGCCACGGGATGCAGCAGCGTTGGAGGACAGGCCAGATCCTCGGTCACCAGGCCCTGGCCCAGCAGTTCCTCCAAGACAATATTGATGGACCGGGACGACCATGCCTTGCCGTCGGGTGCACGCAGCCCGGACCGTGTCAGGCAGTCCAGGAACGCCGTCTTGTTTGTGGGCAGGAACACCAGGCTCTTGAGGCGCAAAACCTGCTTGGAGCCGGCAGGCAGGCGTGCGTAGCGATGCCAGAGATCGGCTTCGGATGGGGGTTTGCGAGAGGCGGTCATGGGGCGAATCAGGCTACCTGCGGCTCGGCTGACATTCCTATACGAAGGCGCTGCTTGCCGCCACGCCGGGATGCCGGGTCTGGCAGCACGTTGTGGACAGGCTGTTAGTCAGTGCAGATACCGGACCCAGGGGAAGTTCGAATGTTCAGTATGCTACGGCGCTGATCAGCGTCGAAACCCAGCTTTACCTTACAGCAGAGGAGCTACAACCGGGGCGGGCACACACTGGCACAGGCATGTAGGCTCAGAAATGTGACGAAATCAGGTTAGCCTCGGCAGGGCGCGGAGGTTCGGTGCCCCAAATCGAGAGACATCCACTGAAGCTAACCGACAGCAAGACTGATCTTTGTCGGGACTGCAACTCCAGTAGTCCATTGCAGCAATTCAGTCTCGGCCGGGGACTGATCTTTATCGGGAACCCGCGATAAAGCGTGGACGACTTGACGTCTTGGGCTGCACAGGAGGCCTAGATGGGCGAAGGATCAGTCCTATGCCGCTGTCCGCTTCTTCTACATCGGCCTCTGGGTACACGCTCATCGCGAGCTGGAGCACCGTCCGGAAGTGATCCTTGAAGTGGTCGAGCCTGGCGACGGACTGGCCAAATTGGCCGTGCAGCGCCTTCCACGTGATCGTTATGGGTGCGCTCAAGCTGTGAAGTCTATACGCCAGCCAACAATAGACGTCCAAGGCGAGGCTATTGTTTGCAATTTGCCTGACAGCCGCTTCTTCAACGGGCACTGGATGCCGCTTTAGTTCGTCGAAGAAGGACTGAGACAGGCTGGCCTTCTCAACAAACAGGCCGCCTTGCGCCTCCTCGTCCTCGATGAACATGCTCGTGTCCAGGATATGCTGGTTCACCAGGCCCGTCCGAGTTCCCTGCTTGATCTGAAAGGAAAGCCTGCAGCGTGAAATCCGCTCAGCTTGGTCGCGAACCGAGGCCATCTGCTTGCCGCCGATCAGGATTTCGAGTCGCCGCAGCCACGCATGGAGGGAGCGGCCAAGCTCGACTTCACGGTTGTTGGTTCGCACAGCCTCTGTCTGCAAGTAAAGGAGTATCAGGCGAGCGCGTGAGCCGTAGGGGACGCCGACTGAGACTGGTGTGCCACTTGCAGCAGGCCGCAACCCGGGTTGGACGATCAAAGTCACGCGGTCAGTGGTTACCTGCCAGGCTGTATCGTCGGCGAGCCGCTTATGTGGCAGGGCAGCCAGGGCCCAGCCACTGAACAGATACCCAATGTCGTTGTCCTCGGAAGCCATGTAGCCGGCGGCCGCCTCGATCACAGGACGATCAATGTCGAACAGCAAGGTCCCTTCCTTGCCGTGATCGAGGATCAGCTTATGAACCTTCCCCAAAGGACACCCACCTTCCTCTTACACTTGCCTGGCTTGTCAGGGCAATGTGGCCGGTCTTTCCGAGACTGTCTTGCTGATCTTTGTCGGGTTTGCGAGAACATATTAGATTCTAAGTATTAGTATGGACGGCAAAGATCAGGGGATAACTCTTGCAAGTCGTTGAAACCAATGTGGCGCTCCTCGTAGCCTTCCCGACAGAGTTCAGGCCACACCCCGACAGAGTTCCTCATAACCCGACAAAGATCAGTCGCAGGTGCAGCACGAAGTCCCGGTAAAGATCAGTCCGACTCGGCACTGTCCCGCCGGATGCCCGTGACAAGCGCAACCGCTGGCCTATTAATACCTGGGTGAGGCCATACGAAACGATGGGCGGGCCAGCTTGCCATGGTCGCCAGCATCGTCCTCCAGGCCAAGGAGCAATCCTTGTTCGCGGGGCTTCTAAAGCCACGCCGGCAATCTTCGCAGGTGGGCTCGGAGCCAGGCTCCACTTGCCACCGCCGCCGGATCAGCTGGAAGTATCGCGTAGCAGGGCTGCAACCGCTTTCTCGAAGGTTTCGCCGGCCTTCCAGCCTTGCTGTTGCGCGATGGCATAGAACTGGTCCACAGTTTGCTGGGTCGTTTTGGCACTGAACGTGACATTGCGGCCGGTTCGATACGTCATTGGTTGACGCCTGGTCTTCGTCTCGTCCACCAAAGGTTTACCATCCGGCTCCCGGCTCTGGAACCGGCCGCCGGCGCTAGCGGCGTCGATCTCCTCTAGCCGCGGCCGCGGGTCGGGCTGCAAGCGCGGGGCGAAGTCGCTGGTGTCGAGCACTTCCTTAGTGGGAGTGTTGAAGATGCTGGTTCGGCTGCTCATGCGGCTGCACTCCCCCGGTTAGCTCTTAGGAGAGCCACGACTTCCTGGGCAAAAGCCTTGGCGTTCTCTATGGCGGCCGGGATGTTCCGGACTGTGGCTGGATCAAGGTTCGCGAGGGTGCCACCGAATGAGAATAGAGCCCGGAACGCTTCGCGGTCGTGCAACCGCGTTCTGAGCACGGGCACTCCGTTCGCAGCGAACTCACCCTCGATGCTCGACAGGGTGCGGGGCCGGATCGCGGCGCTCGTGTAGGTGAACAGGATGGCGGCGGGAATGCGGATGCGGAAGACCTCCTCCTGTTGCTTGACCTCGCGAATTGCGGCAACAGCCTCGACCGCGTCCAGCACAGAGCCCCGAGTGGGAATCAGCACCAAGTCAGCTCTGCTCATCGCGTAGGGGATCATCCGCGATGCAGTCCCTTCGAGATCTACAATCACGAAGGACGTCTTTGCTGACTGCTCTTCAATGGTTCGGACGATGGTTCGCTCGCTCACGTCGCTAAGTACGATCAGGGACGCGGGGCAGCCTGGAAGTTGTCCCCAGCGCGCGACAGGCCGGTTTGGGTCCGCATCAATGATAGTCACCGTCGCCCCACTCGCTACCAGCTCAGTCGCGAGCAGCACAGCCGAGGTAGACTTCCCGGAGCCTCCTTTAGGCGTTGCAAACACAATTGTCGGCATAGCTCACTCCACCAATGGTCTGCGGTCACCGTCCAGCAGACCTAGCGTTTGCCGAGGGTAGACCGCAGACGGTCCGCAACCCTAGCGGAAAGGTTTTCCAGACGTCTACCCATCGTCTGCTATGCCTTTAGAATACCAAAGGTAAACCTTTGGCAAACGTAAACTGTACGTGTGGTAGAGGTAACATCAACGTATAGTATATGTATCAACGCTTCAAGGCGGCTGCGGCGTTTGCGAGGAGTGTGGTCCGCAACAGGACTGCGTTGGCTCACTTACTCGAAGGATGCCGTTCCGGGCATGGTTCAGGAACGGTTCTCTCCGAGTTCGAGGTATCCGTCCAGGACATTGTACCTCTTGTGTTGGCCAAGCTGCTTGTGGCCCATAGGGTAGACGCTGTTCTCCATGCCGGTGGTCAGTGCCCCACGCTTGAGGCTGTGGCCGCGCATCCGACACCGGTCAAGCCCAGCCGAGGCGGCCCTGCTCTGGAAGATCCGCGCAACATTCCGCGATTTGATCCCCTGCGCGCCCATCGCGAGCTCTGTGAGGTGGGCCGACTCTGACTGGCTACCAGGAACAGGCTGGTCGGTGTCAGGCGACATCGAGACCGCGCTTGCGCGTCGACCGGCGCCACACTCTCCTGAACACTGTCCCGGGGATGATCTCGGCTGCCCACAGCCAAAGCCGTAACGCGCGCACCGGGCACAACTCGGTGACGCCGAAGGGCAGGGGGACCAGCACTCCTTTGCCATCCCGGTCGCTCTTGGGCCCCGGCAGGGCCAGCATCAGCCCCTTGTCGATCTCATACAGCTGTTCGAACTGAATGGAAGCTAGTTCGCAGCGCCGGAGCGCGCCGGCGAAGCCGACCAGGATGGGCGCGCGGTCGCGCAAGGGGGAGGTCGTGCCCCATGCCGTCCAGCATCTGCCGCAGCACGACCAGCCGGGGCAGGGGGCTTCTCGGCGGAAACCTGGTTCAGCTCCGCGGCGTCACTGCTTATGCCGGCCATTGTCTTCGCGACGCGCGCATCGCCGGTCGGCACGAGGGGCCTGCGAGCCCGTGAAGATAGCGAATGGCGGCGCGTCGGAGGCCGATGGTGGCGACCTTCCGGCCGCGGCGGGCTTCTATGCCCAGGAATGCCCAGCATCTTTCGCAACGCCAGCGCCAGCAGTGTCACGGTCGCGGGCGCATGATGCAGATTTCAATTCCAAAGCACATCCTACAAGGGTTGAGTCCGGAAGTTTACCTTCCCGGACCCAACGCAAGTAGATGGGCAACCGGAAGCAAATAAGGCTAGTGTCGCGCGCCTAAGATCGCGAGACTGCGGGCGCCAGCGTCAGGAAAGACCCTGGAGATTGCGAGACGGGCGCTCCCGCCTACAGAGGAAACTACCTTGGATCGCAATACAGGGTACCGATGTTCCCTGTCCGAACCTGACAAGCAACCAGGAGCTGTCCGTATGAGGATCGCTCAGCGGACGGCGCGATCCCTGCAGGACGATCCTTATGAAACCACTCGGAACGGTGTCTCACATAGCTGGTACGACAATTCTATCATTGGGGGGAGGTTTACCGTTACACATTTGGCCATGACGACCACCCTGATCGGCTCCGCCCGCTGCTCTACCGACAAGCAGGACCCGACCGCCCAGAAGGTCGCCCTCGAAAAGCTCGGCGTCGCCGCTGAGCGCATCTACACCGATCACGGGTTGACCGGCACGAACCGGTCCCGGCCTGGGCTCGACCAGGCCCTTGCCGCCGTTCGCACGGGCGACACGCTCGTTGTGCCCAAACTCGACCGCTTTGCGCAATCGGTCCCGGACGCGCGGTTCATTGCCGACGCTCTCGTTGTGCGCCGCGTCAGGCTCGCGCTGAGAGCGAGCGTCTACGATCCCGTCGATCCGATGGGGAAGATGTTCTTCAACATCCTCGCCACCTTCGCCGAGTTTGAAGCCGACCTGATCCGGCTGCGAACGCGGGAGGGCATGGCGGTCGCGCGTGCCCGGGGGAAGCTGCGCGGCAAGCAGCCGAAGCTGTCCGACCGGCAGCGAAGAAAAGGATAGGCACCATGTGGCAGCCCTGGACCGGGTCTGGGTATGAAGCCAGGCGCCTGCTCATCCTTGGCGAGAGTTGCTACGCCTGGGAAGAGGACGGGCAGGTCAAAGAGCCTCAGCCCGACCATCCCGTCGTCATGGCGCGGCACGCCATGGCGGCCTTCCCACGTGGCCAGCGCTTCCTCGACATGGTCTCACGGGGCGTGTGCGGGAAGTATGCACCTTCGCTCGCAGAGGTGACGGCGGCTTGGGAAAGCATCGCCTTCACCAACTATGTGCCGGTCTCCGTCGGCATCGGCCCGCGTGAACGGCCGTCCCCCGAGGCGTGGAAGCAAGCCGACGACGAGTGGCAGCTCGTCCTTGCCAGGTTGAAGCCACGCAACATCATCGTCCTTGGTCGCGGGATGTGGGGCTACATGCCGGAGACACAGGTTCTCTTCAGCAAGGACGTGCAAGGCTACCGCCTGCCGGACGGCACCCTCGTCATGTGCCGCGCGACTTGGCACCCTGCTGCGGGCCAATCCTGGAGCACGCTTGCGGCCGAGATTGTAGCTGCCGAACAGCCGCGGGAGGACTGAGCTGCTGATGACCGCCCCAATCTGCTACTGAAGCGAGAATGGCGGATAGGGGGATCCCGGACGGCCTTGAGGCACTCCGGGCCGAGCTGAAGCTGGGCGAGATCATGCGCCTGATCGAGCGGACAGCCCGATGGGTCGATCCGGAGACGTTCAACCTGCTGCCCGTCTGGTTTCCCGAGTACGCGCGTCGTGCCTACTTCTACAAGGCGGACTGGTCAGAGCCGCAGATGAACAAGAACAAGCAATCAGGCCACACCGAGCACAAGCGCGAGGGCAACCGCTACGCGAACATAGCCCTCACCCACGCCCTTGGCCTGCGGTCGCCTGACCGCCCGGGCTGGTCGTGCTGCCACATCTGGGGGGTGGACGATCCGCAATACCAAGAAGCCAACGCCGTCGTGCAGGACAGGCGCTTCTTCTCGTGCATCGCGAACATGGTCCTGCTGCCGACGCCCCTGAAGGCGTTCACCGATGCCATGCCGGAGGTGAAGGCCATGCTCCGCATCTGTGCCCACGGCCTCTATGGCTGGCAGTACGACCAGGGCGGCATGGCGGCAGCGGTCAGCGCGGTCGAGAAGCAGGCAGGCTGGGATGCATACCCGGTAAGCTGGCCAAGGCCAGGCAAGGCCAGCTCAGCCCCTGGGGTCATGCCGATCAACGCCGACGTCCGGAAGTCAGCAGCAGCTTGCCGCGCCCGCATCCGGCGGGACTTAAACCATGCCGGGCCTCACTACCCACGGGAAGAAGTGAAGGTAGTCCTCGCCCACTGGCACATCGAAGTCTGACCGGCGTACGTCTGCTGCGCTTGTGGGGGGATGACCCAACATCGCTGCTATGAGCCGCAAAGTAGCGCAGAGCGGCTCACCAAAGTCGGCCGCTACGTGGCAGGGATGGGGATCACGGAGGCAGGATCTGTCTCAGTAAACTCTAGACCCGCTCACGCTGGCGTCCCAGAACGCTGATAGCAACCCATACGAGACGTGCTTTGGCGTCTCAGGTTGGCGTGTTGCTGGGGTATGGTCTAATGATCCACGCCGGCCGGCTGTCAGCGGGCGGCAAGCCCTAGAGCGGTTTGCGTGTAGGTCCGGCAACGCTGTATCCTGAGTTCCTGAAGTAGCCGCAGGCGTCCTTGGCGGTGATGGCCTCCAGCGCGGGTCCGAGGGCCTTGTGCAGCGCATCTGCCGTTCGTGCAGCGGCCTGGCGCAGCTTGCCTTTGATCTTGGCCCAGCTTGGCTCGATGGGGTTAAGGTCTGGGCTGTAGGAGGGCAAGTAGCGGTAGCTGAAGCCCGAGGCGTCCAGCAACGCCCGGACTGCAGGCGTCTTGTGCGCGGCCAGGTTGTCCATCAGCAGCACCGCGTCGGGCCGCGCCGTTTGCAGCTTGGGCAGCAGCACCTCGTCGAGAAAAGCCAGGAACACAGCCTCGCCGGTCGCGGCCTCGACCGACATGGCGGCGACGATGCCGTCCATGCCAAGCGCGCCCAGCACGGTCAGCCGCTCCCACCGCCCTGCCGGCGCAACCCCACGGGCGCGCTGACCACGCGGGGCACGCCCATGCAGGCAGGCCATGTTGGTCAACACGCCGCACTCATCCAGGCACACCAGCCGCTCCGGGCTGATCCCGCCCACGCCGGCCTCCTTGTCCGTCAGCCAGGCGGCCCGCGCCTGGGCCACGTCCTCACGGTCCTGCTCGGCCGCGCGCAGGGTGCGCTTTTTTCCAGCTCCACTTCATCCGAGCCAGCGCCCGGTGCACGGTCACAAAGTGGACCGACACCCCGGCCTCCTCAGCCAAGCGGTCCCGGCACTGCGCCAAGGTCAGGTAATTGGTCCCCTCCAGCATCCGCCGCAGCGCCGCCTCCGCCTCACCCGCAATCACCGGCTTACGGTGGCCGCCCATCCGGCCCGCCTCACGCCGGCCGTCGTGCCGCAGCGCCCGCACCCAGTCCTGCACCGTCGAGCGACCCACCGTAAACCGCCGAGCCACCGCAGACACCGTCTCGCCAGCCTCAGCCGCCGCCAACACACGCTCGCGCAGGTCCGCCGAATACGCCCCAGCCATCACACGCCATCCCAAAACTAAACATATGGGATCAAGGTGCCGGACCTACACGCAAACCGCTCTAGCCCTGCCCCACCCCCAGCAGCGCCCGCGCTTCCGACGGCGTCGCGACCGCCGCGCCGATGCCGCGCACCAGCGCCGCCGCCCGCTCCACCAGAACCGCGTTGCCCGGCGCCAGCACGCCGCGGGACAGATAGAGGTTGTCCTCCAACCCCACCCGCACGTGGCCGCCCAGCACCGCCGCCAGCGCCACGGTCGGGAACTGGTGGCGGGAGATGCCGAAGGCCGACCACAGCGCCCCCGCCGGCAGCCCCGCCCGCATCGCCAGCACCGCCTCTGCCGTCGCCGGCGCGCCCCAGGGCACCCCCATGCATAGCTGCAGGAAGGGTGGTGCGGCGAAGTGCCCCTGCTCCACCATGCGCCGCGCCAGCGCGACATGGCCGAGGTCGAATACCTCCAGCTCCGGCTTGACCCCGACGCCGCGGATTAGCCGGGCCATGGTCTCCAGGTGGGCGGGCACGTTGACCATGGCGTGAGCGCCGAAGTTCATCGTCGCCACGTCCAGGCTGCAGATGTCCGGTCGCAGCGCCAGCACGTGCTCCAGCCGCTCCTCCGGGCCGATCAGGGTGGTACCGGGGCCAGGCCGCCCGGCGTCGTCGGGCTGCAGGCGGGCGCCGGGGCCGGTGGTCAGGTTGATGACCACGTCGCTGCCGCTGTCGCGGATGCGGGCCACGACCTCGCGATACAGCTCCAGCTTGCGGCTGGGCTTGCCGGTCGCCGGGTCGCGGACATGGATGTGCACGACCGCGGCGCCCGCTGCCCGCGCCGCCAGCGCCTCGGCCGCAATCTGTTCGGGCGTAACGGGGATGGCCGGGTTCATGTGGGCGTTGTCCGCCCCGCCCGTGACGGCGCAGGAGATGATGGTGGCGCTCCCCCCGTTGCTCACAGCGTCAGCCCCCCGTCCACGACCAGGGTCTGCCCCGTCACCATCCCGGCCGCGCAGCCCAAGAACACAATGGCCTCCGCGATGTCGTCCGTCGTGCAGCGCCTGGCCAGCGGCGCCTGCTCGATGGAGGACCGCCGCTGCTCCTCCGTCCACTCGATCTGCCAGTCGCTGTCCACGGCGCCGGGTGCGACGGCGTTGACGCGGATGGCCGGGCCGAGGCCGCGCGCCAGGTGCTTGGTCAACGCCACCACGCCCGCCTTGCTCGCGCCATAGGCCATGCTGCTGCCGCGCGCCGTCAGCCCGGCGATGCTCGCCACGTTCACCACCGCGCCGTGGCCGGAGGCCCGCAGGTGCGGCGCCGCGGCCTTCGTGCAGCGGAACAGGCCGACCAGGTTGGTGGACAGCACGGCGTCCCACAGCGCGTCGTCGATGTCGTCCAGCCGGTCCCCGGGGATCAGCGCCCGCGCGCCGGGCGTGCCGGCGTTGTTGACCAGCAGGTCCAGCCGGCCCAGGGCCGCCGCCGCAGCCCCGACCATCGCCGCCTCCTCCCCTGGAGCGCCGACCCGGCCGGGTGCCGCGATGGCGTCTATCCCCTCCGCCCGCAGCCGCCTCACCGCCTCGGTCCCGCGCGGGTCGCCCGGCAGGAAGTTGACCGCCACGCGGGCGCCGCCGCGCCCGAGCATGGCCGCCGTCGCGTATCCGATGCCGGACGCCGCGCCCGTCACCAGCGCCGCTTGCCCGCCCAACTGGTATGCCGGCATGCCGCCTCCCCCGTATTTGCCGGCAGGCTGCCACCCGCCTGGCCAGGGAAGCAAGCAGGCGCTCCTGCTCGACCCTCCGCCAGCACGATGTGCAGGTGCCGCGGGCCGTGGGCGCCGCGGACGTAGCTGCCCCCGATCCCGGTGGTGCCGCTGGCGCCTGTGATGAGGTTGAGGTTGCGCGGCCGGGAGCGGCTTCTGGTCCTGGCGTTGACCATGCCGAGCGGCCAACCCCGGTTCGTTCTCAGACAATGGCCGGCCTGCTACTATTCGGGTCAGCATGACGCCTTCGCCGGACACAGCTCCCGCCCAGCGCCGCATCATCCACGTTGACATGGACGCCTTCTACGCATCCGTGGAGCAGCACGACGACCCGGCCCTGCGCGGCGTGCCACTTGCGGTGGGCGGCTCGCGCGAGCGCGGCGTCGTGGCCGCGGCCAGCTACGAGGCCCGGCAGTTTGGGGTGCATTCGGCCATGCCCTCCGTCACCGCACGGCGGCGCTGCCCGGGGCTGGTGTTCGTTCGCCCCCGCTTCGACCTTTACAAGGCGGTGTCGCAGCAAATCCACGCCATCTTCGCCCGCTACACCCCTGTCATCCAGCCGCTGTCGCTGGACGAGGCTTACCTCGACGTGACGCAACCCCTGCTGGACCGCGGCTCGGCCACTGCCATCGCCGCCGAGATACGCGGTGCCATCCGCGCCGAAACCGGCCTGACCGCATCGGCCGGGGTGTCCTACAACAAGCTCCTGGCCAAGCTGGCGTCCGACCACCGCAAGCCCGACGGGCTGTTCGTCATCACGCCGCGCATGGGGCCGGGCTTCGTCGAAGCGCTGCCGGTGGGCAAGTTCCACGGCATCGGCCCGAAGACGGCGGCGCGCATGAGCGCGCTCGGCATCCATACCGGCCTCGACCTGCGCGGTCAGTCACGCGCCTTCCTGACGGAACACTTCGGCAAGGCAGGCGACTACCTGTACGGCGTGGCTCGCGGCGTGGACGACCGACCAGTGCAGGCCAACCGGGTTCGCAAGTCGGTCGGCGCCGAGACGATCTTTGAGCGCGATGTCTTGCGCTGGGAGGAGGTTGAGCCGGTACTGACACCCGTGCTCGCCCAGGTTTGGGCGGCATGCGGCCGGGGCGGACATTCAGGTCGCACCGTGACGGTCAAGGTGAAGTATGCCGACTTCCAGCAGGTCACGCGCAGCCGGTCGGGCGCTGAACCTGTCCCGACACAGACGCGGCTGGAACAGGTCAGCCTCGACCTGTTGCGGCCGTTGTTCCCGCCGCGGCTCGGGGTGCGGCTGCTCGGCGTCACACTGTCCAACTTGGGCGACAAGCCTTGCAGGGGCGTCTCGCAGCTTGCTCTGGGCTTCTGATGAGATGGCCGCTTCCGACCCAAGCGGACTGGTGGGCCGGCAGGCTATGGTCTAGGTCTCCTCGCCTTCGAACGGGAGAGACAAGCAATGGCGACCGGCACTGTGAAGTGGTTCAACGCGACCAAGGGTTTCGGCTTCATCCAGCCGCAGGATGGCAACCAGGACGTGTTCGTGCACATCACGGCCGTGCATGCGGCCGGGCTGCAAGGTCTGAACGATGGTCAGAAGGTCAGCTACGACGTTGTTGCTGAGCGCGGCAAGCAGGCGGCCTCTAATCTGAAGCTCGCCTGACGCGGGTTGGGGTCTGCTCCGCGGGAGCGGTGCAGGCTCCTGCCACGTGTGCCCCGACCGGGGCGGCCTGGTCCGCCCGTATGCTGACTGCGCCGACGCCGTGGCTGGGTCGCGCCGCACCTTCCCCCGCGTGTCCAGGAGGCGCGTACCCATGGTCAAACGTCGCAAACAGGAAGACATTGCCGGGGTGCTTGAGTTCGAGGGCCGAACCAGCGAGGACCCGGAGGTCGTCGCGTGGCTGGCTGAGCACAAGGCGCGCAAGGGAGGCAAGATTCGCGTGAGCCAGGGCGGCACAGGTGTGCGCGTGATGTTCAGCGAAAAGGCTGACATGGCGTCTTGGGAAGCGCGGGCTGAACAGGCGGCTCGGGGCAAGGAGCCTGCTGCTTCGTGAGCGAAGCAAACTGGGTATGGCTGCGCTATGCTCTCTGGATGGGAACCTCCAGGGCCGGCCCTCAATGGACGACGAGTCGAACCGCGGTACCTGACCCCAATCGGACATGCAGCTTACCAGGGCCATACGACTGGAGTTGGCCGAAGGCGGACTAGCGGTTTTTGGTTTACTACCATCAGTAAGCGGACGCGCGGCATCGATTCCGGACTTGCCGTCATCGCCGCTATCTACTGTCCCGTTCAGGAACACATCGCATGTTCATCCAGCTGTCCCTATTTTCATTAGTTGCGACTTTTGGCGTCGCAGCGGCATTCGTGTGGTGGGCCGGCATCAAATTGACCAACACAACGGACATTCTGGCGCATCGCTTTGGCTTCGGACACGCAATCAGCGGCATGATCTTGCTGGCCATCGCCACCAATCTGCCGGAGATCGCCATTGTTGCTTCGGCGGCTTGGCACGGGGACTTGGGCGTAGCGATCGGAAATATTCTGGGTGGCATTGGAATACAGACGGTCGTACTTGTTTTTTTGGATGCCTTCGGTGTGAAGGAACGTGAGCCGCTTAGCTTTCAGGCCGCCAGCCTAGTCCTGGTGCTCGAAGGTGTGCTGGTGGTTGCCATTTTGGTCGTAGCGATCATGGCGAGCCGTCTTCCGGCCACGCTAATTGTTGGTCGCCTTGCGCCGGGCGACATGCTGATCGCATTTCTTTGGGTGGGCGGGCTCTGGCTTATTGGCCGCGCGGGCAAAGGTCTGCCGTGGCATGAGGGTGGCAGCGCGCCGGGCGCGCAGCAGACGCCCAAGGGGCATAGCCAAAAACAAAAGGCTGAAGGGGTTGGCACCACGAAAGTCAGCACCGCCCATGCGGCCATCGTATTCGTGTTGGCAGCGGTAGTAACCCTGGTCTGTGGCATCGTCCTGGAGGCCAGCGGAAGTGCTATCGCCAGTCAGATCGGGATGACGGGCGTTTTGTTCGGTGCCACGGTCTTGGCTGCCGCAACGGCCTTGCCGGAGCTTTCGACTGGCCTCGCGGCGGTCAAGCTAGGCGACCATAAACTTGCCATCAGCGACATCTTTGGCGGCAATGCCTTCCTCCCGGTCCTATTCCTAATGGCAACGTTGATTTCTGGTCGCTCGACGTTGCCACTGTTGGAAAGCACAGACCTTTACTTGGCAAGCTTGGGCATACTGCTGACCTGTGTTTATATCTACGGGCTGATCTTTCGGCCGAAAAGCAAAATGCTGGGCATGGGGATCGATTCATTCCTAGTGCTGGTCCTCTACGTCGTTGGCATTGCCGGCCTATTCGCCATCGCCTCCGGACACATAAACTAACCGGCTACGGACACTTCAAACTCCTACCGTAGGCCCGGAGTACCATCGGTCTTGAGCCCGACCTTAAGGCCCGAACTGTAAATCAGCGGTGGGTCTCGACGCTGATCAGCGCCGCAATACACTGGATATTCACATTTCCCCTGGGTCCGGTAGCTGCGCTGATTAGGGCCTGTAAAAAACCAACAGAATTGGTTTGATGCTCGGGATTTCCGTGGGGATCATGGTGCCATAGTTTGGCGGGATGGTTGACCCTGCCCCGATCCGTTCGCGTTTTGCGTTGTTGTCTCCGCACCTGGACGAGCGGGGGCGGCGTCTGTTTGCGGCCAGTGAGGCGCGTGCGGCGGGCCACGGCGGGATTGCTGCGGTGTTTCGTGCGACGGGGATCGCGCCCAGCACCATCGGACGCGGCCTGCGCGAGCTGGACGAAGGCGAGCCGCTGGGAAGCGGCTGGGTGCGCCGGGAGGGCGGCGGGCGCAAGACGCTGGTGGCGCGTGACCCAGGGTTGTTTTCGGCCCTGCTGGCGCTGGTGTCGCCGACCGAGCGGGGCTGCCCGATATCGCCGCTGCGCTGGACCTGCCTGAGCCTGCGCCAGCTTGCGGACGCGCTGGTGAAGCAAGGCCACCCGATCAGCCATACCGTGGTGGGCGCCCTGCTCAAGGCCGAGGGGTTCAGCCTGCAAGGCAACAGCAAGACCCTGGAGGGCAGCAGTCACCCCGACCGGGACGCGCAGTTCGCCCACATCGCCCGGAGCACGGCGGCGGCGCTGGCCGAGGGTCAGCCGGTGATCTCGGTGGACACGAAGAAGAAGGAGCTGGTCGGCCCGTTCAGGAACCCCGGCCGCGAGTGGCGCCCGCAGGGCACGCCGGAGCAGGTGCGGGCGCATGACTTCCTCATCGAGGAGCTTGGGCGCGCGGTGCCCTATGGCGTCTACGACCTGGCGGCCAACGCGGGCTGGGTCAGCGTCGGCATGGACTATGACACCGCCGAGTTCGCCGTGCAGACCATCCGGCGCTGGTGGCACGAGGTGGGCCAGCCCCGCTACCCCGCGGCCAAGCGTCTCACCATCACCGCTGACGGCGGCGGCAGCAACGGCTCGCGGGTGCGGCTGTGGAAGCGCGAGCTGCAGCGCCTGTCCGACGAGCTTGGCCTGGAGATCACCGTCCACCACCTGCCGCCAGGCACGAGCAAGTGGAACAAGATCGGTGTGTCACGAACACATTTTCGAGGATGGAAGATGTGGAGCTGTACGAGAGATGGGGGTCGGCCCCCCGAGGCCGGTAGTCAGGTGCTGG
>JAABUT010001432.1_pt1 | contig 27097 bp, 26 predicted proteins | sample 5559281 | NCBI WGS metagenome assembly JAABUT01 (sample SAMN10711880, study PRJNA513359) | rock metagenome | isolation source: Antarctica rocks | place: Antarctica: Victoria Land, Ricker Hills nord | collected 2016-01-04
GCCCCCGACGACACGGTCACGGTCCAGGGGTGGCTGCGGCACGGCGAGGCCGACCTCCAGAAGGACCTGCCCGCGGGACAGCTGGCCAGCATCAACATCGCCAACGCCCAGGCGCAGGTCGGCGGCCCGCTCCTCGACGCCTATCTCGTCCTGGCCTCCGAGCAGACCGCCTCGGGCGCGGTTGCGCCACGGCCTGCTCCGTTGGAGAAGCCAGCGGGCGACCTCGGACCGCATCAGGCATACGCGCTCCAGTGGTGGCTCACGGCGCTGTTCGGTTTCGTCCTGCTCGCCCAACGCCTGCGCGTGGCGCGCCAGCTCGAGGCCGAGGCGTTCGGCGGGAACGCAGACCAGCCAAGGGTGCCTCCCGGCCCGGCGGGGAAACCGAAGAAGGTCCGGATCTGGGACGAGGAGGACGCCTGACGTTCGTCGCCACGGCGACATCGGCCCTCCTCACCGGTCACGAGCTCACCGCCTTGCGGTTGAGAAGGGGAAGCCCTTGACGTGCGAGGAAGCACCACGGTGGCCGCTCAGCCGTGCGGGGATCGGCGTCAGATGGACTGGTCGGCGAGCTCGGACACCTCTGCGGCGAACTGGGTGCGGTAGAGGTCGGAGTACAGCCCGCCCTGGGCCAGCAGCTCGCTGTGCCGGCCGCGCTCGACGATGTGACCGTCCTCGACGACGAGGATCTGGTCGGCGCCGCGCACGGTCGACAAGCGGTGGGCGATGACGATCGACGTCCGGCCGGCCAGTGCCGCGTCGAGCGCGCGCTGGACCGCGGCCTCGGACTCCGAGTCGAGGTGGGCGGTGGCCTCGTCGAGGACGACGACGCGCGGGCCCTTGAGGAGCAGGCGGGCAATGGCCAGTCGCTGCTTCTCGCCCCCGGAGAGACGGTGACCGCGGTCGCCGACGACGGTGTCGAGTCCCTCGGGCAGGGCATCGACGAGACGGCTGATCTGGGCTGCGCGGAGCGCCTCGAGCATCTGCTCCTCGCTCGCCTCCGGCCTCGCGTAGGCGAGGTTCGCGCGGATGGTGTCGTGGAAGAGGTGGGCCTCTTGGGTGACGACCCCGATCGAGTCGTGGATGGACTGGAGCGACGCGTCTTTCAGGTCCATGCCGCCGACCCGCACCTCGCCGGCGGTCGGGTCGTAGAGCCGGGAGACGAGCGAGGTGATCGTCGTCTTGCCGGCGCCGCTGGGCCCGACGAGCGCGACGAGCCGGCCTGCCTCCGCGACGAACGAGACGTCGTGCAGGACCGGCTCGCCCGCCTTGCGGTCACCCGAAGCCGTCGTCTCCAGCGACGCGAGCGAGACCTCGTCGGCCGACGGGTAGCGGAAGGCCACGGAGTCGAGCCCGACGTCGAGCGGCCCGTCGGGCAGGGGCTGCGCGTCGGGCTTCTCCTCGATGAGCGGCCTGAGGTCGAGCACCTCGAAGACCCGCTCGAAGGAGACGAGGGCGGTCATGATGTCGACCCGCACGTTGGACAGCGCGGTCAGTGGCGCGTAGAGGCGCGCGAGGAGGGCGGCGAGGGCGAGCAGCGTTCCGACCGTGAGCATTCCGTTGACGGCCATGACACCCCCGAAGCCGTAGACCATGGCCGTCGCGACCGCCGCGACGAGACCGAGGGCGACCATGAACACGGTGCGGTTCATGGCGATCCGGATGCCACTGTCGCGCACCTTGGCCGCCCGCTCGGCATACTCGGCGTCCTCACGGACCGGGCTGCCGAAGAGCTTGACGAGCAGCGCGCCGGCGACGTTGAACCGCTCGGTCATCCGGCTGCCCATGTCGGCGTTGAGGTTCATCTGCAGGGCGGAGAGGCCCGCCAGCCTCCGGCCCATGAGCCGAGCCGGGATGAGGAAGAACGGCACGAGCGACAGGGCGGCGAGGGTCAGCTGCCACGAGAGGGTCGCCATGGCGCCGACGATGAGGACGAGCGACACGGCGTTGCTGACCACGCTCGAGAGGACCGACGTGAAGGCCTGCTGAGCGCCGATGACGTCGGAGTTGAGGCGGCTGACCAAGGACCCGGTCTGGGCGCGGGTGAAGAAGGCGATGGGCTGGCGCAGGACGTGGGTGAAGACCTGGGAACGCAGGTCGTAGATCAGCCCTTCACCGATGCGGGCCGAGAACCACCGCTGCAACATCGTCAGCCCCGCGTCCGCGACCGCTATGACGGCGACCAGCAGCGACAGCCGGATCACCACGGCAGAGTCCTTGGGGGTGACGCCCTTGTCGATGATGTCGCGCAGGAGGAGGGGGACCGCCACCATGAGAAAGGCGTCGACGACTACGACGACGAGGAAGAACACGATGGCGCCGGTGTAGGGACGCGCATAGCTCGCCACCCGCCTGGTCGTCCCGGGAGTGAGCCTCAAGTCCTTGACCGAGGAGTCCTTGGTAAGGGACCGGAGCATCATCCACTGCGATCCGCTCACCGGTGCCTCCTCGTCATTGGTCCGTCAACGCGCCCGACCGGGCACGCTATTCCTCCGTATGCCGTGGCCCGGCAACCGTGTGCGCCTCACCCTCCCGGGCCAGACGGTTGAGGAGACGTGCCTGCGCCTGGCGCTCGGCGACCAGCTGGTCGGTCGGGCTGGCCGTGACGGCGTTGCGCAGCAACGGCTTCAGCTCGCGCAGCGCCGAGGCAGGGGCGGCGAGCAGCGCGTCGACGAGGTCCTTCGTCGTGCCCGCCAGCTCGGCGGCCGGGACGGCCGCCGAGGCGAGCCCGATCGCCACTGCCTCAGGGGCGCCGACGAAGCGACCAGTGGCACAGATCTCCAGGGCCCTGGAGTAGCCGGCGAGCTGCACCAAGGGCCCCGTGCCGCCCAGGTCGGGCACGAGCCCGAGGCTGGTCTCCCGCATCGCGAGCTGGGCGTCGTCAGCGACGAGCCGCAGGTCGGCCGCCAGCGCCAGCTGGAGACCGGCCCCGATGGCGTACCCCTGCACGGCCGCGACGACGACGGCCGGCAGCGACGCCCAGACGGTGAAGCCCTTCTGGAAGGCGGCGATCGCCTCCTCAGGGCCCTCGCCGGCCTCCGCGGCGAGTGACAGCAGGTCCGGCTCACCCGGCATACCTCCCGGCTGGAGCAGGTCGCGATGGAGCCCGGCGGAGAAGGACTGACCCTCGCCACGCAGGACGACCACCCGCATGTCGTCGGGGGTCTGCTCGCCCGCGCGGGCCAGTGCCGCCCACAGGGACGGTGTCTGCGCGTTGCGCTGCTCAGAGTTGGTGAGGCTGACGGTCTGAACCGGTCCGTCGCGGGTGACCCGCAACCAGGGGTGGAGGTCCTTGTCGTCACTCACCCGGGGAGGATACCGGTCGCCTGTTGGTGACGAACAAGTTCGTTGTGGCGCGACCTTGGTCCAGAATCGCGTGGCGCCACGCCGTGCGTTCCTTATGCTCGATGCCGTCGTCTCCGGTCACCCGTCGCCGAACGAGCCCGCGTGCTCCCTGCGCGCCAACCTGATGGGTCCCTGGAGGCTGCTGGGTGGCTGGTGGCTGGTGGCTGATGGCTGATGGCTGATGGCTGGTGGCTGATGGCTGATGGCTGGTGGGCGGACGGTCCGCGGCTCGTCCTGCGCACGCCGAACCAGGAGGCGCCCATGAACCTGCGCACGGTGCACCGCCCTCTTCGCCGCGCGGCGCCGCGGCGGGGCGGCTCGGGGACGAACGGCGTTGATCCGCCTTGCTCAGTCGCTGCCGAGTGCTTCGTCGGCCCGCTGGAGGATGAGCTCGGCCAGGGCGTCGGTGTCGGCGAGCGTGCCGGGGACGAGTGTCACCCCCACCCCCTCGGACTGGTCGGCCATCCGGTCCCGCAGGACGCCGTCCGCCACCATGTAGCTGACGACGAGCACCCGCTCGAGCACCGCATCGGCAGGCAGCCTGGAGGCGACCTCGGCCAGCGTCTCTCCTCCGGCCAGGGCTGCGACGGTCCAGGGCCCCCAACCGGCGGTACGACGGTCAGCCGCTGCCGCGCCGATCGCGGCGACTGCCGCCCGGTCGGAGGAGCCTCCGGCGAAGAGGACGACGGCGGACCGCACGTCAGGCGCGTAGCCGGCTGACGCAAGCAGCTGCTCGCACGCCTCGAAGAGCAGCTCATCCGGGCCCAGCGCGGCCGCCACGACGTAGCCGCCGCGGCCGACCGCCTCCATCGCCGCCGCGGCCGCCGGGACGTCGACGCGCACGTGGTAGGCCGTGGTCAGCAGCAGGGGGACGAGCACCCCGCCGGTCAGCTCCGCGGCGACGTCCCGCGGTGACGGCGAGTGGTGGTCGAGGTATGCCGTGTGGACCTGGCGGCCGGGGGCGAGTTGGCGGACGCGCTCGGCGACGCGTTCCACGCCCTGGGCGTGGCGAGGGTCGGGTGAGCCGTGGGCGAGGAGGACGAGGTCGGCGGTCATCGGGGGCCGCGCAGGTCGCCGAGCTCGGCCCGCACCGCCACGACGTCACCGAGGACGATGACCGCCGGCGCACGGACCTGCTCGTGCTCGGCGAGATCTCCCGCCTTCTCGAGCGTGGTCACGGTGGTGCGCTGCTCGTCGGTCCAGCCGGACTCCACGAGGGCGACCGGGGTGCTCGGGAGCCGGCCGGCGGCCATGAGGCCGAGCGCGGTCCGGCGCAGGGTGGTGATGCCCATGAGCAGGACGAGGGTCGAGGTGACGGGCGCGTCCCGCAGGGCCTGTAGCGCGGCATCGGCGCCGTCGTGGGCGGAGGCGACGACGAACGACGAGGTGATCCCCCGATGGGTCACGGGGATCCCGGCTGCCGCGGGGACGGAGACGGCTGACGTCACACCGGGCACGACCTCGACGGGCACGCCGTGGGCGGCGCAGTGCAGGGCCTGGGTCCGGTCCGGCCCGCGGCCGACGGGAGGTCGGGGCGGACGCGGCGCACCGGCAAGAGCCCCGTGGTCACGGCGCTGTCGATGGCGTCACGCAGTGCGGCTGCCCGGCGCGGGTCGCCGCCACCGGTGACCGCCACCGTCATGCCCTCGGCCGCGGTGCCGACCGGGCCGCGGGATACCGCGGGCGTCCACGCGGCGGACACCGACGCGTCGTCGGCGCGCACACACCAGATGTGCAGCGCGTCGCACCCCTCGGCGACCAGGGCGTCGACCGCAGGGACGCCTGTCGCCGTCTGGACGAACCACGCCGGAGACGGCTCCCGCAGGTCGGTGACCTGGAACTCGCGCGGCAACCACCGCACCTCGCCGCCGCCGACGAGCGCGTGCAGCTCAGCACCGATCGCTGGTGAGACGACGTCGACCACGGCGCCGGCCGCCAGGAGCCCGCGCGCCCGACGGGCCGCCACCGGTCCACCGCCGACGACCAGAGCCCGTCGCCCGGTGAGGTCGAGGGTGATGGGGTAGCCAGCAGCGGCCCGCAGACAGCCTGCGGCCGCCGGCGGGTAGCCGGGGGCCGCCGCTCGGTCGATCGCTGGCACTGGTGCCTCCTCAGCCGTCGGTGTGCTCGACGTCGACCTCGGCCATGCCCGCCGCGATCGTCGTGCCGTCCGACTCGTCGATGAGGAGGAACCCGCCGGTCCGGCGCAGCTGGGTGTAGTCGTCCACCGGGACCGCCTCGGCGAGCCGCAGCCGGACCCGACCGATGGCGTTGAGCCCCAACGACGCCGGGGCGACCTCGCGCGCCATCGACGCGATGTCGAGCAGGTCGAGGAGCTCCTCCACGAGGCCGGGCACCGACCGGGTCCCGAGACGCACGAGGACCCGGTCGCGGGGGCGCAGCTCGCGTTCCGCAACGACCGCCACCGTGCCGGTCAGCGAGCTCGTCACGGTCGGTGCCTGCGACGCGGCGGCGATGAGGTCACCTCTGGACACGTCGATGTCGTCCGCGAGCCGCAGGACGACCGACTGCGGGGCGAAGGCGAGAGCCTGCTCCCGCAACTCCCCCGGACGGCCACCGCACTCGATTCCGGCCACCGTGGTCCGGCGGCCCGACGGCAGGACGACGACCTCGTCGCCCGCCCGGACGACACCGGAGGTCAGCCGGCCGGCATACCCGCGGTAGTCGGGGTGGGCGGCCGTCCTCGGGCGGATGACGTACTGCACCGGCATCCGCAGCGGCTGGCGAGAGGGGTCGGTGCCGACGGGCACCGACTCGAGGTGCTCGAGGAGGGTCGGGCCGGCATACCAGGGGGTGTGGTCAGAGCGCTCCACGACGTTGTCGCCGAGCAGGGCAGAGACGGGGACCGCCACGACATCCGCGATGCCCAAAACCCTTGCGAGTGATCTGAACTCGGCGACGTGGCGGCGGTGGACGGACTCGTCCCAGTCGGCGAGGTCCATCTTGTTGACGGCGAGCGCGACGTGCCGCACTCCCAGCAGGCCGGTCACCGCGAGGTGCCTGCGGGTCTGCTCGACGACCCCGTGCCGGGCGTCGAGCAGGATGAGGGCGAGCTCGGCCGTCGAGGCGCCGGTGACCATGTTGCGGGTGTACTCGACGTGACCCGGGGTGTCGGCCAGGACGAAGGAGCGGGTCGCCGTCGAGAAGTAGCGGTACGCGACGTCGATGGTGATGCCCTGCTCGCGCTCGGCGCGCAGGCCGTCGGTCAGCAGCGCGAGGTCGGTGCTGTCCAGGCCGCGGTCCCGGCTGGCCCGCTCGACGGCGGCGAGCTGGTCCGCCAGAAGGGACTTCGTGTCGTGCAGCAGCCGCCCGACGAGCGTGGACTTGCCGTCGTCGACGCTGCCCGCCGTGGCGAAGCGGAGCAGGTCGTGCCCGGGGTTCCCCTCCGACCTGCCGAGGCCGACCGTGGGTGCGGCCGTCATCTCAGAAGTACCCCTGCTTCTTGCGGTCCTCCATGGCGGCCTCGGACATCCGGTCGTCGGCGCGGGTGGCCCCTCGCTCGGTGAGCCGTGACGCGGCGAGCTCGACGATGACGCCGGCGGTGTCGGTGGCCCGCGACTCGACGGCGCCGGTGCAGCTCATGTCGCCCACGGTGCGGTAGCGGACCCGGCGCCGCTCGACGACCTCGCCCGCGCCCGGGCCACCCCACTCGCCCGGCGCCAGCCACATGCCGTCCCGGGTGAAGACGTCGCGCTCATGGGCGTAGTAGAGCGCCGGGAGCTCGATCCGCTCGCGCTCGATGTAGCGCCAGACGTCGAGCTCGGTCCAGTTCGAGAGCGGGAAGACGCGCACGTGCTCGCCCGGAGCGTGCCGGCCGTTGTAGAGCTCCCACAGCTCGGGACGCTGACGTCGCGGTTCCCACGCGCCGAACGCGTCGCGCAGGCTGAACACCCGTTCCTTGGCGCGCGCCTTCTCCTCGTCGCGACGCGCGCCACCGAAGACGGCGTCGAACCGGTGGTGGGTGATCGCGTCGAGCAGCGGGACGGTCTGCAGCGGGTTGCGCGTGCCGTCGGGTCGCTCGCGCAGCCGGCCGTCGTCGAGATAGTCCTGCACGTTCGCGACGACGAGCCGCAGCCCGAGCCGGGCGACGGTCTCGTCGCGGTAGTCGAGCACCTCGGGGAAGTTGTGCCCCGTGTCGACGTGGAGCAGGGTGAACGGCGGCACCCCGGGCGCGAACGCCTTGAGCGCCACATGGAGCATGACGACGGAGTCCTTGCCGCCGGAGAACAGGACGACCGGTCGCTCGAACTCCCCCGCCACCTCACGGAAGATGTGAATCGCCTCCGCCTCGAGGTGGTCGAGGTGGCCCAGGGTGTATGCCGCGGGCAGCGGGGCAGCGCCGCGGTCGGGACGCGGGAGCCGGGGGGCGAGGTGGGCCGGGCGCGCGGGTTGGGTGATGGTCATGTGTGCAGCCCGCACTCCGTCTTGGCCTGACCGGACCAGCGGCCGGCACGGGGGTCCTCACCGTCGGCCACCGCCCGGGTGCACGGGGCGCACCCGATGGAGGCGAAGCCGGCCTGGCGCAGGGGGTTCTCGAAGACGCCCTGCTCGGCGGTGTAGCGCGCGACGTCGTCGGCGGTCCAGGCCGCCAGGGGGTTGACCTTGACCATGCCGCGCCGACCGTCCCAGCCGACGACGGTGATGTCCGTGCGGGTCGGGGCGTCCTCGCGGCGCATGCCGGTCACCCAGGCCGGGTGGCCGCTCAGGGCGCGTTCGAGCGACTCCACCTTGCGCAGGGCGCAGCACTGGTCCGGGCTGCGGTCGTGCAGCCGTGGCCCGTGCTCCTCGTCCTGCTCCGCGACCGTCCGCAGCGGCAGCACCGTGCGCAGCCGGATCGGCAGCAGCTGGGCGTAGGCGTCACGCGTCCCGAGCGTCTCGGCGAAGTGGTAGCCGGTGTCGAGAAAGAAGACGTCGGTGCCGGGGATGGTCCTGCCGACGAGGTCGACGAGGACCTCGTCCCCCATCGAGCTGGCGACGGTCAGGTCCGCGCCGAAGGCCCCAGCCGCCCAGCGCAGCGCCGTGCGAGCCGTCTCCAGCCGGTCCTGGTATGCCGTGGGGCCGGCGTCCGTGCCGGCCTCACCCGTCAGCGCGGCACCGTCGACTGCGAGCGCTGCAAGCTGGTCGCGGCTCCAGCCGGTGACCTGTGGTGGAGCCGGGGGATGCGTCGTCGTCATCTCTGTCCTTCCTCGGTGGCGGTGATCTGGCCGGGGATCGATGCATGGTCGACCCGGACCAGGGACACGGTGAAGACGCGGGCGCAGGAGCGGCACGACCAGGCGGCGGGGCTGTCCTCGGCCGGTCGCAGGTCCTCGTCCCCGCAGAAGGGGCAGTGGACGGGGGTGGCACTGCGCGGGGACCGCCCCGGGGAGGCGGGCTTCACGGCATACCCGTCGCTCATCGCAGCTGCTCCTCATCGGCTCGGCGGGCCCACTGGGCGAAGGTCTCCCCCGCGTCGTGCTGGGCCTGGTAACGGAGCGCCAGGCGCTCGATGTAGTCGGGCAGCTCGTCTGCCCCGACCCGCAGCTGGCGCGTCTTGCGGGCGAGCTGGGTGTCCTCCCCGAGGCTGCCGCCGAGGTGGACCTGGAAGCCCTCGATGCTTCGCCCGTCGTCGTCGGTCATGATCAGCCCCTTGAGCCCGACGTCAGCGACCTGGAAGCGCGCGCAGGAGTTCGGGCAGCCGTTCACGTGGATCGTCAGCGGGGTGGCGAAGTCAGGCAGGCGTCGCTCGAGCTCGGTGACCACGGTGGCCGCGCGGGCCTTGGTCTCGACGAGGGCGAGCTTGCAGAACTCGATGCCGGTGCAGGCCAGCACGCCACGCCGGAACTCGCTCGGGCTGCTGGGCAGGCCGAGCCGGTCGAGGGCCGCGACCAGCGGACCGAGCCTTGCCTGGGGGACGTCCAGGACGAGGAGCTTCTGGTGGGCGGTGAGGCGGACCCGGCCGGAGCCGTATCTCGTCGCGAGCCCGGCCACCGCGGCGAGCGTCTCGCCACTGACCCGGCCGCCGACCGGTGAGACACCGACCCAGAATCGACCGTCCTTCTGGGCGTGGACTCCGACGTGGTCACGGCGGTGGTCGGACGGGTGACCCGGCGGCGGCCCGTCGAGCAGCCGGTGGCCGAGGTAGTCGTCCTCGAGGATCTGGCGGAACTTCTCCGGTCCCCAGTCCGCCATGAGGAACTTCAGCCGGGCCCGGTTGCGCAGCCTCCGGTATCCGTGGTCGCGGAAGATCGACACGACGCCGACCCAGACTTGCGGCACCTCCTCGAGCGGCACCCAGGCGCCGAGCCGCTGGGCAAACATCGGGTTGGTCGACAGCCCCCCGCCGACCCAGAGGTCGAAGCCGGGCCCGAGCTCTGGGTGGACGACCCCCACGAAGGAGATGTCGTTGGCCTCGTGGGCGATGTCGAGGCTCGCCGAGCCGGAGATGGCCGTCTTGAACTTGCGCGGGAGGTTGGAGAACGCCGGAGAGCCGATGTAGGTGTCGCGGATGTGCTCGAGCGCCGGCGTCCCGTCGATGATCTCGTCCGCGGCAATGCCCGCGACCGGCGAGCCGAGGATGACGCGCGGGGTGTCGCCGCACGCCTCCGTGGTCATCAGCCCCACGCCCTCGAGGCGCTCCCAGATCTGGGGGACGTCCTCGATCCGGATCCAGTGCAGCTGGATGTTCTGCCGGTCGGTGATGTCGGCCGTGCCCCGGCCGAAGTCCACGCTGATCCCGGCGATCGTGCGCAGCTGCTCCCCGGACAGGGCCCCGCCGTCGCTGCGGATCCGCAGCATGAAGTACTCGTCGTCGAGCAGGCTCGGGTCGAGGGTTGCGGTCTTGCCGCCGTCGATGCCGGGCTTGCGCTGGGTGTAGAGCCCCCACCAGCGCATCCGGCCGCGCAGATCGTCGCCGGCGATGCTCGTGAAGCCGTGCCGGGAGTAGTCGTCGATGATCCGCTGCCGGACGTTGAGACCGTCGTCGTCCTGCTTGACCGCCTCGTTGTGGTTCAACGGCGTCCGGTCGCCGTCCGCCCAGGCGCCGGTCGCCTTACCGGCCTGCCGGCCGGGGCGAGCGGCGGGGCGGGCGGCGGGAGGAGCGGCGGGCACGGAGGCGGGATCGGCTTCGACACGGGAGGACGTGGTGGACACGACGCCGAGTCTGCGGGCCGCGGCAGGCCGCTCGCATAACTGTCCATTATGTGAACTGACATGTCGCGTTATGACAAACGGCGACCGCGCGAGGCCCGAGGGTCATGACACATCTGTCGGCAGGACTACTCGCGGGAGAGGTCCACGACCGTCATGCCGACCGTGCCGGCCGGGGCGCCGAGGTCGGCGAGGGCCTGACCTGCCTGGGCCAGCCCGACGACGCGGCCGACGAGGCGCTCCGGCTGCAGTCGCCCCGCGGTGATGAGGTCGAGCATGGGCGGGTACTCGTGCGCCGCCATCCCGTGCGAGCCGTGGATCTCCAGCTCGTGCGCGAGAACGATGTCCATCGGGATGGGCGGCGTCGCGGCCGCGCCGAAGAGCAGGCCGACCTGCACGTGCCGACCGCGCCGGCGAAGGGAGCGCACCGAGCCGATGGAGGTGGGAGCGGACCCGGCGGCGTCGAGCGACACGTGGGCGCCTCCCCCGGTGAGCCCCTGGACGGCGCGGCCGACCTCGTCGGGGTCCATCTCCGACCCGTCGACGACCGCCTGCGCCCCGAGCTCGCGGGCGCGCACCAGGGCCGCCCCCGACACGTCGACGGCCACGACCCGAGCCCCGAGGGCGACGCCGATCAGCACCGCCGACAGGCCCACTCCCCCGCATCCGTGGACGGCGAGCCAGTCGCCGCCGCGGAGGCGGCCGCGGGCCGCCAAGGCGCGGTATGCCGTGGCGAAGCGGCACCCGAGCGAGGCCGCGGTCACGAAGTCAACTGACGGGGGGAGGGCCACGAGGTTGACGTCGGCGGCGTGGATGACGACCCGGTCGGCGAACGACCCGGGGCCGGTGAATCCCGGCTGGGTCTGGTCCGGACAGACCTGCGCCTGCCCGGCGAGGCAGTACTCGCACACCCCGCACCCGCAGACGAACGGGACGGTCACCCGGTCCCCGGCCCGCCACCGGGTCACTCCCGCGCCGACCTCGGCGACGGCCCCCGCCAGCTCGTGGCCGGGGACGTGCGGCAAGGCCACCGGGTCGTGACCCTGCCAGGCGTGCCAGTCGGACCGGCATACCCCGCTCGCCCCGACCGCGATGACGACGCCGTCGTCCGGGCACACCGGGTCCGGGATGTCGCCCAACGTGGGCAGCACCCCGTATGCCGGGTAGCTCACGGCTCGCACGGCTCGTCAGGAACCCTCGTCGTCGAGCTCGTCCAGCTCGTCCAGCTCCCGGTAGTCGCCCGGCACGTCGACCACGTCGGTGGTGGGTCGGTATCCGGGGTCGAGACGGACGAGGTCCCATTCGTTGATCCACGCGCGAACGTGCTGGCGCATCCTCGTCGCGCCGAGCCGCTCAAGGCCCTCGACGTCCGGGGGCTCCCAGCCGTAGGCGCCCGCGTGCAACCGGCGCAGGGTGCGGTAGGCGCGGTCCAGCTCTGCCTCGTCGGGTGGCACCAGGGACAGGAGGTCCCGCTCGATGTGCTCCATGCCCACTTCTGCGAGGGCGGCCATCTCGGCGTACTCGTCGGTCTGCCGGTCCCGCAGCCGGCCGGGCAGGATATCCCGGTCGTTCTTGCCGGACAGGACCGCTGCCTCGAAGTCGTCGGTCATCGCTGCGACGACGACGAGGGGTTCCGCACCGCCCTCGTTGCCCGGCTCGCCGTCGAGCCACCGTGCCAGCTCGGCGTAGGACCGGCCTCTCTGCAGCAGCGAGTACCGGCCGATCAGCTCGACCTCGTCGAGGAGGACCACCCAGCCGGTGCGCCCCCCTGCGCGCAGGAGACGAGGGAGGAACCGGAGCCGCTGGCGGGCCAGGTCGCGGGCCTTGACCGGGGAGAAGGTGAACGTCTTGGCCTCGCCGACGGCCTTCAGCTGGCGGCGCAGGTTAGGCACGGGGAGAGGGTCGCCGGACCAGAACCGGACGATGGTGTCGAGGAACTCCTCGTCGGCGCCGGGCGCGTCGCCGCTCAGTCGGTGGTGCAGCAGGAGGGTCGCATCGAACCGTTCGTTCATGTCCCGGCCGGGTCCGCGCAGCCACCGGAGCAGCTCGGCGTAGCCGGAGCTGTCCGGGTCCAGGGCTGCGGCAGCCTCAGCGACGACGTCGCGGGCGCCGTCGGGGGCGACTGCGGACTCCACGGCAGCACGGAGCACTTTCGCGGGGTCGTGCAGCGGGGTCTCCTTGCTGATCACGACGGTGCTGACCACGAAGCCGGCCGAGGTCGCGAGGTGGCCGAGATGGGTGAGCAGGTGGCTCTTGCCCTCCCCGAATCCCGCGCCGAGCAGCATCGACGCGCGACCGTGCCGACCGTGTCGCGGGTCGTCGATGTCCTCGAGCAACCCGGTGAACCGGTCCTCGATGTCACCCTGGCCCGAGCCCAGGGCGAGAACGGCGTCGGCGTTGGGCACTCCGCTGCGCAGTGCCTCGACCGCCCGCCGTCGGGCCAGGCGGTCGTCGTCCGGCCGGTGTTCGGGGCTCATCGCACGGCCTCCAGCCGCACGTCGAGACGGACCAGGGAGGCGAACGGGTTCGCCCTGCGCCGATCGCGCACCTCGTCGGCGACCCTGAGCTGGAGAGCGGAATAGGAGGGCAGGCCGCGCTTGTCGTCGCTGACCAGGTCCGGTGGCACCACCGCCAGGACCAGCATGCCGACCAGATCGTCCGTCGCGTCGATCAGCTGGCGCAGCAGCTCGTAGGCGTCGAGGACCGCCGCCTTGCTGTAGTAGATGCCATGACGCTCGGGCAGCGCCGGGCGGCGAGCCTCGGCGAGCCGGGTCAGGTCGAGGTGCAGGACCAGTCCCCCGTAGCCGGCGCGCAGCAGGAGGCGCCCGACGGAGCTGAGCAGTGTCCTGGCGTTGTGCCGACCGACCCGCGCGTAGATCATCGCCTCGCGCAGCTCACGCAGCCCGACGGGTTCGCCGGTGAGCCAGCCCAGGACGACGTTGGCCTCGGCTGGGTCCACGTCGTTGCTGGCCAGGCGGGCCTGGGCCAGTCGCAGCAGGGCCCGGCGCAGCTCGCGCGGCAGGCTGGTGTCGGAGAGGAGGGTGTGCTCGAGCTGCCGCCGCACGCTGCGGTAGAGCTCGCGTGGGTCCAGGTCGTGGTGCTCTGCCACTTCGGCCACGCTCAGCCTCCCCGGGGCTGCAGGGAGAGCGATGTCGTCGTAGGCAGTGGCCACGACAGCCGCCGCGACGGCGTCCCAGTCGATCTGTCGAGCGACGGCAAAGAAGACCTGGTCGACCATGTGCACCTTGGTCGTCTCGGCGGACAAGCCCACTACCAGGCAGTTCTGCCGGTCCGCAACGCCACGCAGGGAGCCCTCGAAACGGTCCGCGACGTCCGCGTCTCCGGTCACCACCAGCTTCACCGACCCTCCGCCGGCCGGTAGGTAGGAGGCCAGGTACTCCTGTCCCAGAAAGGTCGCGTAGGCATCTGAGCTCATCACCCCACCTCCGAGCACCGCGCCCGGCGACCCGAGCCGGGCGGTCATCGGCCCTCTGCGAAGGAGATGCCCCAGTAGAGCTGCTGCTGCCCGGTGTGGGCCACGGTAGCGAGGGTGCCGGAGCCTCGGGTCCCCGAGCTGGCGTGCCAGCGCAGTGTCCGGTCGGACTTCGTCGTCGTCACGCCGCTGGAGTCCAGCAGGTAGAGGTCGCGGGCGAACTCCGGGCGGGTGTAGTCGCGCTGCTGGCCGGGCAGCAGCGTCAACACCTGCCACACGTCGACCAGGCGCACGACCGCACCGTCGCGGTGCTGCTGCTGGGAGCGCACCAGGTCGTAACCGCGCGCGAGGCTGTCCAGGAACGGCTCAGGCCTGAACCGCGGTGGCCGTGCCTGGGTTGCGGCGAGCAGCCTCACCAGGACCGATGGGCGCAGCCGCTTCTCGCGACGCCGGTCGATCTCGACCGCCGCGTCGCTGGGAAGGACCTTGATCAGCGACGGGTAGCAGAGCAGCCGCTCGTCTGCCTCGAACATCGCCACGTCCTGTGCGGCGGCGGTCTCCAGCAGCTCCTGGGCGTAGGAGCCGGAGGCAAGGTGCTCCTGCTCGTCGAAGCCGAACGAGGCCGCGGTGCCTTCCGTGACTCGCACGGCATCCTCGGCTCGAACGGCCGCCGCGTCCAGGGCCCGCCGCAGGTCACGCAGCTGTCCGCGAGCGGCGCCGGTCTTGGCCTTCTTCAGCTCGAGCGTCACAGCCGCCGTCGCCTTCAGAGCCGCGTCGATCCGCTCCTCCGTCGCCGCCAGTGCCGCCTCGAGCCCACCATCTGCCACCACCACCATCGACCTCTCCCGCCTCGTGACATCGTGCAAGGGGGGAGGCTACCCGACCCGCGGCACGCCATCCCTCCCGCTCCCCCGAGACGGCGGTCACCCGGCGGCAGACGGCACCGTTTCTCGGGCACAGGGTTGCGGCCGCCTCGGGGCGCACATCGCCGGTGCCGCGACGTCAGGCCAGGGCGATGAGGTCCAGGTAGTCGGGGCCCCAGAGGTCCTCGACGCCGTCGGGCAGCAGGAGGATGCGTTCCGGCTTCAGCGCCGTCACGGCGCCCTCGTCGTGGGTGACGAGCACGACCGCGCCCTTGTAGGTCTTCAGCGCGCCGAGGATCTCGGCCCGAGAGGCGGGGTCGAGGTTGTTCGTCGGCTCGTCGAGGAGCAGGACGTTGGCCGCGGAGACGACGAGCATCGCCAGTGAGAGCCGTGTCTTCTCGCCACCGGACAGCACCCGCGCCGGCTTGTCGACGTCGTCGCCGGAGAAGAGGAACGAGCCGAGAGTCTTGCGGACGTCGGTCTCGCCGAGCTCGGGAGCGGCGGTCTTCATGTTCTGCAGGACGGTCCGGTCGATGTCGAGGTTCTCGTGCTCCTGCGCGTAGTAGCCGAGCTTCAGCCCGTGTCCCGCCTCGACCACACCGGTGTCGGGGGCGTCGACGCCGGCGAGCATCCGCAGCAGCGTCGTCTTGCCGGCGCCGTTGAGGCCGAGGACGACGACCCGCGAGCCGCGGTCGATGGCGAGGTCGACGTCGGTGAATACCTCGAGCGACCCGTAGGAGCGGGAGAGACCGCGCGCCCGCAACGGGGTCTTGCCGCACGGCGCGGGCTCCGGGAAGCGGAGCTTGGCCACCCGGTCCTGCACCCGCTCGCCCTCGATCCCGGCGAGCAGCCGCTCGGCGCGGCGGGCCATGTTCTGGGCCGCCACCGCCTTGGTGGCCTTGGCGCGCATCTTGTCGGCCTGGGCCATGAGGACGCCGGCCTTCTTCTCGGCGTTCTGGCGCTCGCGCCTGCGGCGCCGCTCGTCGGTCTCCCGCTGGAGCAGGTAGGGCTTCCAGGCGATGTTGTAGATGTCCAGCTCGGCGCGGTTGGCGTCGAGGTGGAAGACCCGGTTGACGACGGTGTCGAGCATCTCGACGTCGTGGCTGATGATGACCAGGCCGCCCTTGTAGGACTTGAGGTAGTCGCGCAGCCAGAGGATGGAGTCGGCGTCGAGGTGGTTCGTGGGCTCGTCGAGAAGAAGGGTCTGCGCCCCGGAGAAGAGGATCCGGGACAGCTCGACGCGGCGGCGCTGTCCACCCGAGAGGGTGCGCAGCGGCTGGCCGAGGATCCGCTCCTCGAGCGAGAGCGCCGAGGCGATGGCGGCGGCCTCGGACTCCGCGGCATACCCACCCTGGGCGGTGAACTCGTCGTCGAGCCGCGAGTAGCGCCGCATGGCCTTCTCGTGGACCGCCTCGTCCTCCGAGGCCATCAGCTTCTCGGTCTCGCGCAGGTTGTTCAGGATCGTGTCGAGGCCCCGGGCCGAGAGGATCCGGTCGCGGGCGAGCACCTCGAGGTCACCGGTGCGGGGGTCCTGGGGCAGGTAGCCCACCTCACCGGATGACGTCACCTGGCCGGCGGCAGCCTGACTCTCGCCGGCGAGGACCTTGGTCAGCGTGGTCTTGCCCGCCCCGTTGCGTCCGACGAGCCCGACCCGGTCACCCTCGGCGATCCGGAAGGTGGCCTGGTCCAGCAAGAGGCGGGACCCAGCGCGCAGCTCGATCCCGGTGGCGGTAATCACGGCAGTTCCTTCGTTGTCGTCTGCCGCAGGTCGTCAGGCTGAGGCGTTGCCCTCCCATTTTGCCAGGGTTGGGCCGCTGGTCCGAACGGGTTGTCGCCAGCGGCCATGGGGACCGGCCACGAGGGGGTATGCCGTGCCTCACCCTGAGAGCTCGTCCGGGACCTTCAGGCCGTCCCGTTCGTCGTCCCACGCGACGGCACTGATCCGCCACCCCTGTGACGTCCGGATGAGCTGCATCGACTTCATGCCGCGGCCGGCGAACCGCACCCCGTCCTGGACGCCCTCCTTGGCGTAGCTACCGAAGTGATGGGCGATGCCTCCGAAGATCTCGGTGCGTCCGCCGACGGCCCACTCGGTGAAGTCGACCAAGGAGCCTTCGGCGAGCAAGGCTTGGCGCGGCGCGATGAACTCCTCCACTCCGTACACGGCCGGCTCCGTCCCGCAGGTGCGGACGACGACGGCGTGCGGCAGGAACATTCCGCGGAGCTCGCTCAGCAGTGCGGGGCCGTCTGGACCGGAGCGAAACGCGGCAAAGAAGGTCTCGACGAGGCGAGCAACCGCCTCCTGGTCGTCCCCGCTGCCGCTGCTCGCCTGGGCCACGCCGACCGGGGTGTCGCTGCTGCTCATAGCTGCCCACCCTATCGACGCCCGCTGCTGTGACAGCCCCGTGGGCAGCGAAACGCAGCCGGCGGTCGGGGTTCACGTTGACGAGCCGGCCGGGGCGCTCGGGTAGCCTCGCTCAGCGTGACCCGACCCCCTGTGACCGTGCGTCCGATCTCCCCCGAGGAGCATCTGGCCTTCGTTGAGTCGCGGTCCGGCAGCTTCCTGCAGACCCCGGCGTGGGGGGAGCTCAAGAACGACTGGGAGAGCGAGTCCCTCGGCTGGTTCGCGGGCGAGGAGATGATCGGCGCCGGCCTGGTCCTCTACCGACAGCTGCCGCGGCTCAAGCGCTACCTCGCCTACCTGCCCGAAGGGCCGGTGACGGACTGGCAGGGCCCGGACGCGCTGGGGGTGCTGCCGACCCTTCGCAACCACGTGCGCGGGCGGGGAGCCTTCGCCCTGAGGATCGGCCCCACGGTCCCGGTATGCCGGTGGCAGGCACCCACGGTCAAGGCGGCGATCGCCGACGAGTCGGTGGCCTCCCTCGGCGCGGTCGCCCCCGACGTCACGGAGGACGGTGGCGTGCGGCTGCGAGCCCTGCTGGACCGGCTCGGGTTCACCCACCTGGCGGCGGAGGACGGCTTCTCGGCCGGGCAGCCGCAGTTCGTCTTCCAGCTGCCGCTCGCCGGCCGCAGCGAGGACGACCTGCTCCAGGGGATGAACCAGCTGTGGCGGCGCAACATCAAGAAGGCGGCCAAGCTCGGGGTCGAGGTGTCCCGGGCCGGCGTCGACGAGCTGCCGCTCTTCCACGAGATCTACCTCGAGACGGCGGTTCGCGACCACTTCATCCCTCGCCCCCTTGCCTACTTCCAGCGGATGTTCGAGCGGCTGCTGGCCGAGGACGCCGACCGGATCCGGCTCTACCTCGCGCGTCACGAGGGTGACGTGGTGGCCGCCACGACGTGGGTGCGGGTGGGCGGCCATACCTGGTACTCCTACGGCGCGTCGACGGCGCACAAGCGTGAGGTGCAGGGGTCGACCGCCATCCAGTGGCAGATGATGCGCGACGCGCTGGCCGCCGGCGCCACGGTGTACGACCTGCGAGGTATCACCGACACGGTGGAGGGGGACGACCCGCACATCGGCCTGATCCGGTTCAAGGTCGGCACCGGCGGTGAGGCCGTCGAGTACGTCGGCGAGTGGGACCTCCCGCTCAACCGCCTGATCTACCGCGCCTTCGACCTCTACCTGAGACGCCGGGGCTGACATGGCGCTGGTGCTCCATGTCAACGGGCCGCGCTGGCGGCAGCACCTGGCCGCCATGGTCGCCCAGGACACGGGCATCGTCCCGGTCGCCAAGGGCAACGGCTACGGCTTCGGTCTCGAGCTGCTCGTCGCCGAGTGCGCTCGTCTGCACAGCTCCGCGGGGGTCGGCATGCTCGCCGTCGGCACGTATGCCGAGGCACCGGTCGCGCTGGAAGGGTTCCCCGGCGATGTGCTCGTGATGGAGCCCTACCGCGAACGGCTTCATGGCGGGCTGGAGCACCTCGGTGCCCCCGCTCTGGTCCACACGGTCGCGTCGGCCGCCGACCTGGCCGCGTTGGCGGGACGAGCGACCCGGCCCCGGGTGGTCCTCGAGGGCCTGACGTCGATGAACCGGCATGGCATGTCGCCGGCCGACCTTCGGCAGTGTGCCGAGGCCTCCGCCGACGTGGACGTCGTCGGCGCCACCCTGCACCTCCCGCTCGGCGAGGGCCATCTCCACGAGGTGGACCGGTGGCTCACGAGCGCCGACCTCACCACCTGGTTCGTCTCGCACCTCAGCGACGGCGAGCTGCGCACGCTTCGCGAGAGCCACCCCGGCACGACCTTCCGCCCGCGTGTCGGGACACGCCTGTGGCTCGGGGATCCCGGGGCGCTCAGCGTGCGAGCGCAGGTCCTCGACGTGCGGCCCGTCAGCGGCGGCGACCACGCGGGCTACCGCCAGCGCCGCCTGAAGGAGGGCTACCTCGTGGTCGTCAGCGGCGGCACCGCCCACGGGGTGGCGATGGAGGCGCCGACCGCCGCCTCGACGCCTCGGCAGCGCGCCATCGCCGTCGCGGAAGGAGTGCTCGAGGCGGCCGGGCGGGTCCGCTCACCCTTCACCATCGACGGGCACGGCACGCGGTTCGTCGAGCCGCCGCACATGCAGGTGAGCCTGCTCACCGTGCCCAAGGGTGTCGCTCCTCCGGAGGTGGGCGACGAGATCGAGGTGCGGGTCCGGCATACGACCCTGCACGCCGACGCGGTCATCGTCTCCTGACCGCCATCTGCGACGGCGGTGACGCCACCAGGCGCCGACTAGGGTTGACGGCGTAGCTCTGGGTAGGTGTGGCCCAGTCCCGCGGGCGTTCCGCCCCGCCGAATCAGGAGGCCGATGTGACCTTCAACGAGAACGTCCAGCTCGACACGTCGCAGGTGAGCGGCGGTGGGGGTGGCGGCCGCGGCGGTGGGTTCCCCGGGGGCATGCAGGTCGGCGGCGGCATCGGTGGCCTCATCCTGCTGGTCCTCACCTTCGTCTTCGGCGGCAACGTCCTCGGCAGCTCGCAGACCAGCGACCCCGGCGTCCAGCAACCTGGCCAGAGCAGCCCGTTGAACCCGGCGCAGGTCGGCGCGGGCGGAAGCCAGTCCTCCGCGAGCTTCGCGCAGTGCAGGACGGGGGCGGACGCCAACAAGAACGACGAGTGTCTCGTCATCGCGACGGTGAACAGCGTCCAGGCCTACTGGGCGCAGACGCTGCCGCAGTACGGCAAGAGGTACCCGATAGCGAACACGGTCCTCTACTCCGGGCAGACGCAGTCGCGGTGCGGCACCGCCTCCAACCAGGTCGGGCCGTTCTACTGCCCGCTCGACAAGCTCGTCTACATCGACGCGAGCTTCTTCCAGGAGCTGGCGACCCGGTTCGGCGCGGGCAGCGGGCAGCTGGCCAAGGAGTACGTCATCGCCCACGAGTACGGGCACCACGTCCAGGACGTCCTCGGGCTGCTCGGCCAGGCGCAGCGCGACCCGCAGGGGCCGGAGTCGGGGTCGGTGCGCCTCGAGCTGATGGCCGACTGCCTCGCGGGCACCTGGGTCAAGCACGCCACGGAGACCAAGGACGCCAGCGGCACTCCCTACCTCAAGCCGATCACCAAGGCGGACATCAGCTCGGCCCTCTCTGCCGCATCGGCGGTGGGGGACGACCGGATCCAGAAGGCGACCCAGGGGCGGGTCACGCCGGAGACCTGGACCCACGGCTCCAGCGCAGCGCGACAGAGGTGGTTCACGACGGGCTACACCAGCGGCGACCTCAACCAGTGCAACACCTTCGGGGTCGCCAACCCCGAGTGATCTCGCCGGACATCGACCGGCATCCTCAGGAGCTGGCGATCTCGAGGTGGGTGCGTTCACGGGTGCGGTGGAGCCAGGTGCCCGTCATCACCGTTGCTGCGGAGACACTGCGATGAGGGCGGTGTAGCCGACGCTGGCGATCGCTGCGGCGCCGATGGCGATCGACGCGGTGTGGGGCGCGCTGCTGGCCATCTCGCCGGCGTCGAAGGCGCGTCGGCGGGGGCGGTCAGGGGCGTCAGCCTGACCTCGGTTGTTCCGCGACAGTCACCACAGCCAACGGATGAGTCGGGCAGTGTGGCCCCGCGTCACACCGGGTCACGTGACACTGGGTCCGTGTTGAACGAGCCGCGCCTGCGCAACATAGCCGAGGATCTGACGCAGGTCGAGGGGATCGTCGGGGTGGTGCTCGGCGGAAGCCGAGCCCGTGGCGACCACACGCCAGACTCTGACGTTGACCTTGGGCTCTACTACCGACCCCCCTTGGATCTGCCCGAGCTGCGCAACCTGGCTCGACGGCTCGCCGGTCCGAGGGCGACCTTGACTGTGCCCGGCGGCTGGGGGCCGTGGGTGAACGGGGGCGGCTGGCTGCGTGTCGACGACACCTCAGTCGACTGGCTCTACCGCGACCTGGACCGGGTGCACGAGTGCTGGGCAGCAGCCCGCAGCGGCCGTTACACCTTCCACGCGCAGGCAGGGCACCCGCTTGGAGTCCCGGACTTCGCCTACCCAGGCGAGCTCGCCCTCGGGGTCGTGCTTGCCGACCCCACCGGCGAGCTCGACGGCCTTCAACACAGGACTCGCCGGTTCCCTTCAGCGCTCGGTAAGGCGCTGATCGCGGGTCTGTGGGAGGCCGACTTCATGCTGCAGATCGCGGAGAAGGCCGTCGCCCGCGCCGACACCGCCTACGTCGCAGGATGCCTGTTCCGGGCCGTGTTGCTCTGCGCGCACGCGCTGCACGGGCACGCCGGCCGCTGGCTGATCAACGAGAAGGGCGCCGTCGCAGCCACCGGACGCCTCCCGGGAGCGCCCGACGACTTCGCTGAACGGGCACACCACGTCCTCACGGTGCTGGGCCGGGAACCTGGCCACCTCACCGCCGCGCTCCGGCTGGCCAGTGAGCTGCTCGACGACACGCGGCAGACGTGCCAACTCCTGCAGTAGCAGGGCGGTGCCTTCGGAACTCGAGTGGCCAAGCCGGCACCACTGCGCGGCCTGGCAGACCGCGGTCGGGACGTCGCCCCGGCAAGCCCAGGGCGAGCTACCGGGACACCTGCCGCAAGGGGAACGGTCTGCGGGACGGCTCGACGGCCACCGTTGCATCCTCGTGAAGCGGCTGGTCGTGGCGGTTCGACGCTGTGGGTCCTCGCAAGCGGCGTAGAGAGCTGTTGACTGCCGGGCCGGCGGTGAATCGGCTCGAGAGTTCAGAAGCATCCGGCCACATGGTTCGACATAGCACGAATCGTGGATGCGAGGATGTGTCCATGGACACGGACCTCGTTGATGCGCTCAAGGCCCTCGGCAACCCCACGCGCCTGCAGATCATGGAGTGGCTGCGCACCCCTGAGGAGTCCTTCGGCGAGTACGCGCCCATCGCTGACCGCGCCGAGGTGGGCGTATGCGTGACACATCTGGCCGCCAAGACCGGCCTAGCCCAGTCGACAATCTCTAGCTACATGTCCTCACTCGAACGCGTGGGCCTCGTGCGCTCGACCCGGGTCGGCAAGTGGACCCACTACCGGCGCAACGACGCGCAGGTCGACGACCTGCTCGGGCAGATCAAGAACCACATCTGACCTACATATCGCTAAATGTAGATACGATGATCCCATGTCTACGCCATCGTCGGCTGCGCTCGTGCGCAACGCCCTGATAGTCCACGCCCACCCCGAGCCGGATTCGTATTCCTCCGCGCAGGCGGCCGCCGTGGCCGAAGAGCTCCGATCCGAAGGTGTTGACGTCCGCTCGATCGACCTCTATGCCGAGGGCTGGGACCCGGTGCTTGCTCGTGAGCAGTTCCCGGACGGTCCGGTCTACTTCAAGCCCCAGGCCGAGCAGATGCGCGCCGTGGCCGCCGGGACCCTCACCGACCCGGTCAAGACCCACCTCGAGCAGCTGCAGCAGGCCGACCTGCTCGTGCTGTCGTTCCCGCTGTGGTGGTTCTCGATGCCGGCCGTCATGAAGGGATGGATCGACCGCGTCTTCGTCATGGGCGCCACCTTCGGCGGAGAACACGGGATCTTCACCGACGGCGGCATGAGCGACAAGAAGGCCATGCTGCTGCTGACCACCGGCGGCGCCCAGGCCAACTTCGCCGCCGACGCGCTCGACGGGTACGGCGACATGGACACCTTCCTGTTTCACATCCATCGCGGCATGCTCGAGTTTGTCGGTTACGACGTCCTGCCACCCGTCATCACCTACGGCCCAGTCCGTCTCGACGACGCCGACCGCGTCGCGGCCCTCGCCCACGTCCGAGCACAGATCGCCGCCGCGCTCCACGCCTGGCCACCCCCAAGCAGGGCCGGACCGAGATGCAGCGCGGAGGCCGGTGAAAAGCAGGGCCACCGATCCGCAGGTAGGAACACATAACCTCGTTCCGCAAGCCGACCCCCCTGCAGCACACCCAACCGGTTATCCCCCGGCGTGGTGTTCACGCTCAGCCCGGTGTGCTGTGAATCGCAGCGGTAACTGGCACCGATCTTGCAGCGTAACTTGGCCGGCCGGACTAAGGCTGTTGCCGCAAGAGGAACGACCAGCGGGACCGGGTGTTCCAGTGAGACCCGGCAACGGCCCGTCGCTGTCAAGCGGGTCGCCAGACGATCTCGTCCAGGGCCCGACGTTGCCGGTCGCCCGGCCGGCCGGGGACGTCGACAGCTTCCTTCGGCGGTGACACCCGACCGATCGCCGACATGGTGGTCACCTCCCAGTGCGCGGGCACGTCGAACTCCGCGGCGAGGCCCTGCCGGTCGAACGCCCGGAACTGCCGTACGGACAGCCCGAGCCCCTGCGCCTGCAACGTCATGTGAGCGACCGCTTGCCCGAGGTCGTACAGGGAGAACTCCGAGTACTCCCAGTCGCTGTCCTCGACGTAGCGGTGGGCAAGGTTCGCGACCAGCAGGCTCGCGGAGGGCGCCCACCTCGCCGAGCTCCCCGCGAGGTGGCGGACCAGCCGCTCGTGGGTGCCGGTCCCCCGGCGGCCGACGACGAAGGCCCAGGGCTGGGAGTTGCCAGCGGACGGCGCCCAGCGGGCCGCCTCGAGCAGCAGCGCGACTTCCGAGGGGTCGACGTCGTGCGACGCGTCGAACGTCGTGGGGCTCCACCGGGTCGCCAGTAGCGGGTGCAACCCCGACGCCGCCTCCTCTTGCATCAGCTCACCCTCGCACGACCGCCGCGGGCCGTCCCGGTGGCCGCTCCTGAGCGACGTCCCGATAGCCGTCCGTCCTACGGTGACATCGACACCACTCCCCCTCCAGCCTGTGAATCGCAGCGGTAACTGGCACGATCTTGCAGCGTAATCTGGCCGGCCGGACTAAGGCCGTTGCCGCAAGAGGAAGGGCTATCGGAACGGCGTCCAGTAGCGGGTCGGTTACCAGCCTGCTGAGCGCGGAGCTCGCTCAGCTGCCGAACCAGCAGTCGACCCTCGCTCGGCCTGCTCAGCACGGAGGTCGCTGAGCTGCAGAACCCGTCGAGGCTCGAGAGTCCGTCGTGGCTGAGCCGTCAGGCACCCCGAGCATCAGTGCCCGGTGTTGATCACGTTTGAAGGATGACGTCGCCGCGAATGCCCCCGCGGGCGAGGTGCCGGTGCGCTTGGACGGCGTCGTCGAGCTGGTAGCGGGCAGTCACGCGAGGACTGATGATGCCGACGTCGGCCAGCTTGACGAGGTCGGCCAGCGCGTGGGGGTTGCTGTGGACGCCGACGGTGGTGATCGTGATGTCACGCGCTGGGGCCGGGGCGTAGGGGTAGATGACGCCGCAGTACGTTCCGCCGTCACGGATGGCGGCAAGGGCAGGTGCCGAGAGGGACGCGGTATCGAACAGCGCGTCCGCGCCGCCGGGGACCTGGTCGTACACCTGGGTGGCCAGATCAAGGCCGCGGTCGAGGAAGACGCCGCCGCGAGCACCGATGAAGGCTTCGTCGGCGGGACTGGCGACGCCCAGGACACGCAGGCCGCGGTCGACGGCGAGCTCGAGGGCGAACCCGCCGACCGCCCCGGCAGCGCCCACGATCACCAGGGTGTCGCCGGCCATCAGCGGCAGCAGATCGAGCGCCTGGGCTGCAGTGAGTGCGTTGACCGGCAAGGCGGCCGCGGCGTCCGGATCGAGGTTCGCGGGAGCGGCGACGACCGCGGTACGGGGGACCGCGACGAAGTCCGCGTGGGTGCCGTTGAGGTCGCGTAGCCAGTCCGTCATTCCGACGACCGGCATGCCGAGGCTGACGTCGTCGACATCGGGACCGGTGCTGTGGACCCGGCCGTAGAAGTCCCACCCAAGGCGGTAGACGTCTCGACTTGCGATGACGGCGGCGAAGCCGCCGGCTCGGGCGATGAGGTCACCGGGGTGCACCGCCGTCGCCTCGACGCGCACCAGCACCTGCCCTGGCGCGGGCTCGGGGATGGGGACCTCGTCGAGGCGGAGCACCTCGGGACCGCCGTAGTGATCGAACTGGACGGCTCGCATGATCGGTTCTCCCTGACTAGTCTCTGTGGGAAGCGTTAAGCGCATAAGTGTTAGCCGGCTAACATTCATCGTCAAGGGGGCGGGATGGACTTCGAGCAAGCGGAGGCGCTGAACGGCTCGATCCGGTTGATCGCCATCAAGCACCGAGCGCTGGCGGCTGCAGCGCTGAGCCGACTGGGTCTGCACCCCGGACACGAGGCGGTCCTGCTGGCCCTGGATGCGCACGGTTCACAGACCCAGGCCCAACTCGCTCACCGGGCCGGCTGTGAACCACCCAGCATCACCGGCATGGTGCAGAAGCTGCAGGCCGCCGGGCTTCTTGACCGCCACCCCGAACCCGGCAACGCGCGGGCCATCCTCGTCGAACTCACCGACGCCGGTAAGGCGCTGATGCCCCAACTGAAGAGGGTCTGGGTCCAACTGGCATGCGACACCGTCGCGGCGGTACCTGCCGCAGATCTTCCGCACCTACGCGCCAGTCTGACAGCCCTGGTCCAGAGCCTTCAGAGCGCCAGACCGTGACGCGTCCTCCTAGATGGACAGCCGTCCCAATAACCGACCCCTCACCGACACGCTCCCCCGCCGGTGCGGCGTCCCACCGGCACACTCGGCCAACTCTGCCGTAAGACTCGTTCGGTGAACCGTCCCGATGACCAGGGGGCCAATCGGGACTGCTGCTCGGCGGTCTGGCGCGGTATGCGTCCGCGACACCGGCGAAGCCGAATGTGCCCGCTTGTTCCGTTCGTGGCTTGGGCACTGACCTCTCCGATCGTAGGTGACAGCCGCTGAACGCTCAGTCTGACGGTAACGCCGCTGCGCTACGACCCAGGTAAGTACAGGCACCCCGTCGGCCCGCCGGTCGGGGTCGTCGGCTGGGCAACCTCAACGATTCCATCCGGTCGTTCTGCCCACCTGGGATCGCCCTGCCGTGCCGGCTCTTCAGGAGCCGGGGTCCGGTTCGGGTTCGGGTTCGGGTTCGGTCAGCGTCACCCGGACAGCACGGCTCCGGCGCAGCGCCTCCTCCAGCACCGCTCGTTTCGGGTCCGGCAGGTCGTAGAGCTCGCGCCTCGGCAGGCCGACGACGGCCCGCAGCCCGGGCTCGCCAAGGACCTGCGCCACCAGCGCCTTGTCACCGCCCACGACCAGCGCGCGAGGTATGCCGGGTGCGCCCGTCCGCGGCGACTCGTCGCCGCCCAGAAGGATCCGCACGGCATGGCCGCTGACCGCCTCCACCAACGCGTCGGCCTGGTTGCCGCGCCGTCGGGCGAAACGCTGTTGGGACCAGCCGCCCGCGGCTGTCCGGGACTGGACGTGCCGAGTGCCCACCTTGGCTGCGGTGAGCCGGCCTGCGGAAGCCAGCCCCACGGCATACCCTCCCCGCCGGATGAGGATGATGCCGATCGGGTCGTGCGCGAAGTGCTCGACCCGCGCCACACAGCCGTCTCCCCCGGTCGCGGACACGACGACGGCGCCGTCCGTCTGCACGGAGGCGCCGTCGTGTCGTTTTCCGAAGCCGGCCAGCCAGCGCTCCAGCCGCTCGGGCGACACCTCGATGAGGCGAGTCGTCACCGGGCGACGGAAGCAGACCAGGCGGACCGCATCACAGGTTGAAGCCGAGGGCCCGCAGCTGCTCGCGACCGTCGTCGGTGATCTTGTCCGGCCCCCACGGCGGCATCCAGACCCAGTTGATCCGGAACCCGGTCACCAGGCCCTCGAGCGCCTGCTGGGTCTGGTCCTCGATGACGTCGGTGAGCGGGCAGGCTGCCGAGGTCAAGGTCATGTCGAGGATGGCCTGCGACTGGGAGTCGACGGTGATGCCGTAGACGAGGCCGAGGTCGACGACGTTGATGCCGAGCTCCGGGTCGACCACGTCGCGCATGGCCTCCTCGACGTCCGCGACGTTCGGCGGCGTGGTGGTGGTGGTCTCTG
>JAABUT010001433.1_pt1 | contig 27058 bp, 23 predicted proteins | sample 5559281 | NCBI WGS metagenome assembly JAABUT01 (sample SAMN10711880, study PRJNA513359) | rock metagenome | isolation source: Antarctica rocks | place: Antarctica: Victoria Land, Ricker Hills nord | collected 2016-01-04
ATAGAAGCACCAAACCCGTTTTAGCTATCGTTTTTGCGAGCATCTTTATTGGAACTTGGGTAGTGTCTCAGTTCAAATGTCAGCTCTCGACCCTACCCCGACAGTTGCAGCCTGATCAGACACGCCCGGAAGCCGACATTTGTGGAAGTCGTCGGCGTGATTCGGCAGGTGTTGAATTGATGCGCTACATGGCTTCGCACGCGACTTGCGTGTCTTGGGTGAAAATGGCAGAGGTCAGCCTATGGTCGAGCACAAGAAGCAGCATACCGTTCCACGCTGCTATCTCAACGCATGGGTCGATCCAGAAACGCCGCAGGGTCAATCGCCGTATGTCCATTTATTTGACCTTCATGGCGGCAATCCACGCCGCAAAAGTCCCGCGAAAATTCTTCGGATGCCCGACCTTTATACCATCTTTCGGGGTGGTGAGCGTGACTTGCGGATTGAACATACTTTCAGCCAATGGTAGGGAGATTTCGTCCGCGTACGGGGCATTTTTGAAGCCGGGAAACTCGGGACTGGTGACAACGCGGCGGACCTTTACGCCTTCGTCGGTGCCATGCTTGCCCGCCCGCCTCACCGTATCGACTTCATGAAGGATCAATGGGTGTCAATAGCTGATCGAATGCGGGAAGTGCGGGCAAATCACAATCCGGCAATCCCGCCGACCAGCTCTCTTTCAAGCGACGGCCCAAGCATGAGCTTGGCGCAGGTGCAGGAGATGGCGGAAAATCCGATGGGAACGTGGTTCCCTGACACTGTGGCAACTTACGTCGAGACGCTTTCAACGATGTTCGGGTGCGACGTGCTTGTAAACAAAACTCCCGATCACTCGTTTCTAACAAGCGACGCACCGGCTGTCATACATCACCGGCCAATCTCAGATCCGCGTCTTAGCCACATGCCGCGCGGTCTCGGGTCGCCCGGCTGCGAGATCACACTACCGCTGTCGCCACGCCTCGCGCTGCTTTTTCGGCACAAAACTCCCGGCGTTCATGCATTCATCGGTGCAGATTGGAAAACCGTCTTCGAGGTCAATCATCGAACGCTAACGGGGGCGCAAACAACCATCATCAGCGACAAGGCGGACATATTCTTTGTGCGCGCGATAACCCAACATATTGCAAAATACGATGCCGAACATTCTTCGCCTACGTGAACCCGGGCTAGCACTTCCGGCTCTGGCGTGTTGCTGAACCGGATATCCGGTTTTTCGTTGGGTCTGCCGGAAGCAGACAGGCCGCCTCCCACCAAAGGCAGACATCCAATCTGAGACACTGCCGGAACGCGTAGACGTTTGATCCGATGATGCTCTAGCTGTCCCGTCCGTCCGCATCCAGCCATGCCGTCACGACCATGTGCGGCAGGGTCAGCGCGGCGATGACGCGGAACATCGGCGCCAGCACGTCGGCCGCCGTGTCCTGGCCCAGCAGCGCCAGGCCGCCGATGCCGACGGCGCACACGGCGGCGGCCGGCAGGATGGTTGATGCCAGCCACCGTGCGGCGGCCCGCGGCGACCCGCCATGCCATGCGCCCAGCCGGAGAATGTGGCGAACTGCGTGGCCGGCGCCGAAGTAGATGCCGAAGGCCAGCAGTGGGGGCAGCAATACGAAGCCGGCGGCCATCGCCAGCCGCTCCATGACGCCGCGGCGTTCCCGCACTGCGGCCAGGACGACCAGGGCGAAGGCGGCGCACCAGATGGGCAGCAGCCAGGTCGCCGCGCCCAGGGCATCCTGCATGGCGGCGACCGGCGTCTCCGCCAGGGCGGCCAGCACGGGCGCTGCGTCCGCCGGGTGCAGCGCGGCCGGCAGCAGGACCGGCAGCGCGCCGTAGGTCAGCACGGACAGGGCGACCGGCACCCGGCGCGGCGCCAGCCCGTCCTCCACGTCGCCCAGGCCAAAGTGCAGCACCGAGGCGGCCAGGAACCCGGCCAGGGTCAGCGCCGGCGCCAGCATCCATGCCAGCCACACCAGCCCTGCCAGCGCCAGGTAGCCCAGGCCGAACGGCAGCCACCAGCCGCGGCCCAGGCGCGGCCGCAGCAACGGCCGGGCCACCAGGTGGTCGAAGGCGCCGTGCGGGAACCCTACCAGGACGATCCCGGCGAGCAGGACGCCCACCTGCGCCCCGATGCCGAAGCGTATCCCCGTCAGCGCCGCGGCGCAGAACCCGGCCATCAGCAGCGCCGCGAGGGCGGACTGCACCCGCATTGCCTTGGCCAAGCTGGGATGGGAGGATGCCAACTCTCTAACCCACGGCAGCCGGGCGCGGCCACTCCATCCCGCCGGCGGCCAGGCGCAGCGCCGCGCCGACCGTGGGCAGGAAAGGGATTGCGGCGGCGACGGCCACCAGGTCCGCCGGGCCGGCGGCGTCGTTCATGAATCGCACCAGCGACGCTGGCGGGCAGCGGGCGAACAGGGTGGTGAAGACGTGCGGCGCCAGGTGGGGATGGCGTTCCAGCAGGTGCAGCAGCACGCGGTCCATCATGCGGATCGCGCCGGGGCGCGGACGGGCCGGGCGGGGATGGCGACCGGCGTCCAGGTCGGCCACGATCTCGTCGCACCGGGCCTGGATGGCGCTGAAGGCGTAACCGGTGCTGGGCCGCGTGGCGCCGCCTGCCGTTCCGAGCGGCAGCAACCGGCGGCCGGGCCGCGGCTGGAACACGGGGTCCATCGGCAGCGCACCCTGTTCCTCGAACAGCACGTCGTAGCGGTTCACGCCGTAGCGCGCCGCCATGTAGGCGCGCAGCGCTCCCCGGTGGTCGGGCGGCTGGAAGCCTGGCGGGCTGAACCAGGTGTCCTCGACCAGCGCCTGAGTGGGGCTGCTGGGCAGGACGTAGGTGAAATGCGCTGCCCCCGCCGGTCCTCCGCCGGGTTGCGGGCAGCGGAAGTCCATCAGCGTGGCGACGCCGGGGTCAAACGCCGGGCGGTCTGTCCGTATCTCCTGCCCCAGGAAGCCCTGCGTCAGCCCGTGCCGTCCGATGCCCGGCGGAGGCCGGGTGTCGAAGGCGAAGCTGGCGCGCACTGTCTGATCCGGCAGGCGCAGCGTCGCCGCATCCTCGCCATCCCCGGCATCGGCGTGGACGCCCAAGCGAAGCTCGATGTGCGGTGCGGCGCGGATCATGTTCAGCGCCAGGCGGTAGAATGTGTCCGCCTGGATGGTTTCGTATCGCAGGCCCGGGGCGGCGAGCACGGCCTCACGCGACGTAGACACCACAGACCAGCGGTCCCATCGGCAGGTCACGGCCTCGGCGAAGGGGTGCGGGCGCAGCGCCCAGCCAGACCAGGTGCGGTCCCGGCAGTATTCCGTGCGCGGCTCCACCACCAGGACCCGCAGACCGGCGAAGCGCGGGGCGGCCAGGCGGACGGCCAGGCTCAGCCCGGCCAGGCCGGCGCCCAGGATTGCGATGTCGTACTCCGGACGGCTGCTCATGCCGGTACCCCTGGCAGGCCGCGCAGCGCCACATGGAGGGACAGGTCGTGCTGGGAGCCGCCGTGCGGCCTGCGTGAGATGCCGCCTGTCAGGGCACCGGCCAGCAGTGCCAGCCGCCGCCCGGGCGAGACGACGCAGCGCCCGGCATTCAGGTAGCCTGGCCCGCGCCGCAGGACTTGGAGGCCGATTTCTTCATATAGCCGGGCGGCGGCACGGATTGCTGGGCGCACCCGGGGCGGCAAGCAGCGGAGGCCCAGCTCACCACTGCGATAACGGTCGCTGGCCAGGGCCAGCAGGCGCTGCACCGCCGCAAAGACAGGTGCCGAAGCCTGCAGGATATCGGCTGGGCCGAAGCCTTGGGGCAGCCAGGATGCGGGGAGATACAGCCGGTCCTGCTGCGCGTCCTCCGCCACGTCGCGGGCGATGTTGGTCAACTGCATGGCGACGCCCAGATCAATTGCATGCGGCACGGCGGCCTGTAGCGCGTCCGGGCTACCCACGCCCAGCACGGCACACATCATCAGGCCGACGGTGCCGGCGGCGCCATAGGCGTAGCGCAGCAGGCCGGCCTCGTCCGTCATGCGGACGGTACCAAGGTCCTGCAGCACGGTGCCGACCAGCAGCGCCGCCGCTTGCGGATCGGCGCCCGTGCGGGCGTGGAGCGCCGCAAAGGCCGTGGCAAGCGGGGTATCGCCTTGCCCGGCCAGGAGCTGCTGGCGCAGGAGCGCGAGGCTGTCCCGGGCTGCTGCGTGATCGGGCGACTCGTCGGCTAGATCATCCACGGCACGGCAGAACGCATAGAGTTCAGCTGCGTCGTGCAGGATGGCCCGCGGCAGCAGCCGGCCCGCGAGCCGGAAGCTGCGGCCATGCCGGGCCAGGACCGCCAGGGGGACCGGGCCTGGATCATGCGCCAGGAGGCTGGTGGGTATGGGGGTCAACCCGACCTTCTGCTGGTTGGGACGGTCACGCACTAGTTGCAGCGGCGCCATGGTGCGCTCCGTCGGGAGTATCGCCGTTTTTCGGCTGGAAGGGATGGGCCACGCCCTGTACGGGGTCGCACTTGGTCACGCAAGCGTGATGGCAAATTGCGCGAAAGTAGCCCTGCCGGTTCGTTGCAAGCCCGCATGTTCCTATCGGCGGCGGGAGCCGCGGCAGGGGGGAGTTTGCCCGGCTGCTATGACAAGACTGGAACTCTACTCTGCCGCGCCCATCATGGCGATGGTGAACGAGAACGCGTTATAGATCAGGTTAAATTGCGGGACGGTCAGGTTCAGCATAACCGCGCTCCTTCAAGATTGCCGAAAAATAAATTTCGGGGACACAATGAGATAATCTGACAAACCTTTAGTAAGGTTCACCATTCTCAGACCCTTGCTTCGGACTCAACAAGCCGTAGCTGCGGCGGGTGGGGGAATATACAAGGCGCTAAGGTGTGCAGCGGCGTGAATTTAACCGAATGTCCCTGACCGCAAGCCAGCACGAGTGCGGGCTGGACGGTTGCAGCGGCCCAGGATGGTTGGCCCAGGAGTTAAGGTGCGGGCTGTATGCCTAGCGCCGCCGCCGCGGGTTACGCGCTGAGGGCCTGTTTGAGTAAGCTCCGGGTCGGCCCAGCGGTGCTTTTCCGTGCCGGGTGCGCTGGGACCTTGACCCGATGCAAAGGCATCGGGGCTGCGGCCCTTCCTGCCCGGCACGGAAAATCCCCTGCTGGACCTCGGCCGTTGCCCACTCGAACGGCCTTTGAGGCGGATGTGACGACGGTCACCTAATTTCCGCTGCCGACTGGCGTGAACAGGGCCTCCAGGTCGCCCTCCGTCAGTCCGAGCGTCGCGCCGGCGCCGGCGCCCAGGATGTTGTCGGACAGGGCCTGCTTGCGGGCCTTCAGTTCCTCCATCTTCTCCTCGATGGTGCCTTGGGTGATCAGGCGGTGGACGAAGACAGGCTTGTCCTGGCCGATGCGGTGGGCGCGGTCGGTCGCCTGGTCCTCGACCGCCGGGTTCCACCAGGGGTCGTAGTGGATGACGGTGTCTGCCGCCGTCAGGTTCAGGCCGACGCCGCCCGCCTTCAGCGAGATCAGGAACAGCGGCACCTCCCCGGCCTGGAACCGCCGCACCGGCGTCCGGCGGTCAGTGGTGTCGCCGGTCAGCAGCACGTAGGGCAGGCGCAGCTTGCCCAGCTCATTTTCGATCAGCGCCAGCATGGAGGTGAACTGCGAGAACAGCAGCACCCGCCGCCCGTCCTCGATCATCTGCGGCAGCATCTCCAGCAGCCGCTCCAGCTTGGCCGAGCCTGCCTTGGCCGCCTTCGCGGTTTGCAGCCGCAGCAGCCGCGGGTCGCAGCAGGCCTGGCGCAGCTTGAGCATCGCGTCGAGGATGATGATGCCTGAGCCGCCGATGCCGCGCTTCTCGATGGCTGCGCGCACCTTGGCGTGCATGGTCAGGCGTATGCCTTCATAAACCGCGCGCTGGGCGTCGGCCATCGCCACCTGCTCGGTGATCTCGGTCTTGGGCGGCAGGTCGGCGGCGACCTCCTCCTTGGTCCGGCGCAGCAGGAAGGGGGAGATGCGGCGGCGCAGGGTTTCGGCGCGTCCGGTGCTGCCCGATTTCTCGATCGGCGTGCGGTAGTTGCGGGCGAAGGCCTTTTGGTCGCCCAGGAAGCCCGGCATCAGGAAGTCGAACAGGGACCATAGCTCGCCCAGATGGTTCTCCAGCGGCGTGCCGGACAGGCATAGCCGCTGCCCGGCGCGCAGGGTGCGCGCCAGCCGGGACGTGGTGGCAAGCGGGTTCTTGATCGTCTGCGCCTCGTCCAGCAGCACGGCGCGCCATTCCTGTGCGGCCAGCACCTTGTGGTCCCGCGCCAGCAGCGGATAGGTGGTGATGACGAGGTCGTGCCCGGCGATGTCGGGGAACCGTGACGCGCGTTCGGGACCATGCAGCACCAGGGTGCGCAGCATCGGGGCGAAGCGCGCGGCCTCCATCTGCCAGTTCGGCACGAGGCTTGTGGGGCAGACGACCAGCGCCGGGCGGTCCAGACGGCCCGCCGCGTGCTCGACGGCGATGTGCGCCAGGGCCTGCACGGTTTTGCCCAGCCCCATGTCGTCGGCCAGGATGCCGCCCAGCCCGGCGGCGCCCAGGAATTGCAGCCAGGCCAGCCCGGCGGCCTGGTAGGGACGTAGCGTCGCGCCGAAGCCGGCCGGTGTTGTGCAGGGGGCGATGCCGCCGTGCTCGCGCAGGCCGCGGCCGAGGGCGCGCACGGCGTCGCCGCCGGACCAGGCAAGCCCGGCGTTCGCAGCTGCGGATTCGAGCAGCGCCAGGTCGGCGGCGTTGCGCTTGGACAGGCGCAGCGTGCCCTCCGGCCCTGGCTCGGCGCCGGACAGCAGCTCCAGCAGCGGGGCCAGGATCGGCTGCAGCTTGCTGAACGGCACTGCCAGCAGGCGGCCGTCCGGAAGCGGCAGCAACAGCGGCGCACCCGGGTCGTCGTCGTCCGGGTCGGCCTGCGCCAGGGTTCCCAGCGCCATGGCCGCCCCGACCGTTCCGATCAGCTCCAGCATCGCGGGCACCAGGCTGATCCGCTCGCCGTCCACCATCACGCCGAGGTCGAGGTCGAACCAATCAATGCCCGAGCCTTCCTCGATGCGGACCAGCACGTCGCCGGTGGCCTGGGCGATGCGGACGGGGAAATCGGGGTCCACCTCGACCGCCCAGCCCTCCTGCTGCAGCGCGGGCACGTCGTCGAGCATGACGTCAACCCAGGCGTCGGGATCGGGGTCCAGCAGCATCAGGTCGGCGGCGTTGGGGTGGTTGAACGGCAGGTAGCGCATGTGGCCGACGCGGCTGAAGCCCAGGCGGCGCAGGCGGGTGGCGGCCAACTGCTCGCCCACGGGATCGCGCACCACCTGCACCAGGCGCCCGTCGCGCACCATGACGTCTTGGGGGGAGTCGGCGGGCATGTCCAGGTCGCCATAGCGCCAGCTCAGCCGGGCCAGCGGCACGCGGAGCGGCTCGTCCGATACGCGGCCCAGCATTGCCTGGCGTCCGAGCGCCGCCAGGTTCGCGCGGGCATAGGATTCCTGCGGGGAGGGAGGCAGGTGGGTGGCCAGCAGGCGCAGATGGGGCTGGAATGGCGCGTGCAGCCGCTCAGGCGGCGCCAGCGGCGCCGGTTGCGGCAGCGGCTGCTGCGGTGCGCGGCGGGCGATTTCCGTTGCCACCCGGCCGGCGACCGCGGGAGCCAGCGCCGGGGCGGACAGCATGGCCTGCACGATCCGGTCCGGCAGGCCTGTCTGCACCGGGCCGACGGCGCCAGTCCTGGGGTCGGCATACCAGGGGGTGCCGATCATCAGCGGCTGCAGCGGCGGCGGCAGGTCGAGGTGCGGGCGCTGGCTGCCGTCCTGCGCGAGGTTCCAGGCGATGCTGCCGGGGATTGGCGTCCCCTCGTGCAGGGCCGGGCCGTCCCAGGATGCCCAGCGGCCCCGGCCGGTGCCGATGATCGCGCGCAGGGTGTCGGCAAAGCCCGCGCCGGTGCCGTTCACGGCGAACATGCGCAGGATGGCGCGGTCGGACGGCCGGATGAAGCGCGGCTGCTGCGAGCTGTGCGGCTGGTGGTGGTAGTGGCGGCCCGGCCCGGACATGCTGCCGTCGCGGCGCAATTCGACGGTTTCCAGGACCAGGCTCGGCACGGGGCTGTGGGGCGGGCGGCCGAGCACATAGATCAGGCGCTTGCGGACGTTGGGCGGATAGTCCTCGGTGTCCTCGGCCTGGGCGGCTTGCAGGGTGCGCAGCCATGCCTCGACCTCATTTGGCAGCGGGGCCGGGGGGGCCTGCGGCATCATGCGCCGGTTGTCATTTTGCCCGTCCATGTCCACTCCGGCTTGAAATCCACATAAGGATAACCTGGCTGCTACAGGAAGGGGAGGCAGGGAGGGCATCTCCTGGAGGCGTGATGCCATCACGCGCACTGAGACGCAGCGGGCAGCCCCTCGTTAGACTTTTGTTTATAGAAGCTGGTTCATGTTGCACAGCAACATCAGCGCGCTTACCAAAGCACATGGCTTCCGACTTCCCCAGCACGAGCACGCCCGAAAGTCCGGCGCTGACGGGCCTGCGCGGCGTGGCGGCGGTGCTGGTGGTCATGCACCATGCCAGCCTGCACCTTGGCGCGGTTGACCTGCCCTGGGCGGGCGGGCTGCTGCAGAAAGGCTACCTGGGCGTGGACTTGTTCTTCGTGCTCAGCGGCTTCGTGATGTCCATGGTCTATGGATCGTGGTTCACCGGGGGAGCGCTGGGCGCGGTTGCGCCGGGGCGCAGGGCGGACATGGCCGGGTCGCTGGCCGTGTTCCTGGTGCGGCGCGCCGGCCGGGTCTGGCCGCTTCATGCCGCGGTGCTGGCGGTGCTGATGGCGGGACTGGCGTTGTCCGGCCAAGTGCTGCCGTCCCTGCGCTTCACGATGGCAAACCTCCTACTGGTGCAGGGGTGGGGCGTCAGCGGCGAGATCAACGCCCCGGCCTGGTCGGTCAGCACGGAAGTGGCGGCCTACTTGCTGTTCCCCCTGCTGGCCCGGCCGGTGCTGCGCTGGCGCTGGGGTGCGGTGCTGGGGGCGGCGGCAACGGCGGTGCTGCTGACGGCATGTTTTGCGCTGGCGCCGCCGGTGGGACCGGCCCGGCGGGGAATGCTGGACGTCCACATGAACTACTCGGTCCTGCCGGCGATGCGGTGCGTCGCCGGGTTTCTGCTGGGGATGGTGGCCTGGCGCGCTGGCCGGGTGCCGGCGCTGGCGCGGCTGGCCGGCCGGCCCTGGACGGGGGTAGGGGCGTTCCTGGTGGCGCTCGGGTTGATGCTGGCCAGGGCGGATGACCTGCTGGTGCTGGCGCTGATGCCCCCCGTGGTGATCGGCCTGCACTGCGGCCGCGGCCGTCTCTGGCGCCTGTTCACGCTCCAACCGGTGCATGGGCTGGGGGTGCTGTCCTATGCGATCTACCTGATCCATTACGCGCTGATGCCGGTGCTGCTGGACGGGCCGGGGCCGGTTGCGGCACGGCTGGGGCTGTATGCGGCGACTACGCTGCTGCTGGCTGCGCTGGCCCATTATTGCATCGAGCGGCCTACCCGCAAGCTGATCCGCTGGGCGGGCGAGGTGATGGTCATGCCCACTGCCCACCCCATGCTTGCCCGGCTGGCTCGATACGGCGCGGCGCGGCGCGGTCATCTATGATGCAAAGGCCGGGGGACGCAAAGGCTCGGGGACGCCAAGGCCGGGGAGGGACGGCGGCCCGGTTCAGCTCGCCGGGGATGCGGCCAGGGTATGTTCGCTTGCCAGGTCCCAGGGGCCGCCAAGATATCGCCACAGGCGCAGGCCGGTCGCCCGCACCTGGAACGGCGTGAAACCCGCCTGCATGGCGTCGCGCAGCGCGCGGGCGGCCTCCGGCTCCGCCTTGTTCTGGATCGTGACATGAGGGCGGAAGGCCTGGGCATCCTGCGGCGTCAGCCGGGCCTGCCAGGCCTGCGCCAGACGGGCGCGCAAGGTTTGCAGCTCTGGCGCACGCAGCTCGTAGGCGACGCCGCGGCCGAGGAAGCGCAGGCCGGATGCCTCGACCGGGAATGGCGGCAGCAGCGCGGCCTGCTGCGCCAGCAGGGCCTGGATGGCGTCCAGCTCGTCGCCGGGCAGGTGGTGGAACAGCGTGACATGGGCCGGCACCAGGTTGCGGCTGGGCGGGAAGTGCAGGGTGCGCAGCCGGTCGAACCGCGCCTGATCGTCCGGGTGCAGCCGCAAGGTCAGGATCAGCGGCGGCATTATGGGTCGGTCCGGGCATGACGGATGCGCTGCTGCCTGGCCTTGGGGCGGCTGGGGAGGCCGGTGCGGAGCGGGAACGCCTGGCGATGCGTTGGCTGGAGCTGACACGCCGCGTGCTGCCCGGCATGGCCGCGGCGCAGGGATGGCCGATATGCCGGGATCACTGCTTCATGCGGGTTTGCCTGGACAATGCGCTGGGCCGGCCGTGGCATGAGGCGGTGCGGAGGCCAGCCATACGCTGGTTGGAACTGCACCAGTTTCGTGCCGCCGTCGCGGTGGCGGAGGGGATCGAGGCTGATCCCCGGACCCTGCCGGCGCTGAACGACGCCAGTCTGGCCTGGCGCCGGGCCGCCCGGCACCGTTAGCGCGCCCTTGGCCCAGCCGCGCGGGCGGGGGGCATCTGCGGCGGCGTGCGTACGTTGCGTAACGCGCCGCTGCATGCGCCGTCCTCGCCGGTGCCGAGCTGGACGGTCGGCAGCAGCGCCGCGAGCGGCGTCAGCAGCACGCCCAATGCCACGGCGGCGGCTCCCTTCTCGGCGATCACTGCCGCATCCGGACGGACGCTTGGGGCGGCGAAGGTGCCGGTGATGTTGATCGGCGCTTCAAGCGAGCCGACGGAGAAGTGCTTGGCCTCGGTCTGCAGCTGCATGCTCAGCGCCTCGTTGTAGAAGCTGAGCGTCCCCTTGCCGAGCACACGGTCCGAGTCCAGGTCGAGGAACAGGGTTTTCACGCTGGCGAGGCCGCGCTGCAGGCCCATGTCGGCGATGAAGCATTGTATCTTGGCGCGGCTCGGGACGCCGAGGGCCGACAGCAGCGCGTTACCGAACTGCAGGCCTGACAGGTCCACCAGCAGGGCGCTGAGATTGCCGCCGGCCCCCATGTAAAGCTTCAGCTCGCCGTTGCCGGTGCCGAGGATCTCCGACAGCGAGCTGCCGGACCCTTGGATCACCGCCCGGCCGCCGATGGCGCCGGCGCCGCGGGCCACGCCGGTCGCGGACAACAGCTTGTCCAAGTCCACGCGCTGGAAGTCTATGGCGACGTCGGCGCTCACGGCCTTGCCGTGCGGCATTAGGCTGATGGTGGAGGTGATCTGGCCGCGGCCGATGCCGAAGGCCAGCGGGTGAAGCTTCACCGCGCCGTCCACGATGTCCAGGTCGGCGCGCATGTTGTCCAGCGGCTGCGAGCGGCCCTCAATGTGGCCAGCGCGGTATTTCAGGTGGACGTCGGCGAAGGTCAGCTTCGGCAGGTTGACCGGCATGTCCGGCAGCACGCGGCCGGTCGGACGTTCCTGCTGCCGGGTGGGCGGGGCCTTGGTGCCCTTGCTGGCGTCGCCGGGTTCGGCGCCGATGAAGCCGCCAAGGTCCTTGAGGTCCACCCGCTGGGAGCGCAGGTCCGCCGTCAGCACTGGCCGGGCCGTGGTGGTGTCCACGGCCAGGTTGCCCGCCAGGTCGGAGCTGCCGACCTTACCGATGGCGTCGGTGAACCTCACTGATCCCGCCTGGTAGTCCAACTGCCCGGCGATGCGGTAGGCGGGCGTCTTGGGGAGGGCGATGCCGGTCAGCGGCGTGAGCTGCTCCATGTCCGGGCCGGCCAGCTCCAGCTTGAGGTCGGCGCCGGCGAAGGCCAGCGGGTCCTTGATCGTGCCGGTCAGCGATACCTTGGTCGGGCCGTTGGCCACTTGCAGGTTGACCGGGTAGGGCGTCTCGTCGCGGAGGGTCAGCAACGCGCCGCCGGTGAACTGGGCGGTGATGGGGTGGTTGGCGTAGGTACCCTTGGCGGAGGCGACGATCTGGGCGGGCTGCCCGGCACGGTCGCCTTCCCCATCCTTAGTCGCGACGTCCACGTTGAAATCGGCGTGCAGCTTGGCAGAGACGACTTGGGCGTGGCCGTCGTTGATCTGCAGGGCGCCGATCTTGGTGGCATGGTCCGGGTCGGCTGGGGCGCTGCTGCCGCTGGACGGGAAGGTCCAATTGTTGCGGCCGTCGGCGAGCTGCTGCGCGTCCACCTTGGGGTTGTCCAGGGTGATGCTGGGGATGATGACCTGGCGGCGGCGGATGTAGGCCATCGCATCCAGGTCCAGGCTGAGCTTGTCCGCGGTCGCCAGGTTGCCGCCGCCTTCCCAGCCGTCGGGGTTGCCGACGGTGACGCCGTCCGCGACGACGTGGGGGACGCGGCCCAGCTTGACGTGCAGGTGGGTGATGGTGACGGGCCGGCCGAGGGCGGCGGAGGCCTGCTTGTCCACGAACGGGATCAGCCAGTCCCACTGGAATAGCGCGGCGACGACGACGAGAAGGGCGACGATGCCGCCCATCACCCAGGGCCAGCGGCGACGGCGCTTGGCTGAAGGCTTGGCCTTGGCCGCGGGTGCTGGGGTCGGGTCCGGGGTTTGCAGGGCTTCCGTCATGGGCTGGTAACGATATGCGGCGGCGGCGGGTTGCCTTGCGGAGCCGAACGGGCGGGGTCACGATGCCACCACAACTGCAAACAGGATTTTTCGGTGATCTATGAGCTACGCATCTACCGCTGCCTGCCGGGCCGCCTGCCGGCGCTGCTGCAGCGGTTCGAGACCATTACGCTGGGTTTGTGGGAGCGGCACGGCATACGGCCGGTCGGGTTCTGGACGACGGTGATCGGCGAGTCGAACCAGGACCTGACCTACATGCTGGCCTGGGAGAGCCTGGCGGAGCGGGAGACGAAGTGGACCGCGTTCCAGACAGATCCGGAATGGATCGAGAAGCGTGCCGGGACCGAGCGCGATGGCCAGATTGTCGCCAACATCACGAGCAGCCTGCTGCAGCCGACGGGGTTTTCCAGCGTGAAGTAGGGGCGCTGGCCCGGCGGGGGCAGGAGGTTGCCGGGGCGGCGGGGCTGATTGGCGGGCCGCTGCTGCGTTTCCTGGTGCAGGGCTGCCGGTGCTGGCGACGGCGGGGCCGTCCGCGCGGTGATTTGGGTGTTCCCGGTTCAGGTGGAGCACCGCATGGGACCGCTTTGTTTCCGGCTGCGGCTTTGAGCCGGTTTGAGTGGGCGTCGGGCCGGCCCGGCGGTGCTTTTGCACGCCGGGTGCGCTGGGATTTTGTCCCGATGCGACCGCGCCGGGGGCTGCGGCCTTTCCTGTCGGGGACGAAAAATCCCTTGCTGGCCCTCAACCGGCGCCCGTCTAAACCGGCTCTTAGGATTTCAGCAAGCTGGTCGTGGCTACCTTGCCGGCAGCAGCAGGAGTCCAAGCATGTTCCTACGTCGCCTCGGCAGGCCCGGCCTATTCTTGCAGTTGCTGATTCCATCCCTGGTCGCGGTGGTCCTTTGCGCCGGCCTGGTGGAAGCGTGGACCTTGCGGGCCGGCGCTCAGGCGATGGATGAAGGCGCACTGCAAAACTTGAAGGCCAGCATGGCGTTGCTGCGCGCCTACCTTGACCCGTTGGGGACGGAGTGGTCGCGGGTGGACGGTCAACTGCGGCTGGGCACGACGGCGGTGGCGGACCGCATGGACATCGTGGACCGCGCTGCGGCTGCGGCGGGCGGGGTGGCGACGCTGTTCAATGGCGATGAGCGCGTGGCGACCACGGTGCGTCGCCCGGACGGAACGCGCGCGGTGGGCACGCGGCTCACCGATCCTATCGTCAGGGATGCGGTGTTGTCCGTAGGGCGGCCTTATCAGGGCCGCACGAGCATACTCGGCCAGGAGTATGTGACCATCTACGAGCCGATCCGGGATGGCAACGGCAACCTGATCGGCGTGCTGTTCATGGGCCTGCCAACAGCGCCGCTTGAAGCCTGGAAGGCCGAGGTCGGCTGGCATGCCGTCCTGGCCGGCGCCCTGGTGACGGTTGTGTTCGCAGTGCTGAATGGGGTGCTCCTGGTCCGGACCTTGCGCCCGCTGAACGGCCTTGCCGCGGCGACGCGGCGGATCGCCGCGGGGGATCTATCCAGCGACATCCCGAGCCTGGGCCGGCACGACCAGCTCGGCGCGCTGGCGGCATCGCTGCGGGTGTTCAAGGACGCCGCGCAGGACAAGCTGCGGCTGGAGGCGTCGTCGGAGGAGGTGCGGCGGCAGTCGGAGCTGGCGCGGATGGAGCACGCGGCGGCGCGTGCCGCGGCGGCAGAGGAGCAGGGGACCGTCGTGTCTGCCGTCGCAGCGGGGTTGGAGCGTGTTGCGGCTGGCGACCTGACGGTGCGGTTGGACCAGCCGTTCGCCGCCGAGTATGAGGCGTTGCGGGGCAACTTCAACACGGCGTTGTCGGAGCTTCAGGACGCGATGCGGGCCATCGTCGCCAACGCGCACGGCGTGCGCACCGGGACGGAGGAGATCAGCCAGGCGTCCGACGACCTGAGCCGCCGGACGGAGCAGCAGGCTGCCAGCCTGGAGCAGACGGCGGCGGCGCTGGACGAGATCACCGCCACCGTGCGGCGGACGGCGGAGGGCGCGCGGCAGGCGCAGGATGCCGTGGGCCGCACCAAGGCGGATGCCGAGCGGTCCGGGGAAGTCGTGCGCCAGGCGATGGCGGCGATGAGCGGAATTGAGCAGTCGTCGGACCAGATCGGCCAGATTATCGGCGTGGTCAACGAGATCGCGTTCCAGACGAACCTGCTGGCGCTGAACGCCGGGGTGGAGGCGGCACGCGCCGGTGATGCCGGGCGCGGCTTCGCGGTGGTGGCGAGCGAGGTCCGGGCGCTGGCGCAGCGCAGCGCGGACGCGGCGCGGGAGATCAAGGCATTGATCCATACCTCGACCCAGCAGGTAGGCTCCGGCGTGAAGCTGGTGGGCGAAACCGGGGAGACGCTGGCGCGGATCGTGGACGGAGGTGGCGGAAGCCGCGGTGGTGGTGGCCGAGATCGCCGCGGCAGCCGGGGAGCAGGCGACCGGGCTGCTGGAGGTCAACACGGCGGTGAACCAGATGGACCAGGTGACCCAGGAGAATGCCGCCATGGTGGAGCAAAGCACGGCCGCCTGCCGCTCGCTGGTGCATGAAACGGAGGAGATGGCGCGGCTGACCGGCCGGTTCCAGGTAGGAGAGGATATGCCGGCCAGCACTGTCACGGCCCTGCGCCGGTCGTCGCCGCGGGCCGCTGCCGTTCCGGCTGCCAAGCCGGTGTTGCGGGTCGTTGGCCGCGCCGGAAGGGCAGCCGGCAAGCTGGCGCCTGTGACGGACGGGGGCTGGCAGGAGTTCTAGAGCAGGTTCGGCGCGGACAGCCGCGCCGAACCTGCTCCAGCCTTTGTCTTTGCAAGCATGTTTGGTCAAACGAAACCGTTTGATCCGAACATGCTCCAAGAGGCGGGCAGCGGGGCTTGACGGCGGCTGGCTGGTCGGTCCCCATCCCGGACCGCACGAAGGACCCTGCCCATGCCGCTCAAGGCCGCAATCATCCCTGTTACGCCGATCCAGCAGAACTGCGCCCTGATCTGGGACGACGTGACGATGCAGGCTGCCGTCGTGGACCCTGGCGGCGACGTGCCGCGCATCCTGGAGGCCATTGGCAGCCTGAAGCTGGAGGTTGGGCTGATCCTGCTGACCCACGGGCACTTCGACCATGCCGGCGGTGCGGCCGAGCTGCGGGATGCGCTGCCTGGGGCGCAGATCGTCGGCCCCGATGAGCGTGACGCATACTTGCTGGACGGCTTGGCGGAGACTGCGCTGACCTACGGCATCCCTGGCGCCCGCAATGTCCGGCCGGACCGCTGGGTTCAGGAAGGGGAGCATGTCATGCTGGGCACGCACCGTTTCGACGTGCTGCACACGCCGGGGCATACGCCGGGCCACGTGATCTTCGTGCAGCGCGCGGCCGGGTTCGCGGTAGTGGGCGACGTGATCTTCCAGGGGTCGGTCGGACGCACCGACTTGCCGAGGGGGGATGGCCCGACGCTGCTGCGCTCCATCCGGGATAAGGTGATGCCGCTGGGGGATGCGATGGCGTTCATGTGCGGGCACGGGCCTGGCTCGACGGTGGGGATGGAGCGGCAAGCCAACCCGTTCGTGCGGGAGGCGCTGGCGCTGCGGGACTGACGGCGGGGGACGCCCGCCGGGCCGGTGCAATCAAAGCTTCATGCGGCGCTGTCTCGGCACGGCGCGCCGGGTCCGCTATCCCGTGCGGACGGTTTGATTGCGGAGGAATTGCAGTGGGGCAGGGATCATCCGGCGCGATCAGGGACGCGGGCAAGCCTGGCGACGCTGGGTCTGGCGTCGCATTGTTCCTGCGGCGCTGGCTGGCAAACCCCCTGCAGATGGGTTCGGTCGTGCCGTCCTCGCCGGCGCTGTGCCGGCGGGTGGTGCGGCAGGTGCGGCGCAACGGCGACGAGTGGGTGGTGGAACTGGGCGGCGGCACCGGCGTCATCAGCCGCGCGCTGCTGGCTGGCGGCGTCCCGGCGGAGCGCTTGGCGGTGGTTGAGATCGTGCCCAGCATGGCCGGTCACCTGCGTGCCATTCTGCCCGGCGTGGAGGTGATCGCGGGCGATGCCAGGGCGCTGCCGGAGCTGCTGCCCCGCCTACGGCACGACCGGATCGGCACGGTGATCTACGGCATTCCGCTCGTGCTGCTGCCGGTCCTGGAGCAGCGCCGGTTCATTGACGCCATGTCGGCGGTGGCGCCGGGGTGCGGCTTCCTGCACTATAGTTATTGCGCGACATCGCCGTTGCCGTGGCGCAAGCATGGGCTGGCGGCCTAGCGGGAGGCTTGGACCCCGCTGAACCTGCCGCCGGCCAGCGTGTGGAGATATACGCCGGACCGGTAGTTAGAGCTTCTCCGAGCGCGGGACGCGGAGGCTGTGGCTGCGGCAAATCCATGCTGCGTTCTATTCCACTGATTCCCGAAGGTATCATGCGGGTCTGGGCTTTATGCCCTACCCGGCTGCATTAACGGAAACGGGATGGCGCAAGCGGCTGGTGCTTGACACCAAGCCTTTGAACGTCCGTGATGCGGCCATATCGTTTATACGATGGGCATCCTCCATGTCGTTCACAATGGTCCAGATTTCGGATACCCATCTGGGAGCCAGCACCCGCCTGTTCCGTGCCAACTTCGACCGGATGGCTGCTGCGCTGGGCCTACTGCGGCCGGACCTGATCGTGCATACCGGCGATTTGTCCAATGATGGGGCGGACAGGGAGGCCGATCTGGCCTGCGCGGCGGCGTCCCATGCCAGGCTGCACGGCCCGGTGCTGTGCGTGCCGGGCAACCATGACGTGGGCGACCATCCCGAGCGCGCGCTGCACCAGCCGGTTGATGACGCCCGGCTGAACCGTTTCTGCAGCCGCGTGGGGCCGGACCGATGGGTTCAGGACCGGGAGGGCTGGCGCCTGCTGGGCCTGAACAGCCAGGTCATGGGGGCACACCGCGAGGCCGACGAGCAGGCTGCGATGATTGCCGGTGCCCTCGACACGCTGGGCCGCCGCCGCTTGGCAGTGTTCATTCACAAGCCGTTCTTCACTGCCGACCCGGCAGAGACCGCATTCGACTACTGGTCCGTCCCGCCCTTCGCGCGCGGCCCGATCGGCGCCGTGATGGCCCATCCGGCGTTGCGCCTGGTCGCGTCCGGGCACCTGCATCTGTATCGGGACGCCATGCGCGGCCGGGTTCGTTATGCTTGGGCGCCCTCGGTGGCCTTTGTCGTAGACCCGGCGGACCAGGCGGACTTGCCAGGGGAGCGCTGCTGCGGATTCTTGTTGCATGAGTTCGGAGAGGATGCTGTCGCCACGCGGCTGGTCGTCCCTGACGGGATGGAGCGGCCCTTCATCCACGAGGTTCCTGGCGCAGCATACTTGGAAGCGCCGGAGGCCTGACGAAGCAGCGGCGGACAGGCAGTTCCGCTAAAGGCGTTCGCCCCTCTTTAAGGCTGCGGGGTTCCGGTTATGGGCGGCCTGTTAGCGGGCGGGCAGGAAGTCGGCGGGATGGAACAACTCCACCCGATGACGACGACAGCCCTCGGCCACCAGGCTCGTGAGGTCGTCCACCAAGGCGGTGATGCCTTCCTGCTGGCACGTCAGGCCCTTCCAGGAGCGGTGTGCGGTGTCTGCCGCTCGCCGCCAGGGCCGGATCAACTGGCCGAGACCCGGCCAATGCCCGCTGCGCCGGGCTGGAGTTTCACTGGACAACCCGGCGCTAAGCTCGTCTGGCAGATGTATGGTCCGGACGAAGTGCTCGGCGCCCAGTTTATGCGAGTAGCCGCCCAGCAGTGCCCAGGGAGTGCCTTGCCGCTCACTCCGGAAGGTGACGATGACGTGGCGAATGTGTGGGGTATCCAGGATGAAGCGGTGCAGGAGCGGCGCCGCCGGATGGTCAATCAGCGTGCCGTCCATGTCCCACGCGATGTCCATGTGGGTCGCCAGCCGCTGGAACGCCGCTGCTCCCTGGCCATCCGACGGATTCCAGCACTTGCGTGCCGCTGGCAGAAAGGAAATGTCCCCTGCATGTGACTTTAAGGCAGGGAAGCCATCCATCATTGCAGACCCTCGGTCAGCCTCTATTCGCTAAGGCATCGTTAACAACGGCGCTCTTCTCCGTCAAGTTTTCCATGTTATCTCGGCTCCAAAGCAGCCGACTGGAGAGCAAATGAACGATGTTATCGGTCCTTCGCCGACGTAGTGTCGGGCGTACAACGATTGTCTAATAGCAACGGCCGTCCGCTCTGACCGTGCTTCCGACCCTTGGATTGCCACGCTGCAAGGGCGGCTCGCAATGACAGTACGGTTGCGTAGGGGTCAGGGTAGATGGCCATTGGTATAATACGCTCTAGAAACTAAATCGGATCGTCCGCGGGTTTCACATGATTGGGAGCGCGGCGGCGAAAAGCACATCGTCGTCGCCGCGCGCACCGGCCAAGGGTTTTGCCAACCAGTATTGGGCTGGGCCGTGGCTTTGCTCCGAACCCTCTGCGCTGCCGGTGCTGGCCTGGCCGTTCACCGTCGTCACAGCCGGCTTGCGGCCTGGCCCTGCAAGTGCGGCTCGGCCGACTCCTGGCATGCCGTGTTGCTGCCCGGAGCAATGACGGAACGGGGCAGAGCGAAGGGCGCGCGATATGAGCCTATGCAGGAGGGCCGGCCGTCATGAACGGCCGGCAGAACCTGTTCAGCGCGGCAGGGTGGCCGGCCTCAGCCGGGGTCGCCGAGCAGGCCTGCCGCGGCGATGCCGGCCAGGGCGGCGGCCTCGTCGTTGTCGCTGGTGTCGCCGCTGATGCCGACGGCGCCCAGCAGGGTGCCCTCGTCGTCGCGAAGCAGCACGCCGCCGGGCACGGGGACCAGGGCGCCGCCGGAGGTGTGGGTGACGGCGGCGACGAAGGCCGGGTCGGATGCCGCGCGCTTGGCGATGGCGCGCGATCCCATGCCCAGCGCCAGGGCGCCGTATGCCTTGCCGTAGGCGATGTCGGCCCGGCGCAGGCTGGTGCCTTCCTCCGCCGCGAGCGCCTTGGGAGCGCCGCGGGCGTCCAGGACGGTGACGACCAGCGGCTTCAGGCCGATGCGGCGCGCTTCCTGCAAGGCGGCGGCGACGATGGTCTGGGCTTGGTCGAGGGTTAGGCTCATGGATGGTCCTTTATGGGGTGGCGCTGCCGGTGTGCACGCGGCTGCGCCAGTCGGCAAGCACGTCGGCGACCGTTTGCGGCCAGGGGATCACGGGGGTCCAGCCCAGCAAGCGCCGGGCCAGCGCGGCGTTGCCAGCGGCGAGCGGTATGTCGGACGGGCGCAGCCGCGACGGGTCGGTCTGTGGCTCTGCCTGTATGCCGGCGGCGTCCAGCAGGGATTGCAGCACGTCCGCCATGCGCCGGGGCTGGCCGCTGGCGAGGTTCAGTATCGTGCCCGGCGGCAGCGCATCGGCCTGGCGGACGCAGGCGGCATAGGCGGCGCAGACATCCCGCACGTCCAGGAAGTCCCGCAATGGCGTCAGGTCCCCGACCTGCAGCACCGGCGGCTGCAGCCCGGCGGCGATGCGGGCGACCTGCCCGGCGAACGCCGGCACCACGAAGTCGGCGGACTGGCCCGGCCCGGTGTGGTTGAAGGCGCGCACCCGCACGACGCGCAGCCCGTCCGCCGCCGCCATCGCGCCGAGCGCCAGGTCGGCGGCGGCCTTGGTCGCGGCGTAGGTGTTGAGCGGCGCCAGCAGCGCGTCCTCCGCCAAGGGCTGGCCGGCGCGGAAGCTGGCGCCGTAGATGTCGGCGCTGCTGCTGAACACCATCATGCAGCCGGGCGCATGCGCCAGCACGGCACGCGCCAGGTTGAGCGTGCCGCCCAGGTTGACCCGCCAGGCCCGGTCCGGGTCCTGCCGTGCGGCGGAGATGGCGGCAACGGCAGCCAGGTGTACCATCGCATCCGGCGGGGATGCAGCGATGGCGGCGTTCACCGCTGCGGGGTCGGTGATGTCGAACCTGGCGGGGTCCAGCGCGGCGCCGGGGAAGGCGGCGGCCAGGACCGGCATCAGGTGCGTGCCGACGAAGCCGCTGGCCCCTGTGACCAGGATGCGGCGCGGCGCCACGCCTACCGCGCCATGCGGGCGCGGTGCCGGGCGAGGTCGGCGTCCACCATCTCGCCCACCATCTCGTTCAGGCTGATCGCCGGCGACCAGCCCAGGCGCTGCCGGGCCTTGCCGGCGTCGCCGAGCAGCACGTCCACCTCGGCCGGGCGCATGAAGCGCGGGTCGGTGCGGACGTGGTCCTCGAAGTTCAGGCCGGCGTGGGCGAAGGCGCTGCGGCACAGGTCGCGTATGCTGGTGGTCACGCCCGTCGCGATCACGTAGTCATCGGCCTTATCTTGCTGCATCATCAGGTGCATGGCGCGGACGTAGTCGCGGGCATGGCCCCAGTCGCGCTTGGCGTCGAGGTTGCCGAGCGGCAACTCGGTCGCCAGGCCCAGCTTGATGCGGGCGACGCCGTCGGTGACCTTGCGGGTGACGAACTCGATGCCGCGCAGCGGGGATTCGTGGTTGAACAGAATGCCGCTGCTGGCGTGCAGGCCGAAGGACTCGCGGTAGTTCACCGTCATCCAGTGGCCATACAGCTTGGCGACGCCATAGGGGCTGCGCGGGTAGAACGGCGTGCGCTCGCTTTGCATGGGCTCCTGGATCAGGCCGAACATCTCGGACGACGACGCCTGGTAGAACCGTGCCTCGGGGCGGGCGATCCGCAGGGCCTCCAGCATGTTGCCGACGCCGAGCGCGGTGACGGTGCCGGTCAGCAGCGGCTGCTGCCAGGAGGCCGCGACGAAGCTTTGCGCCGCGAGGTTGTAGACTTCATCGGGCTTGTGGTCCTGCATGATGCGGATCAGGCTGCTGAGGTCGGTCAGGTTGCCGTCCACGAGCTGCACATGGTCCAGCACGCCGAGCCAGCGCAGCCGCTCGCCGATCACGTCGGAGGAGGCGGAGCGGCGCATCAGGCCGATCACCTTGTAGCCCTGGTTGAGCAGCAGTTGCGTGAGGTAGGCGCCGTCCTGGCCGGTGACGCCGGTGATGAGTGCGGTGGGCATGGGGTGCTTGGCTTCCTCAGGGTTCAGGCGCGGCCGTAGGTGTCCTCGATGCGGACGATGTCGTCCTCACCGAGGTAGCTGCCGGATTGGACTTCAATGAGCGTCAGCGGGATGCGGCCGGGGTTGGCCAGGCGGTGGGTGCAGCCGAGCGGCAGGTAGATGCTCTCGTTCTCCCGCACCAGCACCTCGTCGGTGTCGCGGGTCACCAGGGCGATGCCGCTGACCACCACCCAGTGCTCGGCGCGGTGGTAGTGGCGCTGTAGGGACAGCTTCTCGCCGGGCGTCACCACGATGCGCTTCACCTGGAAGCGGTCGCTGTGGATCAGGCTCTCATAGAAGCCCCAGGGGCGATACATGCGGTTGTGCGCCACCGCCTCGTGCCGGCCGGCGGCGCGCAGGCGGGTGACAACCTTCTTCACGTCCTGGGCGCGGTCCCGGTGCATGGCTAGCACTGCGTCCCCCGTCACGACGACGATGGCGTCCTGCAGGCCGACGACGGCTGTGAGGATGCCGTCGCTGCGGGCGTAGCAATTCTCTGATCCCTCCAGCAGCACGTCGCCTACGGTTGCGTTGCCGGCGCTGTCCTTGGGCGACTGCTCCCACAGCGCGTCCCAGCTTCCGACGTCGGACCAGCCGAGGTCGGCGGGGATTACGGCGGCGAGGGTCGTGCGCTCGGCCACGGCATAGTCCAGGCTGATGTCGGGGCAGGCGGCGAAGGCGGCGGCGTCCAGCCGGATGAAGTCGAGGTCGCGGGTGCGGCCCTCCACCGCCCGGCGCACGGCGGCCATCACGTCGGGGGCGTAGCGCTCCATCTCGGCGAGGAGGGTTGCGGCGGTGAAGACGAACATGCCGCTGTTCCACAGGTGGCCCTTGCCGGCCACCAGGGCCTGGGCGGTGGCGGCGTCCGGCTTCTCGACGAAGCGGGTCAGGGCGTGGACGCCGGGGGCATCGGCAAGCTCCGGCCCGACTTCGAGGTAGCCGTAGGCGGTTTCCGCCCGGTGCGGCTGCATGCCGAAGGTGACGATGCGGCCCTGGCGGGCGGCGGTGGCGGCGAGCTGCAGGGCGGCGTGCAGGGCGTCGGTGCGCTGGATCGCGGCGTCGGCGGCCATCATCCACAGCACGGCGTCGGGATCGTGATCCGCGACGAGCAGGGCGGCGGCGGCGATGGCAGGGGCGGAGTTGCGGCCCACCGGCTCCAGCACGATCTGGGCGTCGGTGATGCCGGCGGCGCGCATCTGCTCGGCGATCAGGAAGCGGTGCTCGTGGTTGCAGACGACGACCGGCGGGGCGAAGCCGGGGCCGACGCCGCGGAGCGCGCACTCCTGCAGCATGGAGCGGTCGGATACGAGCGGCCAGAGCTGCTTGGGGAAACTTTCGCGCGAGACTGGCCAGAGCCGGCTGCCGGTGCCGCCGGACAGGATGACGGGGACGATGGCGGCAGCGGGACGTGCCAGGCTGGATGCGCCAGCAGGGGACGGCACTGGGAGGGGCATTGACGTCATGAGGTCCTTGGGGGCGCCGGCGGGGGACGGTTGCCCAGCCTCGCGCGGGTATAATTGCCGCGGGCGGAGGGTGTCTAGGCTCCAATAGGGATGGTTGTGTTCGGAAGTGTTTCAGATAGGGGCCGTATCGTTCGTTCCCGCCGCTTGCTATGGCGCCCTGGCCTTGGGTGGGCACAAGCGGGCGGGTGTTCACCGGTGATGTTGCAGGCCCGTGAAGAGTAGGAGGCGGTCAACTACTGGTTAATCGCCGTTGGTTGATCGCCCCGTCCCGCTTTGGCACGGTTCACCCGCTGGACTCTGTAGGGATGGAGGCTTGCCTGGCTGAGGTTGACCTGTTGCCGGCGGGACGTGCGGGCGCCAGCCCGATGCCTTGGGACGCCGCTGACATGGGCGGGTGGCACGACGCCCTTGCGGAACACATGCAGGAAGGGCGCAACGTGCCGCTGACGGCGCCACTCGCCGCCGCGGCGGAGGCGGCCGGTTCTGGCGCCTTTGCGGGTGTGGCCGCGGCCACCGGGACGGCGGCCGCGATCCTGTTCACCCCGTTGAATACGCAGCGGGTGCACGCGGACGTGCCGGTGGTTGGCCGCCCGGACCTGGGTGCGCGGCTGGCGCAGGCGCCGGGCAGCCTGAGCGGCACGGTCACGCTGTTCCAGCGCGGCGGCGCGGACCTGGGCACGTTCGACATGGACAGCGGCGGCGGCCTGTCCTGGCAGGGGCTGCTGGGCGGCGAGGCCGGGCAGCTTGATCCCAAGACCGGCGCCGTCAGTCTGCGGCCCGGCATGGCGGAGACGTTGGCCGATGCGGGCGGCGCCGGGGCCAAGCTGCCGCCGGGCGGGGCGGGCCAGGTCCGCAGCGATGGGGAGTGCGACGAGGACGCCAACCTTGGGCCGACCGACCCTAAAAGCCGCCTGCCGCGGAATGGCACATGGCAGGGCGAGGCGGGCAACAGCCCGTTTCTGTCCACGGACTCGGTGGTAAACGCGGTGACTGGAGGCAAGCCGATCAACTTCGTCAACGGAAGGCCTGATTTCACGCCCTGGGCTACTCGGTCCATCAACTTTGGGCCTGGCATACTTACCGGCGTAAACGATGTAGATTTTAGGTTGGTCCACGAGGCGTTAGCGAACGGGCCTGACCCGAGCATAAGGACAGTGGGAGATGCACGACGCTACATGCAACGGAACGGCCTCACAGCGCATCATGCGACTGACACCTGCATGCAACTTGTTCCAACGACGCTGAACGAACGCGTTAGACACATCGGTTCTGCTGCGGATTTGCGTTTCCAGGGGAGGATGAGCTGGACCCCACTGTCGCCATGACTGCACTTGATCTACTGCGGCCTCTTATTGGCTGGACGATTGGCGACGCCGCACCGGACCCCGAGGCGCGGTTGAAATCACTGCGCGCACTCGTGCCTGGACGACTGCCGGACGACTATGCGGAAACGCTTTTGATGCTGAACCAAGCCGTTTCCCTGGAGAACAACCAGATTATCTCAATTGAACCGCCGCGCCCGCGCGAGCCTGGAGTCTTCGAGTATATCGGCCCCAATCCGCCCATTGAACAACTGTACGGCTTGGGCGACAGCCATTTCAATGTGATCGCCAAGATCGACGGGGTCGGCCAGCGCCTACCACCTGGCCTGATAGCTATCGGCAGCGACGCGGGCGCAAACCAAATCTGCCTCGACGTATCCGAGCGGGGCAATGGCCGTGTCTATCACTGGTTCCGCGTGGGCGACCCTGGTCCGGACGACGAGCAGGGCCGCCCCGGCTGGGGCAACACCTTCCTGCTTGCTGAGAGCTTCACCGACCTTTGCCGGCGGCTGCGGCTTGTGCTGCCTGACGACGAACCCAGGCGACCCATCGGCAAGATCTGCTTCTCGCGTCCATGAACCCTTGACTTGGTGAAAGGCTTTGCCGGGCATCGCATGAAGCCCCTCGACACCATAGTCCGGTGCCTGATGCCGTTCCTCAGCGACCGGTCTGGCGAGGACGGTCCGGGGATCGAGGATCGGCTTGATGCACTGCGCCAGGCTGTGCCGGGACGCCTGCCGGACGGCTATGCTACAGCCTTGCTGTGGCTGCGACAGGGAGTGCTGTTGGAGCAGAACAAGATCATCTCGGTCGAGCCGCCGTTGCCGCCCGAGCCTGGCATCCTTAACCATGTCGAGGAGAACCCGCCGATAAGCGTGTTGCTCGGGCTGGCGACGGGGCACAACAACGTGCTTGAGGAGTATGAGGCTACCTCCTACCGCATGCCGCCGGGCCTGGTGCCGATTGGGTTCAACTTCGGCGGCGACTACATGTGCCTGGACACGTCCGAGGCTGGCAACGGCCTCATCTACCACTGGTTTGGCGCCGGCGACCCTGGCCCGGACGACAAGCAGGGCCGGCCTGGCTGGGGCAACACCTTCCTGCTCGCCTACAGCTTCACCGACTTCTGCCAGCGCCTGCGTCCGGCGGACCCCATTGTGCTGCCGGACCTGCCGCCGGGCAGTGTGACCTATGTCTGCAACAGCCGCCGGTGATTATCCGAGGCCTGCTGCCCACGGGTGACGGGTGGGCGTGGGCGGCTCGCTTAATCCCTTCGGATCAGGGCTTCAAGACGACCTTGATGCAGCCGTCCTTCTTGTCGCGGAAGGTTTCGTATAGCCCTGGCCCGTCTTCCAGCTTGGCGCGGTGGGTGATGACGAAGGATGGGTCAATCTTCCCTTCCTCGATCCACTTCAGCAACTTAGGCAGGTAGTGCTGCACCGGCGTTTGCGCCATCTTGAACGTCAGGCCGCGGTTGATGGCGCTGCCCATGGGGATTTTGTCCACGAGGCCGCCATAGACGCCGATGATGCTGACGATGCCGAAGTTGCGGGTGTTGGTGATGCACTGCCGCAGCACGTGCGGCCGGTCGGTGCCCAGGAACGCCGCGACCTTCAGCCGGTCAACCATGCTGTCGAAGCTGGCCGAGGTGTGCGGCTCGGTCCCCACGGCGTCTATGCAGGCGTCGGCGCCGCGTCCGTGCGTAAGCTCCTGGATGCGGTCGTAAACGTCCTCCTGCATGAAATCTATGGTGATGGCGCCGGCGTCGCGGGCCATCTGCAGGCGCTCGGGCACGGTGTCTATGGCGATCACCCGCTCGGCGCCCAGCAGGAAGGCGCTGCGTATGCTGAACTGCGCGACGGGGCCGCAGCCGAACACGGCGATGGTTTCGCCGCCTTTGATCTCGCAGAACTCGGCGCCCATGTAGCCGGTCGGGAAGATGTCGGACAGGAACAGCGCCTGCTCGTCGCTGATGCCGTTGGGGATGATGGCTGGGCCGACGTCGGCATAGGGGACGCGGAGGTATTCGGCCTGGCCGCCGGGGATGCCGCCCAGCAGGTGGGAGTAGCCGAACAGGGCGGCGGGGGAGTGGCCCCACAGCTTGGCGGCGGCCTCAGCATTGGGATTGCTGCGCTCGCAGCCGGAGAAGTAGCCGCGGCTGCAGAAGAAGCACTCGCCGCAGGAGATGGTGAAGGGCACCACCACACGGTCGCCAATCTTGAGCTTCTTGTTGTCGCGGCCGACCTCGACGACCTCACCCATCGCCTCGTGGCCGATGATGTCGCCCTTTTCCATGGTGGGCATCACGCCGTCGAACAGGTGCAGGTCGCTGCCGCAGATGGCGCAGGCCGTCACCTTGATGATGGCGTCGCGACCGTCCTGGATGGTGGGGTCCGGCACGGTGTCGCAACGCATGTCGCCCTTGCCGTGCCAGGTGATCGCCTTCATGTGCCGCGGTCCTTAGTTGGTGGGGTGCTGCGGGTGAACGGTGGGGATGGGGGCAGGTTCGGCGGGGTCGCATGCCTGTGAAGCGGTTGCCGTGAGGCTGCTGCCGCGGTCTCGGGACCTGGCAGATCCTAAG
>JAABUT010001435.1_pt1 | contig 27036 bp, 21 predicted proteins | sample 5559281 | NCBI WGS metagenome assembly JAABUT01 (sample SAMN10711880, study PRJNA513359) | rock metagenome | isolation source: Antarctica rocks | place: Antarctica: Victoria Land, Ricker Hills nord | collected 2016-01-04
GACGATGCTGCGCCCGGCGGGTGAGCCGATCTCCTCGTCCGCCGTCACGAGCAACACGACCGGGGGACGGGGGATCGCCGTCATCCTGAGCACGGACAGCGCGAACAGCGCCTGAACCAGCCCGGCCTTCATGTCGAAGGCGCCGGGCCCGGTCGCCCGGTCGCCGCCGGACTCGAAAGGCCAGCGGTCGATCGTGCCGGCGGGCCAGACGGTGTCGAGGTGCCCGAGCAAGAGAACGGGACGGGCTTGCGAGTCCAGCGCAGGCAGTTGCCAACGGAGCACCGGCGTGCCCGCCTGGTCGATACGTTCGGGTTCGGCGCCCAGCAAGCGAGAGCCGTGCTCGGCGAGCAGGTCGGCCGTCGCGACGAGCATCGCCGGCTCGGACGAAGGTGACTCGCGGGAGACCAGGACGCCGAGCAGCCCCACCATCTGCTCCTGCCGGGCCGCCAGGTCCGCGACGAACCGCGCCACGGGATCCGCGCTTCGAGCTGCCCGGTCTCGGGTCATCTAGCAGCCTCCCATAACAAGGCGGTAGCCCCGCTCGTCCACGGCGCCGATGCGGAACCCGGCGTCGTATGCGGTGGCGAGCACGTGCCGCATGGCCAACCGCCATTCCTGACCCAACTCCGGGTCGTCAGCCCGGATGGTCTCGTAGTTCGCCGGCACCTCGATCACCGCGCCGGCGCGTGGGCTCAGGTCGACGGCGACCGGCCGACCGTCTCGGGCGTGAAGCAGCGCCGGCCACTCACCACCGGCAAGAGCCGACGCTGTCTGTCCGGCCCGCGACGGCAGCGGGCGGTGCAGGTCCCAGACCGCCTCGATACGGTCGGAGGCGTCGCCGGAATTAATCGAGTCACTCATCGCGCCGTAGAAGTCGACGTGAAAGGTCGCCGCGCGGGCGCCGAGTGCGGTCACGTTAAACATCGTGTTGCGGCGGACCAGCGGATCGAACGTCCAGCGCATCTCGGCGATGTCGTGCTCGAGGCACGTACGGCGCTGCGCCAGCTTGAGGGCAAGTCCGATGCCGCGGCGGCGGTGGCCGGGGACGACACCGGCCTGATGGGAATGCACATGCAGCGTCGGTGACCAACCGAGGAAACCGAGCGCGAACCCCACCACGGGCTGCTCGGGGTGCCGACGGTCGGTCGCGAAGTGCACCGGATTACCGGCGAACGCCAGCGCCCGCAGCTCATTGGGGGCCAGCGTCCCGCGCGGGCCCCACACCAGGTCCCCGGCGTGCGCGATCAGCCGAGCGGCGTGCTCGCTGTCGGCCTCAACGACCGTCACGCCCGCGCGCGCGGCTGCCTGTTGCGCCTCGCCGGCAGCGGTTCCCGCGTCCACAACGCCGCCGGCCCTCATGTCGGCCGCCGGCAGGCAGGGTCCCGGAAGCTCACCGTCCTTTGCACCTCTATGCCTCCGCCCGCTTCGTGTTGCCGTCCATGGTGTCCTGTGGCTGCTACCCGGCAGTAGTGCAGGGGAGCAGACTTGCCGGGACATACCTGTGGATCCGCACAAGTCCCGGGCTGGCCGGTCTCTCTAGGCTGGGCGAACCCTGAACCGCGCAAGGGCTGCCGACCAGAAGGATCGATTCGTATGGTGGACACGACGAGCGACGGCGGGCCGATTGTGATCGACGACAGCGATAGTCGCCTGCGACAGCTCGGCTACACGCCCAGGCTCGAGCGCGGCCTCACGACCAAGGGCTCAGTGATCCTGGCACTGTCCGACATCACCCCCGCAGGCTCGCTGCTGATCGTCGGGATCGCGGTGATCGCGCTGGCCGGGACCGGTTCGGTCATCGCCTACCTGGCCGGCGCCGGGCTGGCCATCATGGTGGCGCTGTGCATGGCCGAGCTGGGCTCCCAGTTCCCCGTCGCCGGCGGCATCTACAGCATCGTGGCGCGCGTGCTAGGGACGTGGGCCTCGTTCCTGACACTGTTGAGCTACGTGGGGCAGGCGATCTTCCTGCCGGCCAGCATCGCCCTCGGCGTTGGTACCTACTTGAACTCGCTGAACTCCTCTATCCCGGTCAACCTGACGTCGGCGATCGCGATGGTTGTGGTGACCGGATTGGCGATGCTCAAGATCCATGTCAACGCGGTGATGACCGCGCTGTTCCTCCTGCTCGAGCTGGTCGTCATCGTGGTGATCGCCATCGCCGGCTTCTCACGCCCCGTCCAGAGCGTGACGACGTTCCTGCACCCGCAGGGTCTGGTCAACGGCCAGCTGTCGGCCTTCGCCACCGGCGCCGTCATCGCTGCGGTCGCCGTCGCCCTGCAGTCGGTGAACGGCTACGACGCGGCGATCTCCTTCGCGGAGGAAACCAAGGGCCCGACGCGCAACGTCGGCAAGGCGGTGCTCTGGTCCTGTCTGATAGGCGTCGTACTCGAGCTCGCCGCGTTTCTCGGCGCGGCGTTCGGCGCACCCGACCTGAAGACATTCCTGGGTTCGAGCACGCCGCTGACATACGTCGTGGAGCAGCGCTTCGGGCACACCGCGGGCACGATCCTGACCGTCGGTGCGGTCATCGCGTTCTTCAACGCGTGTCTCGCGATCACGCTCCAGATGGCCCGGGTGCTGTGGGCCAGCGGGCGGGACGAGATCTGGCCCGGACCGGTGAGCACCGCGCTGCACAAGCTCCTGCGGTCGACTGATGCGCCGTGGGTGGCGACGCTCGTCGTGGGCTTTTTCGCCACGGTGCTGTGCTTCCTGTCCGACATCGTCGCTGTCGTGACGTTCGTCTCCGTACTGACGATCGCGATCTACGTCTTCGTCGGCGTCACAGCGATCGTCAACCGGCTTCGTGACAGGACCGCGACACGGACGTTCCGGATGCCGCTGTTCCCCATCCCGCCACTGCTCGCGATCATCGGCGCGGCGGTCGCCCTGAGCCAACAGACCACCCGCGATCTCCTCATTGTCGTGATCCTCTACGCGGCCGGCCTGGCTTACTACTTCCTGTACCTGAGGTCTAAGACGGCCGCGATGGCGGCACTGCGAGCGACCCGGGTGGACACGTGAGAGAGCCGGAGATCGCCGTTACCGACCTGATCGACCGGCGCGAGCTCGCCGTCCCCGACAAGGAGCTCGAACCGCTTACTGCGCATTGGCACAGGATGCGTGAACTGCGCGGCGCCCTCGACGAACGCCTGCTCGGCGACGCCGAACCGGCTATCACCTGGACAGCAAGAAGTCCCGATGCAGACTGAGCTCGCCGCGCTGTCCATCACGCAGGTATCGGCACTCATTGCTTCGGGCGAGGTCTCCTCCGTCGCCGTCACCGAGTCGGCGCTCGCGGCGATCGCGGCCCACGACGACGGGCTCAAGGCCTTTATCGACGTCTACCGCGAGAGCGCGCTCGTCGAGTCAAGAGCTGCGGACGCCGAGATCGCGTCCGGGAACTACCGCGGGCCGCTACACGGCGTTCCAACGGCGGTGAAGGACAACATCTACATCGGTGGCAAGCGCACGACTATGGGTTCGAAGATCCACAGCAACTTCGTGCCGGCTCGCGACGCCGGGGTGACTACACGGTTGGCCGCGGCGGGAGCGATCGTCGTCGGCAAGACCAACATGCACGAGTACGCGCTGGGTGGCACGACCGACAACCCGCACTGGGGGACCTGCCGCAATCCGTGGGACACGACGAAGACCCCCGGTGGTTCCAGCGGTGGGTCCGCGGTCGCGCTGGCGACCGGCATGGCAGCGGCCGCGCTCGGTTCCGACACCTCCGGCTCCATCCGCATCCCCGCAGCGATCTGCGGCGTGGTCGGGCTCAAGCCGACGTACGGGCGGGTGAGTCGATACGGCGTCTTCCCGGAGGCCTGGACGCTCGACCACGTCGGCCCCATGACCCGGACGGTGCGGGACGCCGCCCTGGTACTGGACGCGATCAGTGGGCACGACCCACGGGATCCGAGTTCGCTCAGGCTACCGCCGACCACGACGGCCGACGCACTGCGCGACACGTGCGAGGGAATGGTCATCGGAGTGGAAGAGGACTTCTACTTCACCGACATCGACGACGCCGTCGCTCAGCTTGTGCGGGCCGGCATCGAGGCGCTGCGCCGGCTCGGTGCGTCGGTGCGGACTGTGTCGATCCCGGGACTGGCGGACACCGAGTACGCGCTGACCGTCATCGATACCTCCGAGACCAGCACTGTGCACCACGCGAACCTGCGCGACCGCCCGCAGGACTACGGCAACGACGTCCGGCTACTCCTCGAGTGCGGGGAGCTGCCCTCGGCGGTCGACTACCTGCAGGCGCAGCAGGTGCGCCAGTCGCTGCGAGGCGAGGTGCGCCGTGCCTTCGCGGATGTCGACGTCCTCATCGGGCCGACGGTAGGCTGCCGGACACCCACGATCGGGGAGGACACGGCGCTGGTGAACGGTGCGCCGGTGAACGCCATCGAGAGCATGATCCGGCTGGTCGGACCGGCGAGCTTGCTCGGCCTGCCGTGCCTGTCGATACCGTGCGGGATGGTCGATGGGCTCCCCGTCGGCATGCAGATCGTCGGGCCGGCGCTCGGCGAGCAGGCGGTGCTTAACCTCGGGCACGCCTTCGAGCAGACCGAACCCTTCAGGGGGCTGCGGCCGAGCGACTACCTGGCCTGATCCCGGCGCGGGGCCGTTGTCTCACGGGCCGCCCTTGCACGCACGCGCGGGCGCAGGCTGCTCAGCGGGGTGATCGACCCGGCCCGAACTCGTGGCTACGCTGCGATCACCGGAACAACGTTCCGAGATGTGAGCTTCAATGTTGCGTTCTACGAGTCGCTCGGATGTATTGAAGATCCTAAACGCCAGCCGGCGATAGTCCAGCGGCGACGGATCGAGGCGGCGCTCGGTCTCGACCGGTTCGGCACATGCGTCATCATGCGGCTGGTTCTGTGAGGGGCGCTAGCGACTGGCCCGCCCAACCCCCTCAACTCAGCGGTCGTGTTGGTGAACACTTAGAACGCCGACTTGCTGGTGTTGATGCCTGTAATGGGCTGGTGAGGAGTCAGTCGAATAACAAGTTGGCCATATCGACCACCGGGCCCGACTTCAGCCCGGGTCCACGACGCCAGGCCGTCGATTGGGGTCTTGACGGGCCTGCGTTCCTTCTTTATGGTCCGCAACTAACCGACCAGGAGGTAGCACATGGCCACGATCGATGCTGTGGAAGTCGTCCCCGGCAGCAACGAGCTGAAGCGGAACGCGCTTGGCCTGCCCAGCGCCATGGGCATGTCACTGGCCTTCATTTCGCCGACGATCGGGGTCCTGTTCATCAGCGCGCTGGTGGCGAGCAAGGCCGGTGTGTCGTCGCCGTTCGTTTTCATCTTCGGCACCATCGGCATCACGCTGATGGCGTCCACGCTGGCCCAATTCACCAAGCGCGTCACCTCAGCCGGCACGTTCTACAAGTTCATCACGCTCGCCTTCGGGCCCAGGACCGGCTTGGTCGCGGGCATGCTGCTCATGTTCGCGTACGCCCTGCAGTCACCCTTGAACACGAACCTGTTCGGCGGCTACGTCAGTGACGCGCTGAAGAACGACTTCGGGATCAGCGTCCCGTGGTGGGTCCTGATGATTGCGATCGTGGTCGCCGTCGGGGCGCTCGCCTGGTACTCGGTGCACGTGTCGATGCAGTTCGGCATCGCCTTCCTCATCGCCGAGGTCACGGTCGTGGCGATCCTGCTGGTCTACATCGTGGTCACCGGAGGGGACTCCGGTCAGGCGCCGCAGGCCTTTACCCCGTCCCAGAGCACCAACGGTTTCGGCGGGATGGGCCAAGCCTTCGTCTTCATCGTGCTGACCTTCTTCGGCTTCGAGTCGTGCTCCACCGTCGCCGAGGAGGTCCGCAACCCGCGCAAGAACCTTCCCATCGCGCTGATCGGCTCGGTGTTGCTGACTGGCCTATGGTTCACGCTTGCCGTCTACGCCATTATCGTCGGCTACGGCGCGAAGCACATCGACCAGCTGGCGGGGGCCACCGCGCCGCTGCACGACCTAGCGCAGCGCTACGTCGGGCACTGGTACGCCAACATCGTCGACCTCGCCGCAGTGTCGGCCTTGATCGCCGTCGTGCTGGCGATCCACACTGCGAACTTCCGCATCATGTACGCCCTCGGTCGGGACGGACTCCTGCACCGAGCCTGCGGTCGGACGCACAACAAGCACCAAACGCCGCACGTCGCAATCATCGTGTACAGCATCGCCACCCTGGCGATCGGCTTGACGGCCGGGATCGGCTGGGGGCCGATCAACGCCTTTGGCAACCTGGGCTACCTGTCCTCGCTGGGCATCCTGCCGATCTTCATCCTGACCAACATCGCCCTGCCGACCTTCATGCTCAAGCGATACCGCGACGAGTTCTCGGTGCTGGTGCACCTGGTCTTTCCGACGCTGTCCTCGCTGACGTTCCTCGGGGCCATCTACCTGAACCTGCACCCGTGGCCGAAGTCGCCGCTGAACGTCATGCCCTGGATAATCCTAGCCGTCATCGCGGCCGCAATCGTCTGGGTGAGCATCCTGGGGCGCGGCGGCTCCGACACCCTGGACCGGCTCGGCAAGGTCCTGTTTATGGCGCCGACGGCCGAGGACACCGCCGCCTCCGCACCATCCAGCGGGACGGCCGTGCCCACCCAGGCGCGGCCGGGCCTCGGCGGCGCCAGCGCGCCGCGGTAGCAGCCGCCGGGCGGGGCAGCCGACGACGCCCCGTCCGGTTTTGTTACCTTGTGGAAACAAATCCGGCACGCAATGGAGAGAGAACGTCATGAGCAGGCTGGCAGGACGGTCCGCGCTGATCAGCGGAGGTGCCTCGGGCATCGGGCGCGCCATCGCCGAGGTCTATCTTGAACATGGCGCACGGGTCGTGATCAGTGACCGCAACGGCGAGCTGCTCGCTGCCACCGCCAAGGTGCTGACGGCCCTCGGTGACGTGACCGCCGTTGAGGGCGACGTTCGGTCCATGGCAGACGCTGGGACCATGGTGCAGCGCACGGTGGAGGCGTACGGCTCGCTGGACATCCTGGTGTGCAATGCGGGCATCACGAGCGTCATGCCGATCGAGCAGCTCGAGGAAGACGAGTGGGACCGGGTGCTCGAGACCAACGTCAAGGGCATGTTCACGCTCATCAAGCACGCGATACCGCACATGAAGGCGGCCGGCAGGGGCAGCATCGTCACGCTCGGCTCCGAAATGGGCATCGTCGCCGTACCCGAGTCACCTGCATACAACGCTAGTAAGGGAGCGGTCATGATGTTCACCAAGTCCCTGGCCCTGGACCTGATCCGTTACGGAATCCGCGTCAACGCGCTCTGTCCAGGCATCACCCGCACCCCGCTGCTGCAGGCCGAGGTCGACAACAGCATGGATCCCGCGAAGACCGCAGCCGAGCAGTCGACGTGGGCGCCGATCCTGCGCACCGCCGACCCCCGCGAGATCGCCATGGGTGCCCTGTTCCTGGCCAGCGACGAGAGCTCCTTCGCCGTCGGCAGCAACCTCGTGCTCGATGGTGGGTTCACCGCGAAGTGAGTGCCGGGACGCGCCCGAGACGCAGGTCTGGGGCAGAGTTGTCTGCGGTCTCCGGGCTGGAGTCGGTGCGTCCCGCCCTGGTGCCCCAGGACCTGCGGATGGCCAACTTGCGCCGCGTCGTGCAGGAGCTGCGGTCAGAGCCGACCCTGTCCCGGGCCGAACTTGCCCGCCGCACGGGCATGGCCGTGCCCACGGTCCACCGGCTGGTGTCCGACCTCGAAGCCAGCGGCCTGGTCGACGAGCAGGCCCTGCCCGCCGATGACGGACGGCTCGGCCGGCCACCGACCGTCTACCGCTTCCGGCCCGAGACCGGAGTCGTAGCTGGCATCGACGTCGGTAACGAGACGACCCGCATCGCGTTGGCTGATCTCAGCGGGGCGATCATCGAGTTCCGGTCGCAACCGACCGACTCCAGCCCGACCGGCCTGGTCAGCGCGCTCGTGAGCGGCGTCCGGCAGCTGTTGCGGCAGGTCGACGCGCCTCTGGTCGGCGTGGGCGTCGGAGTCGCTTCTGTCGTCCACCCGCAGACCGGGGCGCTCTGCAACCCCCCGCAGCACCACGCCTGGGTCGGTCTGGCACTTGGCGGCGAGCTCGCCGGCCAGCTCTCCTGCGGCGTCAGCGTCGATCAGGACGACCACCTCGCGGCCATCGCCGAGTGCAGCAACGTCGGCACAGCCCCCGGCGCCGACTCGCTGCTGGTCCTGCAGATCGGCAAAGGCATCGGCGTGGGCTACGTCCTGCACGGCCAGAAGGTCGCGGGATGGATGGGCCGCTTCGGCCGGGTGGCGGGCTGGCCCGTCACCCAACCGAAGCGCCTGCTGCCCGGCGACACGCTGGGGAAGACCCTGCCCACATGTGGTCTAGTGGCGCAGTACCGCGCCCGCGGCGGCAGCGGACTGGTCACCGACGGCAGCTCGCTCGCGGACGCGGCGCGTGACGGCGACCGGCACGCGAAGGCCGTGATGCGCTGGGCCAGCCTCGAGATCGCCTCCCTGCTGAGCCGCCTCGACGCCCTGGTCGCGCCGGAGGTCCTGGTGTTGGGGGGCGGCCTGTCGGGCTGCTTCGATCTGCTCGAGCCCGACATCCGCTCCGGGCTGGCGGACGGTGTCGACCTGCGTCCTTCCACCCTCGGCGACAAGGCCGTGGTCGCCGGCGCCGTCGTGACGGGCAGCCAATTCGTCGGCGACTGGCTGATGCGCCAGCTCCAACGCGCCTGACGTTCGGCCCGCAACACCCCCGCCCCAACAGCACCGAGGAGACCCCCGTGGAGACCCTGCCCGCACTCGTCGCCGGCAAGCCGATGACCGCCGACGCCACCGTTGACGTCCTTAACCCGTCGACGGGTGAGGTCATCGCCGTCACGGTCGACTGCGGCCCCGCGCAGGTGGCGGCAGCCGTCGAGGCGGCTGCCGAGGCGCAGGTGACCTGGCGCGCGCAGCCGGTGGCGGACCGGGCGCGGGTGCTGAGGCGGATCGCCCAGCTGATCGAGCGTGACCAGCAGGAGCTCGGCCGGCTGGAGAGCGAGCAGACCGGCAAGCCGGTTACGCAGGGCCTGCGCGACGCAGAGCTGACCGCCCGATACTTCGACTTTTACGCCAGTGCCGTCGAGACCTTCTACGGCACGACGATCCCTCTGAACGACAGCAGTTTCGTGTTCACCGGGTACGAGCCGCACGGCGTCACCGCGCACATCGTCCCGTGGAACTACCCGCTGCAGATTCTGGCCCGCTCGGTCGCGCCGTCGCTGGCGATGGGCAACTGCTGCGTCGCCAAGCCGGCTGAGGAGGCGCCCCTGACCGTCCTGCGCCTCGCCCAGCTCGCCCTCGAGGCGGGTCTTCCGGCCGGCGCGTTCAACGTCGTGCCCGGCCTTGGCGAGACCGCGGGTGCGGCCCTGACCGCCCACCCGGGGATTGGGCACATCTCGTTCACGGGCAGCGTCGAGGTCGGCCGCATCATCAGCCACGCCGCGGCCGAACGCCTCATCCCGGTCACCATGGAGCTCGGTGGCAAGTCACCGAACGTCGTGTTCGCCGACGCCGACCTTGAGCGCGCGGTGCCGGTCATCGTCAACTCGATCCTGCAGAACGCCGGCCAGACCTGCAGCGCCGGCGCCCGCCTGCTCGTGCAGGCCGAGATCGCCGACGAGCTCGTGGCCCGGATCGCGGAGCGCTTCGCGGCCGCCACCGTCGGGCCGGCGCTCTCGGACCCCACGATCGGCCCCCTGATCAGCGAGCAGCAGCGGGAGAAGGTCCTGCACTACGCGGAGCTCGCGCGCGAGCAGGCCAAGGTCGTCTACGGCGGCGAGGCCCTGCGCGGCGGCGACTACGGCGACGGCTTCTTTGTCCAGCCGACCCTTGTGACGGGAGTCGACCCGACGAGTGCCCTCGGGCAGGACGAGATCTTCGGACCGTTCCTGGTGGTCACCACCTTCACCGACGAGGACGAGGCGGTGCAGCTCGCCAACGGCACCGACTACGGCTTGGTAGCCGGCGTCTGGACGAGCGATGTCGGCCGGGCTCACCGAATGGTCCGCTCGATCGTGGCCGGCCAAGTTTTCGTCAACAGCTACGGGGCGTCAGGCGGCGTGGAGCTCCCGTTCGGCGGCTTCAAGCACTCCGGGTACGGCCGGGAGAAGGGCGCCGAGGGTCTGCGCGGGTTCGCGCAGGTCAAGACCGGCGTCATCGGGCTGTGAGCTCGCTGGCCGGCGCGCTCCGGCACCTGCCGCTCGCGTTGGCGCCGGACGTCCCACTGCCGCTGCCCATCAACGACCCGCGGCTGGACACCCCGGCGGTGCTGGTCGACCTCGACGTCGTCGAGCAGAACCTCGGCCGGACCGCTGCCTATGCCGCCCGCAACGGCGTGACTCTGCGGCCGCACATCAAGACCCACAAGAGCGCCGCCGTCGCCCGCCGGCAGCTGGCGGCGGGCGCGACGGGGGTGTGCGTCGCGACCGCCAGCGAGGCGCTCGTCATGGCTGAGGCCGGCATCGACGACATCACCATCGCCTACCCGTTAACGGGGCGGGCCAAGCTCGACCGGGTCGAGCGGGCACTGCAGGCGGCCAGCATCTGCCTCACGTCGGACTCCGACACCCTCACGGAGGCCTACGGCGACCTGGCCGGCCGTGCGGGACGCACTCTTCGCGTGGTGGTGGAGGTCGACACCGGGATGCACCGGGCGGGGGCCCGCCCCGAGCTGGTCATCGACCGCGCCACCCGCATCGCCAAGACACCAGGGTTGGAGTTCGACGGGATCCTGACGCACGCAGGTCATGCCCATGACGTGCCGGGGCCGCAAGGGATCGCGCTGGTGGCACGTCAGGAGGCGACCGTTATGGGAGACCTGCGGAGTGAGCTCGAGGCAGCCGGTCTGGCGCCCGGCGTGGTGTCCGCCGGCTCCACACTGACGGCGCCGTACCTCTCCGCGGCGGACGGCATCACCGAGGTGCGTCCCGGCACCTACGTCTACAACGACCTGCGCACGCTGGCCTGCTGGTCGTGCACCCCAGACGCCCTCGCCGCCACCGTACTGACCACAGTGGCCAGTCTTGACGGGCGAAGAATCACCGTCGACGCCGGCAACAAGACCCTCACCAGCACGCACGACGCAGCCTACGGGTACGGGCATCCCGTGGGTTTCCCGGACGTCGGCTTCACTCGACTCTCCGAAGAGCACGGCGTCCTGGACGACCCCGACAGCCGACTTCGGCCGCAGGTCGGGGACCGGCTGCGGCTGCTGCCCGTCCACGTATGCGTGTGGATGGACCTGCAGCCCGAGGTGTACGGCGTCAGGGACGGTCAGGTCGTCGAGCGCATCACCATCGACGCCATGCGGCACAGCCTGTGACCGACGCCGAACATGGGGGGCTCGACGCCCTGCGTGTGTTAAACGCCCGGCAAGTGCGCGACCTGCTGCCATGGCCGGAGCTGATAGACGTCAGCCGTAATGCCCTCATCGCGCTAGCAACCCCGGGCGGGGTACCACCCGGCTCGAGCACACAGGTCGCCGTCCCCGGGGCGTCCCTGCACCTCAAGGCCGGAGCGCTCCTCGAGCCTCCCATCCTGCCGGTCAAGGCCAACCTCCGCCCGGACCAGGGCAGCTCCAGCGGCGCGATCCTGGTCTTCGACCACCGCACACAACGGCTCGAAGCGATCCTCGCTAGTGCCGACCTCACCGCGCTGCGCACCGGCGCCATCGCCGCGGTCGCGGCCGACTGCCTGCATCCAGGGCGCTCCCCTGTCGTAGCCCTCATCGGTGCCGGACCCGTGGCAACGATGGCGCTGCGCGCCCTGCAGTGCGTGCTCACCCCCGCGTCGGTCCGGGTGTGGAGCCGGGACTCCCGGAACGCGGACCTGCTCGCGGCCCGCGACCGCGCCGTCGCCGTCGCCTCGGTCGCCGAGGCCGTCCGCGGAGCGGATCTGGTCCTGACCTGCACGCCGGCGCGGACACCACTGCTGCATCCGCAGGACCTGGCGGACCGCGCGGTGGTCCTCGCTCTCGGCGCCGACAGCCCAGGCAAGCGCGAGCTCGGTCCGGGGGTGCTCGATGACGCGCAGGTCTTCGTCGACGTGCGGACCGATGCCCTGGCAGTCGGGGAGTGCGCCCACCTCGCCGGCGAGAGCGCCGGCGTCGTCCTGCTAGGGGAGCAGCTCTCGCAGCCCCGGGCGCTGGACGGCCGCCGTGTCGTGTTCGACTCGGTCGGCTCCCCCGTGGTCGACGCGGCCGCCGTCTCGCTTGTCCTCGAGAGTGCACGAGCCTTGGACGTCGGCACTCGGCTCGACCTGGGGTGACCTCCCGTCACACCCAAGCTCAGGGCGTGGGTGAAGACGAGGCGCAGTGACTCTCCAGTGCGGGGACGTCGACAACGTCGAACTGCCAGGTCCCTAGCGGCTGGGCACCTGGTGCTCCCGAACGCCGTGAACTGCAGGCTGACGCCGAGCAGGTCCTTCCCGGTGCCGGTGGTGAGGATGCTGCTCACACTGGCCAGGTCACGGACCCGCGTGACCAGGTCCACCGCCAGTCCCCGGACATCGGTGTCGCTGCTGCGAAGGCACCAACCGAAGCGCAGCCCGATCAGGTCTGAAGACCGACGTCGTCCTATGCCGCCTGCCAGGGCCAGGGGGTGAGACTGTCCGGTGGTCGTTTGGTAGTGGCCCGGGCTGCTGGTCCCGACCTTACAGAGCCCGAACCTGCCTGCCAGGGACTTGCCAGGGACCGAGGGCAGCCTTCAGGGAGTCAGACAACCCCCTCGAAGGAGCACCCCATGTCGAAGATCCGCCCCCGTCTGAGCGGTGTCAGCGCCGCCGGGACCGGCCTCGTTGCCGGTCTCGCGCTCGGCGTTACCGGCCTCGCGAACGCCGCCAGCAGCACCACCACCTCGCCGTCGACGTCCGGCTCGGCCAGCGTCGCGGGCCAGGGACATCACGGCAAGCACCACGGGGACCGCGACGGCCGCGGGGCGGGGGACCTGGTCACCGCCGTAAGCGGCAACACGATCACCCTCGACACCCCCTCTGGCGTCAAGACCGTTACGGTCACCCCCGCTAGCGTCTACAAGCACGGCCAAGGCACCGCCTTGCTCGCGGACGTGAAGCCGAACGAGATCGTACGCGTGCGGTTCCTCGATCCGACGGCCGCGGCCCCGGTGGCCAAGAGCGTGCGGATCGAACTGGCTCGCGCCGACGGGTACGTCACCGCCGTGAACGGCACGTCGTTCAAGACGGCTTTGCCCGCACGGTCCAGGAGAGCAGCACGACCGTCTACCGGGACGCGGGCGCAGCGGGGAGCCCGTCAGAGGTCAGAGTCGGCACACTGGTTCGTGCTGAGGGCAACCTCGACGCGAACGGGACAACGCTCACCGCGACCCGCATCGGAACCCGGATGCCGCCACGGCTGCGGCCCGGCGCGGGAACTGGCCCTGCCAGCGGCACGGGCAGCACGACCGCTGACCCGGAGAACAACCCCTAGCGGACGGCGGTGGACGGTCCCCCGGCTACCGCCGTTCGCCTGCACGCAGCTCCACACGACAGCGGCCGCCGTGGGCACGCGGTGACTGACACCGGGCGGGACGATGTTGTGCCGCACCCTGGTGTCGCCCGCGCGGCCTCCGCCGCCGGCGCGCGGTCACTGATGTCAGGCTAGTTCCGCCGACGCGCACCGGCACTGGCTCTCCGGCTCGGGTGAGCGATCTCGGGGCCTGCCGGTGACGCGGAGGTTCGCCCAGCACGCGCGGCCGGCACCGCGCTGGGCAACTCGGGTCGCTGCTAGATGTCACGACTACCGCCTACTCGAACTCGTGAGAACGCCGACACCGCCGAGGACCCGCGCCCGACTGGCCGCTGCATCAGCCGGAGCGCCCGCTGCGGCATGAGCGGACGCTTCGGCGCCATGACTCGGTGCATCAGTTGATGTCGCGCTGGGCCCGAGTCGCTCTAGCAATGGCGAACCCCAAGAGCCCGCCGAAGACTCCGGCTGGAACGTCGAGTGCGGCGGACAGTAGAAACTGCTGGACGAACGCGCCAAACCCCGTCCCCTCGATGACGCGATAGCCGACGCCCAATGCCCTGCATACACCTCCCTCACACGTCGCTACGGGAAGTTCGTAAACAAGTCGCGGAAACGCCGCCGCCAGGCTAGTCCCGACTGTGGCCGCCGCCAGTGCCTGCCCAGGCCGCCCCTTAGCTTCCTGCCAGAAACGGTGCTGACCGGGGTCTAGCCGCAAGAGCAAAGAACACACGAGCGTCGCCAGGAACGTCACCGTCACGCCGGTCAAAGGATGCGAAAGAAACTTAAAGACGGGACTCTCTGGAGTCATCACTCCTCCCCTCGCACCGAGCCCGAGCACGCTACGTGATGTGGGCTCTGGGGGTATGAACGTTAGCTGAGACCCGGCTGCGTGGACGCACCCCTCATCGGTACGGGGCTACCAGCACCGGAAGCGCGACCGGCGGCATGAGCGGTCGTCCAGGTCTGCAGTCTTGAACAACGGGTGAGGCGTGGCTGTCTGCCGAGCGCAGCCGTCACCGGGTCGTCCACTCGGACCCGGAGGACAGCGTGGCCGTCGCCAGGCAGATCGGCAGCACAGCCCGGATCCCGCGTGCGCCGACCAAGAGGCTGCTCCGGGTTGGGTGACCCGGCTCAGGCGCAGGGCACCCACTCGCGGGCGACGAGCGCGTAACTGAAGCCGTTCCAACGAAACGCGTAGGCGACCATGTAGGCGTTGCTGCTGTAAGAGAACCGCTGGTTCCAGTTGTAGTAACCCTGCCAGACGTTCCCACTGGAGGTGACGTCGCGCAGCGGCCCGAGGGCGATGCGGCCGTCGTCGCTAGAGCGGTACAGGCCCAGCCGCAGGCGGTAGCTGCCGTAGCCCGGCGTGAGGTACGCGGTCCGGCTGAACACGTCCACGACTCCGCCGCCGTCGCGGCATGGCAGTGAGCCATACCAGCTGATGCGGTCGCCGTTGACGTCGGCGGGCATGGCGAGCGCGGGCTGCGCCGTGGCGACGCCGGCCGTGAGGGCCAGGGCTGTAGCGACGACGGTGCTGCGGACCATGTTCATGGCGTTCCTCCAGGTTGCGCGGGATCCCGTCCCGGGGCGGCGGCCAGGTCGCTCCGGCCTGGACGCATAGTGCTGAGGGGTCGCAAAGGCCGCGCAAAGCCGGTCGGTCGCCCCTACGATCGCTACTCCGATCCGGTGTCCGACCACGCGGAGCCGCAGGTGCAGCGCGATCAGCCCAGCCGTGAGCCGGGCGTCGTCGTCCGACTGCTGGGGCCTGTCGCGGTCAGCGGCCCAGCCGGCACCGCCGTCGTCGGCAGCCGGGTGCAGCAAGTGCTGCTGGCCATGCTGGCCCTGCACCCGGGGCGGCTCGTTGGGGTTGACGAGCTGATGCAGGCCGCGTGGGGAGACGAGCCACCGCTCACGGTGACGTCGGCGCTGCGGGTGCACGTCGCGCACGTCCGACGGGCTTTGGCCGCCGGCGCAGCGGTCGGATCCGTCCTGCAGCACCGGGGGCGCGGGTACGTTGTCGACCCCATTGCGGTGGGGTGCGACGTCCTCGCCCTGGAACGGCTCGTCGACCGGGTGCAGGCGTTGAGCGCGCAGGGACGACACGGCCAGGCGCTGGCTGCCTGGGAGCAGGGCCTGGCGCTGTGGAGCGGCCGCGCGCTCCAAGGGCTGGAGGACGTCGAAGCGCTCGGGCAGGAGGCGCGCCGGCTGGAGGACCTGCGTGCCAGGGTGCAGGAGGAGGCGATCGAAGCCCGGCTCCTCCTTGGTCACCACGAGGCGGCGTGCGCCGACGCGACGGCGATGGTGCAGGAGGCACCGTTGCGCGAGCGCCGGACCGCGCAGCTCATGCTCGCGCTCTACCGGACGGGGCGGCAGGCCGAGGCTCTGCGCGCGTGTCGGCGACTGCGGGAGCGGCTCCTGGCAGAGCTGGGGGTGGATCCGGCTCCCGAGGTGCAGCGGCTCGAAGGCGCCATCCTCCGGCAGGAGCCTGAGCTGGCCTGGACGGCGGCGGAGGCACCGCCGAGCCGACCGCTGACGCTGCGGCCCGCCCGTACGGCGGCGGCTGTTCCCCACGCCCTGCGGGCACTCGTCGCCGACAGGGTCACGTCCCTGTCGCAGGACCAGCTCCGGCTGGTCCGGGTCCTCGCGGTTGTCCGGGGCGAGTCGGACCTCGCCACGCTGGCCGGGGCGACGGAGCTGGCCGCCGCTGACCTCGCGCAGGTGCTGTCCGGCACCGATGGTCTGGTCGACGTGTCCGACGACGGCTCCGTCAGGTTGCGGCACGAGCTCTTCGCCGAAGCCCTGCTGGCCGAGCTGCCCGAGCAGGAGCGACGGCGGCGGCACGCGGACGCGGCGCGTGGCCTCGAGAGGGCGGGTGACGACGCCGCTCTCGCAGCGGCGGCCTGGCACCGGCTCGCCGCCGTGCCGGAGGTCGCTGCCCTCCAGGCCTGCCGGCTGGCTGCTCGTGCAGCGGACGTCAGGCTAGCCGCTCACGACAGCGACGCTGCCCGCACCCTGTGCCGCGAAGCCCTCCGAGTGCAGGAGCAGCACGCCGCACCTGACGCCGTTCGCGTCGACCTCCTAACCCGCCTGACCGAGGCGGAGGCGATGCGCGGCGACTTCGGTGCAGCGCAGGCTGCTTGGGCCGAGGCCGTGGAGCGGGCCCGGCGGCTCGCAGACGCCGAGCGCTTCGCCCTGGCGGTGCTCTCACGTGGCTGGGCCCGGCGCACCGTGGTCGTCGAGGGCGTGGACGACGACCTGCTGCGCGAGGCGCTCGACCGGCTCGGGGACAGGCCGACGGCGCTGCGCATCCGGGTGGCCAGCGCGCTGCTGTCGGAGGCGGCTGTGCCCGGGCGTGCACGCGACGTCCGGGTGCTAGCGGAGGAGGTGAGCCGGACGGCCCCGCTCGTCGGCGACCAGCGGGCGCAGGTCGCGGCCTTTCACGCGCTGCACGTGCTGCTCCGGCCCTCGCCCGACGCAGCGGCCCGCGCCGACCAGGGACGTCTGCTGCTCACCTCCGCCTCGTTGCTCGGGGACGCCTACTGGCTCGGCGTCGCCGAGCTCGCTGCCGCCTTCGACGCCTTCGTCGTCGGCGACGTCCATGACGTGGCCAGGAGGCTGGAGTCCCTCCGGCGGCACAGCGCCGGCGCCCGCTCCTCGCGGCTCGAGTGGCACGTCGCGCTGACCGAAGCGACGGTGCATCGCGTCGCCGGGCGATTCTCACGCGCGGACCGCTACGCGGACACAGCGGCGGTGTGCGGCGCGGCCGCCGGCATCCCAGACGCCCTGGCCGCAGCGGTCGTGCACCGCTTTCTCGTCGACCTGCAGGTCGACGATGTGTCTGGTCACGTGCCGCTGCTGCTGGCCTACGTGGCCGACCAGCCCGGCAACACGCTGGCCCGCGCCGCCGCCGCGCTGGCGCTGGCGCATGCCGCCCGTCTCGACGAAGCGGCCACTGCTGTGGACGCCGTGCTCGCCGCCGTGTGCCAGAACCCACCAGACGAGGCGTCCACCCTCTGCCTCGCGCTGGCGGCCGAGGCAGTCGCGGTCCTGCCTGACGCAGCGACGCGGGCACGCGGTCTACGACAGCTGCTGGAGCCCTACAGCGGCCAGGTCGTCGTCTTCGGGCAGGTGGCAGCGGCGTTCGGGCCGGTCGACCGTACCCTCGCACTGCTTTACGCGACCGAGGGCGACGCAGCAAGGGCGGCGCTGCTGCTCGACGCCGCCGCGGACCTCAGCCGCCGCATGCTCGCGCGTCCGTGGGAGCTCTGGTGCGGGGTGGATCGTCTTCGGTTGCTGCGCTTCACCGGCCAGGACGCGGAGGCTGAGCAGCTGGGCGCCCGGCTCGCGGGCGAAGTCCGGCGGCACGGCCTGCTAGGGCTCGCCCGGTCTCTCGCGACCGACTAGAGACCGGGTTCCTCCGCGGGCGGCGGCCACGGCCGTTGGGGTGGACGGTGCAAGGCGATCACGGGCTGAAGGCTCGACGAACGCCACAGGTCTCCAGGCGTCACCCGGTCCGCGTGCTCGTTGTAGACCAATGAGAGGCCGTCCATGTCGCACGAGGCGTTGTGCAGCCGCACCGCGGCGTGCAGCGCGTCGATCTCCTCGTTGGCCTGCTGGCTCAACCAGGGCGGCGGTCCCTCCGGGGCGAGCAGCCGGTGCTCGACGTCCACCTTCAGCCGGTCGTCTCCGGACTCCTCGAAGCAGCGGAACACGAACTCCGAGCACGACAGGGCACTGGCGCCCGAGTCGACGGCGCGGCTCGCAGCTTCGGCCGCGAGGTCCAGCAGCAGCAGGGCCGCCCGGGCGAGCGCCCGGGACCTGTTGACCTCATCGGCGTAGCTCCGACGCAGCGCTGACGGAGCCAGGGCCACCACCTCGAGGTAGGCGAAAGCGGTCTTGCTGTGGAGCTACTCGCGCGCCCGGTGCGTGACCGCCGTCGGGTCCGCGCGCCGGGTCCTGTGCCAATGTGGCGCAGCGCGGTGGTGGTCCGCACGCTCGTCGCTGACAGCCGTTGGGCGAGGGGAACGGTCCGGACCGCCCGCAAGCGGTCGTCGTCACCCCAGCGGTTGGCCTCGACGATCTCGTCGGCGTCCAGCACCAGCGAGGCGTGGTTGACCGGCACCCGGTCGACCCACTGCACCAAGCCAGCGTCGAAGCCGGTGCTGTCGTAGACGAGGACGTCGCCGGGACGCAGCTCGCGCCGGAACCGCTCGGCGTCCGCGACGACCAGCATGCGCCCTCCACAAGATCGCGTTCTCGGTCCGAGCAGTCTGCTGGCGCGCGCGGGTGCTGTCCCTCGCCCGCGGGCGCGTCCTCGTTAGAGCAAGCCGCCGTCCCGCCGGCTCTCCCACCGTCGACACGACGAACCGACGGTCAGGACCAGGCCGAACTGCTCCAGGGCGCCTCCCTTGAGCGGCGGTCGCATGGTCGCTTTGAGGCGGGACGTCGCCACCCTCCACCCGGCTGGGCGCCGGGTCAACGGTCGTCCAATAGGCGAGGTCAGGCTGGCCGTCGCCACGCAGGAACGCGTCCGCTCATATCAAGCATGAGCGGGCGCTCCCACCGCTCTGCGGCGATGTCCCGAGCGGGCATAAGACCGGTTCTGGTCCAGGCTGCTCCGGGCGGCGGCCGTTGTCTTGCCCAACCGCTGCTCGGCCGTCGCCGGCGCGTCCTTCCCGCGGCCCGGGATCTAGCCAGACGTCCGCTGACCTGGCCCAACGTTCCGTGGGCGTATTGGTCCAGACATTGCTGTCGCCGTGCCTGCGGCGGCGGGTGTCTGAGGTCGGCACCTGCTTTGACCTGCGTGTTTGTACCTGGACCGCTCTAGACAATCTGGACCGTGTGGGGCTGTGACGGCCCACAGACGGCCCAGGCCCGGCAGGACGGTGGCTGCGGATCCGGGCTGGCCTCGTTGTCCTTGTCGGGCTTGCCCACAGAGTCGGGCGTCGCTTGCTGCCGCATGTGCCTGGTGGGAGACGTCCAAGCGAGGAGTCGACGCTGGGCGAGGGCAGTTCGGTCAGTGGCCAGCCGCGGGCGCGCGGTCATCATCACCGGCCCGGAGTTCGGCTACGACTGCCGCCACCTCACGTTCGGCCTTCTGCCGGTGACGCTCGGACGGGACGCGCTCGCCGCCAGCCCCGAGCCCGGGAAGACGACCGTCAGCATCAGGGCTCGCAGGTCCTACGTCACCGACGGGCACTACTTCGGGAACCCCGGTGCCTGGCCCGCGGCAGGGGCACGCGGTGCGGCTGGGGACGGGGCCGCTGGACCAGTCGCTTGGCCAGAACGTTGCTGCTTGCGCTAGCCAGGCCGAGGGCGGCCCGGGCTGAGCCGCAGTGTGGCGGCGCTCGGCACCGGAGGCGGACAGCAGGGCGGCCATGCCGAGCCACAGCCGTGCCGTGACTCGCGCTGGCCGTCAACGGTGGGAGAAGTCGGTCCCCGATGGCACTGCCGGGGCGAGACCCTTCCCGGAACAACCGCTGGTCGGCAGCATCCAAGGCCTGGAGAGGGCGCACGTGCGGGGTTCCTCAGCTCGGCCGGCATTTGCCCCGCCGTCCTCCCCCAGGCCACGGGGCGCCATACGCCGGAACGGCGGCTTCCGTTCTCCCTACGGCACGGCTGCGCTTGCTGAAAGCGTGGTGCTGGCGCCGACGTGACAAGACACATACCGGCAACCGTCGCCCAGTGGCGGCTTACGCAACGGTGCATCCCGATTGGCAGCCTCTGAGGTTGCGGCATCGCCAGCCCATGCGGCAAGGAACTCGACCTCAGGTGCTTCGGGTGAACACGGGGTCCTTACCATGGCTGCCCACTCCCTTGGTGATCCCCACCATCGAAATGACCAGGGCGGTTCAGGCCTCGGTGAACAAGTCGAACTCGGCCTCTCGGTCGAGCCAGGTCTGTGCAGATTCGTCCTGGCGCAGCATCGCCTTGGCGCTGTCGGGCAGGGAGTTCGCGTCGTGCGCTTCTACGGCGAGCTGGACGAAGCGTCCAGGCCATCGGGTGGTGCCTTTGGCCTGGAACTCCTCTCGGGCTCGTTCAACGAACCCGAGCGAGCTTGCCATCTTGAGCGGTCGCAGTGTGGTCAGCTCGAGGCGGCGCTTGTCGGTGATGAGGCTGTTGTTCTTAAGGTGGTAGCCGAGGCTCTGCAGGGACAGCCCGTACTCGAGGCTGAGAACAACGAGGTGCTCGTCGTTGTTGATGTCGATCCTGCCATCGTCTCGGCGTTCTTTGATGGCCTGCAGAGGTAGCAGCAGGTTAACGGCGAACGCGTTCGCTCGCATCTCCAGAACATCGTTGCGGAACAGGTCTCGCTCGATGAAAGTCGCGTTGGTGCCGCTGTCGAAGTGTTGGTGCCCGAGTTCGTGCGCGGCGGTGAAGCGCTGCCGTGAGAGGAGGCGCTCAGCCGTGTTGATGATGAGCAGGAGGTCGTCGCCGGAGCGCACCAGGGCGCCCTCGGGACCGTCGGGCATGGGTTTGCGGATGACGAGCGTGCCCGCGTGGAGCCGCTCGATGAAGCTGAATAAGTCCGCGATGGGAGCCGTACCGAGCTGGTTGTCCGCACGGACGGCGCGTGCAGCGTTGCGGCCCTCGGTAACAGGGCGAGGTTCAGCCACGATCCCGCTCGGCATCGCGGAGGGCTTCGAGTTCTCGAAGTTCGCCGACGAAGGCAGGGACCCAGGACATGGCCCGCTTGACGTCGTTGGGACTGCTCTCGCTGCCGAGACGGAGAGCAAGGAGCGCGTGCTCGTCGTGTGCGCCGTCCAGGTCGTGTGGCTCGGTGTCGATGGCCGTGGCGACAGCGAGGAGCTCGTCGACCGTAGTGTCGACCGCGGCGGCGATGCGTAAGAGTTCCACGAGGTCGATCTTGCGGGCTGCGGACTCGATGCGGGAAACGACTGTCTGACCGAGGCCGGTCTTCTGTCCTAGTTCGTCTTGCGACAGCCCGGCGTCTTGCCGTGCCCTCTGCACGGCTGTTCCCAGCGCGCTACGCGACAAGTCAGGCATGCGCCTCCTCTCCTATGCGAAAATGTCATGAGTTGCCTTGCCAGAGGGTGGGGTGACTGATCCTCGTCCCAGCCTGCAGCCGAGACCGCACGTCGAGGCCCGGACGCGTCCCGAAAGCCGATCATCTAGCGGATAAGATCGTCGTCGCCGGTGCAACCGGCGGTTCGCGAAGCGGAAGGGCAGCACGGCGGTCGCTGGCAGACGCCACCCCTCGGGGGCCTGCGTCTCAGACCAGGCGTCAACGCACCGACGCGGTAAGAATCGCTCGCGGTGTCGACTGATCCGGTCCTCGGCGGCTGTCTCAGCGATCGACAGTGCGGCTGCCTCGTGCATCCGTCGGTCGGTGTGCGCACGCAGCTGCGCGGCGGCCAGGACTCGCCGCCGGTCGTCCTTCGCCCCACGCATCCCGACAACATCGACCCTGCCTTCCGCGCCGCCGTACGCCTAACGGAGTGAGGACGTCGTCGTAGGGTGAGTCAACGGCGCTGTGGCGCCCCGAGTCGACGATCCGGGGCGTTCACACCGTTCGCGCCGGCACGTCCGGTGAGCCAGGGCCGACCGGCGCCGCAGGTTCCTGGACAGCCTGCCAGGTCCCTAGCCCGCCGAGCAGCGCGGCGCACACGACCAGGGTCACCCCGACCGCCAGCACCCCGCGGTCGTCCCGGCGCTCGCGGCGGTGCGCGTACACGAAGAGGTACGCGCCTGCTGCCAGGTCGACGACCGCCAGGAACCAGATCACGGCCGGGAGTCTGCCGGGTGGTGGAGCCGGGCGTCTTCTGGACCGCCGGCCAGCTCGGTCACGGCCCCGCCCGCGGCTATCGCGCCACCAGTCGCGCAGGAGCCATGACCCCGACAGCAGGGTCAGGCGCAGAGCTCCAGGACCACTGCCCTTCCCTTGGCTTTGAGATCTTTCATGATCGTCTGTCACAGCCCCGGCTGGTTCCGCACTTACCAAGGGTGACGGGCCGAGTCGCGTCTTGCGTCGTGAGCTGCCGTCGTCGCGGTCTGGCTCACCCCCGTCTGTGGACGACGAAGGTTGCCCACAGATCCGTGCTCGGGCCGTCCTTGAGCAGGTCCGTGCATCCCACTGTGGGCGCGGCCCGGCCGGGGCCGATCGTCGATCACCGGAGGTTGCAGTGCCCGAGCCCGACCACCCGCGCTTTTCCGATCACCTGACCGACCCGACCGACCCGTTCGACCCGACCGTCCCGCCCGTCGGCCAGCAGTGGCCGTCAGACCCGCTGCCCGACCTCGAGCACGACCGCGAGGTGCTGAGCTGGCTGCAGTGCTCGCCGCAGCTCAGCAGCGAGGTGAAGGGCTACCTCGTCGACGCGCTGCTCGACTGGGCGCTGACCGGCCGCGGCTACCCGCAGATGGCCCTGCCCGACGCCGGCCCGGACTGCGACCACCTGCAGGCTCTGCAGCAGATCATCCAGCGCATCCCGCAGCGCATCGCCGAGGCCGACACGGTCGCCGACAAGCTCGAGCTCGGCCGCGCCGGCCGGCTGCTGGCCCGGGCGTTCTGGGCCGCCTGGGACCCCCAGGGCGTTCAGGACGCCATCGACCGCGAGCTGGTCATGGCCATGCCGTGGCTGGCCGGCCCGCCCGCGCCCTACGAGGTGCCGGACGAGTGGCCGTCGTGAGCCGCTGGAGCCAGAACGTCGACGACTTGGCCGGCGCCGTCGCTGACCTGCTCACCGACACCTCGGTGCGGACCAGCCCGCTGACCGACGCCGCGGCAACGCTCGCCTGCCGCGACGCGGTCGTGGTCGGGCTCCGTCAGCTCGTCGGGTCCGTGGCCGACATGCCACCGGTCGCGCAGGCCCGGCCGTTGCAGATGTTCGACGTCACCAACCGCCCAGCGCAGGCCCTGCAGCAGGCCCTTTCCGAGCTACCCCGGGCCAGCGAGTTCGGGGCTGCGAACGTCAACACCTACTTCGAGAAGGGCCTGCCGCTATACGAGCAGCGCTGGCGCGACGCGGCCCGGGCCGCGGTCGGGCTGGAGATCTTCGTCGAGGCCCTCGGCCGGGTCCCGGACCACCACTCTTGGTCGGTGCTTCGGGACCTGGCCGACCTGGCCGCAGCGATCCCGGCCCTGGACCACGACCTGTCGGAGGCTCTCCTGCCGTGGCTCAAGGTCGGGGCGGACCTAGCGGTGCCGTACGCGATGCTTACCCACCCCGCCCACGACGCCGTCCGGGTCTGCTCGACCGAGATCCGCAGCCGCGTCCCGGCCGTCCGGCCCTTGACCACCCCGGCGCCGTCGGTCCCGGCGGCGCTCGGCACCGGCGAGCTCGATAAGGCGATGGACCGCTACGTCCGGACAGTGCTGGACCGCGCCTCGGAGCTGTCGAACGGGGACATGCGCGCGGTTACCCGGCTCCTGCAGTTCGGAAGCACGCATGCCGCGATAGCGCTTGAGCGGGCGCAGCAGGCAGTCCCCGGTGCCGACGTCGCCGTGGCCGCCCTGCGCCAGGTCGCGCCGCTGGCCGAGCAGCTGCGCGACAGCCCGGCCAAGACCCTCGGGCCGGAACATCTGATCGTGCTGCGCGACAGCGGCGCGCTGCTGGCCCGGATGGGCGGCTTGGCCACGCAGGAACGCGCACTGCCCGGTGGGGCCAGCGACATCGCTTTGCGGCGCTTGGCCACCCCGGCGCCGGAGTTCGCCAAGCACGTCCCGAACCTGGCAAGGGCAGTGGAGATCGGCGTCCGAGAGTCCCTCGCCGGCGGCCTCATGCTCGTGCCGAGCGCGGCCGACAAGAGCAACACGTCGAGTCTGCTGTGGGTCCCGGCGAGCCCGGGGAGCGGTAGGAGCGGGAAGGCCGGGCCGCCGGTCGTGCAGCAGTACGCGAGCGCCATGGCCTGGGCGGCTGAGGGCGTCGCCCCCGGTGTCAGGACCGCTCAGGCGGCGCTGGACCAGCATCAGGTGCAGATCGTCGACCGGACCCGTCAGGCCGCGGCTCAGGCGCGCAGCCACGTGGGCGCGGCTCGTGCGCAGCTGCGCACGGTCCTCGGCCAGCAGGCTGGCACGCTTCCCGCGCCGCTGGGCTCGCCGCTGCCGTCACACCCGCGCCTGGCACCGGACGGGCCGGTGTCCGGCCGAGGCCGTTGAACGAGCCTGCTGAACGACGAGTGCCCGTGCTCCTCACCACCGGGACCGGGGCCGGGCTCTCGCCGAGTCCGGGGCGTCCAGTAGTTCGGTGGGGCGGACCGGCACGGTGATCCCCGCACGGTGGTGACGCTGAGTCGTCGGTTCGGTGGTCCGTCAAGGTCCCAGGCCACCGAAACCGACGGTCTGCGCCCTGCCCGGCCAGGCGCCAGCCGAGCGCGGCGGATGATGACGGCGGGCACCCGCAGGCATGAGCATCGCGGCGACCGCCCGCGCCGGCCCCGTCCGCGACGGGTGCATCGTCGCGCCCAAAGGCGCGGCTGACCACCCGGCCGCGAGGCGGCAGACGATGCCGAGGGTCCACGGAGCAAGGTATGCAAAGGGTTACCGTTTCGGCCCGCTGCGCGGCCCCAACGGCTCCCCTTCGCAAGGCGCGACAGCGGGTCGCTGAGGGCTTTCTGTTCGCCCGGGCGCGGGCTCGCAGCAGGTCCAGGGCGGGGGTGTCGGCGTCGCCGGGGCGGTGGGTGCCGAGCCGGCGTGCGGAAGAAGTTCATGATCGCTTGTCACAGGTGGGGTGTCGACCGCACTTACCAAGGGTGAGGGCGCGGCCAGGTTGGTGGTGCCCGACCGAGGAGCTGGTCGTGGTGGACGATCCTTCGTCGCAGGCGAGGGCTTCAGGCGCTGTGCAGGGTTGCCGGCCTGGCGTCGAGGAGGCGCAGGCGGCTGTCGCGGGGACGCCTGGGTCGCCGGCCCGGTACCGGGTGCGGCGGGCTCCGGCTCGGCCGCGGGCGGTGAAGGTGCTCTACGGCGAGGACGAGCTGGAGACGGTGGCGCGGGCGGCCGCGCGGGCCGGGTTGCGGCCGAGCAGCTATGTGGCGGGGGCGGCGTTGGCAAGTGCCCGGGGCGCTGTGGCGCCGACCTCCGACAGCGAGTACCGAGAGTTGCTGACCGAGCTGATGCAGACTCGGGCGGCGGTGCGGCGGTACGGCACGAACCTCAACCAGATCGCCGCGGCGATGAACTCAGGAGTGACCGAGCCGCCGGTGTGGCTGGTGGCGGCGGTCGCCGGTGCGGAGCGGGCCACGGCCAGGATCGACGAGGCCGCGAGCGTGCTGGCCGGCCGGTTGGCCTGAGCTGGTGATCGGTCAGGTGCTGCCTCGTGGCTGCGGGGTGCGGGGGCTTTTGTACTACCTGTTCACCGAGGGGCTGGCCGGTGCGAAGGGCCTGGAGTCCGACCACACCGACGCCCGGGTGATCGCCAGCTGGGACGGCCGGCCGGACGCAGTCCAGCCCGGGCTGGGCCTGTCCGGCAAGCGGGACTTCACCGAGCTCGCCGACCGGCTCAACGAGCCGGTCGCCGCGCTGGGCTACAGCACGCAGGAGCTGCGCACGATCAAACCGGTCTATCACCTGGCTGTCGCCGCGGCGAAGGACCCCCAGACCGGCGCGCCGCTGGACCGGACCTTGACCGACGCCGAGTGGGCCGACATCGCCCAGGAGTACGTGGACCGGATCGGGTTGGCCCGGCGCGAGGATGACCTGGGCGTGCGTTGGGTCGCGGTCCGGCACGCCCAGGACCACGTGCACATCGTGGCGACGCTGGCCCGGCAGGACGGCCGGCGGCCACGGCTGTCCAACGATCATTACCGCTCGATGGAGGCGAGCCGGTTCGTTGAGCAGAAGTACGGGCTCGTCGCCACGGCCGCCACCGGCCGGACCGGCGCCGCCAGAGCGAGCCGGGGCGAGCAGCGCAAGCACCGTGACACCACCCGGCGGCGGGAGGCGGAGGGCCGGCCGGCGCCTGCGGCAACTGACCGTGAGCAGCTGCGTCGTCAGGTCCGGGTCGCGGCCGCTGGCGCCTTCGGCCAGAGCGAGTTCTTCGATCGGCTGCGGGCCGACGGGCTGCTGGTCCGGGAGCGGCTGAGCGAGCGCAATGCCGGCGAGGTCACCGGCTACGCGGTGGCGTTGCCCGACCGCTACGGCACGGGTGCGGCCCGGGTTTACTTCGGTGGCGGCAAGCTCGCCTCCGACCTGACGTTGCCGCGTCTGCAGCGACGCTGGGACGGGCCCGGGGCGGCTGCGGGCAGTTCGGTGGGGCCGGCCGCCGCTGCGGCCCGCCGGGCGGCCTCGGGCGCCCCCGGCGAGTCCGGCGGACGGCCGGTCCGGACCGACAGGTTCGGGTTGACCGAGATGGAGCGGCTGCGGATCTGGAAGCAGGCGACGCTGGCGGCCGGGCGGGCCAGCGAGCACATCGCGGCCAGCATCGCCAGCGACCCGTCGGGGGCAGCGGACGCGGCTTGGGCGTGTCGAGCGTCAGGTAATTCCCTGGTCCTGGCGTCACGTAATTCCCTGGTGGTCCGCGGGGTTGTGTCTACCGGATTGGGGCCGGGCTGGCCAG
>JAABUT010001436.1_pt1 | contig 27034 bp, 26 predicted proteins | sample 5559281 | NCBI WGS metagenome assembly JAABUT01 (sample SAMN10711880, study PRJNA513359) | rock metagenome | isolation source: Antarctica rocks | place: Antarctica: Victoria Land, Ricker Hills nord | collected 2016-01-04
GGCGAGTTCGACCCGCGCCGCCTGGTCGAGCGACCGATGGCGGTCTACCTCGCGCTCGACCTCGACCACGCGCGGACGCTCGCCCCGCTGACCGCCTGCTTCTTCCGCGACCTCTTCGCCGGGCTCGCGGCGATCGCCAAGGGCACCAGCGACGGGCAACTGCCCCTCCCGGTCCTCGCCTACCTCGATGAGTTCGGCACCCTCGGCCACATCCCCGAGTTCCAGTCGCGGATGGCGACGGTCCGCTCGGCGCGGATCGGCTGCCTGCTGGTCGTGCAGGATCTGGCGCAACTGGCGAAGGAGTACGGCAAGGAGGATGCCGACACGATCCGCACCAACGCGACGACGAAGCTCTGCCTGGCGGGCGTGACCCACGACGACGCCGAATATTTCTCGAAGCTCGCCGGGACGACGACGGTCCACGCGAGGAATCGTGGGAGCACCCATCCCCTGCTCCTCCCCTGGGCCGACCGGGGGAATCGTGGCGTGGGCGAGGTCGCGCGCCCGCTGATCACCGCCGACGAGCTCAGGACGCTCGGCGACGACGTGCTGCTGGTCGCGGGGCGGCACCACCCGGTGCGTGCGCGGCAGACACGCTACTACGCCGACGCAGCCCTGCACGCCCGCCTCCCCGACCCGGCGCACGGCGACCCGCTCGACGCCTTCCGGCGACGGCGCGCGGCGCGGCCACTGCCCCTGCCCGACGACGGCGAGGCGTCGCGCTCCCAGGCGGCCCGAGCATCATGGCTGAACCGCGCGGACGCGCCATCGGACGCCACCGCATCAGAGGCACCGGCACATCCATCTCGCCAGGGAGCACCTGCACCGGTGGCACCGGCCCGCACGGCGGCACCGATTCCCATAGTGGGAGCACCGCGGCCTGCGATACCAGCGCCAGGCACCACGGCCACACCGGATGCGCCACCCCTCAATGCCGCACAGCGGGCCATCGTGGCGGCGCTGGTGGGGAGCGGGCGACCGGGCAACCAGGTCAGCAGCACCGACCTCGCCGCGGCGACCGGCCTCTCCCGAACGGTGGTACGGCACGAACTGGCCGAGCTTCGAGCGACGCTCGGGTTGGGCCAGTGGGACGACATCGGGGCGGCGGCCAGGGAGCGCGGGCTAATGGTCGAGGCGGCGACGGTAGGGTCGACCCCGCAACCGACGACGATCGCGGACCTGACGGCGGGCGAGGCGGCCTTGCTGCGGGCGATCGCCGCGTCGCCGGGTGCGACGAGCACCGGCTGGGCGGCGGAGTTGGGGGTGTCGTCGTCGCGGGTGCGGCAACTGCTCGGGTCGCTACGCGAGAAATGCGGCGCGCCGACGACCGAGGCGCTGATCGCACTGACCCGTGACGGCCCGGTGGTCAGGGATGGATGACCAGGAGCGCACCGCCCCCGCCCCGCCTGGCGTGCAACTCGACGAGGCGGGGCAGGGCGAAGGCCTCCAGCAGCTCCGGCAGTGCCGCGAGGATGAGGGCGTCGAGCGCGGCGTTGGCGATGTTGCCGGTCGCGACGAGCAGCAGGCGGCGCGGTTGGCCGGTCAGGCGGAAGCTGGCGACGAAATCGGCGTCCTTCGTCACCACGATCCGGTCGTCGCGCGCGGCCACCGCCACGATCGCCGCGTCGGGGGTGCGGTTAGCCTCGGGGAGATCGGTGGTGTGGATGGCATCCTCGCCGTGCGCGGCGAGGAGACGGGCGAGGCGGGCGGGGAGTTGGGCGTCGATCAGCCAGTTCACGCCGGGACGATCACGAGCCGCTGGACACGGCTGAGCTGGGCGGCATAGGCGAGGGCGGCGCGGATGTCGTCGCGCTCCAGGTCGGGGTAGTCGGCGAGGATCGCCTCGGGGGTCATGTCGGCGGCGAGGAGGTCGAGGATCAGCTCGACCGGGTAGCGCAGGCCCCGGATGCAGGGCTTGCCGTGGCAGATGGCGGGGTCGACGGTGATGCGCGCGAGCAGGTCGTCTGCCATCGGGAACTCCTTGGTTATGGGGACGATCGACGGTCCGAGTGTACCACGCCCGTGCGGGGAGTCGGCGGCTGCGGGAATAGCGCACGGTAATGCCCCTTGCCGTAGCCGATATTGTCAAGTCAGGAGCGTGACATGGAGTATGAAAAACCAACCATTCCAACCATCCCCGATGCGATAGGGCAGACGGTCGGCGGGTTGGACCCGGCGACGGCCTATCTCGCCAGCCTCTCGCCGAATGGGCGGCTGGCGATGGCGAAACGGCTGCGCGCCGTCGCCGCGCTCCTCGGCGTGTCGCCAGGGAAGATCGGCTGGCAGGAGTTGCGCTTCGCGCACGTCGCCGCGCTCCGCCAGCGCCTCGTCGAGCGCGGTGCGGCCCCGGCCACGGTCAACCTGACCCTCGCGGCGCTGCGGGGCGTCGCCCGCTACGCCCGGAACATGGGGCTGCTCCCCGCTGCGGAGTACGAGCACATCCGCGACGTACGCCCCGCGCGCGGGGTGCGCCTCCCCGCCGGGCGGGCGGCGACGGGCGGGGAGCTGGCCGCACTCGTACGCGCGTGCACGGCGGACCAGTCGCCCGCCGGGGCACGCGACGCGGCGATCCTCGCGGTTCTCTACACCGGCGGGGTGCGTCGCGCCGAACTGGCGGGGCTCGACCTGGCCGATTGGTCCGCCGAGCCGCCGACCCTGCGCGTGCGGGGCAAGGGGGACAAGGAACGCCTGGTGCCGCTGGCCGGGGGCGCGGCGGCGGCGCTCCGGGGGTGGCTACGCGCGCGGGACGACCGACCGGGCGGGCTCTTCCTGCCGATCAACAAAGGCGGGCGTATGTGCGGCGACCGAATCGGCGATCATGCGGTCTACGCGGTGTTGCGGAAGCGACTGGCCGAGGCGGGGGTTGCACGTCTCTCGCCGCACGACCTGCGGCGCACGTTTGTCGGCGACCTCCTCGACGCGGGGATCGACCTGGCGACGGTGCAGCGGCTGGCCGGGCACGCCTCGCCGACGACGACCGCGCGCTACGACCGGCGCGGCGAGGCAACGAAGCGGCGCGCGGTCGAGGCGCTGCATTTCCCCTACGCCGAGGAGGTTTGAGATGGCCGATCCGTCAGTCGCCCGCCGTACGGTTCGCGTGCTGGGCATCATCGGTCACACCACCGCGCGCGGCGATCGCCGCCGCGAACTCGGCGACCTCGCCGGGCGGGACATCGAGCGCGGCGCTGATGCGCCCGATCGTGCGGAAGATCGGGAGACCGTGGCCGTTCTCCAGCTGCACGATCGTCTTGTTGGAGACGCCAGCCCGCGCCGCCAGCCCCTTCGTGCTCAGCAGGCGCAGGGCGCGCCATTCCCGCAGCGTCTTCATTGCATCCCTCCCCAAGCCGACAATCCGACTTAGGAAAGACTACACCAACTTGACACCACAAGGCAATCGGTGTAGAATTGGTGCAGTTTACTAGGCGACCGCGACAGGAGGTGCGGCGATGGCGGAACGACAGGCGACGACGAGGACACCGGGTGATGAGCGGCTCGCGGCGACGCTCGCCCTGCTCGACGAGGGGATCGCGGCCACGTTGACGAGCGACGGCTTCGCGGCCTATCTGCGGACGCTGGCGCGCTTCCCGACCTACTCGGCGCGCAACGTCGCGCTGATCCACCGCCAGCGCCCCGATGCCACCCGCGTGGCCGGATATCGCGCGTGGCAGTCGCTCGGGCGACAGGTACGACGGGGCGAGCGCGGCCTGCGCATCCTGGTCCCGTATCGGCACGCCGCCCCGACCGACAGGGAGGATGCCACCGACGCCAAGCGAGCGACGACGATCGCGGGTTTCGGCGTGGCGACCGTCTTCGATCTGGCGCAGACCGACGGCGAGCCGCTGCCCGTGCCGACGGCCCCGCGGCCCCTCGCGGGCGATTCCGCGCCGGCACGCCGACTCTGGGTCCGCCTTGCCGCCTTCCTCGCCGGTGAGGGGGTGACGCTCACTCGCCGCGCGTTCGGCGAGGGGAACGGCGTCTATTTCCCGCTCACGCGCCTGATCATCGTGCGCGCCGATCTCAGCGACGAGCAGGCGGCCAAAACCCTCGCCCATGAGTGCGCGCACCATGTCGCCCTGATTCACGCACTCGGCGCGCACGGAGCCTCACGCGCCGACGCCGAGACGATCGCCGAGGGGGCCGCCTTCGCCACCCTGGCCCGCTACGGCATCGACACCGGCGACTACTCGTTCCCCTACGTGGCGGCATGGGCCGCCGATCGCGCGGTCGTAACACGCAACTTGGTGGCGATCCGCGAGACGGCGGCGACCCTGATCGCGGCGATCGCGGGGGAGCCGGATATGGGCGCGGCGGACGTGCCGCGCGCGGCGTGAGGCGACGGTCCGGCGCGGCGGCGATGCGCCGTCGCGCCGGGCCATGCTCGGAGGATGGGGAGGTGCCGCCATGCAACTGCTCCACGATTACCGTCACCGCTATCGCGGTACCTGGGGCCGCGCGGCGATCTGCCGTATCGTGATCTACGCGCCCTCGCCGGACGACCCGGACCGGCGACCGATCATCGTCTGTGAGGAGTTGTCGGAGAACGACGGGACGAGCGTCACGAACATGGCCGAGTACCTCGCCGCCGAGGTCGTCGCGCGCCACTTCCCGGCGCTCCTCGACACGGGCGCGGAGGGCGGCCAGCCGGTGCGCTGGCTCGAGCGGTATCCGCCCGCGTCCGGCTGGGCGGGGGAGTACGATGAGGTGACCTTCGTGCCCTGGCGTATCCGGCTGGTCGGCTCCGAGGGCGCGCGCCGCCGGGCGCTCGGCGCACCCCGCTGGCGGCCCCTCTCGCGTGCCGAAGCAGCAGACCTCGCCGACGATCTCGCGCCGCACGCCGGGAGGTGAGGATGGCCCCGCATGACGACTGGCGCGACGAGCCGATCACCAGGGCAACCCTGCCTCCCGATCGCCGCCCGCCGCCGCCGACCGACGAGGAGCGCGCGCGTTGGCAGGCACTGGGCCGGGACAAGTTCCGCGACCCGGAGTACCAGCGCTACGCCCAGGGCTGGCGCAGCGATGCGAGTTTGCGCGACAGCGGACGGGCGGGCTACGCGGCGCTCGTCGACAAGTACGGGCGGGAGTTCGCGTCCGACGTGCTTGCGCGGAGCAGGCACGACCACCCGACCACGCCCGAGCGCGCCACGATCGCCCTCCTCGATGAGCTGGGACAACGTGAGGGACAGGACTATTTCCGTGAATACCGCGTTGCCCCCGGCGTCTACGCCGACTTCGCCTGGCCGGACCAAAAGCTGGCGGTAGAGGTCCACGGCAGCGCCCACGACGCCGCGTTCTTCCTGGCGCAAGGTATGGCGGAACGAGAGGCGCGTCGCACCGCGGTCTATAGGGAGGCAGGCTGGTCGGTGCGCGTGGTGACGGAACGCGATCTCGGGCCGGATCGCGAGCGCACGCGTGACCGCTTGCGCGAAGCCGTGACGCGGCCCGAGCAGCGCACGCTATGGTAGCCTCGCTCCAGAGAGGAGGTGGGCATGGCCGAGACACAGGAGGCGACCGTGCAACTGATCGACGAACACGCCTGGGAACGGGCCGATGTGCTCCCGCTCGGCGACCCGCTACCCCTTGCCGAATGGTTAGGGAAAGTCGAGCAGCTCAACATGACGCTCGCCGTGCTGCCACCACGCCGCATCGCCGCTGGCCCCTATCGTGGCGGCTGGATCGTCAGCGCCGACAACGAGCGGGGGCGGCTCTATTTCGCCTTGACCGCCGAAGCCTTCGGGCAGCTCGATATGGGGAGGGGGTGGGGCGTCTGAGGCACATGTGCCTCAGACGCCCCTCCGACAGGTGTTGCTCTCGGGCTAACGGATGGCGCTCGACGGGTTCTATCTTACAGATCGGGCACGACACGGAGCACCGGCACGGGCTGAGGCGTGTCGTGCGCAAAGAAGTCCTCCCCGCCCCAGTCGGGATGCGCCGCGCGCCAGACTGCGTCCTCGGCCAGCAGCGCCTCGTCCAGCGCGCGCAGCGCCGCGAGGTGGCGCTGCGCTTCTGTTCGCCACGGCCCCGTGCGCGGGTAGGGGAACGCGCGGGCTGCGGCGGGTGCTGCGTCGAACAGCGCCGCATAATCCTCCCGGTCGAACGTCGCCCGCATCGCGTGCAGGTTCGCCTCGAGCTGCGTGAGCAGCACCTGGCAGCGGACCCAGCGGTGGTGGTCGAAGTCGAACTCGCGCAGGAGCACGTCGCCCGCCATGCGCCCCTTCGTCGCGATCGCCGCGCGCGTCGCCGGGGGCATCGCCAGGTTCAAGCCGCCCTCGTGCGCCGCCAGGCGGACCTGGACGACCCGGTCGCGGTAGCTCGGCAGCGCCGCCTGGGTGTTGTCCCGGTAGTTCTGCGCGGTGGCGAGGATCGCCCCGGCGAACCCCGCGAGGCCGTCGATCGGCACCCACTCGGGCGGGATCGCCTCGTTCGCGCGGGGGAGCACCGCGGCCCCGGACGCCGACGACGGGCGCGCGTCGATCGCTTCCTCCGGCAGCTCCGCGCCCCCGAGCGGGGTATCGAGCCGATCGCCCATGTCGCCGGTCGCGGCGGCCGCGTCCGCCGGGAAGGCGGTGAGTTTGATGCCGAAGGTCGGGCGGGTCGGGAGCCAGGCGTCGAAGAAGTGGATCGGGAAGTTGCTGGCGATCCCGCCGTCGCTGAACCAGTTGCGGTGGAGGTCGCCGGGCGCGAGGGCGACGACCCGCCCGTCGGCCCGCCGGAAGGCCCCCGTCGCGATGGTGTAGAGCGGGAGCGCGCTGAGGAGCAGCGGGAAGCTCAGGCTGAGGCGCGTCGCCACGACCACCGGCAGCAGGTCGCCGGCGGGCAGGAAGTGGTACCCCGGCAGCCCCGCGAGGGCGACGCGCCCGGAGCGGTAGGCGTGCCGCACCAGGTGCGCGACGACCGCCTCGGGGAAGAAACGCCGCCACTCGTCCGCGTTGAAGAGGAAGGTGTTCTGGCGCAGCGGGAGGTCGTAGGGGCGGCCGTGGCTCAGGTTGCTCGCCACCATCCGCAGCGCGATCCCGCGCGTCGCCAGGTCGGCGAAGGTCAGCGGCGGGCCGTCCGGGGCCAGCCCGGCGAGGTCGTTGAGGCTGTCGTGGAGCCAGTCGGTCAGCGCGGGCGGGCGACCGGGGCCGGGCGCGGGGTCGTGCCCGGGGCATAGGCCGTAGGCGGCCTCGCGCGGCAGCGTCCGCGTGGCGATCCGCCAGAGGTGCGCGAGCGCCAGCCCGACGCCGCCGAGGCACGCGCCGAGGAGCGCGAGGGCGAGGGGGACGAGGAGGCCGGTCCCGCGCACCGTGCCGCCGAGCAGCGCGGCCAGGAGCAGCGCCAGGCCGACGCCGAGCCCGCCGCCGCCGAGCGCGCCCGGCAGGAACGCGCGCGCGTCGTGCCGCAGCAGCACACCCGGGAGCCGGAGCACGGCCGGCGGGCGCGGCGACCCGTCCGCCGGGGCCAGCGCCAGCGCGACGTCCAGCAGCGGGCGCGTGGCGGGGGTGGGCTGGAAGAGGTCGCGCAGGGCGGTGCCCGCGCCGAGCGCGGCGCTCAGCGCCCCGAGCCGCTCGAAGCCCCCCGCCTGTCGCCCGTACTCGGCGGCGGCGGCCCCGGCGGCGGCGATCGCCCCGGCGGAGGTGCCACCGATCGAGCGGAAGCGGTAGCGCGTGGCGAGCCGGAGCAGGGCAGGGAGGTAGGCGATGCCGCTGGTGATCCCGCCCTTCAGCACCAGGTCGCATTCCTCCGTGGGCTGCCCGTACGCGTCTTCCGTCATCGCCGCTCCCTCCTCGCTCACAGCGTCGCGCGTGGTCCGATTGTCGATACGAGCGCGTCGGCGCTCGGCGAAAGGTATCGCCGCCCGACGCCTGGCCGCCGGGCGGTCATCTGCCCGCAATGCTCCATCGCCACAAGCCATCCCACCGACGCCTCGGGCTAGGACGAGGGAGCGGCTCATGCAGGGGACAGGTCGCAGGCGACCGGCGTAAAGGCGACGACCGGATGCTGCCCGTGATCGGGTGTGCTCGGCGAGCTGGACAATGGCGACCTGGCCTTGGGCGCGATCATGCCCGCTTAAGCGGGGTTGAGCGGTCGCACGAAGGCGGGGTCGCTGCTGCCGCTGCGGTTGACGGCGGGGGAGACGGGCCAGCGGCGCAGGCGCGCGGCATCCGGGTGCAGCAGGAGCGGCAGCACCGTCTCGGGTGCGGTCAATGCCGGGTCGAGCCAGGCGGCCTCCGCCGCGCGCGGCAGGACCACCGGCATCCGGTCGTGGAGGGCGCGCAGGTCGTCGGTCGCGGCGGCGGTCGTCACGATGGCGCAGGCGGCGCGCGGGGTGCCGTCCCCATCGACCCAGCGGTCGAGCAGCCCGGCGAGGCCGAGGAGGTCGTCGCCCTCCGGGTCGGTGATGTACCAGGGCTGCTTCGCCTTGCCCCCCGCGACCGCCGTCCACTCGTACCAGCCCGAGGCGGGGACGAGGCAGCGGGAGCGGGCGATCAATGGGCGGAAGGTCGGGCGCTCGGTCAGCGACTCGGCCCGGGCGTTGAACGCGAGGAAGGGCCGCCCGCCGGGGCGGTGCGGCGCGATGCCCCAGGCGGCGATCGCGACCTGCCGCGCGCCGGACGCTTCCTCGACGACCACCGGGACCGGCTCGGTCGGGGCGATGTTGAAGCGGTCGGCGAGGACCGCCCGCACCGCGTCGTCCGCCGTCGCCCCGAAGCGCAGCGGGATCTGCTCGGCGTGCTTGAGGACGTAGCGCCCGCACATGGTCATGCCTCCTTCGTGTCGTCGTCGTGCGGCCAGTATACCGCCTCGTCGCCGCGCGCCATCGCCCACGCCTCGATGGTCGCGGCCTGCACGTTGACCACGCCCGCGCGACGCTGCACCCGCCCGGTGGCGACGACGAGCGGCCCGGCGTGGAGCGCCGCCCGATCCCGCCGGTCGACCTCCGGACTGAGGACAAGGTTGCCGAGCCCGCTCTCGTCCTCCAGCGGCACGAACGCCACCCCCTTGGCGGTCGGCGGGCGCTGGAGGATGACGAGCCGGCCCGCCACCGTCACCGTCGCGCCGGTCGGGGCGTCGGCGAGCGCCGCGAGGGTGAGAACGCCCCGCGCCATCAGCGTCGCCCGGTGCGCCACGACCGGGTGGTCGCCGAGGGTCACGCCCGTCGCCCACCCTTCTCCGACCCGTCGCTCCTCCGCCGTCTCGGGCGGGAGCGCCACCGGGCCGGGCGGCAGGGCGAGGCCGGTCGCCCCCGTCCAGGTCGCCGGGAGCGCCCAGAGCAACTGCCGCCGCGCCACCGGGGCAAGGGCCAGGGGCGTGCCGAGGGCGCACGCCGACTGAGGGCCGACCGGGCGGCGCACGCAGGAGGTCCCGGCCACATGTGGGGGTGTGGCCGGGGCGGGGTGATGGGGATGTGGGTGTGGAAGGAATCACTTCGACGAGTGTAGCGGCGCGCGCCGCGCGATACATCGGCCCCGCCGCACGAATCACGGGCCGTCACGTGGGCAAATGGCACAAGGGGCGGCGCGCGATAGGCTGGAGGACACGCAGGTGCCGGGGCACTGGCCGACACGCTGAAGCCGCGAGGGTGGCGCGGCTGGGGCGAGTCGCACGCCCGTCGCGGGGCAGGAAGGGCATTTCAACCACAGCTCCCGCTGTGCCACTCGCCACCGCGCCCAGGCGGTGGTAGGCAATGGTTGTGCCGCGTGGTAGAGCGCGGCGGGGGCGCTGGCGCGGACGGTTAGGGCGTGGTCGCGGGTACCGGGGCAGGGTCGATCTCGGTCGTGCCGGGGTTGCCGGTCGCGCCGAACGGGTGTGTCGTCGCGGTGAGCCGGGGCACGAAGAGTTTGAGGTCCTCGGCCGTGTCGGAAGCCATGGCGACCAGGGTGTAGGTGTGCACGCCCGGTGCGGCCGGGAAGACCCACTCGGTGTGGGGGGTGATCCCGATGTTGGTGGCTGTACGTCGCTCGGGACCACCCGGGCGGGCGTGGCGCGAGGGCACGCCGTGGCTGCGCCACCGTGCCGCTGACGGCCAGTTGTCGCTTGACTTAATAGAACGCAAGTTCTATTCTGTGGGGCGGTTATGGTGCACGTACAGGGGGTGACGCGATGGCGATGATGCCGCAGGGAGCGGCCGATGGTGAAGTGGCGGGGCGGCGGGTCGTGCGGGCCTGGGCGGGGAGATTGTGAGCCTGCGGCTGACGCTGTTGATGGCGCTGCGGGAGATCGACGATCCGTTCCAGCGGGTGATCGTGATCGCGAAGCTGGCGGAGGCGTCGGCGCGGGTGCAGGGGGCGGAGCGGGCGGCGGAGCCGGAGGGGGCGGATGAGCTGGGGCGGGTGTTGGAGGGGGTGTTGGAGGGGTCAGGGGTTGGAAAGTAAGTGCAATTCAATGTGCAATCGCATACGAATCTCGTTTGGGAGAGACTATCGTGCTTTACTAGCGTAATGTGTACGTGCGCTGTATCATGGCAGGAAGATGCAGGCTAAAGTTGATTGTGACCCTGCTACAGCACTTATCAGAGGTAAAAAAGTGTCGCCAAACAGCGCTGCAGAATCCTTTAGTATAGGTACAGCCAATGTCGAGTAAGCTTAGTAGATCGCTCGGCTCTATTTTTACGCCTCCTGATTTCGCACGATTCCTTTCTTCTTGGGCAATTCGCAACCCTGAAGATCGAGTTCTTGATATAGGTATTGGTGAAGGCGTGTTCGTCTTTAGCGCCTTGGAACGACTCGTGGCGATAGGTGCCAATACAGATATAGCGAGAGAGCACATCTTTGGGGCAGAAATACACGAACCATCGTATGCTGCTTTCCTTGGTCGAGCTAAAAGGTTTGGGGGGGCTTTCCCTAATATAAAGCATGCCGATTTTTTTGATACCGATTTTCCTATGGTTGATGCTGTTATTGGAAACCCACCTTACGTCCGTCGGACATATTTGGATGACGTTGATAGAATTCGTGAGCGTGTACTTAATCATGATCGATATGACAAGAGTATCTCACTCACGCGATCTACTGACCTTTACGTATATTTTATTTTGCACGCAATATCGAGGTTAACTTGCGGTGGACGCTTAGCAACTATTATCGCTGACTCATGGCTGAATGTCGGGTATGGGGTTGCCCTTAAGGCATACCTCCGCGACCACTTCACCATTGATAGCCTTGTGAGTCTTGATAGACGTGTATTCGAGGACGCTGAAGTAAAGCCGGTACTTCTCTTGGCAACAAGGGTAAACAAGCCATCTTTACAGTCGGCTCGATTTTTCCGCATTCATAATGGGATGCCGATCGAGAACTTGGCCGTTCTCATGCGCGAACCAGAGAATCAACATCCAGATGTAACAGTGCATTATGTACCAACTAGAGAATTAGCTCCTGAACTTCAGTGGGGGGCACATTTTCGCGCACCTCACGTACAGCAGGTGCTTGCGAGTCATCCTCTGATGACCCCAATTGGAAACCTGGCTCAAACGCGTATTGGAGTTCAAACTCTTGCGAAAGAATTTTTTGTTCTAACCGCTGATCAAGCTCGTAAGTCGGGAATCGAGCCCGAGTTCCTTGAGCCATTAGCTCAGTCATCACGCGGCCTTGAGCGATCTATTGAACCTGAACAGGAGCCGTTGCACTATTTATTTTACTGCTCTCAAGACAAAGAACAACTAGCTGGAACTTGCGCCTTAGAATACATTCTACGTGGCGAGCGCGCCACCGTATCCGTGCGTGGCAAGGGCTCCACAGTTGTTGGTTTCCATGAGAAAGAGAGAATTCAGCAAGCTAGGCGCAATAATTGGTATGACTTGCGCACCGAGCTTGAGAGGAGAGGCCGTGGGGCGATCCTCATTCCCCGCCTGATTTATAGGAATTACACTGTTATATGGAATAAGGCCGGTCATGTTCCAGGCGAGCTTTTTATTGAAGTTCTTCCTTTACCATTAGGTGCTGCCGATGCAGAACTATATCTCGCAATCCTAAATAGCTCGATCACGGAGTTCATGCTTCGTAGTCATGCACAGCTATATGGAGGCGGTACCTACAATATTGGACCTGGCCAGATCAAGCTCGTCCCCATAATTGACCCATCGCTGTTATCCCAGATTCAGAAGAAGATGCTACGCGTTGCATATCACGCATATCTAACCGATCCTCTTGCTTCTCGCACCTTTATCGATGAGGCGATCCGGACAATTCTCAAAGAGTCCTCAACGTTCTGGGCAGAATTCGAACGCGCGTTTAACGATTTGATCACTGCTACTGTGCACCCAACTACACCATAACTATTTCATCCACATATGGTCAAGAAGAGAGATGTCTCCCTGCAATGCTGTTAAGCATTTCTGATAATAAGGTAACAGTAACGACTGTTGACTCCAGCGAAGAGTTCCAAGCCACTCGCTTTTTTCTTTTATCTCCGCATATTCATCGGGGTAGAAGTTGGCCGCAACAAGCTGGCAGACCAGAAATAATTCCATTGGCTTGTACTCAAGGCGGGGGATTTTTACGCTTTCTGGAAACCAACATAATTCGTCGTTTTCGGGCTTGCCACCAAACTGCATGTGGTACTCTGGGCCAGCTTGGCTTTCGTTTGCTTTATCAAAATGCAGTCGTGATACTACTCGGCCGACCGGATTCCGACCTGCACTATCGAGGATAGCCTTTATATTTGGCGAATCGCGTTCATCATGATAGATCGTCGGTCTGTGTGTGCTCCAAGCCCTAATCTTAATGTCTTGAGAAACGGGTAAATCATCGTTCCTCCATTGAATATCACAATAAACATCTACGATGAAGTCAATACCATTATTTTTGGTAGGCTTAAAGCGGAGAGGTGCATACGGATAAATAGTATAGCCCCAAGTTTCTCTCACTTCCGCTCGTGGGTTCCTTTCCTGCGCTTTCTTATAATCACCATATGTCGCACTGACTTCAGTGATAGCTTGGGGTAAAATGTAACTAGCGGATTCGTCTAGTATGGAATTATATACATTGTTTAGAACACGCAATGTTCTTTCAACTTGACCATTAGTAATCATCGATTGAGCCCCCACAATTCTCTTACGATGTCATATGCATCCTTATCTACTCGTGTCTCATCAAATTTATTGTTATATTTGACCGCAGTAAATGACACACGAGCTTGATCCATAACAGAAGGCCGATTATCTGGATAGTACGGAATCGAGTTGGATTGCTTAACCGGCTTCCTCTCAATATAGCAGACCCAGTCAGCTGTCGCGGTGCCGTCATACACACACAAAGCTGGTGCTATATCAGTCTGTAACTCGGCTTCAACTGCATCACGAAATGTTCTGGAGATCGAACCGTGAAAACCATGCTTGGTCGTCAATTCTCGGGCAATATAGAAGAGACGCTCACGCCACCAACGCGGCTTTGTAGCGGAGAATGGCCCTACATATTTTGCGGGCGCAAGTAGCTCCTGGATCGAGGCATTACCAAATGCCTCAACATCAATTCCAAGTCGCGTAGCTGCCGTCAACTCATCATAAAATATTCCAGGATACTCCAGCACGATACTTCGAAGCCATCGCACTGTCTGTGGAACATTCCATTGCCTTTCTTGCACTGGAGGCCCCGCTTCGCGTAGTAAAGCTTCCTCTAGTGCAGAGGCCTGCAATAGCTCGATGACACCTTCCCAGCCTCTATTTTGCTGTTTTAGCCTGTCTAACGCCTTAAATCCTCGGATCAACGTTACAATTTCTTCCGTGATTGGTGCATAGTTATCCGCAAAATCATCTTTGTAAAGTATCAGATCAACGTCGAAATTAGCTTTCATCAATTGGTCGCGACCAGCTAGCACTTGTTCCCTGGTTATTAAAATTATTGGACAAGCGGGATTGCGCAGGCGCACCTCAGCAGCTAAAGTACTACCGAAATAGCTCGCTGGAGATTCTTCAGATGATTGAGTGGTTAGGTCAAGATCAACAAGCAAAGCATCCTGAATGTAGGAGATATTCTCAACTAGATTGACAGTGGGTCTGAGAAGAGTACATTCCAATTCGCCGCTAAGAGATAGTCTGCGCTGAATGCCTCGTGTTACACGGTCTGTAATTTCATCATCAACATATAAAACTCTAAACGCTGATTTCTCTGCCATCTGAACCATCTCTTTCAATCAGGGTCAACTCGATGCATGTGCTCCACGTAGGTGGAGGATCAATGAAAACGGCTGTCCCACCATAAGTCTCCATAATATCACGGACCACCTTAAGCCCTAACCCTGTACCAACGCCAAGGATCGGATTGGGCATACTAGTTGTTACGAATGGTTTGAAAGAGCTTTCTCGGCGCTCGGCTGGCACACCTGTACCACTATCCAGCATACGAATAGTAACGCCATCGGCTCGCTGCTCAGCCATCACCGCCACCCGCCGATCGGGTTGCCCATGAACAAACTTTAGTGCATTCGAGAGCAAATTGATAAGAACTGAGTAAAGCTCGGCTAAGTAGATAGGGGGAGTGCGTAGGCCCTGAGGAACGTCATTAAGGAAAGTGACTCCATATTGCTTCATATAGTAGGACATTGGCTTTCTTACATCTTCAACAACGTCACGTATCAGTAAGCGCTGTCGCCGTTGACGACTATCAGGTGCTAGCATAAGACCAAGTTGCGATACCTGAAGCTTTAGAAAGGTGTGCCATTCTGCTATACCTGAAGCAATATCATCATAATCTCCAAGAATATGTGATGGGATCTCGGGTCGTAGTAGATCTAAGTCCGCTCGTGTTTGCAGAATACTACCAGTCAGTGCTTGCATTTGATGATTCATCAGTGCCAATGTTGTGCCAGCGGACGCTAAGGTACGCAACATGGAAATTTCACTGATTTGATCTTCGTAATCTGTTTGAATTTGTCCAATAGCTTCATCCAAATTACGAAGGATCAAGAATCGTTGGTTTTCCGGTATCTCACTCTGAGCAACGATCGCACGCTTTGTCTCTAACAAAATATCGGTGGGCGTCGTTTGTGGCTTAGCCCTAGCTGCCTTTTCATTTGCAAGTTCGGCAGCATACTTCAAGGTCAGCCAGTATATCCCGTTCTGCACAAATCGTCGCAAACTGACTACGGTGGGCGTCTCAATCAGTCGCTCGCGACTAACATTGATTCCGATTTGACTCTGGTTCTGTTGAGAAATTGCTACAACGCCAAAAACTTGATAATTCTTTGGGATCAATAGAAACGGACGCCCAGAGATAGAGTCTGCTAGTCCGAGGACTTTCGTGGATGGGTTAATCGCTGCCGCCATATCGATGTTTCGAGCGGCGTAAGCATCGAGCTGGAGCCAGTCGTCACCCGGATCCCCATAAGGGAATACGCGGAAATTATCAAGGTATAGTCGCACCCCGCCGTCTTCACGGCCTTTCCTTTGAGCATCACGAACCCTAATTCCAGTATCTGAAAAATACTTTGCAGCATAAATCATGTGGTATATGCGGAAACGCGCACCTTCAAGTCCAAAGTATTCGTTTCGCTCATCTATCAGTTGATCCATATCCCCATTTCGTAAACCTTCAAAGCGATAATTGGCGCGGCCATGCTCATCAATGAACCCTTCTATCCTACTCCATGCACTGCTTAAGAAGTCATCGCCTAATCCACCGGACTGCCCTTCCAACGCATCGCTGCCCTCGATAAGGAGAACAAAATCGAATCCCGGATCATCAACCTCTAATTGGCCCTGCTTGATATCGGCATTTTGAGGCAGGGTATGTGTGACGAGATCTGGAAAGGGGCTTTGCAAACTTAGAAGATCTCTCTTTAGGTTAGAGACATCTTCTTCTGTCCAGGCATCGCGCAATTCCTCAATAAGTAAAGTTACCCCAGTATTTGCATCTTCTGACACATCCTCTCGCGTATAAGTTATTGGAATAGTGACTAAATCGATTCCCGACTCAAACTTAGGCCAGTCAAAGGTGGCGGTCACAATCTCTTTCCCGCCTTCGTCCTTCGCAGCGGTAGATTGTAGAAGCAGTCTATTTCCAAGGCGTCGACTGGCAAATCGCCCGATACCTTTGGCTCCGGTCACAGCACGATGAAATCGTTTAGAGGAGGCTCTTGTTCGTTTCTGTCCAGTCGCAATTCGCATCCAACCAGATATCAACTCCTGAAGAGTCATGCCGTGCCCATCATCTTCGATGAGCATCGTACCACCAGGCTGATCTATATTTTCTACTGTAACAATAACTCGTGTAGCATCTGCGTCATAAGCGTTTTTCACCAACTCCGCAAGCGCGATTGATGGGGTGGCGACAAGCTGTTCTCCTAGTTGAAAGAGCAGGCTGCTATCAACAGAGAAATTCAATACTCCCGATTCTTGATTACTTTCGCTCATAAAGCACTTCCTTACTATGTAAGAGCTATGTGAGCAATTATACAGCGGATAAATGATCGCTGACTGGTGATCGTTTGGTCCTTGTTGTGGCGGAAGGCGAGGACGAGATCGGGGCGGGTGTCGAGGACGCGGAGCATCAGGACGCGCCAGACGCGCGGGCCGTAGCGGTAGGCATCGTCGTACTCCGGCGTCTCCTCTTCGCAGGGGAAGCCGCGCTGTAGGCCGATGGTGAGTGCGAGGTTATCGGTTCCCTTGGGGTTGATTTGGACCAGGGTAGCGTCGGCGGGGAGGGCGTCAAGTTCGGTATTGATCGCGGCCTCGTCGTCGAAGCGGGCGCTGGCGCAGACGAAGACGTACATCGGTTCCTCATCGTGAGGGGCGCAGTGTCGCACGCGCGGGAGCAGACGTTCGCTCACTTGCCTCGCTTCGCTACTCCGCCGATCCTGCTTGACTTAATAGAACTGATGTTCTATTAAGTCAAGCAGGATCGGTTTTGATGCACGTACAGGGGTGACGCGATGACGATGATGCCGCAGGGGTCGGGCGATGATAGCGTAGTAGGCAGGGTAGGTGCGATGGGCGAGGAGCTGCCCGGAGTGTTGCTCGATGAGGTCGCGGCGGCGATCGCGGAGCACATCGACCGCGATGATTATATCGATGGCGAGCGCTTCCGGCTGATGATTCGAGGGCAAGAGATCGTGGTCACGCCGGGGGCGCGGGTGGACCAACGGGACATCGGTGCCTGACGCGCGGGCTGTCTGCGTACGCGCGATTGGCTGACGCGGAAGCCCTGGTGCGGGCGGGTGCGCTGAGGAATGAGTGGCAGCGATCGGTGTGGCTATGGCGCGTCACAGGGTGGTATATCGCCGGAGAAATCCCAGCGGGGGCGGAGGTAGTCGGCGAAGTGTTGGTGGCCGTGGCGTTGCATGTAGGTGCGAACGGCGTCTTTGTACTCGGGGTCGGCGCGACCGTCGGTCTTCTGGGCGAAGACCGGCGGGAGGAGGCCGTAGCGCCTGCAGAAGTAGTCGACGCATTTGCGGGTGGCGCGGCCGTTGCCGTTGACGAAGGGATGAATGCGGATCAGTTCACAGTGGACGTAGGCGGCGGCCTGGAGGACCTGTTCGGCGAAGTCGACGCGACCGCGCGTGCCGAGCCAGTCGTCGAGCTGGGCGATGAGGCCCGCGACCGTGGCGAAGAGGGCGTCGCACTCCTGCCGGACGTCATCGGCATGGGTGCCGGGATAAGGGCCGAAGGTGACGTTGCGATAGAGGCCGAGTGGCTCGGGGCCGCGCAGGAAGCCGACGAAGTGCGGGAAGAGCCCGCCGAAGATGCCGCGGTGGATGCCGGTGAACATGGTGAGGGTGAGGGGGCGCTCGGGTGCGTAGGCTTTGAGCGACCGGTCCACCACGAAGAGGCCCTCCGCGACGATGCGGAGGGCCTCGGGGGTCTCTTCGAAGTGAAGGTCGTCGTCCCAGTCGAGTCCGTGGTAGGGCGGGCGGGGCGTCGGCGGCATTAGCGGAGATCGAGGAGGGGTCGGCGCTGCGCCGCCGCGAAGGCGTCCTCGGCGATGTCGCGCGGCAGGGTGAGCCCTTCGAGCGCCTGGGTGGCGATGGCGGCGTCGATCAGGCGCTCGCGCTCGTTCATGGAAAACTCACTCTCCTCATCTTCCTCGTCGGCGATAAGCTGCGCGGTCGCCTCCTGGCGCTGCGCGGCGGCGGTGCGAAGTTGCCGACCGAAGAAATCGCGCATCAGCTCGGGGTCGATGATCGCGCTCGGCGGGGTATCCCGCCAGGGCTGCTCGGCGTGGGTCATCAGGCTCAGTGTCCACGCGCCATGCGGCCCATAGGTGCCGTAGACCTGGTTCAGGAGCCGCGTGGCATCGGGGGGCAGTTGTGTCGGGTCGTAGCCCTCGGGCGACGGGATCGCGCTACCACCGTAACGCCGGTAGGCGTAATAGATCGACTCGACCACCGGGCCGTAGCGCCAGGCCTGGATCGGCTCGTGGAAGAGCGGGCGATCGTGGAGGGCGAGACTGTAGCCCTGTGCGTAGTACGCCAGCTTCTGGAGCTTCATCGGGGTGATCGGCTCGGTCGCGGTGAAATCTTCGGCAGCGAGGAAGAGGAAGTACTCGGCGATGGCGAGGGCGCTGACGGCGCTGTATGTGTGCGATGCCATGCGAATCCTCCTCCCGCGACCATCAAAATCAGAACAAATGATCGAACATCTGTTCTGTACTGTTCGTATTATAGTACAGACCCTTTGCGGGTAACAGCAGACATTTTTGCTACACATGGCGGTGTATTACGCCGGTGTCGCGCTCGCCGCACGAAGGCCGGGGGAGGTGTACGGGAGCGGTGCAAGACGACCTACTCCCTGGATCGTGGCGCGCCGGATAAGGGTAAGGGGTGGGGATGACGGTGTTCGAGGAGAAGGCGATGGCGCTGCGGCACATCCTCGGCGACCTGGGCGCATACTCGCGCGCCTTGCAACCACGCTTCGCCTTGCGCGGCTACCAGTTGGAAGCGGCGGGGCCGATCGTGGACAGTATCAGGGAGGGACGGGGGCGACAGTTCGCGCTGGTGTTCTCGCGGCAGAGCGGGAAGGATGAGCTGATCGCGCAGCTGGTGGCGTATCTGCTGACGATCTACCAGCGGGCGGGCGGGGGGATCGTGTTGGGGAGCCCGACGCTCAGGCCGCAATCGGAGATCAGCAGGCGGCGGGCGATGGCGCGGCTGGACAATCCGCTGAGTGCTGCCCTTCAGGGTACGACCGCCTCGGCGTTCAGTCGGGACGGGCAGGTGGTGGGGGTGGGGCGGGCGGAGGCGTATTACCTGAGCGCCGCGCCGACCACGAACGCGCGCGGGGCGACGGCCTCCTTGCTGCTGCTGGCGAACGAGGCGCAGGACATCGTGCCGGAGCGGTGGGACGCGGTGTTCCTACCCGATGGCGGCATCGACGAACGCGACGACGGTTTTCGCGGGGACGGTGTGGAGCGACCGGACGCTGCTCGCGCGGCAGATGCGGCATCTGCGGGAGTTGGAGCGGGCCGATGGGCATAAGCGGGTCTATCTGGTGCCGTGGGAACGGGTGGCCGAGGATGTGCCGGCGTATGGCGAGCGGGTGAGGGCGCGGATCGCGCAGTTCGGGCGGGAGCATCCGTTCATCAGGACGGACGCACGATGACCTGGTGCTGAGTCTGGGGCTGGTGGGGGAGTTGGAGGGGGTGGACTGGCGGCCAAGGGTGGCGCGGGGGAGCGGGGGCGAGGGGTGGTGACACGAAAAGGTAGATATGACCCTAACCTGGTATTTATTGCTGGAGAAAAAGGTCAATTTATACTTGGTAGCGCCCCGACGAGGTACTCCATAAGATGATCTGTCTGCGGTCCTGGGGTTCTGTCGCGCACCTCATGCAACAGGGACGGGACATGCAGCCCGAGGGCGTGAATGCTTCCTAACGTGTGTGCCGTGCTGTCTCGTATGGTGACGATCGTGCGGGCGGGAATTGTGCCGTTGGCGGGATAGATGAGGAGTGCCTGCGGGGCGGCGGCGGCATGCCCATAGACGAAGGCATAGAGGAAGGTCTGATACAGATCGTCGTTGCTCAGCCGTTTCACGTCATAGGTCTTGTATTTTGCGTCGATCGCCAGCGCGCCAGGCTGGCCCGGTCGGTCGAGGAGTAAGTCGGGGATGACGCTCCCGTATGGCCGATCGGCACTTGCGTTCCAGAGGATCGAGCGATCCTTGCGCTGGTAGCGCACGCGCAGACCATGCGGCACGGCGAGACGCTCCACGACGCGCCAGATGAAACGCTCGAAGAGGGCGTTCATGTCGAGGAGGAAGGCGAAGCCACGGGTCGCACCGCGGCTGAGAAGGTCGGGGATACCGAGGCCATCGAGGATGAACCAGGCGAGTTCGTGTGCCTCGCGATAGTGTGCGTTCTGCCTGGTGTACACAAGCGTCTCGCGAATATGCCGCAAGTCGGCGCCGGTCGGATCGCAGGCGTCGCCGAGGAGGGCGATGAGTCGGCGGAGGCGGAGGCGTACGGTATCATCACCGATCCGTTTGGCACAGATCGCCAGCGCTGCCGCGAGGATGATATTCTCCGGGATGTCGCTCGTCCGTTCGTCGTAGCGGCAGGCGAGGCGATCGACCCGCCCGAAATGGCGCGTGAGTTGGCGGTCGGCGAGCAGGCGCCCGCGCAGGGCGGGCAGCGCCCCCTCGCGCGTCGCATAGTCGGCCAGGAGTCCGCCGCGCAGGGTCCGGTCGCAGGACTCGGCGAAGAGGAGGGCGAGGAGGTCGAAGAGATCGAGCCCGCCCGCCGCGACCTCGACCGTGCGCCCGCCCGCCAGGCGGCGGAGCGCAGTGAGGCCGGTGGTGAAGGCGAGGAGTTCGACGAGCCCGAGCTGATCGCCTGCGAGCTTCGGCTCCACGATGAGGTCAAAGTCGGCGAAGCGCACGACGCCGACCCAGGAGCGTGCGGCGATCCGCAGCCCGTCGCATAACTCGTCGATCGCTATACGTCCGCCGCCGCCCGTGCCAAGGTGGGCGGCGAGAGGTCGATCCTCCTCGCGCAGGGCCAGGCCGGGGCGCTCGAGCGTCTGCCACTCGCGCAGGCGAATAACCGGGCGATCGGCGAGGGCGGTCATGTCGTACCGTTCTCGTCCGGTGAGGCTCCGTCGGTGGCGAACTCGTCGGCTAATGCGGCGATCAGCGCATCGGGGTCGTCGAGGAGGGCGTTGTTGAGACGTTGGCCCTCACCATCCACGAGGGCGGTGCCGACATATGCGGCGAGTTCGGCGTAGTCGTCGTAGCAGTACTCTTGCAAGAGGGGCAGGATCTCCTGACGGAAGCGTGCGGCAAACTCTTCAGGTGTCGCGACCGGCTTGCCGGCGTCGAGCAGATAGGCATGGCCGATCTGCTTCTCGCGCCCCTCGCGCCGCGCGACCCGGCGATTCAGTTCCGCTAGGAAGCGATCGAGCGGGAGCTCGCCGACCGTGGCACCGCCAAGCAGCGTCGGGTCGGGCAGGACTTCCTCCCAGGCGAAGCGGCGGCGGAGCGCGCTGTCGAGGACCTTGATGCTCTTATCGGCGGTGTTCATCGTGCCGAGGAGGTAGACGTTCGGCGGGATGGTGAACGGTTCCTTGCTCTGCGGCAGGGTGATCGCCATGCCGCGCTTGTCGCGCTCCAGCAGCGTCAGCAACTCGCCGAAGACGCTGGCGAGGTTGGCCCGGTTGATCTCGTCGATCAGCACCAGGTAGCGCCGATCCCGGTGTTGCTCCGCCTCCTGACAGACGCGCTTGAAGATGCCCGCCTGGAGGGTCAGCCGCAGCGTGCCGTCGCCGCCGGTCGCGGGTTTGAAGCCTTCGATGAAATCCTCGTAGCTGTAGGCCGGGTGGAAGGTCAGGGTGGTCAACTGCGCGGCACCAGCGCCGGGCGGCACGGCGGCAAGGGCGCGCTCGGCCTTCAGGAAGGCGGCGTTACTCGTCAAAACCGCCGCGCCATCGTCGTTGGCATTCGTACGAGCGAGCCACCAGACGGCGAGGCGGCGTGCGGCGTAGGTCTTGCCGGTGCCGGGAGGGCCGTAGACGATAACCTGACCTTTGCGCTCGAGCGCTGCGGCGAGACCGTCGAGCAAGGTCGCATCGGGCACGAGCCCATCGTTGTCATCGCCATCGGGATCGACTATCACATCACCAGGCTGGTCCGGCTCGGCTTCCTCGTCGATGGGCGGCGGCAAGCCGTCGCGCGCGGCGACAAACTGCGCCACATTCCGCTTCACCATCGAGAGGGTGAGGAGGCCCCCGATCTCATTGAGTGCGCCCCTGGAGAAGGTGCTGCGCGAAACGGCACGGAGCCATTCCACGGGTCGTTGGTGCGGAAAGCCTGCGTCGATGGCGGGGTCGTAGCGGTAGGGACCGGTGACGCGGCCGATCAGGATTTGGCCCGCCACCCGCGACGGGTAGAGGATGGTGTCGCCTTCCCGCATCTCGTATACGAAGCGATAGAGCATCCCGGCGGCACCGGGGACAGCCTTGGGCTTGTACTCGGGATACGCCGCCGAGAGCGCCGCCTTGAAGGCGTCGCGCGTCGCCGGTAACTGCGTCAGATCGGTGATCGCGTCCCAGCCGAGCGCGATCAGCCCGCGCTCGCGAAAGAGGCTATCGGCCTCGTCGAGGCGCCCGGCGTGAATGACCCAGATGGCCCCATCTTGCATTTGTCTCACCCGATCCTGCTGAAGAGAAGCCGAATATCGATGTTGTATGGTGCGACCGTGACACCCGGCCGCAGGCTACAGGGTATATACGCCGCCGTGTTCGGCGAGCCAGCGCTTGCGATCGGCGTAATCGGGGAGGAGGCGGCTGAGCAGGGTCCAGAACCGGATGTCATGGTGCGGCTCGCGGAGGTGGGCGAGCTCGTGGGCGATGACGTAGGTGATCATGCGAGGGGGGAGGAGGGCGACGCGCCAGTGGAGGAGGATGCGGCCCGCCGGGGTGCAGGAGCCCCAACGGTTGCCGATATCGCGGATCTGCACATCGGCGGGGGAGACTTCGAGGCGGGGGGCGAGGGCGGCGATCTCCGCCTCGGCCCACGGTGCGAGATGGGCCTTGTACCAGGTGATGAAGTGGTCGCGCGCGCGGGCCTCGAAGGGCTCGCGCAGGATGAAGCGCCCGCGCCGGAGCTGGAGAGGCGGGCCAGCGGACGCGGCGCTCAGGAGCAAACGGTAGCTGCGTCCGAGATAGTAGAAGCCCTGCCCATCGAGGAACGCCTTGGGGGCGGGGGCGGGGGCGAGGAGTGATTTGGCGGCGAGCTTCCGATAGATCCAGGTGCGTTTGCTGAGGACGATCCCGCGTAGTACGGCGGGCGAGGTATCGGGCGGCGCGAGGAGCGTGAGCGAGTTATCGCGCTCGACGGCGATGCCGATCGATCGGCGGCGCGGGCTCTCGCGCACCTCGAAGCTGAGATCATCGACGACCAGGCGATTCATAGGAGCCTCGAGTGGAGGACGCGCGCGAGGCGCATCAGGTCATCGGTGAGCGGCTGGAAATATGATGGTTCGACGGCGTGGCGCGCGAGGAGGAGTCGCATGATGGTCGCGCGCAGTTGGTTTTGGGCGTCGCCCATGCGCCAGAAATCGACGCGCCGCGCTTTCTCCCGGATCTGCTCGACCAGTTCGCGGGTGATCGCGATCAGCGCCGCACGGCGTGCCTCGTCGGGCGGGGAGGGCTGACGGTCGGCGAGGAGGCGGTAGAACGGGACCTCCACCTGGGTATCGAGCCCGGGGATGGCCTGGTCGGCCCCTTCCCGGATGCGCTGGAGGAACTCGGCGAGCGCGGCGACCTGGGCGTCCCAGCTCTCGATGTGGTCGGCGAGGATCTGCTCGAGGCGCTGCCGGAGTTTCTCGTAGTGGACGGGATCCTCTTGCTCGTGCGTGCTGATGTAGTGGCGGGTGGCATGCTCCATCTCGGCGGCGCGGCTGCGGCTGGCGGGCAGGCTCTGGATGTAGAGATCGAACTCGGGGGAGAGGATCTCGAGCGGGGCGACCTTCAGTTCGACCGCCTCGGCGGTGATGTAGCGATCGATCAGGGCGCGCACCTTCTTCTCCGCCTCGCCGAGATCGAGGGTGTTATCCCGGTAGAGGTTGGCGGCGCGGCGACCGATGAAGCCGAGGCGCTTGAGGTCGGCGAGGAAGGCGAGCCCCTCGGGGCGCGGGAGGACGGCATCCAGGGCGGCGGTGAACGCCTGCATCAGCACGGTGAACTCGGCGCGGCGGCGCTCGTCGGCGAGGTGGAGGGCGCACGATTCGGTGTCGTCGAGCGAGAGACCGGCGTCGGTGAAGAGGCCAACGACGAGGCGGTGGGCCTGCTGCAATTCCGGGAGCTGGTCGCGCCAGTCGGTGAGGGCGCTGGTGACATCGGCGGCGGTGTACTGCTCCAGCGCCGTGGTGAGGTTCTTGGCGACGCCGTAGTAATCGACGACGAGGCCGTAATTCTTCCCCTCGGCCGGGCGGTTGACGCGGGCGATGGCCTGGAGGAGGTCGTGGTCGCGCATGCCGCGATCGAGGTAGAGGACCTGCTCGACCGGGGCATCGAAGCCGGTGAGGAGCATGGCGTTGACGATCAGGAAGGCGAGCGGATCCTGGGCGAGGGGTTTCTTGAAGCGCTCGATCTGGCTCGTCTGGGTGGAGGCGTCGGTCCACTTGTCGAGGGTGGTCTCCTCGTTGTGGTCGCCGGGGGAGATGATGGCGGCGAATTCGAGGCGGCGTAACCCATCGAGATAGGGATAGGCGCGGACGAGGTCGCGCGTCTCGGGGTCCAGGCTCTCGTCGTCGGGATCGAGATCGGCGAGGAGCGCACCCTGCTCTTCGAGGGCGGCGACGAGGGCGCGACGGGCATCCAGGAAGGCGGATTGGTAGCGGACGGCGGCGAGGCGGCTGACGGCGACGACCTGGGCCTTGAAGCCGCCGGGGAGGATCTGGGCGACGTAGTGGCGGAGCATGTCGCGGGCCTTGGCGGCGATCAGCTTGGGGGCCTCGGCGACATCGCTGTAGGTGCCGTACTTCTTGCGGATGAGCTCCCGCTCTTCCTCGGTGTGGTCCTTGAAGAGGTTATCGAAGAGGGTGTTGATCGACTCGCCCCCGGAGACGACGCCCTGGGCGGTGCGGCCCTCGTAGAGGATGGGGAGGGTCGCGCCGTCCTGCTGCGATTGGGCGATCGTGTAGGTGTCGATGAAGGAGCCGAAGATCGTCGCGGTCTGCTTCTTGTCGGCGCGGAGGATGGGGGTGCCGGTGAAGGCGATGCGGGCGCAGTGGGGCAGGGCCGCGAGGAGGGTGGCGTGGAAGGCCCCGGCCTGGGAGCGGTGGCCCTCGTCCACGAGGAGGAGGATGCGCTCGCTGGTGTTGAGATCGGCGGGGAGGTGCGCGGCGGCCACCTTCTCTTCCTGCTGGCTGCGGAACTTCTGGATCATGCCGAAGACGAGGCCCGCGCCGGGGGCCGCGAGGAGGGTCCGTAATTGCGCGACGCGGCGGGCGACTTGCAGGGCATCGCCGACGAGGGCGGCGGTCTCGGCGAGCTGCTTCTGGAGGTCGCGGCGATCGGTGACGATGACCACCTTGTAGTCGCGGACGGCGGGTGTGGTCCGCATCTTCCGCACCAGATAGGCCATCGTGAAGCTCTTGCCCGAACCCTGGGTGTGCCAGACGATGCCGCCGCGCTCATCCGGGAGGCCGGGCGGGGTCGCGCCGCGCGGCGCGGCCAGGCGTTCGATCGCCTTCTGGACGGCGCGGAACTGCTGGTAGCGGGGGATGATCTTGATACGCTGGCCGCCCACGGTGGTGAAGAGGGTAAAGTTGGCGAGGATGTCGAGGAGGCGGGCGGGGTCGAGTACACCGGCGATCAGGAGTTCCTGGGCGCTGGGGGCCTTGCCGAACTGCGCGGTGAGGTCGGCGATCGTGGTCGGGTAGGGGTCTTTCCACTCCTGATAGTACTTGTAGCGCGCGCCGACCGCGCCGAGCCGGGCGTGATCGAAGGAGGTGGCGACGCTGATCAGGTTGTAGTAGAAGAGGCGCTCCGCGCCCTCCGGGGTGGCGCTGCCGCGATTGTTGCTGTAGCGGAGGAGCTGGGTGATCGCCTCGTGGATGGGATCCTTGGCGATGCCGGGGCTCTTGGCCTCGACGACGACGAGCGGGATGCCGTTGACGAAGAGGACGAGATCGGGCTTGATGTAGCCGCCACCGGGGGAATCGACGCGGAACTGGTTGACGACGAGGAAGTCGTTGGCGGCGGGGTCGGCGAAGTCGAGGTAGTTGACGGTGCGGCTGCGCTCGCCGTTCGGCATGGCGACGGTGGTGCCGCCGGTGAGGAGGGTGTGGGCCTCTTCGTTGGCCTCGAGCAGGCCGCCCGTCTGGAGGCGATCGAGGCGGAGGGCGGCCTCTTCTACCTGATTTAGATCGAGCCAGGGATTGAGGCGGCCGAGCGCGGCGCGGAGGCGATCGGGGAGGAGGACCTCGCCGAACGACGCGCGGCCGGTGACGGCGGGATCCCACTCGTCGCCCTGGAGGTAGATCCAGCCATGGCGGTCGCGAAGCTGCCGAAAGAACGGCTCCTCGACGAGGGTGTACTCATTCGGCGATGGCATCGCGCGTAACCTCCTCGGGCGTGAGCGGGACACGGACCCTGCCGGTGAGCAGGTCATCCATCAGGCCGTACTTCAGCGCTTCCAGTTTGGCGAGTTCGGCTTCCTCGGAACAGATACTGAGGTCGTGTGCTGCAATGACCTCGCTGATAATTGCCTGCTCTTCTAGCTCAGGCCGTGGGATAGTGATCGAAGCTACGGCTGGTAAGCTAAGCCCGGCTTTTGCTCCTGAGTCGTTGAGCAGGCTGAATTGTCGCTGTCCAAGCCTACCGGATAGATAATTACCTACCCATCTTGGATCTAGAGGGTGTTAGGCACCGTAGGCTAACAAGCGTACGAGCCGGGTCGCCATGATGACGGCGAAGGCGACTAAGTGGAGCCCGGCGAGCGACTGGGCGAGGCGCTCATAGTCGCGGGCCAGGCGGCGGAAGCGGGCCAGCCACCCGAAACTCCGCTCAATGGTTCAATCATAAATGACAAATTTTGCCTGAGTCGCGCCGCGCGGTTGCGGCTCAGCTGGCACCGGGCACGACACCACCGTCCGAGTAGTTGGCCGCGGGCCTATCCTCCTCATGGGAT
>JAABUT010001437.1_pt1 | contig 27028 bp, 19 predicted proteins | sample 5559281 | NCBI WGS metagenome assembly JAABUT01 (sample SAMN10711880, study PRJNA513359) | rock metagenome | isolation source: Antarctica rocks | place: Antarctica: Victoria Land, Ricker Hills nord | collected 2016-01-04
ACGTCGCCGTGCCCGGCACCACCGGCGCCGGCAAGACCGCCGCCCTGCTCAGCCTGGTGGCGAACGCGCTGATGCACGGGTCCGGCTTCATCTTCGTGGACGGCAAGGCCGACAACAAGCTCTACGCTGAGGTCCTCGCCCTGGCCCGCCGGTTCGGCCGCGAGGACGACGTGCTGGCGCTGAACTTCCTGGTCGCCTCGGGCAACAAGGACACCAACACCTTCAACCCCCTTGCCTGGGGCAACGCGGACGGCATCCGCGAGCTGCTGGTCAGCCTGATCGAGGCCAACGCCAAGGGCGGGTCCTCGAACGGCAACGAGGTGTTCATGAGCCGTGCCGTGTCGCTGCTCGGCGCCCTGATGCCCGCGCTGGTCTGGCTGCGGGACAACAAGGGCTTCGCCATCGACGTCGAGCGCCTGCGCTTCGCCACCGAGCTGGGCAGCATCGCCGCCCTCGCCTTCGAGAAGCGCTTCCTGCGCCTGGACATCGAGACCGGGCAGGTCGAGAGCATCGACGTGCCCGACATCGAGCCGGCGCTGCTCTACCCGCTGTCCGCCTACCTCGGTGAGACCGGCGGCTACGACAAGAGCCTGGCGCACAACAAGCAGAAGAGCGACGAGCCGGCCAAGCAGCACGCCTTCGTCACCATGCACTTCTCGGCCGTGTTCACCCAGCTCGGGGTGTCGCTCGGGCACATCTTCAAGTGCGAGGCCGGCGACATCGACATGCGCGACGTGGTGCTGAACCGGCGCATCCCGGTAGTGAACCTGCCGTCGCTGGAGAACTCCGGCGAGACCACGGCCGCGCTGGGCAAGATCGTGGTGGCGTCCCTACGCAACATGATGGCGCAGACCCTGGGCGTGAACTTGGAAGGCGACTTCGATGAGATCGTCGCCAACAAGCCCAGCCTGGCGCCGACGCCCTTCCCAGTGGTCTTCGACGAGATCGGCTACTACGCCGTCGCCGGCATGGACAAGATGCTCGCCATGGGCCGCGGCCTGGGCTTCATGTTCTACCTTGGCTTCCAGGAGCTGCCCGGCCTCAAGGCCCGCATCGGGGAGTCGGTGTATTCCCTGCTGGGCAACGCCAACCTGCAGATCCTGATGAAGCTGCAGGAGGGCAGCGAAACCCGGCAGTACGTCGAGCGCACCGCCGGCGAGAGCGAGGTAACGCAGCAGACCTCCTACACGGCGACCGGCAGCGGCGGCTACCGCGACGCCCAGCACGCCGAGGTGCGGCGCGTGTCGCGGGTGGACTGGAAGGACCTGCGTGGGCTGATCGAGGGCGAGGCCATCGTGCTGTTCGGCAACCGGCGCGTCCATGCCAAGCTGTTCTACGCCAAGATCGACCCCCGGGGCCGGCTGCGCTTGAACCGTCCCCTGGTCCTGCGTCCGCCGGCAGTCGATGCCGTCGAGCGCGCCGCGGCCAGGACCGCCACCATCCGCCGGCTGATCGAGAGCGGCGGGCCGCAGGCGCCGAGCCAGGTGGACACCGGGCCGGTGCTGGCGGCCGTCTTGGAAGGCTTCCGGAAGGGGCGGGCGGAGAAGAAGTCCGTCGCCGATTGCGTGGCCGCGGCCATCGCCGCCGCCGGCGAGCAGGCCCCCGCTCCTGCTCCTACCCCGGCCGCGCCTGCGCCGTTGACGCCCTCTCCCGCGCCGGGACAGCCCATCCCGGACGCCCCTGCCACTGCTTACGATCCGATGATGGAAGCGGAAAGCAGCGCCGCGCCGGCCGGGAAGGCGGATGCGGCGCCGGTGCTGCTGCCGGGGGCCGCCGACATGGACGTGCTGGCCCTGCTGACCAAGGTGGAGGAACACGCGGGCCGGTCCAAGGCGGATGCGCGGCTTGGCGCCATGCAGGTCCTGGCCGAACGCGACGCCGCAATGGCCGAACACTGGGTCAAGCCGCCACCCCTGGCGCTGGGCGGCTTCGCGCAGCTTGTCGCGGCGGTGATTGCCGACGTGCTGCCGCCGGAGGTCCAGGAGGATGTGGCTGCCTGACGCCCGACACACCCACGATGGAGAGTGCGACTTTGACGCCACCTGACGCCCACGGAACACCCACCCTTCGCCAGCAGATCGGCGACTTGCCGGCTTATGTCCTGGGCGCCTGGCGTGCCCGCTACGCCAATGCAGGAACAGACCTTGAGGCCCGCGCGATCATTGACCGGGAGGCTGCAACCATTCGCGCCAAAGGGGAGATGCCGGATGCACTGGCAGTCTGGATGCGCCTCGCAGACGCAGCAGGCCAGACGCGGGACACGCCGCCCGCGCTTGTAGCCGCTGCCGCCCTTGCTGGATTGGCAGCCGGCGTACGCACGCAGGGGTTCGAGGCGCCCAGGAGCGCCGATCCAGCATCTTCAGCCGAACTGGGTACCGAAGGCGCGCATCCAGAATGACCAGGCCGGTGTCAGCGGTGGGGACGTGCTACGAAGCCGACATGCCCGTTTCCGACCAGGTGCAGCGCCAAGCTGCGCTCACCAGCCCGGCAACGACCATCAAGCTTGTCGAGCCGAGCCTGGACCGGCTGCCCGGCTATGTGGCCGCCCTGGAAACTGGCTGGTCGCCCGTCACGACCCGCGACCTGAGCGGCGAACAACTCGGTGCCATCCGCGCGGACGCAGGGACGTTCCTGCGCGACCTGACCCGGCGCGAGGGTGGCACCATCACCCTTGTGGACGGCACATCCGTGCCGCGCTTGCCCACTCGGGTGTTCTGGATGTGGGACGGCGAGTTCTGCGGATCTATCAACCTCCGTTCCGTCCCAGGCACGCTCGACCTGCCCCCATATTATTCCGGCCACCTCGGCTATGCGGTCGTGCCATGGAAGCAGGGACGCGGCTACGCCACTCAGGCACTCGCCCTGCTGCTGCCAGTCGCACGGGAACTGGGACTGCCGCGCGTGCTTGTCACATGCGACACGGGCAACGCCGCTTCGCGCCGGGTCATCGAGGCGAACGGCGGTATTGCAGCGGGCGAGAAGACCGCCCTGGACCACCCAAGCGAACGCAAGCTGCTGTTCTGAATAAACATCACAGCATGATTCTGGGACCACCTTACGGCTTGCTCAAGACTGCATATGCTGTTGAAGAAGGCGCCGCAGGCACCGTTAGGGCGGGGCGAGCGGCTGCGATGCATTGATCTCCATGGTGCGATGGAGGCAGTTATCAGCCTTTGCTCCTTCCCAAGTACGCTCGACTTGGGGTGCATTACATCCGATGCCTGACCGGGAACTGGGCGAGGTGCCGCATGGTGGGCGGTTTCATCCCCAATCACGTATCACCTGAACAGCATCACGCTCCTGACGCCGGCTTGTCATTCAACTGTCGCCGGCGCCGGGCAACTTCGGGAAATCGTAGAGGGACCAGCCCGATGATGACACGTCCGACTGCTGCTGCCCTGGCCTGCAGCCTGGCCGCTACCCTGGCGCCGCAGCCCGCCGCCGCGCAGGACGATCCGCGGCTGGCCGCCATCGAAGCGCAGATACGCGCCCTGCAAGGCGAGTTGGCCCGCGTCCGCCGGGACCTGTCCGCCCGGGACGGCGAGGTCCGGGCCGCGCGGCAGGAGGCGGTCCGCGCCCGCGCCGACGCCCGCGCCGACCGGCAGGCCAGCGCCCGCCCGCCCGCCGGCTGCCGGCCAGGGCAGCACGCAACCGGCTTCCTATGTTCAAGGTGGCCAGGGCGGGAGTGGCCAAGGCGGGGGTGGGCAACCCGGCGCGCAGCCTGCCGCCGGGCAGGGCGGCGGCGCCAGCAGCGTCGCCCCGCCCAGCACCAGCGCCGCCGGCGCCCCCGCCAACCCCGGCGGCGTCAGCTTCCCATCGGGCCGCCCGACCTTCACCAGCAGCGACGGCCGCTACTCCGCCGCGGTCGGGCTGCAGCTACACTTCGACACCGGCGGCTATTTCCAGGGCGACCGCAATCCCGACACCCGCGCCGTCAACCGGCTGAACACCTTCGGCGAGAACCTGCGGCGCGGGCGCATCCCGTTCGTGTTCAAGTACGAGGACTTCCAGGCCAACATCACCCCGGACTTCGGCAACTCTCCGGACGGCACGCCGACGCTGTTCGAGGCGAACATCAACTGGAACCCTGTCAAGCCGCTGGTGGCGACCATCGGCTACTACAAGCCGCAGTTGACTCTGCAGGACAGCATGAGCAGCAATGACTTCCTGTTCCTGGAGCGTCCGAGCATCGTGGAGGTCGCGCGCAACATCAGCGCCGGGGACGCGCGCGCAGTGGTGGGCGCGCGGTGGGGCGGGGAGCGCTACTTCCTGGCGGGCTACCTGACGGGGGGAACGTACGGCTCGCAGGCGGCGGCGCTGGCGCAGCCGCAGCAGACCGGCGGCGTCGTGCGCCTGGCCGGACGGCCGGTGGCGACGGCGGACTGGGACGTGCACGTCGGCGTGTCGGCGTCCGAGGCGTTCCGCATCCAGCGCACCGCAGGCGGGCAGACGCTCAACCTGCAGGACCGTCCGGAGCTTCGGATAGACCAGAACCGCCTGGTCGGCACCGGCAGCCTGAACGCCAACACCGCCGGGGAGTACGGGCCGGAGTTCGGCGTGCGCTGGCGCAACTTCCTGCTGCAAGGCGAATACATCCGGATCAACGTGGACCGCTTCGCCACCGCTGCCGCCCCGCGGGCGCCGTCGCTGGCCTTCGATGGCGGCTATGTCGAGGGAAGCTGGGTCATCACCGGGGAGCCGCGCAAGTACAACGCCGCCAGCGGCGCCTTCGGTGTGCCGCATCCGGAGCGTCCGTTCAGCCTGAAGTCCGGCGGGACCGGCGCGTTCGAGCTGGTGGGCCGCTACAGCCACATCAACCTGAACGACCGCGTGACGCGCGGCATCGCGTCCAGCGTGACGGCCGGGGTGCATGGCGGGGTGCAGGACATCTATGCGGTGGGCGTGAACTGGTATCCGAACGACCAGCTCCGCTTCATGCTGGACTACGACATCATCAACGTGGACCGGTTGAACGCCGCCGGGACCACGCAGGTCGGGCAGCGGGTGCAGGCGGTGGCGCTGCGGGCACAGGCGGCGTTCTAGCTACTTCTCCCTCTCCCTCCGGGAGAGGGCCGGGGTGAGGGAAGCGCCGCTGCCTGCTCCCTCTCCCATGCAGGGCCGGTCTGCCATGGGCCGGCCCTGTGCCCGCCGCCCCCCTCACCCCGGCCCTCTCCCGGAGGGAGAGGGAGCAGGCAGCGGCCAGGGCTATCGCATTTCGAATAGTTCGAGGAGTTTGGTGAGGTAGGCGTCATCCCATCCCGCTCGTTTGAGTTTGCCGCGCAGGGAGCCTTTGCTGGGTTCAGCCTGGATGACGTTCAGGGCCATGTGTCGCAGGGTGGCGAGGTTCTCGGGGCCGTGTCCCAGGCGGGTGCGGTCCCCGTCTTCGTTCATGACGACATCCAGCCGCCAGTGCAGTTGGTTCTCGATCCCCCAGTGCGACCGGGCGACCTCGTTCAGGCGCTCGGGGGAGAGTGCGGCGCTGAGCAGGTAGTAGGCGGTCTCGGCTGTCGTCCCGGTGGCGGTCTCGCGGATGCGGCGCACCTTGCCGATGGCTGCCAGCCCCGGCCAGGCGTGCCGCTCCTGCAGCCAGCCGATGTCGGTCGAGACGCTTGCCGTGCGCGTCTCGATCCGGCCGTGGCCGGCATCGACCATGGGCTTGGCCGTGGCGGCCTTGGTGCCGGGGTCGTCAAGGAAGCGTGCGACGTCATCGTGCAGCGTGCCCTGGTTGCCTTTCAGCGCCAGGGCGTAGTCGCCGCCCTGATCGACAATCTGCCGGGCGGTCGCGCGCTGGCAGTGCAGCGCGTCGGCGGTCACGGTCGTGCCACGGAGCGACAGCAGGCGCAGCAGGGCCGGCACCGCCGTGATCTCGTTCGACTTGGCGTCAGTGGCGACCTGCGCCAGCACCAGCCGCTGCTCGCAGCCCCAGGCGCTGACCATGTGCAGCGCAGACTTGCCGCTGGCGCGGTCGAACGAGTGGCGCAGGACCTTGCCGTCGATGGCTACGACACCTTCGGCCCCTGCACCGGACGCGGCGCCAGGTGCCAGGCTGCCAGGTGCCAGGCTGCGGCACTGCTCGGAGAACCCGGCCATGAAGCGCTGGAACGCGGCGCGGAACGCCTCAGGGTCAAGTTGGCGGAACAAGCGGCTGAACGTGTCGTGGCTCGGCACCCCGTTGGCAAGCGTGAGGACGCCGCGCAGGAATGGCTCCTTGGACCTCGCAAACAGCGCCATGTCCACCGCACCCTGCCCGCCGCGCAGCACCGAACACAGCGCGATGAACAGAAGCTCATGGAAGTCATGCAGGCTGGCATTGCCGGTCCGCGGGTCGTCCAACTCGTCCCAGCACGCCGCGAACCCGTCCAAGCCACCACTTCCATGCACAGCGCACGCCCAAAGAAGTGGAACCCATCAGCACCGCACCCAGCAAGCCATCGCCAAGTCAACAACATTCCAAATGCAATCCCCCCTGGCTTTAGCAACTTGAGCTTGCGTAACCTTCACTAATCGCTATAGCTAGACTGATATAATCGATCCGGGCCCCTCTGGCAGGACGCTGGCGCTAAACGCCGGCCAACCTGCGATGTCGGATCACCGTAAGCGTACGCGGTGGTCAATGGCTCACGGGTAATCCGTACCTATCGAGACAGCGTACGTTTGCGGCCTTTGCACCAATCCTGCAAGGAGCCCATACGTAATGTCGAACACCCAAGCCAATTTCGAGACTGCAAACCCCTTCCGGGACATGGCGCGCGGCGTCACCCGGTTCCAAGACGAAATTTATCCTCGCGAACGTGTCCTCTATCAAAAGCTGGTCCATGACGGCCAAAAGCCGAAAGCGCTCATGATCTCCTGTGCCGACAGCCGGGTCATCCCCGAGATGATCACGCAGTGCGGCCCTGGCGAGTTGTTCGTGTGCCGCAACGCCGGCAACATCGTGCCGCCTTTCGGACCGACGACCGGCGGCGTGTCCTCCGTGATCGAATACGCCGTGCTGGCCCTTGGCGTGCGTGACATCATCGTCTGCGGCCACTCCGATTGCGGCGCCATGGGAGCTCTGGTGTGCCCGGAAAAGCTCGAAGGGATGCCGAACGTCGCCGCCTGGCTCCACCACAGCCAGGCCGCACAGCGCATCGTCGAGCAAACGTTGCGCTGCGACGCCCCCCAGGAGGAACGCCACCGCGCGCTGGCGAAGGAGAACGTGATCGTGCAGATCAACCACCTGCGCACGCACCCTTCGGTTGCCGCAGGGCTTGCGGCCGGCAACCTGACCCTGCACGGCTGGCTGTTCGAACTGGAACTCGGCGTCATGCTGGCGCTCGACGGCGACACCGGCCTGTTCACGCCGATTGACGACGACACGCCACCGGTTGCCGTCGCGCCGCGTCCCGGCGCGGCAGGCACGGCGCTGCCCCTGGCCGCGGAGTAGCATCGTGCGCAGTTGGCTTGCACGCGACGTTTCGGCGTCCTTCGTTGTCTTCCTAGTGGCGATGCCCCTTTGCATGGGCATCGCCATCGCGTCCGGCGTGCCGCCCGAGCGGGGGCTGCTGACCGGCATCATCGGCGGCATCGTGGTCGGGCTGCTGTCCGGCTCACCCTTGCAGGTGAGCGGCCCGGCGGCGGGCTTGGTGGTCATGGTTTTCGCCATCGTCGAGGACTACGGCCTCGGTGCGCTCGGACCGATCCTGCTGCTGGCCGGCGCGTTGCAGTGCCTGGCCGGCGCGCTGCGGCTGGGGCGGTGGTTCAGGGCTATCTCCCCTGCCGTCGTGCACGGCATGCTGGCCGGCATCGGCGTGCTGATCGTCGTCGGTCAGCTGCAGGTCTTGGTTGACAGCAAGCCCAAGGCAAGCGGCTTGGACAACCTGCTGGCCGCGCCCGGCGCAATCCTCGGGCTGCTGCCCTTGGATGGCGTCGGCGGCGAAGCGGCGCTCCTGGTCGGCCTGGTCACGATAGGCGTAATGATCGGCTGGGAGAAGCTGCGCCCGGCCTCCCTCCGCCTGGTTCCGGGGGCGCTGCTGGGCGTGGGCGCGGGCACCACGGCGGCGGCGGCGCTGGCGCTGCCAGTGCTTCACGTCACCGTGCCGGACCGGCTGTGGGACACGGTCACGCTGCCGGACGGCGAGGCGTTCGGCCAGTTGCTGCAACCCGGCGTCATGCTGACGGCACTGGCGCTGGCCTTCGTCGCCAGCGCGGAAAGTCTGCTGTCCGCTTCTGCAGTGGACCGGATGCAGGACAGGGTGCGGACGAACTACGACCGGGAGCTGGTTGCACAGGGCGTCGGCAACGGGCTGAGCGGCCTGCTGGGCGGCATTCCGATGACCGGGGTGATCGTGCGCAGCTCCGCCAACGTGCAGGCGGGCGCCACGACGCGCCTGTCCACCATCCTGCACGGCGTCATCATCCTGGTCTTTGTGGCGCTGCTGCCGGGCGTCCTGCGCCTGGTGCCAACCGCCGCGCTGGCCGGGGTGCTGATGGTGACGGGCTGGCGGCTGATCGGCGTGCATCACGTGCTGGAGCTGATGCGCCATTATGGGCGGATGCCGGTGGCGATCTGGCTGGCGACCTTCGCAGGCGTGGTCGCAACCGACCTGCTCACCGGCGTGCTGGCTGGCCTGGCCTTGTCGGTGGTGGAGTCCGTACGGCACCTGCGCCGGCCCGGGTTCCGCGTCCGCAAGGTCAATACGGATGCGGCCACCGAGCTGCGCCTGGCCGGCACCGCCACCTTCCTGCGGCTGCCGCAGCTGCTGTCGGCCGTGGAAGCGGTGCCAGCCGGCCGCGACCTCCGCATCCGCACGCGCGGCCTGTGGCACATGGACCATACCTTTGCCAGCACGCTGCAACAACTGGCAGCGCGCGGCAGCAAGGATGGAGGGCGCATTCTGGTTAGCTGACGCAACAAAAGCAGCGGGCGCAGCCGCGCCCGCTGCGTGCTTGGCAAGCCGACAATCAAGAAAATGTTCTTGATTTGTCCAAGATAATAGTCCTAGTCCTGCCAGTCCAAGAGGGAGGCTTTGATGACGGAATCCAACACAGCATGCGCCGCATCCAGGGGCTGCGCAGCGGCGGCACGGGCTGCGGCGGACGCCCAGCATGGAAGTCGTCTGGGGCTGACCCGCGGCCAGCGGGTGCTGGCCGCCACCACCGCTGCCGCCATCCTTTTGTCTGGAGTCAACGCGCTCGTGCAGGTGATGAGGGTGCTCGTCGAATACTGTCTGGCTCGTCCCTAACCAGGCGATAGGCTTCGGGCGGCCGTGCAGCGCTAGGCGGCAACTGGCGGTCGGAGCGACGCAACCCTGCCAACAGGTTCTATCCTGAACAACAAAGCAACCACGACTACATAGAAGGTGTATGCAGAAGGACTATCATGGCACAAGCACAGCGTAGGCCGACCTCCGGCTCGGCCCGATCCGACGACGGCATGAAGGGCCTGCTCGACCTATTCGGTCGCAACCCGACCCCAGCCCGGGTGACAATGCACGTCGAGCGCCTGTTGGCGGGCTGCCGCGAGGCGCTGGACCCGGACGCCTACGCAGAGCGGCTGGACACGCTGCGCGAGAACCTTCTGGAAGGCATCGCGCTCACGGAGGAGAGTGCTGCCGACATAGACCCTGCCTCGAAGGCCGAGACGCGGCAAGCAGCCGCCGTGGTCGCGTCCATGCGAACGGCATATCAAGCGACGGAGGAAGGTGCTGAGCTGGTGGCCGCCTAGCCCTGCACACGCAAGCCGGCCTCCTCCCGCCGGCTTGCGCCAGCTCATCACTGTGGCGTAGCGAAACGGCGATGCCGCTACCGGAAGTCACGGCTGGGCACTTGGATGCCGGGGCTGGGCTGGGACAGCAGATTGGGAGCGTCCATGCCTGTGCCGGCATTCAGCCTGGCCGCGGGTCTCAATCGCGGGTCCATTTCAATAACGTGCTCGGCCTCGTCCCGCTCCCCTACGCTGCGCAGCAGGTCCGTCAGGTCCTCCAGCCGGTCGGCGACGACATGGACGACCTCGCCCTCGCGCTGCATCCGGCCATGGCAGGCCAACATGCTGGCTGACAGCACCAGCCGGCGCTGCGCCGCGTAGCGGTCGGGCCACAGGATGAGGTTCGCCACCCCCGTCTCGTCCTCGACGGTGATGAACATGACCCCCTTGGCCGAGCCAGGCTTCTGCCGCACCAGCACCAAGCCCGGCACCGCCACGCGCTGCCCGTCGCGCAGGTGGAGGAGGTCGGCGCAGGCCACCATGCCCCGGCGGCGCAGGCCCTCGCGCAGGAACGCCACCGGGTGCCGCCGCAGGCTCAGCCCGATGCTGCCGTAGTCCTCGACCACCTCGCGCCCGTCCCGCATGGGCGCAAGCTCTATGGGCGCTTCGACGATCTCGGGTCGCGGTCGCCCGCCGGCGTCGGCCGCGGCGAACAGCGGCAGCACCGTGTCGGCCAATGCCCGCACCTGCCAGAGCGCCTGCCGCCGGTCGAGGCCCATGCCCCGGAACGCATCCGCCTCCGCCAGCCGCTCCAGCGCTGCCGCAGGCACCCCGGCCCGCCGCCAGGTTTCCTCCACGCTGGCGTAGGGTGCCTCCCCCCGGTGCGCGACCAGCTCCGCCGCGTGCCCGTTGGCCAGTCCTTTCACCATGCGCAGGCCCAGTCGCACCGCAGCGCCCCGCAGTCGTTTGCCCTGACCCTGGCCCCCGCCCTCGCTGCTCCCTCGCGGCTCCAGCGTGCAATCCCAGCGCGACTTGTTGACGCAGACGGGCCGGATCGGGACGCCGTGCTCCTGCGCGTCCCGCACCACCTGCGCCGGAGCGTAGAAACCCATCGGCTGGCTGTTCAGCAGCGCGCAGCAGAACACGTCCGGGTGGTGGCACTTCATCCAGGCGCTCGCATACGCGATCAGCGCGAACGAGGCGGCGTGGCTTTCCGGAAAGCCGTAGCTGCCAAAGCCCTCCAACTGGGAAAAGGTCCGCTCGGCAAATGCACGTTCATAGCCGCGCTCGACCATGCCGCCGATCAGCTGATCACGGAACCGGCTGACGCCGCCCGTGACCTTGAATGTGCTCATGCTGCGCCGGAGCTGGTCGGCCTCGCCCGGGGTGAACCCGGCGCAGTGGATCGCGACTTGCATCGCCTGCTCTTGGAAGAGGGGCACGCCCAGCGTCTTGCCCAGCACGCGCTCCAGCTCCGGTTTTGGGTAGTGGACCGGCTCCTTCCTCTCGCGCCGTCGCAGGTAGGGGTGAACCATGTCGCCCTGGATGGGGCCGGGCCGGACGATGGCGACCTGCACCACCAGATCATAAAACGTGGTCGGCTTGAGCCGGGGCAGCATGGCCATCTGGGCGCGGCTCTCGATCTGGAACGTGCCCAGCGTGTCGGCGCGGCGGATCATGGCGTAGGTGGCCGGGTCCTCGGGTGGGATCGTGGCAATGTCCAGCGCCGGCCTGCCCCCCTGCTCGATCAGCTCGAAGCCGCGGCGGAGGCAGCCGAGCATGCCCAGGCCCAGCACGTCCACCTTCATCCAGCGCAGGGCGTCGATGTCGTCCTTGTCCCACTCGATCACCTGCCGGCCGGCCATGGCCGCGGGCTCGACCGGCACCAGGTCGGCCAGCGGCCCGCTGGTCAGCACGAAGCCGCCCGGGTGCGTGCCGAGCTGGCGCGGGAAGCCGACCAGCTCGTCGGCCAGTTGCAGCGCAAGCCGTAGCCGGCGGTCGCCGAGGTTCAGGCCCAGCCGCCCGGGCGTGCTCCTCGCCCACGACCCGGCCCCGGCCGCAGCCGCTGTCCGGCCCACCGGCACCACCACCCGCAGTGCCGGACTGCTGCGCATTCCCGTTGCTACTTTCGCCCCGAGGCTTGTCGTCATCCGACCCGCCCCAGACCTGGGAGGCCAGCGCCCCGGTCACGTCCTCCGTCAGCCCCAGCACCTTGCCCACGTCGCGGATGGCGCCGCGTGGTCGGAAGCGCATCACGGTGCAGCAAAGGGCGGCGCGGTCGCGGCCGTAGTGCTCGTACACCCACTGGATCACTTCTTCCCGCCGTTCGGCTTCGAAATCGACGTCTATGTCCGGCGGCTCCCGCCGCTCGGTCGAAACGAAGCGTTCGAACAGCAAGCCCGACCGGACCGGGTCGATGCTGGTGATGCCGAGCACGAAGCACACGGCGGAGTTGGCAGCTGACCCGCGACCCTGGCACAGGATGCCGCGGCTCCGGGCAAAGCGCACGATGCTATGCACGGTCAGGAAGTAGGGGGCGTACTCAAGCTCGGCGATCAGCCGCAACTCGTGGGCAAGCTGGCGTTCCACGTCCGTTGGCAGGCTGCCGGAGAAGCGAAGTGGGATGGCCGCGCGCACCAGCCGTTCCAGCGCTTCCTGCGGCGCCTCGCCGGGCGCCTCGGTCTCGTCCGGATACTGGTAGCGCAGCTCGGACAGGCTGAAGGCGCAGCGGCCCGCGACCTCCAGCGTGCGCGCCAGCGCGTCGGGATGGCGAGAGTACAGCCGCGCCATCTCGGCCGGCGCCTTCAGGTGCCGGTCCGCAAAGCGCTCGCGGCGGAACCCGGCGTCGTCGATGGTGCAGCCCTCGCGGATGCAGGTGACCACGTCCTGTAGGATGCGCCGCTCCGGCGCGTGGTAGAGCACGTCGCCGGTCACCACCGTCGGCACCCGTGCCGCCTGCGCCATCTCGGACAGCACGTGCAGCCGCACCGCATCGCCGGGCCGCCGGCGCAGGCACAGTGACAGGTAGCATCGGCCCCGGAAGTCTTGCTGCAGCCGAGCCAGGGCAGCGGCCAGCGCGGCGTCGGGCTGGTCGGGCAGCAGCACCAGGAGCAGGCCGTTGCCGCCCGTGGCCAAGTCCGCCCAGGACAGGTCGCAGCCGCCCTTGCCCGCCCGCCCTTTTCCGAGCGTCAGCAGCCGGCACAGCCGGGCGTAGGAGGAGCGGTCCGTCGGGTAGGCCAGCACGGGCAGGCTGTCGCGCAGGTCCAGGCGGCAGCCGGCGACCAGGCGCATGCCGGCCTCCGCGGCGCGGGCATGGGCGCGGGCGATGCCGGCCAGGGTGTTGCGGTCGGTGACGGCCATGGCAGCGAGGCCGAGCGCCTTGGCAACCACGAGCAGTTCCTCGACGTGACTGGCGCCGCGCAGGAAGGAGTAGTTCGTCGTAACCTGCAGCTCGGCGTAAAGGGCGTCCGGCACGAGCGTCAGCGCATCAGGCTTGCGTCCCCAGCCCTGTTATTTCTTATGCGGGTGCTTGTGCCCGCTGGTCGATGGCGCAGTTGCCGCTGGGCGCTTCATGAGGACAAAGCCAGACTGCTGCACAAGCTGGGCCAGCCGTTCGGCCGTAACGCGCGCCATGATCTCATCGGCCGTATGCACACGCCGCCTGCCCATGAACCGCAAGGCGTGGGACAGGGTGTCCTCAAACTCACCCGGGCTGGCGGGAAGCAGGTCGCGCTTGTCGTCGTCGGTCATGGTGCGGTTGCCGTCCTAGAAGAGGCCATGGAGGAACCAGGCCAGGCTGCCTGTCGCGGGATCGAGGCCGTCGCCTTGGCGGAACAGCCAGAAGCGGCGCCCGCTCTCATCCTCGACGGCCCAGTAGTCGCGCACCGCGGCGCGCTCGCCGACGCGGCGCCACCACTCGCCGGTGATGCGCTCCGGCCCGTCGGCGCGTGCCACGCGATGCCGCACCCGGCGCCAGGTGAACGCCCGCGGCGGGTGATCTGGCAGCATGCCCATCGCCTCCACCGGCTCCGGCCTCAACAGCAGCCGGGCGGGGCGGGGCCAGGGCGTGACCCATGACGGCCCGCCCAGCGGGGCCCTCGGCGGCAGGGCCGCCACAACCCGCTCCGGCACATCGTTTTCCATCTGAGCGGCGCGATACACCCGGTTGGCGCCAAGCCGGTTGCTCAGCCGATCAACCAGAACGGCGATGTCGGCTTGGTCGCCGCGGTTGCCGTCCAGCGCGTCGCGGCACTGCATAGGACCGAGTGGCTCCACCAGGGGCAGCACCAGCCGCATCGCCTCGACGCCGAAGCCGGGATCTACCGTCTCGATACGCTCGTCGAGCAGGCGCGCGAGGTGCCCCACATCTCGTACGGGGCGAGCGGTGCCGACCCGCACCACCTGCACGCCTCCGTCCACCCGCTCGAACACCAGGTCGAGCCTGCGGGCGCCGAGACCGCGCCGCTCCAGCGTGGCGCAGGCCGCCTCGACCAGGACCAGGATCGCCGTCGAGAAAGCCTCGGCTGTGGATATCGGCTCCAAGAAGGCACGGTGGACATGGACCGTCTCCGGCGGCAGCACCGGCTGGATCGGCTCCGCCGACCGCCCCAGCGCCTGGTCAAGCCGGAGCAGCACATGCGGGCCGAAGCGGCGCGCCAGCGGCGCGCGCGGCATGGCGCCCAGTTGGCCGATTTGCTCCACCCCGAGCCGGTGCAGGCCGTCCAGGGCCGGGCCGGCAATCCGCAAGGCGCGCAGCGGCATGGGCCACAGCGCGTCCGCGTGCCCGCCCGGCACGACGATGGCCACCCTGCTCCCACCATGCCGCGCCACCGCGTGGGCAGCCCCGGGCGTGTCGGCAAGGCCGGCACGGGCGGCAAGCCCGGCCGTGGACAGCTGCACCGCCAGGGCATCCAGCATGGGCGCCTCGCCGCCATGCAGGTGCGCGCAGCCGGTGACGTCGATCCAGACCCCGTCCGGCGGGTCCGGCGCGGTCATGGGTGACAGGCGCAGGCACCAGGCGGCCAGGTCCCGCAGCGCCTGCAGGTCGCCGTCCGGGTCGGCGTCGGCCACGACGAGGCCGGGCACCATGGCCATCGCCTGCGCCAGCGGCATGGGCGGCCGCAGGCCGTGCGTCCGGGCCGCGGTGTCCGCGGCGGCGATCACCATTCGCCGGCCGTCATGCGCCCGCGTGACCAAGGACTGCCCCGCCGGCAGTGCGGCGTAGCCGTGCCGGCGCAAGCGGTCGGTCGGCCAAGTAGGAAGGTATAGCGAGACGACCCTGCGCATCCGGAGCCTCCACGATGATGCTGGCGGCTTGCGCTCCTCGGCAGCGCAGCAGGTCCAGGCGCCAAACCGAGCGGCCGAGGCCGGGCACGTCCGGGGCATGCGGCAGGGGCGGGCGGGAGGGGAGGCCGGTGATCCGCCAGCGGGTCGAAGCGGCAGAGGGTGCGCTCAGCGCCGGGTCGTCGAAGCGGCGCGACCGGCGCAGGACGAAACCGAGCACGTCGGTGGCCTCGGCCGCCAGCTGCAGCCGCCGCGAGGCAGTGAGATCGAGCCGGCCCTCGTGCTCGCAGACCACGCCGGCAAGCCCGGGGTGGCGCAGGCTCTCCTCCATGGCCCGCAGGGCGCCGTGCCGCGCCTCGACAAAGACGATGCGGCCGGGGTTGAGGCCGGCGCGGGCCAGGGCCGGCGGGTAGAGGTCGCGCCGGGCCATGATCCACACCACCGGGCCGGGCCGGCGGGCCAGCACCCCGGCGACGAACAGCGCCGGGGCGGCGCCATGCTCGACGGCGGAACCGCCTGCGAACACCTCATGCACCGCGCCCAGGGCGAAGCCCCTGCCGGGCAGTCGGTCGTCCAGTTCCGAAATGCCGAAGGACAGGCGCTGCGGCGCAGGTACCGCGCCCGGGCCGCGCTCCAGTGCCGCGATGCGCGTGCGCAGGCTGGCGATGGTCGATGTCTGCATATGCTGCGCCCTCCCTATCGCAAGCCGTGAACAAGAACGTAGAGGGAACAAACTAGTTCTGGATAGAGGGTTTCTGGCGGAAGATTGTCCTAATTTGTAGGATCAAGGGCGATCAAGCAGATGCGGCGCGTTCCGCATCCTCCAACCGAGCATTGTGCTCCGCTCGTGACCTGACCCTTGAAGACGAGGCTGGGCGTGGCCGTAGCGAGCCGGCCGGCTCGCTACGATGACGCCCGATACTGGCAAGCCCGAGAGGAACTTGCCCCTTGGCGAAGGTTGCAGCCTGCGGAGGTATTCAGGCCGATCAGAACAGACCTTGCCTCGCAGATGACACAACCCAAGGCGTATGTTGCACCGCATCATGCGCATCGAGTGGTCCACGAGCTTCCCGCACAGGGCCATGGCGTCCGCACGCCGGGGCGGCATGTGGCATTTGACCGTGCGGCCCCGGACGGAGTGGCCGATGTTCGAGTGGCGCATTGCCCACGACACCGACGGCCACCTCAGCAAGGCTGGCCGCGTCAGCACCGCCAACTTCGCCAAGGGCCAAGCGGAGCTGGCCCTCCTCGGCCTAGACGCCAAGGAGGGCTGACCTCCACGCTAGAACCCAGGACTGAACCCGGGTCTGCTGGCCTGCGCCGCCTTGGCCAGTTCCGCCTCGCGCCGCTCGTTCGCGGCGACGACCGCGGCCCTGACCTTTGCGCGCACGATGTCGGGGAAGGCGTTGACCGCTTCGGCCAGCTCACGGATGGCTGCCTCCCGCCGCTCCACGGCCGCGACCAGCGGCACGATGTGCTTGGCCAGCACCGCCCGCAGCTCTCCGGCATGGTCCCGTCCTGCCGCGCGCTGGGCGAACACCCGGTGCTCGGTGCGGATGAAGCGGTCTACCTCCACGTCCCGGCTGCGCTTGATGGCGTCAATGAGGTCGGTGGCAAGCGACTTGTAAGGCTTGTCGCTCATGTCCTTGGCGACCCGCTCCCACAGGTGCCCGGTGGTGATCGGCTCCTGGTCGCCCAAGGCCCGCTCCCGCTTGACCGCCTCGAAGGTGGCAGCCTCGGAGATGATGGTGTGGACCTGGGTGACGTGGCGGCTCTCGGCCACGTAGCTCTTGAAGGCGGTGATCCCGGCCGTGCCCCGCGGCAGGGCGTTGATGTGCTCGCCCGAGGTGATGCCCTGCGCGCTGTCGATGGTCAGGGCGTGGCCGAACCCGAGCAGCAGCCGGTCGGACCGGCTGTCCTTCAGGGTGCGCCACCCCACCTCGCCCACCCGGCCGTCCGCGTCACGCAGCCGCAGGCCGGCGGCCGACTGGCCGACCACGTCCAGGATGTCGCCGTTGCTGCCGATGTAGCCGAAGCCCTCGCCGTCGATCCGCGCCCAGGTCTTGCGGAACAGGCGCACCTTGTCCCCTGTGGCCACCGGCAGGTCGTAGGCTTCCCCGCGTTGGTCAACGGCCGGGTGGACGATCTCGTCCTCGCCAAGCTCCCCGCGCGCCCTGAGCAGCTCGCGCACGGCCCGGCTGACGTCGGCCGCGTCCTGGTTGGTCAGCACGGAGATGGTCACGCCACGCCCTGCCCCGGACGCGCGCAGGGCATCCCGGCGCTGCAGGTAGAGCGCGGCGACGTGCCCGATCACCTCGTCCTGGTCGCCGCCGACCATCCGCACGGTGCCGTCCTCGCGCTTCATCGCCAGCGCGTCGGCCGCGTTGCCCTGGCGGAACAGCCCGGCGATCTGGCGGCCCCGCTCCGTTTCCTGGCGCACCGTGGTCAGCAGCTCGGGCATCGCCTCCTTCGGCAGGGCGCGCCGCATGATCTCGATGGTGTCGCCGGCCTCGATGGCCTGCACCTGCTCCCGGTCGCCCAGCCCCTTGATGGTGAAGCCATGCCGCGCCTGCAGCTCCAGCACCTTGAGGAAGGGCCGCGGCGCGACCTGGCTCACCTCGTCCATCACCAGGACGGTGTTGCGGGACAGCTTGATGCTGCCATCCTCCACCCCGCGCGGGAACGGCACGAGCGCGACGGTGCGCTTGATGCCGGCGTCCTGCAGCGCATCGGCCTGCCGCCAGGCCGTGGCTACGCCGATCACCTCCCGGCCGCCCGCGTCCAAGCGGGTGTCCGCCTGCCAGGCGGCGACAAGCGGCTTGAGCAGCGCCGTCTTGCCCGACCCGGCGACGCCGGTGACGAAGCCGAGCCGGCCGCCGGTGCCCAGCCTGTAGATCGCCGCCTTCTGTGCCGCGCCGTGCTCCGGGTCACGGTCGAAGTCCAGCCCGGAAGCGTCGATTGCCGCCCGGAGCGCCGCGACCGGGAGGGCGTCCCTACGGTCGTCCGCCGCGGCCTTGGCGCGGCTGGCAAGCCCCTCCTCGATCCTGACCTGGACTAGGTTGGTGACGCTCACCTTCTCGTCGAACTCGCCGACGACCAGGGCCGCGCGCTCGCCGCCCAGCACGATCCCCCGCTCCTCGATCAGCAACACCAACCGGTCGATGTCGTCGGCATCGGCGACCCCCGTGCCGATCAGCCCGCGCGCCGCGAGGGTCCGCAGCTTGCTGTGGTCGATCACGGCGGCGGTGTGGAACTCGGTGGCGAGGTGGCGGGCTGCGAACTCGTAAGCCCGGTTGAACCGCTCGGCGTCGGTCAGGGCGGGCTGGCCGGCTCCGTCCAGGACCGTCTTGTGGTCCCATCCGATGCCCCTCGCCTGGTCACGCCAGCCTTCCTTCTCCGTCCGCCCGTCCCCCTTGGAGCGGCGCTCGGCCACGGCCGCGGCGGACAGGATGCCGAACTTGCGGTTGGCGGACAGCCCCTCCCAGTCCAGCCCCTGGCGCTTGGCATACGCCTTGGCGTTCCGCTCGGTCTGGCGCCGCCCCTTGGAGAACAGGTCCACCGCCGCCTGCGGGATGGCCGGCAGCACGACGGCCTCCTCCTTGGCGTCGTAGGCGGTGCGGATGCCGAGCTTGCGCAGCTCGTGGGCAAGCCGTCCTTGGAAGAAGGCGCCGAACTCGTGGACCCGGTCGTTCAGCCGCTTGGTGTCGAGCGATCCGGTCCGGCCGTCCGCCGTCACCACCAGGTTGAACACGCCGTTGTGGATGTGCGCGTGCGGGTCGCCGGACATCGGCACGTCGGCCAGGTAGGTGATGCCGGTCACGCCGTCCTTGACCTGCAGCGTCGGCCGGGCGGTGTGGTGGCGAAAGGACACCCAGCCCACCTCGCCCGGCTCGGCGCCGTCCTGGCCGTTCTTCCCCCGCCTCGCCCAGCCGATCTCGCGGGCGACGTAGCGCATGGTGTCGTCGTTGGCGCGGTTGACCGCCTCCCAGATCGCCCCGGCCTCGGCCGGCGAGGCGGCGAACTCGGCCGCCAGCGACACGGACTTGTGCGGCGCCACGGTCAGGTCGTAGGCGCTGATCTTGCGCTCCTTGGCGCTCGGCCACTTCTCGCCGGTGTCGGCCCGCCTCGCCTCGAACAGCCGGTCCAGCTCGGCGTCGGCCGGCAGCTTGGCCGGGTCGATGCCCATGGCCTCGGCCATCTCGGGCGCCATGTCAGGCCGCCACGTCGCCCGGGTGTCGCGGCCGGTGTAGTAGGCGGTCAGCCGCCCGCCGGCGTCCGGCCTGGCGCCAGGCTCCAGGCCGGCGCCGGGCTGCGGCTCCGGCGCGTGCTCGGTGAGGTAGGCGCGGATCAGCTTGCCATCCGAGTTGGCGGCCAGCTTGCGGAAGGTCATCATCCCCGCCTGCCCTACCGCTTCGTGGGATCGAGGCCGAAGTTGTCGGCGATGGCCTGGACCACATCGAGCGGCATGTCGCGCGTGATCCTTGCCAGCCCGACCGTGATGTCCTTCAGGTAGGCGGACTGGCTGTCCAGGCGAACCAGCAGCGCGCCGACCAGCTCCTCCAGCGAGGGGCCGTCCTTCCCAGGACCCGGCTCGGGCGTGAGCAGCCGGACGATGGTTTCCAGGCTCTCGCCGTGCTGGCGCTGCACGCCTGCCATCAGGGCGATGCCGCCGTTTGCCGTCCGAAGGTCCCTGCTGACCTGGGTCAGGGTGTCGTCGGTCTCAACATCCATTGTGGTTGCTCCTCTTCCTTGTAGGAAGCATGGCAAGCCCGGATGCGAATGGCCCTGACCTCTACCGCCGGGTATGATGGAGGTAGGACTGTATCGACAGGGAGCTTTAACGGCTGTTGTGCGCAACACCCCGTCCAGCGAAGGCCAAGAATGGCGAGGGGCGGGCGGGCGCCCTCGCCGGCACCGCGGCACCAGCCCAGCCGTTTCTCCATCGACGCGTGTCCGAAACCGCGACCGACATCGGGGTGTTGGAAGATCAAGCAAGCAAGGACCAGCCATGTCTAAGTTGGATGCTGGGGACCGCGACAAGCTCCCGAACCGGGAGTTCGCGTTTCCCAAGCAGCGCAAGGAGCCGCTCGAGGACGCAAGCCTCCCGCCCTTTCGACTCGTCCGCCTATCCGGTGTAGTCAGGCCCGGGAGCATCCACCTGTCCGGGGTGCCCCGCCCCGCACGACAGCGATGACCCGGAAGTCCGTCCCTGGCCCCGCCCGCTCCGGGCAGATGGCCCGGTTGTTGGAGAGTGACGACCCGATGCAGGACACGGACGCGCCGCCGCGGCGCAACGAGGCCGACGATGCCGAGGCCACCCCGGACGAGGCGAGCATGCGCTTGGCGCTGGAGCGCCTGGGCACCCGGTCCAGCCCGGGTCATCGTGCGACAGGCAGCGGGGCCAGCGACGCTGCGGCTGGCGCCCGCGCCACGTCGCGGCCACGCCCGCGGTTCGTGCGCGACGGCGACGTGCCAGTCGTGCGCGTGCCGTCGGCGGCCCGCCTGCCGGGCGAGGCCGGGCGCGAGCTAGCGGAGGAGCGCGCGGCGCGCCTGCGGGCCGAGGAGGCCCTGGCCGACGCCCAGGGCACCATTAGCCGCTTGCAGGTGGCCCGCTCCCGGGCGGAGCAGGCGCTGCAAGCGGCGCAGGCCGCCGTCGAGGAGCGCGAGGCGGCGATGGCCGACCTGCGCGCCGAGCTGGCACGCGCGGCGCAGCGCGAAGCGGTGCTGGTCGAAGCCGCGCGGATGGAGGCCGAGAAGGCGCAGGCCGCGGCCAGGCTGAGGCCGGCACCAGCGCCGTGCAGGGAGCCGGAGCCGGTCAGGTGGTGGCTGGACTACTTGAAGGCACCGCAGTCCTAGCCTGGGCTGCAAGGCCCGGCGTCGGCCAGCGTCAAGCCTCACGGCACCTTTGCCGATGCGGTCCACCGCATCGGCGGACCTGAGGTCCGCTGTGCGCCCATATACGTCGTTCGAAAGGCTAACGGCTACCGTCGAAAGCGGTCGTTCGTTCATCTGGCACGCTCGAGCTCTAACTACTACAGTTCGGAAATTCGTTTGTTGGCGGAGCGATGATGCTATAGTCTGATTTTTTGGCCTGCCCGAAGTCGGACAGACCTAAAGTGCCCGGGAATGCACGGGCCGGGATGCGCAAGTAGGTCGTGGTGCCAACTATCGCCTTGCGACGCAGCGAGAGAGTTCCTGCCGAATGTAGGCGATGGCGGCGCCAACCCAGCGCGAGAGTTCTGCTTGGTTGAGCGGCGCGTGAAGGTGATGCAGCCCAAACTCCGCCGGACGGTTCGACCACCAAGGCGCCGCGCTTGCAAGGTGCATCCGCTCGAATGTCAAACCCGCGATGCGATCCGAGAGCGTCGGTGCCGCAAAAATGTCGTCAAATCTTTCGACCTCCTCGACGGACTCCAGATTGAAAGCCGACCGCTTGTGCAAGTCACGCAAGCTCTCGAACAAGTCGATCTGCCAATGCGGGTGCCCTGCCCCAGGACTCTGAAACCCGACGCCGGAGCGATCCCAATCACGTAAGCCCGGCCGTTCCAACCTGAGCAGTTGCGGTTTTATGGGATCACCAACTTCGCCGACATGGACAGTAAGGCTGGCCTGGCGGAATGCGAACGGAAAACGCCCGCTCTCGAGATCCCACACTTCTTGGTAGCCGAGCCAGGCAGCGAGACCTCCCGGAAACGATGCTAACGGCACGACGCTTGCGACACCTCGATTTCGGTCAATCCGCTCAACATCAATACCGCGCAGGCCGGTCCAAACGCCGGTGCCCTGGTACTCTGGATCAATAGAAGTTGCACGCGCGCGTGGTCCAAGGTTGATATTCAAGATATCGGTGAGCGTCGTCCAGTGCTGGTCCAATTGCGCTTTATTGGCACGTAACCGGCGACGTTCTACCTCAGAGAAGGTCAAGATCGACGCCTCCATAGACATACGAGGCTGCTTCGTAAGCGTCGCGGCGCCACTCTATGTTGCCAAGATCGACACGTCTTCCGAGCTCACCGAGCACTCGGACAGCGCGGCCGACCAGGGGATCGAGCGAGAGCACCTGGAGGTCGGGAATTGGAACTGGCGCGACGTTGCGGGCGCTCAGGTCGAATTGACCGCCTGCAACGTGCGGCGCATAGAGTCCGAGCAGCTTGATGAATACTGTGGAGTTGCACAGTCCGACATAGGCGTCGAGGAGGTCGCGAGTGTCGAGCTGCTCGCCCGTGGCGCTATCCTCCGGTTCGGAAGCGTTGGCATCGGCATGTGGCTTCAAGGTCCATACGTGGCCCATAACCGCGACATAGGCTGCTTCATGGTCGGCGATGAATGCCCCTTCAGCACCAAAGAATTTGGTGATGAGCCGCGCACGACCGCGCACGCTCCACTCGCGAGGATGCATAAGGCCCCACCAATCGAAGCGGCGCGACCGAACGATCGTCGCACGGCTTGCAAGTTTGTCCCTGTTCGGCTCGAGGTACTGTGCGAAGTAGCGAGGAACGGCCCGCCTGACCGCATCCTCATCGGGAAATAAGCCGCCATTCGCACCATGCGGGAAGAACAGCCAGTAGACCTTGACGATGTGGCCGTTCTGGATCGAGTCGGTCATCATCGCCTGGCGGAAGTAGCGCCGCTCCTTCGAAGGAAGCGCATTGAATTCCTTCGCCGATAAAAGGAATGCGCTGTTCATTCCGGTTTGGACGCCCTGAGCGACATCGAACATGCTGCCAACAGTAGGCAAACTCGATTGGGAAAGGGCTTGCAAAACGCGCTCGGCCTTGGGTGTCGGCAGCCGCCATGTCGGTCGCCCCTTGAGTACTGTAACAGGAACAGGGAAGAGGCTCCAAGCTTCCTCAACGACTGGAGCACGACTCGCCTCCGTTCCGAGACGGCGCAGTTGGCGAAACGCTACGCTGGTCGCGTGAGGATCATTCTCAGTGATGAGCGCAACCAATTCCTGATCAGGCGTATGGTCCTTTCTGAAAACCGCTGCGGCAACTTGGACCAGCGCGTGCGAGAAGAGCCCAAAATCGCCGATTGAGCCAAGGAAGCAAGGGTCTGCAAGGTCGAGCAGGCGGTCTCGCCAACCCGACGCTGCTTTCAGCGAGAGAAGACTAGCTGGAAACAGCGTACCTAGCACTCCGCCCGGGTTTAGCGCCTCAAGCGCGCGCAACACGAAGGCCATACTGTAATCGCCGCGCCCGGCGGTAGCGGCGCCGAGCGCGAGGGTCAATTGGTCTCGCTGTTTGGGGGATTGCGCCGCAAATCCAATGAACGGGGGGTTCATTACGATCACGTCGGCGATGGGCATGCCGCGCTCGCCTAGCGAATCCCCATCCCGGAGATCAAGCGCCACACCGCCTGCGGGTTCCCAGTCGCGGAGCGAGGCAGCAACCGCGAAACGCGCCATGGAGATGGCCGCTGGGGAGATATCGTACCCGATTAACCGTAGCCGACCAGTAAAACCGGCCCGGCGCAGCGCGCGCAGTGCCTCGTGGAGGAAAACGCCTGATCCGCAGGCAGGGTCGCAGAGCGTCAGTTCACGCCGTCGTTCGACCGGCTCGGCAAGGCTTTCCAGCGCGCGTTCGACCAAGCTGCGCGCTAACGTGGCAGGCGTGAAATGCGTGCCGCCGCGGTTGACAGGTGCAATTTCAGGCACACCGACTAAGCCGAACAGGTCAAAATCGGCAGCACCACGCAGCAGTTCGAAATGCGCCTCTTGAAAGAGTTGGCCGCCGGCGTGCCGGATAGCAAGCGAGGGGTGCAGGCGAAGCCAGGACAATGACCCAGCCCCTTGCGCGACGTCATCAATCGCCGCGGCGATACCGCGCTGGTCGAGTCGGCCTAACAGTGCCTCGGCATCCTCGGCCAAGCCATACTCGGACACGGACGGGACAGCGTCACTGCCGGCGATCAGACGCGCCAGCGCAGCGGTGAACAGGTCGGTGGCGCGCACGTCCGTCAGACCTGCAGCATGACCCAGCGAGCGAAGGCGACGAAAAAAGCCGAGCAGGTGATCGACAACGCTGCGGTTCGATCGCAGTCGATCCTCAGTAAGGAAGCCATAAAAACGGTCGAGATTGCGTTCGATGCTTTCACGCTCGAAGACACGGGCGTCGGCGGGCTGATCCCAGCGCATGACCGCGATCTTGGCCGAGGTGACGGTTACGTGGTGCGGCACGTCGCTCGACCAGATCCAGTTGGCCGGCTCACGGCTGCGCCATAGCTCCTCGTCCGACACCGACATGGCAAAAGTTCCGTGGGCGCCGTCTAGGAGAACAGAGTGGGATCCAGGTGCGGCGGCTGTCTCCTGTTCGAACAGTGGCGCGATTGCTAGCCCGAAGCGGCGTGCCCACTGTCCCGCATCATCGCTCGGACTCATCGGCGAAGTCCTACGGCCGGAAAGAGCGGTAGTTGCGGTTCGGGTGGCAGAGCAAAATCCTGCGCGATCGCTTGCAGGTGTGGCCTGAGCGGCAGCATAAGCAACGTCTCGCCCAGGACCGATCGGTCATCAAGCAGGCGGGCGTGGTCTCGGTCAGAAAACATTACCAGGACGTTCCAGAGCCCCGGAAAGGAACGACCATGCACCAGCTTGCGAAACTCGCCGAGCGCTCCTTTCCAGGCGCCCACCTCAACGCCGAACCGCTCGTGCAGTTCGCGTAGCAGCCTCAGCGCTAGCACAGTTTGCCATGAGAATAGCGCATGACGCCCACGGCCTGCGCCCGGCACATCGGGTACGATGATACCGCGGCGGGCGCACCACTCCCGCAACTGGTGTGGAGTCACTCCGGCGAGACGCGAGGCATCGGCTGCTTGCATCAACTGCATTCATAAGGGTTATCATACCCGTCATAAAAAGCTAGCTCCCATCTAAGGGAGAGGAGACAAGCTGTAGCTCACGAGCGGATGGAGTCTCGGTATAAAGTTCCCGAACTGAAGGTCCGGAATGGCACCGTTGCGCTTGGGGCCGGACCTTCTCCCTCCGGCCCGGCTTCTGTCTTGGGGCTTGTCGGCTAACCCTGGCAGCGCGAACATTGCAGCAAAATACTGAGGACCCGTTCATGCCCCTGCACGTCGATCGCCGCACTGTGCTGGCCGGTGCCGTCACCTTGTCGGCCGCCAGCGCCGCCCGCGCGCAAGCGGCCAAGCCCAACATCATCTTCATCATGGCCGACGACCTCGGCTACGCCGATGTCGGCTGCTACGGACGCCCGGACATCAAGACGCCTCATATCGACGGGGTCGCCGCGCGCGGCGTGCGCTTCCTGCAAGGCTACGCGAACTCGGCCGTGTGTTCGGCGACCCGCACCGGGCTCATCACCGGGCGCTACCAATACCGCTTGCCAGTGGGGCTGGAGGAGCCGATCTCACTGGGCCGTGACGTCGGCTTGCCGCCCGAACATCCCACGCTGCCGTCATTGTTGAAGAAGGCCGGATACAACACCGCGCTGGTCGGCAAGTGGCACCTGGGCAAGCTGCCGAAATACGGCCCGCTGCTGAGCGGCTACGATCATTTCTGGGGCTACCGTGGCGGGGCGGTGGACTACTACCGCCATTTCGGCACGGACGGAAAAGAGGACCTTTGGGACGGTGATACCCCGGTGCAACAGGTCGGCTACATGACCGAACTGCTGGGCAATCGCGCCGTGGCCCAGATCGAGGACTTCGCCAAGGCAGGCAGGCCGTTCCTGCTCAGCCTACATTTCTCCGCCCCGCACTGGCCGTGGGAGGCACCCGGCGACACCGCGGAGTCGGAGCGCCGCACCGGACCCACGCTGCGCCACTTCGATGGCGGCGACCAAGCGACTTACCGGCGCATGGTGGAAGCGATGGACACGCAGATCGGCCGCGTGCTGGCTGCTGTGGACGGGCAGGGCCTGGCCCGCGACACGATCGTGGTGTTCACCAGCGACAATGGCGGTGAGCGCTTCGCCGACACCTGGCCATTCACCGGCATCAAGACGGAGCTGTTGGAAGGCGGGCTGCGCATTCCTGCCATCGTTTCCTGGCCCGCCCGGCTGCCGCAGGGTGTGACCACGAACCAGGTCGGCATCAGCATGGACTGGCTGCCCACGCTGTTGGCCGCGGCCGGCACCGCACCAGACCCGGTCTTTCCGTCCGACGGCATTGACCTGTTGCCGATCCTGTCCGGATCGGCTCCGGTGCAGGAGCGCTCCCTGTTCTGGCGTTACAAGGCCCATGCCCAGCGCGCGGCCAGGGTGGGCGACTACAAGTTCCTGAAGCTGCGGCAGAACACCTTCCTGTTCAACGTCGCCGCCGACCCGTTGGAGCGGGCGAACCTGAAGAACCGGATGCCGGACCTCTACGCCAGGATAGAGGCGGACTGGCTGCGCTGGAACGCCACCATGCTGCCGGAGATCAATGCTAGTTTCACCGAAGGCTATACCGGCGCGCAGCTCGCCGACCATCTCGGCGTGGATGCAGTGCCGACCAAGGCGGACGACCCGTAACGCCTCTGTGATCGGTAGCAGCGATCACCGCGCCGAACAACCAACGTCCGCTCTCCGCAGCTCGCTGATCCAAACCGGCCAGTCCGCTTTCGGCCAGGGGCCGCGCTTCCACGCCAATGTTCGTCGCCGCCATCCTGCGGCTGAGGAGATTGTCATGGACCCAACGAGACCGATTGACCCGGCTCCTGCCAGCCGGACCGTGGTGCCCTGGAACAAAGGTGCCTTCGTCGGACCCAAGCCGCCGCTGAAACCCAGGCAGGTCTGGTCGATCCGCCTGAACCTCCAGCGGGAGTGTCGGCTCCGAGACCTGGCAATGTTTGACCTCGCCATCGACAGCAAGCTCCGTGGGTGCGACCTCGTCGCGGCTGCGCCTCGGCCAGCTCGTCGTCAACGCCGCCGCCCGCACTCGTGCGACCATCGTTCAGCAGAAGATCCAAAAACCCGCGCAGTTTGAGCTGACGGAGCAAACGATTGAGGCTCTTGTCGGGTTCCGGGGTGGTGGCAGGTGGAGGAGTGGCTGGTGCTTCTGACGAGCTTCTGATGTGATGAAAGCGGCGGGATGATCGACCGCCCGTTTTTGTTCGAGGAGCTC